>JAEIGA010000075.1_pt1 | contig 128935 bp, 111 predicted proteins | sample 9270691 | NCBI WGS metagenome assembly JAEIGA01 (sample SAMN17057246, study PRJNA624740) | gut metagenome | biome: biome; isolation source: fecal sample | host: Bos grunniens | place: China: Xizang | collected 2019 | reverse complement strand
TAGAAGATGTACTTTTACCATTAACAGATGTTATTTCATAGTTATATTTAATACTACTTACAGCCTTATGATATGCGCCTGATGGCTGAGTTGAACTCCAACCATTTGCAGTATTACATCCGCAAGCTACATAACAGGTTGCACAATCAGTATTTGATAAACCAGATTGAGCAAGTGTTGCAACTGTAAATATGTCTTGATATGTGTCTGTAGATGTAACTGATCCACCAGCATTATCTGTAACTGTAAAGTTTGTGGTATTTGTTGAGGATACATAATTATTGTTATGCGACAATTTATCTTGTTCTTTTATACTTGGATTTGTATATGTTGTTGATTTTACAGTATTACCAACCGCCGAGTAGTGAAACAGATGAAATTGTATCTCCCATACCAACTAAGGTTTTGGGTTTGTCAATTAAAATTGTAGGTATTGCGCTAACCATATAGCCATCAATTTCACAAACACCATTTTCTAGTAACTCTGGTTTATTTAACATATTGCTCAAATTTATTAATTCATTTAATCCAATGTCAGAAACTTCATAACCTAAAGCTTTTTGTGTATGACTAAATTCACTCAATTCACCATTAAGAGCTTTACTTGATGAAACAACAGATGCACTTATCATTCCTTTTAGGTTCATCTCAGGAGTATATTTAAAATCTTTTTGTTGAATCGTTAAATATAATCCAAACATATGTAATTGAATTCTAGATGGATTAATTTTTTTCATAATATGCATAATAGCTTTATATAAGTTACAAGCACTTGTCTCATTTTCAATTTCTTTAGCCAAAGTTTCTTCACCCATAACTTCTAAAACATCGATTGTTTCTCTTTCATTCAAGCCAATTGAATGTGATAGTGGAATAAGTTTATCAACAATTGCTTTTCGTATAACTTTATCTTGAGTTGAAGCAACTTCTAAATGGATAATCATGCCTTCATTTGTTTTTTTCCATTTTTTCAATACATCAACTGCATTGCCTATTAAACCCAAACCATTGTTACTTTCCAATAATGGGTTGAAACCTGATAAAATCAAGAAATCAATAGGATTATTATTTACATATGAAATAAAGTTTTCATCCATAACCAAATTCATATTCATCGGATCATATGTAGCAATAAAACGATTTGATTTTGGGCATTTATAGTTTTTTCCATCTATAGTAAATTCATCACCTTTGTCAAACTCAATAATCCAGTGAATTAATGGTAAATCATTGTTTCTTGAAATAGAAGAAGCTTTTTTTAGCTCGCCATTTTCATCAAAAGATAACAAATTATCTAAATCAAGAAATTGTTTAGCTTGAATTTCAGGCAACGAGTTTGTATGTGCAATAACTTTTTGTATCCTTAATAAAGCCAAAGCATTTGCAATAATGCCACCTTGACCTCCCATTTGAAGCCTTTCATATCCAATGTTTTTATCAAGCCAGTTATATATCTCAATATCTTCAATAATCCATTCTTCAGCAATACCTCTAGAAAAGCATTTTACAATACCTTTAATGATATCACTTGGAGTAGCCACATCCTTTAGAGTAGAATTTTCTACTCCATCAAGTGAAACATTATATTGTTTAACTAATTGTTCTAGGCTTCTTCCATTTACTTTATATATTGCATCAATATTGGTATTAAAAGCTGTCGCTACAGATTTTATACTTTTCATATTTTCTATTTGTTTTTTAACAATACTATACTTTTCATTCCAGCTTTTTTTTAGAATGTTATTATTCATGTAATTCTCCTTTAGTATTCACTTTCATCAGCTAAAGCATTATTATCTGTATACAAATGCCAATAAATTCTGCCAATTTCACCACACCCATCACAAATGGCCTCCCATTGGTTATGAATTTTGCCACAATTAGAGCAAACCCATTGAAAATCCTTCGGGTAACTATTTATATTTTCACTACCAGATACACCTATTTTGTTACTAATTTTTTCTAAAATAGTTTTTTGAGTTTTTTTATTCTTAGATGTAGTGTTTTTTGTGTTTATACATTCAAGTATTTCAACAACTTTTTGTGTTGCAGGATTTTTAAGTAAAAATATTTTACATTCTGTTTTTGCTTTTGCGAATTTTCTAGCTTTAACATAAAGCTCAGCCAATAAAATATTATTAAGAGATGGACGCTTACTATTTGCAATAGCTAGCTTTTCCATTCTTTGCACTCGTTCACTTATTGTTTCTTTGAATAAGTTAAGATAAGAAGTAGCCACTTCATAGCAAGGATTCTCTCGCCACATATCCAATAAAACTTTTTCAGCTTTTCTACGAGGCTCATCGCATTCAATATAATAATTAGCCAAGTCTAAAGCTGCTGGAATTAATTTATTATTTTCATTTAACGCTTGAGTAATAAATTTATAAAACTTTGTACTATCTTTTTCAGATTTTGCTTGTTTTGCAAGTTCATACAACGCAACAGATTTTAATCTAGAAGCTTTTTGTTCAGGCGTAATATTTTTATCAATACCAGCATTTAGTACATCCAAAGCCCCAGTCCAGTCATTATTCTGTGCTCTTAATAAAAACGCACTGCTTAATACCCAATATAAATCTTGTCTAACTTCGAAAGCTTGATTAGCTGTTTTTAGTGCATCTTTAAATTCCTTTTTTTCAATTTGCGCTTCAAGGGCTGCTTTCATACCAACTAATTGAATATCTTCATTTTGCATTAGCTTTTTTGATAATTCTTCCATCTTATCAAAATTTTTTTCACCTTTATAAATTTTAAGGCGCAATATATCTATAATAGCATCGTCACCAATTATTTTTCTTAAATTAACAAGATTGCGTCTAGCATTATTCATTAATCCAGATGTAATATCACACATAGCTTTAACAATTAAAATAGCCGCCTCATCAAACTGATTCCTGCTAAGCACAATTTTATCTTTACTTTGAGCTTCAATAACTTCAATAGATTCCTTTTCACTTAAAAATGCATTGTTTGATATTAGAACATCATTTTTTATTAATTTAATCACTAATTTAAAGCCTAATATACAAAATTCGATAACAGTATAAAACAAGAATAGGCAAATAAAAAAGTCAAAAACACCTAATACATAACTATCACCAAATAATGAGATATTAAAAATTTTTTGTTGATTATATAATGATATAATAAAAGCAATTAAAAATAAAAAAACAGCTTGCTTGAAAATATTTTTAATCATTCACAATATCCTCATTAACTATACTAACATTTTCTGTTTGGGTAATATCTTTTTCATTCAAACTATCTCTAATAGCCTTTAATTCTAGCGTAACAATATTTGAAATAGCATCATCAAAAGCCACTCTTTTTTCTACATTTCCAACCCATTCATTAAAAAGAGCATTTTCAGCATTAGCAAATTGAATATTTTTATTTATAAAATCAACAGCTTTGCTAAATAAATTTTGTTCAACTAAAGAGTTAAGCGTGTTTAATAGTTGTTTTTGTTCAACAGTTTTATTGTCTTTTTTTACAATAACAACTTTATCAAAATTAATATTAGCCACAGTTTCTTTTATCTTGTTAATACTCTTTTTAACCATTCCTTGATCTGTTGTTTCTGTATTTAATGTTTCTTTTTTTTCAAAATCAAAATCTTTCATAATCTCAAAATATTGCTTAATTAGAACATTATCAGTAGGCACAATATTATCCTTATATGTTTCAATAATACTAATATCTTTATCAATATCTTGCTGAGTTTTTGCCATTTCTTTAAGTGCTAGAATTTCTGTATCAAATTTACGACCATATAATGCATTTTCTTTAATTAAAAGAGCAATACTTAAAATAAGGGCTTCTTGATTTTTTGTTTCTTCTAATACTTCAAGTCTATTAGCATATGAGTTAAGTCTTAATGATAAAGTCTCTAATTGGTTGTTTCCAACTTCTTGCGTTAATAAGTTCAATTTCTCTTTCAATAGAGCGATGTTTCCATTGTTTTCTGCAATTTTTATATTTGCATCACTAATAAGCTGAGGTGTTTTTGTTACTTCTCGTTCAATATTTGCAACATTTTTTTCTAAAACAGATATGTTGCCAATTTTAGTATCTAATCTGGATTCGGTTATAAAAATGGCTAAAAAAACAGCAATGATATTTAAAGTAATAGCGCCTAAAACAACAAAAAACCACACAAGTTTTTTAGAATTGGTGGTTTTTTCCTTTGTTTCTTCAATGTTTTTAGACATTTTAACATATCCCCCTTAATAGTTATTTGCATTCTATAAAATATAGTTTATAAAATAAAAAAATAAACGTCAATATCTGTTGGAATATAAAATGATTGTTTTGGGAATAGAAAGTAGTTGCGATGAAACCGCTGCAGCACTTGTTAATGATAAAAAAGAGATTTTAGGTGAAGCTCTTTTATCGCAAGAAGAACATAAAAAGTTTGGTGGAGTTGTGCCAGAAATTGCTGCACGCTCGCACTTGGAGCATATTGATACAATATTAGAAGAGTGTTTTGCAAAGACTAATTTAACATTAAATGATGTTGATGCGATAGCTGCTTCTGCAGGTCCTGGTTTAATAGGAGGTGTTGTTGTAGGTGTTATGACTGCAAAAGCGTTAGCAATATCCTTAAATAAACCATTTGTAGCTGTTAATCATTTAGAGGGGCATGCCTTGTCATCTCGTATTAGTAATGATGTTGAGTTTCCTTATCTATTGTTATTAGTTTCAGGTGGGCATTGTCAGATATTAGTTGTTAAAGATGTTGATGATTATGAGCGCTTAGGTACAACAATTGATGATGCCGTAGGTGAGGCATTTGATAAGGTTGCCAAAATGCTGCAGTTAGGTTATCCAGGTGGTCCAATTGTAGAGAAAATGGCTTCCATTGGTGATGAAAATAGGTTTTCATTACCTCGCCCTCTTTTAGGGAGTCAAGATTGTAATTTATCTTTTTCAGGTCTTAAAACAGCTGTTAGAAAAATTGTTGAAACATATTCGCCAGATGGCGATATTTCTCATGCATATATACCAAAGCAGGATATTGCAGATATATGTGCAAGCTTTCAGTATGCAGCAACAGATTGTTTGTGCAGAAAATTAAAGAAAGCTATAACATATTTTAAACAGAATTATCCAGCAGGTAAGCATATTGTTGTTTCCGGTGGTGTTGCTTCAAATACTTATTTAAGATCCAAATTACAACAGCTTGCAGATAATAATGGTTTGGATTTTGCTGCTCCTCCGATTCGTTTTTGTACAGATAATGGAGTAATGGTTGCATGGGCAGGTTTGGAACGTTTTAAAAAAGGCTATACTAGTTCTTTAGATTTTAAACCACGTCCACGCTGGCCTTTAGATACACATGCGCCAAAGGCTGCAGGTGCTGGTGGGGTAAAAGCTTAAGAGGTGTATATATGGTTAGAAAGGCAAGTGAAATAATTGAGATAATGGAGATTTTTAATAAAGAAAATCCTAATCCTATTTGCGAACTTGAGTACCATAATGCATATACATTGCTTGTTGCTGTCATTCTTTCAGCCCAAACAACAGATAAAGGAGTAAATAAGGCTACAAAAGAATTATTTAAGATAGCAGATACTCCTCAGAAAATGATAGAGTTGGGTGAAGAAAAATTAAAACAACATATAAAAACAATAGGTCTTTATAATAATAAGGCAAAAAATATTATCATAATGAGTAAAGATTTAATTTCCAAATATGACGGGGTTGTTCCAAGTACATTAGATGAATTAGTTCAATTAGCAGGAGTTGGTCGTAAAACAGCTAATGTTGTATTAAATGTTTGGTATAATCTTCCAGCGCTTGCTGTTGATACTCATGTTATGAGAATATCTCAACGATTAGGTTTTACAAAATCAACAACACCTCTTGCTATTGAGCATGATTTAATGAAGGTTTTACCTAAAGAGTATATAATTAAAGCAAATCATTGGTTGGTTTTATTTGGTCGTTATGTGTGTAAAGCATTGCGTCCAGAATGTAATAATTGCCCAATATCTCAATACTGCAAATCAAAGGATAAAAAACTATAATTTTTAATTAACTTTTTAACTTTGATAATTATTATATGTCATATAAATACTCAGATAGGGATGTTGTTATGTGTAAAACTGAATCAATATTTGTTAAAATTTCAAAATATGTAAGTTACTCACTTATTCTATACGGGTTTTGGATTTGTATATGGACAGTATTAACTACGGAAACAGGAAATGGTGATAATGTAGAGCATATTCATAGTACATGGCTAGTGGCGCATGGTAAAGTTCCTTATAGAGATTTTTTTCAGCATCACAATCCTTTAATATGGTATGTTTTTGCTCCTTTTATTAAGTTTTTTCCTAGATCGATATTGTTGCTTGATATTGCTCATTCAATAGGAATGATTGCCGGAATTATTACATTTTACATTGTATATTTGATAAGTAAAAGGTTCATTTCTTCTAAAGTAGCTTCTCTTGTAAGTTTAATAGTTTTATGTCCGCCACATTTTTACATTTTTTGTTTTAACTATAATCCTGATACATTTATGGCATTATTCTTAGTGTTAGGGATTTATTATCTGTTCGATTATTTTGATGCCCAAAAATCAAGTGAGATCATTGACTATTATGATTCACCAAAATTAAGTAGGCTCAGTCTATCTTTTTTGAGTTTCTTTTTGTCATTTATGTTTACTCAAAAAGTTTTAACAATACTGGGTTTGCTAGGATTAATAAGTATTTTTGTTTTTTACCAAAATAAAACACCTCTATCAGATATATTATATTCGCTTTTATTACCTGTATTGTTACTATTTTTGTATATTGCCTACTTATATAGTGAAGATGCATTGCTGATATACTGGAAAACAAATTATTTGTTTAATATTGAAATGCAGGATTATTATGGTCTTTATAAAATAAATGTAGCAAATAGAGAAAGTATTGAGCCATCGTTTGTATTATCAATAATTAGTATTTTGTGCTTTTTCATAAAAGGTAATAGGTATTTTAAAATAATATCAATTCTTTTTATTGCAGAAATTATTCAAAGGTATTTTTATTTTGCAATATCTCCATATTATATGTTACCAGCAATGATTTTCTCTGCATTATTAAGTAGTAAACTTATAGATTGGATACTTCAAAAAAGCGATACAGAAACTAATGAAGGACAATGTTTAATCAGTAAAATTATAGATTGGATGCTTCTAAAACGCGCATACTTAATATTTATATTTTTAGCTGTTGGCGTATACTATGCATCAATAACTAAATCACAATATTTAAAAGCTCGCCCTCAAAATAGAACATTTGCAAGATTTTTAGATAGCCATGTTACACCTTGTGATTATGTGTTAAGTGGATTTTTAAGTAGCCAATCGGTAATAAGTAAAGATCCTCACTACTATTGGGCGTTGCTAGGACATGTGGATATAGCAGCTGAAAATATGGGGTTGCCTAAAAAGCCAAATGTAACGGAAGTTGTATTAAAACATCTGCCTAAATTTATGTATGGTGGTATTTATTTCAATAATTATGCAAAAAATAGAAATCAAATGATTCCAGTCCAACAAGTGGATCCAGAGGTTATACGGACATACTATATTAATACACCTTTTCCAGATTTTTATATATTAAAACCAGAATACAGAGGAGGTATTTGTAGATATAATAAAAAGACAAAGGATTGGGAGTATGATAAATAAAAAACTAGAAAACATCTCATTGGTATTGTCTGTTATTACACTTTTTATCTCATTTTATATTTATGGGATGGTTGTTCGATTAAATGGCGATAATATTGAACATATGCATACGTCTTGGTTGATATGGCAAGGAAAAGTTCCTTATAGAGATTTTTTTCAGCACCATAATCCTTTAATTTGGTATATATTTGCGCCAATAGTTGCTTTTTTTATAGATAACATTGCTATATTCAGGTTGTTTAGTTTAATAAGTGTATTTATTCTTTGTTTTATAGTTTTTTATCAGGCAAAGATCATAAAACAACTAAATGTATCAAAGTTTATTGTGTTGTTATTTGTAAGTACTGCTTTATCATCATATTCAATTTTATTGTCAACAGACTATCGCCCAGATACATTTATGTATTTGTTCTTTTTTTCGGGGTTATATTATTTGTTTGAATACACAGATAATGCTAAAACCAAAAGTCTTATACTCAGTTTTTTGCTGTTTTTCTTAAGCTTTTTATGTACTCAAAAGGTTGTGTTAAATTTTTTAATATTAGCTCCATTCATATTATATTTTTTATGTAGAAATAAAATAAAAAAGCATGATTTTATTAAATCATGCTTTTTGCCAATAGTGATTTCCATATGTTTTATATCATATTTGTATGCAAATGATTCTTTATTAATTTATTGGAAGTCGTGTTATTTATTTAATTCTAAGTTGGCTGATTTTTTTGTAGAAACAAGAATTACTATGCCTCCAATGGAATATTATGATATCTACGTATTCTCAATATTTGGTATAATTTCATCTGTATATTTTTTAATAAAAGGCAGTATCAAGGAACGCATAATTGTTTTCCTATTTTTAGAAGAGTTATTTGCAAGATTGTTTTATTTTTCAGCATTTCTACATTATAACACAATGCTTTTGATGCTTGCAATAATGTTAAGCTTTTTGGCGCTTAATAGAATAAAAATAAGTAATAATATAAAAATGATTGTGCTGTGTGTTTATATAATATTTTCAAATATATATAATTACCAAAAAACCTATATTAACGAGGTTAATAATAAAAATATAAATATATATGAATATTACTTTAATAATCTAACCCCATGTGATTATGCCATAAATGGATATTACGCAGTCAATAATTTGCAAGCAAAAGACGTTGGATATTATCATATTTTATTAGGGCAACTAGATGTTTTAGGAGAAAGGCTTGGCATTGCTCCTAAGGATGATTTAAATAAGTTAATAGAAACCTATCTTCCCAAAATAATATCCAATGATATATATTGGGATATGTACTTAAGAGAAAGAGGGCGAATGTATCCATCATATGTAGTAAATTATGATATAGTCTCTACATATTATCAATATTCAGGATTAGGTAATATATACATATTAAAACCTCAATATCAAAAAAAATACTGCAAAAAAAATAATGGTATATGGGAGTATGTAGATTAAAATGTTTGATATAAAAAAAGGTATTGAAGTCTTAAAACAAAATATAAAAATAGCGCCAACAACACCGGGCGTATATAGAATGTTAAATGATAAAGGTGATGTTTTATACGTTGGTAAGGCAAAAAATATAAAGAAAAGAATTACATCTTATACTCATATAAATAAGTTAACACTAAGATTGCAACGTATGGTTTCCGAAATCCATAAAATGGAATTTATATCAGTTGAAAATGAAAATAGAGCTCTAGTTGTCGAAAATGAATTAATAAAAAAATTTAATCCTAAATATAATATTTTGTTAAAAGATGATAAGACATATCCTCATCTTATGTTAAATTTAAAGGACAAATTTCCAGCATTAAAAAAATTTAGAGGAAATAAAAACGATTCTTGTAAATATTTTGGACCATATGCTAGTTCTTCATCCGTTGATGAGGTTTTAGATGTTGTTCAAAGAGTTTTTCAGCTAAGGAGTTGTCGTGATAGTGTTTTCAATAATCGAACAAGACCTTGTTTGCTCTATCAAATAAAAAGATGTTGTGCCCCATGTGTAGAAAAAATTGGCCAGCAAGAATATGCAAAGTTAGTAAAAGATGTGATAAATTTCTTAGAAGGGAAAAATGTATCTCTTCAGGAGGATTTATCAAAAAAAATGGAACAAGCAAGTATAAATGAAGATTTTGAAACAGCTATAGTTCTGCGCGATAGGATTCGCGCCTTAACAGGTATACAAAATCATGCCAATTTAGAATATTCATCACTAAAATCAGTGGATGTTATTGGTGTTGTCCAAAAAGATGGATTTTATTGTGTTGAGTTGTTTTTTATTCGCGGTGGTCAAAATTGTGGTAACGCTCCTTATTTTATTAAAAATCATCAAGATATGACATTATCAGAGGTTCTTGAGGCTTTTTTGAGTTCATTTTATTCAAATCATATTATTCCCAAAGAAATTATTATTTCTGAAGATATAGAAAATAAAGAGTTTTTAGAAAATGCATTAAATACAAAAATAAATACTTATCAAAAGGGAAATAAGTTTAGGCTAATTGAAGGTGTAAAAAAGAATGCTATTCTAGCATTAGAACGTAAATTACTAGAAACAAAAAGTATAAAAGATAATCTAAAAGAAATGATGCAATATTTTGAATTAGATCAAATGCCAAAACGAATAGAGGTTTATGATAATTCGCATAATCAAGGTTCGTATGCTATTGGTGCGATGATAGTTGCAACACCAGATGGATTTGATAAAAAACAATATCGCACATTTGATATCAAAAACACTCTAAACACCAATGATGATTTTGCAATGATGCAAGAGGTTTTAAAACGCAGATTTGAAAGAATGAGTAATGAAAATCGCCCAGATGTTATATTGTTAGATGGTGGTCTAGGGCAACTTAATGCCGTTCATGAAGCGTTAAAAGATTATGATTTAAGTGGTATATCAATCATAGCAATATCAAAGGGTGTTGATAGAAATGCAGGTAAGGAGTTTTATCATCAAAAAAACAAAGAAAGTTTCTCTTTGCCATATAGATCATCTGTTGCATTTTATCTGCAAAATATTCGTGATGAAGCTCATAGATTCGCAATAGGTACTCATCGTAAAAAAAGAGAAAAATCAATAACAAAATCAAGAATAGATGATGTCGAAGGTGTTGGTGCTAAACGTAAAAAAGATCTATTAAATTATTTCGGATCAGTTGAAGCTATAAGAGATGCTTCTGTTGACGATATTTCAAGAATACCTGGAATAAATAAAAAAACAGCTGAAAACATTTATAATTACTTCCATAAATAAAAAAAAGTATTATCATCAGTCATAAATGAAGTTTAATTATTAGAAAGGAATGTGTCGTGTATAATTTGCCAAACATACTTACATTATCAAGAATTGTGGTTATTCCTCTAATTTTCTTGTCTGTATACATTAAATGTAGTTTTTTTAATTACTTTGCTGGCGTTTTATTTATAGCTGCATCAATTACAGATTATTTTGATGGTAAAATTGCTCGTCAAAGAGGAATTGTTTCTGCTTTTGGTAGATTGTTAGATCCGATTGCTGATAAGTTATTAGTTGCAACAGCTCTTATCGTTTTTGCAGCAAAGCCAGGTGTTTTACATCCAATTAGCATTATTCCTGTTTTTGTTATTTTATGTAGAGAACTTCTTGTTTCAGGGTTAAGAGAATTTTTAAGAGAAGTAAATGTTGGTCTTCCTGTTACTCGTCTTGCAAAATGGAAAACAGGTTTTCAAATGACAGCACTTTCAATGATATTCTTTGAAGGATGGTTGTTCTGGGGTACATTAGGTGAGTTATTGCTTTGGGTTGCAGGTGTTTTAACCTTTATCACAGGCTACCAATATTTCGAAAAAAGTATCGAATATATCAAATCTGAAGAAGAAAAGAAATCTTCAGTAAAAAAAGTAGAAGTTAAAGCTGCAACACCTGTTAAAGAAAAAGCTAATGTTTCAGCACCAGCTAAAGCAGCAGCTACTAAAAAAACTCCTGCTAAAAAAGTAGCTACAAAGAAAGCTCCTGCAAAATCTAAAAAGTAGGACGAGAGATGTTTGAGAAGCAAAAGCATATTTTAGTTGTAGATGATGATACAAGATTACGCAGTTTGCTTCAGCGTTATCTCAGAGAACAAGGTTATTTGGTTTCTGCAGCAAAGGATGTTGCAGAAGCCAAAACTTTTTTAGATATATATGTTTTTGATATCTTAATTGTTGATATTATGATGCCCAAGATTACAGGTACAGAGTATCTGCAAGAATTAAGATCTCAAAATAATCAGGTTCCGGTAATTTTACTTACTGCAATGGGCGAAACACAAGATAGAATTGATGGGTTAGAGTTTGGCGCTGACGATTATGTTTGTAAACCATTTGAACCCAAAGAACTTGTGTTAAGAATAAATAATATACTCAAAAGAACAGCAATTGCTAAAGAAAAGCAATCAAGATTAATATTTCATGATATATATTATGATTTAGATAAAGGTGAGTTGTTAGATAAAAGTGGTAAAACAATTCATATAACGCCAGTTGAACGGTCATTACTAAATTTACTAGGTAAAAAAACTGGTGAAGTGTATTCTAGAGAAGAGCTTGGAGAAATATTAGGTGTAACCGAAAACCTAAGAACAGTTGATGTTCAGATTACTCGTCTTCGTAAAAAAATAGAGATAGATACTAAAAATCCTCGATATTTACAAACAATACGAGGTAAAGGATATATGTTAATTTCTGAATAAGGGAGAAAACAATGCATATAAATTTTCCAGATAAAGTAGAAAGAATAATTCAATATATTAAATTAAAAGTTTTTCCAAACACATTGTTTTTTAGAACAATGTTATTAATTTTTATTCCATTGATATTTGTTCAGGTTGTGTCTGTTGTTGCTTTTATTAATGGTAACTGGGAGCGTGTTGGAAAAAGATTGTCTGATAATTTGACTAATAATGTTTCCGTAGCAATTCAAACAACCACAAATAATCCAGATATGCTAAATGAAATACAACAATTATATTCTAAAAATTATGGCATAAAAATGGAATTTATTACAGGTGAAGAACAGTTAAAGGTAAAAACAAATACCCATTATGGCAAAGACTATAAAATTGTTACAGGCTTTTTAGAGAGCTCTCTTCATCAACGTTTTCCAAATGCATTGACATCAGTATATCTTGCAAACAATAAAGATGATGTAATTATTTTAGTAGAAGCCCATAATGGCTTGTATCGTTTTACAGCCTCAACAAAAAATATTTTTAGTAGTTCAATTTTTGGGTTTGTTGCATGGATGGTTGGAACATCATTATTATTGTTCTTGGTTGCAACATTATTCTTGAGAATTCAAGTTCGTTCAATCGCAACATTAGCTCAGGTTGCTGAAGATTTTGGTAAAGGAATAAATACACCGTTCAAACCATATGGTTCATCAGAGGTTAGAAAAGCTGGTATTGCCTTTATAAAAATGAAAGAGCGTATTCAAAAGCAAATTTCTGAGAGAACACAAATGTTAGCAGGTGTTTCTCATGATTTAAGAACACCACTTACACGTATGCGTTTGCAGTTAGCAATGTTACCAGATACACCAGATAATAAAGAGTTTATAGAAGATATTGGTGAAATGGAAAAAATGTTAGATGGATATTTAGCATTTGTATCTGGTGAAAGTGGCGAAAAAAATACATTTGTTGATATGAATGAATTAATACTAAGTATTATCAATAAATTTCGTAATACAAAAGCAATGATTCGCTATTCAACTAACGATCAGGTTAGTGCGATTCAAGGTCGTGAGCAGGCTTTAAAACGAGCAGTAACCAATATTATTTCAAATGCATTTAATTATGGCAAAACAATTGCTGTTGCATTAGAAAGTAATAATAATAAATTAGAAATCACTGTAGATGATGATGGTCCAGGCATTCCTTTAGAAAAAAGAGAGGAAGTATTTAAGGCCTTTTATCGCTTAGATGAATCTAGAAATAAAGAAACAGGTGGTGTTGGCTTAGGTTTATCTATTGCGAGAGATATCATTACATCACATGGTGGAAAAATAGAACTATCTGATAGCAAGTTAGGAGGCTTGAGGGTACTCATTTCTATTCCCTTATAACTCACATATCAGAAAATATGTGTTTAGATTTAATCAATAAATAAAAAAAGGAGGTATTTTTACCTCCTTTAATTTTTTTATAATATTGCTTAAATTAGATGTGAGAATTTAACCAATCAACAATAGCTGCTTGAGAATTAAATCCAACTTTAGTATCAATTTTTTGACCATCTTTGAACAAGAACATAGTTGGAATACTTCTAATTTCAAAACTAGCTGCAGTATTAGGAGCTTCATCTACATTCATTTTGCAAATTTTAACTTTATCGCCAAGTTCTTTATTAACTTCTTCTAAAATAGGTGTTAATTGACGACAAGGACCACACCATTCAGCCCAAAAGTCAACCAAAACCAAACCTTTTGAATTTAAAACTTCAGCTTCAAACTGACTATCATTAATTGCATACATATCTTTTTCCTTTCCTTGAAATTATTATTTATAATAATATAGTTCTATATTTTTATAATTAAAGAATTAGTTTAAACTTAATAGCAGTTTTAAACCTTCATCATATTGCATGTATTGGTCCATAATAAGAATGTCTCAATATTTTTATTAGGATATATTTTTTCTAATAAAGTTTTATAGGTTGCCATTTGTTTTAGATATATATCAGGAACATCTGTTAATATTTTTGCAGCAGGACGATTCGTCTTAAAGTCTACAATCAAAACTTTATCCTCTTTTACAACAAGCCTATCAATTTTAGCTGATATAAATTTTCCATCAACTTCACCAATAATAGGAACTTCTGATTTTGAATTTTGAGAAAATAAATCACAATGTTCTTTACATAAATTCATAATTTCAATAACAATTTTTTCATGTTCTAATTTTGAATATTCATATAAATTTTTTTCTAAAAATTGATACATTGCACTTTCACGATTCTCTTCATCAATAGATGGAATAAATTGTAATAGTTTATGTATAATAGTTCCTCGTTTATAAAAATTTCCATTTTCATCTAAAGGAGAAGAAACAATTTCAACTTCATCCTCATTTCCTTTAGAAGGTGTATATGGTTTTGCCAAAGGATTCTCAATTGGCGCTTTCTCAAATAAATAACTATAATCGCATTTTTCTTTTTTTATTGTTTCTATTTTTGCAGTTTTCTTAAATTCATTTTCTTGCGGTATCTGATAAACAATTTTTTTATCATCATCGCTTTGAGATATATTTGATTTAATGTTGTTTTGTAAAAGTTTATACCAAGATTCTTCTTTTGCGTCGTCATCTTTTGTAAAGCCAGCAATATATAATCTATCTTCAGCTCTAGTTAATGCTACATATAGTAAGCGCCTATATTCATCAAAATCTGCTTCCAAATTTTTATTCTTTATTGCTTTACAATTATTATCATAGCAACTAGCTGATTGCGGAAAGAATACAATATCATCTTGCCATAATAGTTCGCTTTTATTTGATTTATTTTTTATTTTTGTAGTATCAGCTAAAATAACAATTGGAGCCTGTAAACCTTTTGAACCATGTACAGTCATTATTTTAACTGTATCACTATCCCCTTGTTCCATTTCTTTTTGAATAACTACTTCATCTTTTACAATCCAGTTTATAAAAGATTCTAAAGTTGGATTATGTTTTTGTTCAAATATTATAGTAAGATTTAGAAATTCATCTAAAACATCTTCAACTTCACATCCCATTCTAGATATATAATTTTGTCTTGCTTTTCCATTGATTAAAACTTGGCTATATAATTCAAAAGGTCTAATATACCCAACAAGATTTAACCACTCTTTTAATTTAACTGCAACTGAACCATATTTCTCATTTTTTAGGATTCTTTCAAAAAGAGTGCCTTTTCTATTATAGCAAAGTTCAAATAAATCATCATCATTAAGTCCAAATATAGGAGATTTTAAAACTTCAGCCAACGATAAATCATCACTAGGCAATAATAAAAATTTACCCAAAGAAATTAAGTCTAAAACAGCTATCTGTTCTAAGAGTTTTAATTTATCAACTCCTGCAACATTAACCCCAATTTCTTTACAAGCTCTAACAAATTCTTCAACAAAACTTTTTCGTTGTTGAACTAAAAACATAAAATCACCATATCTTACAGGTCTGTTTTGAGATTCTAAAATGTCTTTATTTTCAACCATGTTTTTAATGTTTAATGCAATTTGTTTTGCAAGCATATCAGAAACAGATTGTTTTTTTATTCTTCCAACAGGGATTCTCCAATTATATTCTTCACTTTTATCATCCTTGTTTATTTTAACTAAGGGAAAAATTTCAACTTTACCACCATCTCCAAGCCTAAAAGGTAAGTGATTAATATGTTCACCTTTTGCCACAACACCTTTTTTAGCTTCTTCATTTTCAAACAATACATTAACGCAATCCATAATAGCTTTGGTAGATCTAAACGAAACATCTAAATGCACTTTTAAAAATTGCTCAGATTTTTGTTTGAAGTAATTATACATTTTATCAAATTCATTAGGGTCGGCTCCTTGGAAACTATAAATAGATTGTTTTCTATCACCCACAACAAAAACACTTCTATTTATTTCGTTGTCATATTGTCCAAGCCCTGCAAAAAACTCTTGTGTAATAGCTCTAATAATAGCCCATTGATTTGGAGAGGTATCTTGTGCTTCATCAATTAGAATATGCTCAATTCCTCCATCAAGTTTAAATAAAACCCAATCAGTAACATCTTTATTTTCTAAAAGATTCTTAGTAATAATAATCAAATCTTCATAATCAAGTGTAGAATATATTTTCTTGTATTGATTATATTTATCAATAATATTTTTTGCTATATACAAAACAGAAGAGGTTGATTTTAATATACTAAGAGATGCAAGCCTATTTTCTGTATAAAGAATTTTTTGAGCTTCATTTGTCATAAAATCTAATATTTCAGGATATTCTTTAATGGCATCTTTACTTGCAAGTCTTGATCTAATTTGTTTGTCTGCAGTTAAAAATATTGAACGATATTCACTATAAATTTCAGAACTTATTTCACCTTCACCAATTAAACACAAACATTGAGAGTTTTTGATATCAGTTTTTCCACCTTTAAGAAGAGCAGATATAACATTTTTTAGTTCTATTTTATTTATATTTGAGAGTGCTTCTATTTTTATATCATCTTCTGTTTCAGTTCTTTTAACATTCAAATGTTCTTCAAGTTTTTCAAAAATTTTAGATAAATCACCATTATATTTTTCTATTAAATTTCCAATTTTTGTTCTATTTTGTGTAATCATATTCATGATTTCTGGAAACTTAAACTCGCTAACAGTTTGCGTTAAATGTTTCACAGCATCTTTTAGTTGGCTATCATCACAAAAAAAAGTACTTTTTAATAAATCTAATTTTATTTCCTGTAAAATCTCTTTTGCATTTCTATCGTCTAAAACATCAAAATAAGGTGAAATACCAGCTTCTAAAGGAAATCTTTTTAATATGTCTTGGCAAAAACTATGAATTGTTTGAATCTTCATCCCACCAGGAGCATCTAATAGTTGAGCAAAAAGAGTTCTAGCAAAGTTTAAAATTTCATCTTTTTTAGCTTCAATAAAATCACAGCCTAGCAGATTTTTTAATTCTTCTTCTAATTCTTTTTCATCAATAACAGCCCATAAACTTAAGCGCTTGGCAATACGCTCATTCATTTCAACAGCTGCTGCCTTTGTATATGTTAAACACAATATCTTTTGAGGACTAACTTTTGATAATAGTAATCTCAAAACTCTATCAGATAGAACCTTTGTTTTACCAGTACCAGCAGAAGCTTCAACCCAAACAGATTGTTTCGGATTAGAAGCTGACATCTGTTGCTTAGTTGCTATAGCTATAAGTTCTTCTCTTTTTGTTAAATGTGGATTACTCATTACCTTCTCCATCATCGACAACTGACCATTCTTTAATTCTAGCTAAATGTTCATAATCTCTATTTTTAGGAATATATTTAGGAATTGGACGAGAGCAGTAGGGGGTTGTTTCAAAATCAAATGTTGAAATCAATTTTAATAAAAATTCTTCAGCCTTATCTAATAAATCATTATTTTTACTAGGTATAACAAGTTTATCGCTACCAAGTTGCCAATAAATTAAATCATTTAAATCTTTTGTACTTAAATTTGAAAATCCACCTTTTCTAGCAATTAATGCTTCCAATAATAATTGTAAAGCATGTCCCGTATCAACTTGTTTTTTTGAAGGTATTTTTCCTGTTTTATAATCTAATATATTTAATGATCCATCTTTTAATTCATCGATTCTATCAGCTTTTGCTGTAAAACAAAAATCACCACTGCTCAAAGAATAAATAGCCTCTCCAGATATTTCATTTCTTACGCATTTAACATCTTTTCGATATTCTCTTTCTTGTTTTATAACCCATTCAGCTGTACTAACAAATTTTGGAAACCAAAAAGCTTCAAGTTCTTTGTCAATCTGCTCTTTTTCAAAGTGTTTTTTTCCAATATCAATTAAAATATCTAAAGCATTTTCAGGCAAATCACTTGGATATGTATTATTAAATTCTTCAATAATTCCATGAATTAGTGTTCCATAATCTCGTTGATCAAGAGGAATATCTAAGTCGTCAAGATGATATAATTTTAATATATATCTAGCAAAAACACTATAAGGATCATGTATAAGCAAATCAATCGCACTTGCTGATAATTTTCTAGGTCTAGCATAAAATGGTGGTTTAGGTTGAGGTGATGAAATTTGTATATATTTATCAGGCATATCAGCATGGATAGAGATTTCAGATAAATCATTGCAAACAATCTCATCAATGCTACTACCTAATGCCTTTAATACCGTTTCTAATCTCAACAACCATCTAGATTTTTTCATCGGAACGCCGTCAACTCTATCAGCTCTAGTCATAATAACATTATCAGCCATCATAAATATAGATAAATCAGCAGCCAAAATCCCAATATCTTTTTCTGGTAAGCTAAAGCCAAAATCTTTTTTCATCGGTCTTGACATCCACATATCTGCATTAGCCTGTTTTGGCCAAACTCCTTCACTCATTTCGCCTAAAATAACATAATCAAAATGATGTAATCTAGCTTCTATTGCACCTAAAATACTAATTCTAGGATGTGTACCATAGGCTGTTCGTATAGTATTAGATTTCATTAATTCTCTAAATAGTGCTAAATAATCTTTTCCTGATATTTTTCCTAAAATTTCACCATGGTTTAAGAGTTTTGATATAAATTTAACAGCAACTTTTCCAGCTTCGCCACGCCATAAATTATTTTTGCCATCACACTCACAAGAAGAAGCTAACGCTTCAACGGTTTGTATATGTATTTTTAATAATTCAGTAAATTCAATTTCATCCAAATTTATTGCATCAATAAGATTTTTCATAATGTCTTTAATGTTATCAATAAAACATATTTTTTCTTCATCGATGTGTTTATTTTTTCTTAAACCTAACTCGAAATCATAAACATTTTTTCTAAAAGTTGCTTTATCCATTTTTGCAAACGTAAAAGGATTCTTCATTAAATCAATTAGTGCAGTATCTGAATTTATATTAGAGGCAACTTCAAGTGTTAATAATAAAAATATTCCAAGAGAGCTTAAGTTAAAAGGTAGACCTGCAGAATCATCAACTTTTATATCAAAGCGTTCTAATTCAACTGATACTCTTCTAGCTAGATTCCTATCATATGTAATAAGGGCTACAGTTTTTTCTTCATAAAATAAAACTTCACGCATTTTTAATGCAATAGCCAAAGCTTCATCTCTTTGTGATTTAGAGTTTATTAAAATTAATCCTTCGGTTGCTTTTTTTACATCAATACTATTTTTAATTTTTAGCCACTTATCAGTAACTTTTGCTGGGCGCATAACTTCAGATATTAAATGCTCTCTCTCCTTATTTTTGGGAGCCTCTAAATCTAAAATATTTCTATAATCTAATCCCAATAAATCTAGCAGTTCTTTTAACTCAAATTGTGGGTGCGATTCGTCAATGGTGTTCCAGTATTCAAAATCTGCAAACTTATCAATACCTGCAAAATATATTTCACCATTTTCTAAATTTTTTACTACACTTAACACTTTAACTATTGCTGGAAAGCTAGCTGTAACACCTGCAATTACAATATTTTTTTTAGAATCTTCTTTTTCCCAAATTTCAGCCTGGCGAATTAAAAGTGTTTTTTTCATATCACAAATATCTATAGCATCTCTTTCTTGTAATATTTGAGGCCAAAAGTTGGTTATAATATTAAGTAATTTTAGTGTTTCTTGCCAGTGAGACGCATATTTTTCAGGAACCAAATCTTTTAATTTATCAAAAGATAGTCCTTTATTATATGCAATATCCATCATTTTCGCTAAATCAGTTGCTAAATTAAGCGCTTGAGCAAGAGATATTTGTTCTAACCCAAAATCCTTAGGTTTAGACATTATCATTCTTGTAAAAAGAAAAATTCTTTCCTCATTTTCTATTGGTCTTTTAGATGTTTCCTGATTATTTTTTAATGTAAATTCATTAAAAAATAACTCATCATCATCAATTTCCATAATAGGAACAACCATAGGTAAAATGGTTGGTTTTCTACCTTTTATTCGTAAAAAAGCATCTAATAAAGCTCTACAAGCACGTCTATTCGGGGTTAAAAATAATACATCAGCAAGAGCCAATTCATCGTTACTATATTTTTTTGAATATTCTAAAGCAATACTATCCCAAAAAGAACAACTACTTCGGATATTAAATACTTTCCCCATTAGACGACCTCTAATTATAAATCTTCATTTTCAGAAAGATATTTTACAAACTTTTGCAAAGCTCTTCCTCTGTGGGAAATTTTGTTTTTTTCATCACTAGTAAATTCAGCAAAAGATCTATTATACCCTGTAGGAATAAATATTGGATCATATCCAAACCCAGCGCTTCCGGTTTTCTTAGTAGCAATACTTCCATCAACACGTCCTTCAAACGCTCTATAAGTGCCATTTGGAAAAGCTAAAACAATTACACAAGCAAAGTGAGCCGAACGATTATTCGAATTTGATTGAGCAATTTCATCTAGTAGTTTATCCATGCCTTTATCAAAATCTCTATCAGGAGCATATCTAGCAGAATAAACACCAGGTCTACCTCCAATTGCATCAACACACAAACCAGAATCATCAGCAATACATGGAATGTTTTTTTCTTTAGCCGCAGCCAATGCTTTAATATAAGCATTTTCTTCAAAAGTTTTACCAGTTTCTTCAACATCAGGTAAATTAACATCATTTCCAGATAAAACTTTAATTCCTAAAGGTTTTAAAATTTTTCTGATTTCTTCAATTTTACCCTTATTGTGAGTAGCAAAAATAAATTCCTTAGATTTTAGCATTTTTTATCGCCTCTTTCTGATAATTAATTAATTGATTTGTTCCAATATATGCAAGATCCATAAGAGCTAAATATTCTTCTCTTGAAAAAGGATTACCTTCAGCTGTTCCTTGTATTTCAACAATTTTACCACTTTCAGTTAAAACAAAATTTGCATCAACTTGAGCGCTTGAATCTTCGTTATAGTCTAAATCTAATAAAGCTTCGTTGTTACATATACCAACAGAAACAGCACTAATAGCTTCCTTAATAGGATTCTGTATTAATTTGTTATTTTTTAACATTTTATTTATAGCAATAGAAAGAGCAACAAAACTACCTGTAATAGATGCAGTTCGAGTGCCTCCATCAGCTTGAATAACATCACAATCAATGTGTATGCTATATCCGTTTAGTATATTTAAGTCAACCACAGAACGAAGTGCTCTGCCGATTAAACGTTGAATTTCATGGGTTCTACCGCCAACACCATGTGTTTCCCTGTTAACTCTAGTTGAAGTAGCTCGTGGAAGTAAACTATATTCAGCCGTAATCCATCCACGATTCTGGTCTTTTAACCAAGAAGGAATTTTGTCATCAACAGAGGCTGTACACAATACATGAGTGTTACCACACTTAATTAAGCAAGATCCTTCTGCATAAATATTAACATCAGGTATTATTTCAATACTTCTCAATTCATTAAAATTTCTATTTTCACTTCTCATATTTAACTCCTAGAGGCTAAAAATTCCTCAATAGAATGTACAACTCTATCTACAGTATTTTCTACAACTTCATTTTTTGTTTCAACAATAATATCTGCTTCATTATAATATGGGTATTCCTCATCAATGTATGATTGTAATTTATGTTTAATTTTTGAATCACAACATTGTAAAAAGGGTCTTCTGTTACGGCCATTTGTTCGATCATATAAAATATCAATATCAGCTTTTAACCAAACAGTAATTGCATTTTTTTTTGCTAATTCTCTAGTTTGTTTTGCGACAAATGCCCCACCACCAGAAGCCAATACGCATGGGGTTCCAGATAACAATCTTTTCATAATACGAGCCTCTCCAGCCCTATATTCATCAACACCAAAACACTTAAAAACATCAATCACAGACAAACCAGATGCTTTTTCTATTTCTTGATCGCTATCAATAAATGGCATATTAAACCTTTTGGCTAAACGTTTACCAACACTTGTTTTGCCACTACCAATTAATCCTACCAATAAAATTATTTTATTACAGTTTATCATTGCACCTTCAGTTTATTATTTTCTTTACAATAAAGGATATAATGATAATAATAATAATCAATACTTAAATGTTAAAAAAGTTGATTTATTATATGTAGGAGAAGAGTATGAAGAAAAATAATCACAAGGTTTTATATTATGTGCTTATATTGGCTGTATCTCTAAGTGTTATCTATGCTTTGTGTAAAGAAATTGTTCCAGAGCAAACAAGAAAAGAAATTAATGTAGAATTAAAACTTAATAAATGAAAAAGTATATAGATGAGTTTTTAGATGTTAAGTCAGTTGAAGGCGGGGTATCTGTAAATACCTTGCAGGCATATCGTTGTGATATTGAGCAATTTTCAGAATACATCAAATGTGAAGAAGTTCTAAAAATTACAGAAACACAAATCGAAGAATATTTAAAGTTTTTGTATAAAGAAGGTTGTAAACCTAAAACAATATCAAGAAAAATTTCATGTATACGAGAGTTTTTTAAGTTTTTAATAGGTGAGAAATACATAAAACACAATCCATCAAGCAAAATAAAAAATCCCAAAATAGGTAAATCCCTTCCATCTTTTTTAACTCCTCAAGAAATAGAAGATATTTGTAAAGTAGCTATTCTAGAAAATAGTTACTCAATGAGGAGAATGGCTTTGATGATAAAACTTATGTATACATCAGGTCTAAGAGTTTCTGAACTTGTTTGCCTCCCTGAAAATGCCATAAATTATACAATGCACCAAATTTTAATATTAGGAAAGGGGGCCAAAGAGAGAGTCGTTCCTATTAGTAATGATGTTTTAAAAGAGTTAAAGGATTATTTGCAATATAGAGATGAATTTGTTGGAGCAAAAGGAAGTTCGTGGTTGTTTCCCTCATTAAAATCATTGTCAGGACATATAACACGAGATGGCTTCTTTAAAAGTCTAAAAAAAATAGCAATAAAGGCAGGTATTTCGCCTGCAAAAATTCATCCACATACCTTAAGACATACATTTGCAACACATTTAGTAAATAATAATGCAGATTTGCGTTCGATTCAAAAAATGTTAGGTCATGAGAATATTGTTACAACTGAAATTTATACACATATAACAACAACAAAACTAGCCCAAGAGGTGAAAACTAAGCATCCATTGGCTAATAGATGAGGTCGTAAATGAGTAAAAAAGCCCATATAAATATATCTCAAGATCGTCACGATAAAGAGTTAGAGAGTATAGGTAGTATATTTATGCCTATGGTAAAAGATATGATAAGCGCAGAAGATTTAGTGCAATCTGATGTTATTTTTAACTGGTATGATATTGTAGGAGATACCATTGCCACATATACAAATCCAACCAAAGTAAAGTATGATATAAAACAAAATAAAAGAACTATTTATATCGATGTGCCAATTGGTGGTTTTGCATTAGAATTAGCTCATAAAGAGAAATATTTAATAGATAAAATAAATAACTATTTCGGCTACAATGCAATACATAGTCTAAAGTTTAATCAAAATGCTAACTTTAATATAAAGCAAATAGTAAAAAATAATCGCCAAGAAACTGTTGTTGAATTAGATGAAAATGAGCAAAAATATTTATCAGAAATAACAGATTCAATAAAAAATGAGAAATTAAAGGAAATATTAACGAAATTAGGTGAAAGTATTATTAAATCAAATAAAAAGGAATGTTGAAGATGAGAAAAATAAAAAGAATTATTCGATTATTGGCTCTTATAGGTGTTTATATTTTGAGTGCATATAGCTATATGTTTGCAAAAGGCTTTGTATACAATGGAGAAAGGTTTGAACTTTCCAATGTAGCAAATGCATCAACTTCAACAAGTTTCTCTATTCCAGTAGATGCTCAAATAAAAATTAGTTCGCAATTAAATAGAGCGTTTGGAAGCGAGCAAGCTCCTCTTACAATGTACTCATATTCATCATTTGATTGTTCTCATTGTGAGGACTTTCACCGTTTTATTTATCCCAAAATTGAACGTGATTTTGTAAAGACAAATAAGCTTCGTTTTGTTTTTATATCTTTACCATCAACACCAATATCAATGCAAGCTACAAAGCTTTTATATTGCGCACCTAGTGATAAATACCATGATTTTGTAAATCAATTATTTCAAAAGAAAAATTGGCGCTTTGCCTCAGATAATAAATTGTTAAATAAAGAAGCATCTTTAATTGGAATGAGCGAAAATGATATAATCAAATGTAATAATGATAAGAAGCTAACAAGTGATATTTTGTTAATGCGTGAAAATGCGATTAATGAAATAGGTATTAAAAGTACGCCATCATTTATAATCGAAGGGAAATCAGGCAAAGAACTTATTGTTGGTGCACGCAAATATGAAGATATTAAAGAGTATCTAGAAAAGAGAATAAAAGAGAATAGATAATGCGCAAAACCCCAAGAGACATAGAGGAAATTGAAAAAAAAATATCTGTATTAAAAGAAAAACAAAATACAGAAATAAAAAAACATACCAATTTATCACAAGGCTCAATAGGGTTGAATGCCGCTATAGAGCTTGTTTCTGGGACATTTGTAGGTATGTCTATCGGGTATATATTAGATGAATTATTTGACTTTGATTCTGTTTTTTTGATAATATTTACCATTATAGGAGGCTTGGCCGGTTTGTTAAATATTGCAAGATACATAAAGAGTTCAAACTATAATAAGGAGGATAAATAGTTGGCAGGACCAATGGAACAATTTGTAATTAAAAGGTTGATGCCTTTAGATGTAAATGGATTTGATATAAGTTACACAAATTCATCATTAAGCATGACGCTTTCTGTTTTAGCTATAATTGTTCTATTTTCAACATGTTTAGTTAAACGTTCTCTTATTCCAAATAAAGCACAATGCATTCCAGAGAGTTTTTATGAATTTGTTCAAAAAATTGTTATTGAAAATATAGGTAAAGAAGGGCTCAAATATTTCTCATTTATATTTACAATATTTTTATTTGTTTTTTCAGGTAATTTAATGGGATTATTTCCATATAGTTTTACTTTTACATCGCATTTTGCAACTGTTGGTACATTATCTATTTTTGGATTATTATTTAATATCTATAATGGTGTTAAAAAGAGAAAATGGGGGTATTTTAGAACATTCTTGCCCAAAAGTGTTCCCATGTGGCTAGCTCCACTCATAATACCCATTGAGGCTTTATCACTTATATCTAAGTCATTTAGCCTAACCGTTCGTCTAGTGATGAATATGGTAATTGGGCATATTGTTCTTAAGATCTTTGCTGGATTTATAATCATGATGAGTTTCTTAGGATTTATACCTCTATTATTTTGTAGTGCAATAATCGTCTTTGAATTGTTTATTGCGTGCTTGCAAGCATATATATATACAGTGTTATCTTGTATATATTTAAGTGACGCTCTTCACGAGCATTAATTTAATTGAAAGGAATTGAGATATGGAAAATTTAGTTGGTGCTGAAGCTGCAAAATATCTAAGTGTAGCTTTGTGTACAATACCTATGGCTGTTGTTGCATGGGGTATTACAAAGTTTTGGATGGCTTTATTTGATAACGTTGGTCGCAATCCTCAAGCAAATAACGAATTAAAAGGATATGCCATGGTTGGTTTTGCTACAATCGAAGCTATTGCTTTGTATTGTTTGGTAATTGCAATTATGATGTTAAAATAAAGAAAGAAAACAACTATGCCGCAGTTTGATATTTCAACATATTTTACCCAAATATTTTGGTTGCTAACAACGTTTGTTTGTTTCTGGTTTGTATTAGACAAGATTATTATTCCACGTATAGCAGAAAATATTGAAGCAAGAAAACGTAAATATAATGATCTTATATTAAAAGCAGAGCAAATTAGCAAAAAAGCAAAAGCATCTTTGGTTGAATATAATGAAACTATAACTGCGGCTAAAAATAATGCATTAGAGCAAATAAAAGAAAATGAAAAGCAGTTGCAAGAATACATAATTAAACAAGAGGAAGAAGTAAATAAAAAATTGCAAGAAAAAATTATAGAATTTGAGCAACAAATAAAAATAGATAGAGACAATGTATTAAATAGGGTAGATGAAATTTCAAAAGATTTAGCGTTAAAAACATTACATCTACTCAATATTAAAGATGTAACTTCAGAGGATATTAATAATATAAAATTATTAGAGGATAAAAAAGATGTCATCTAACGATATTATAGAACAAACCATAGAATTGTCTCATCATGAGGAAGCTTTTTATTTAAGTGCAGAATTTTGGGTAAGTATAGCATTTGTATTAACTATATTAATAATCCTAACACCTGGCCTAAAAGCTATAAAAAAACTAATAGATAATCGTATATCTCGCATAAAAAATGAGCTTAATGAGGCAGAAACATTAAAAATGGAAGCTCAACAACTTTACTCTGATTATGAACGTAAACTAACAAATATCAAAAAAGAAATTGAAGATATTATAAATGAAGAAAACATTATCATTTCAGAAAAAAAAGAACATAAACTACGTGAACTAGATTCAATGATACGTAAAAAAGAAATGGAAATAAATGGCAAAATAGAATTAGCTAGCGAGCAAGTAAAAAAAGAAATCAATAAATTAATAGCAGATAAAACATTATCAATAATTAATACTATTATTAATCAAAAAATAACTAAATCAATGCATAATGAGCTAATTGATAATACAATAAATAATATAACAAAAATGGAGCCTTAAATGAAGATCTTAGAAAACGATTTTACTGATTTATATCTAACAGATAAAAATGAAATATATATAACTGATAAATCATATGAAAATTCATTAAAAAAAATAGAACCAGATGATAAAGAATTATTTATTGACGGTCTTCATTCTATTATACATAAAGATAGCTCATATTCTTTTGTTTACGAAGGTGTACATTTTCGTGTAGAGTGTTCAAAATCTCTCACCGGTCTTTTATGGTGTTTAAGAAGAATGCCCCAAAAAGTTCCTAGTATTCATAATTTAACATATGATATTAGATTTTTAAGATACATGTTATCACTTGCAGATGCTAGTGGGCTTATTTTATGGAGTGGTGCAACAGGTCAAGGTAAAACAACAGCTATATCTGCATTATTACACGAATATTTAACGCTTAATGGCGGTTTTGCATATACCATTGAAGATCCTGCCGAAATGCCTCTTGAAGGTGAATATAATGCTATTAATGGATCTATTGGCGTTTGTAAACAAATAGAAGTAGATAATGATGATTGGAAAACACCACTAAAAGGAGCTCTTCGTTCACACCCTAAATATATACTAATCGGAGAGATAAGAACAGCAGACGCTGCAATTGAATGCTTAAGAGCAGCCATATCTGGTCACTTAGTTCTTGCAACAATTCACGCAGGAACAATAACAGATGCTATTCATTCCCTTGTAAAATATGCAACACCTCATATGAGTGAAGAAAGTGCGTATAATACATTATCAAGAGGTATACTTGCTGTTATAAATCAAGAATTAGTTGGATCAAATAGAAAACAGCCTATGATTGACTTTCTTTTTGCAAATCCAGAATTAAACAATGCAGATGCAACACGTTCAATAATACGTAGTGGAAATATAAATCTAGCTTCAATTATTGAAAGACAGAAAATAAGATTAAGTCAGGGCAAGCCAATATTTGAATTATAATTATTCAACAGTCCATAACAAAGAATTGTTTACATCGCTACAGATATCTTTAGCGATGTATTTTTTTACAGGCAAAGAATATTTGCCATCACCCCATTTAAAAGAGAAAACACCATTGGTGTTTTTTAGTGATATTTCACGCAATTTAACAATATTTTCTTTTGTTATATTCGCTTCAATCAAAGATATGCATGTTGATTTATCTAAATCATTAATAACAATATCAAAGGTATTATCTAAAAACATAAGAGTATCAGCTTGAAAACCTCTTCCTATTAATATAGATAATCCATTATTTGTAATAATTTTATCATTAACAATATATTTTGAATCAATGATTTTTTCTTTCACAACCTTTTGGGTGTTTAGCCCCCAAAAATTTGGTTTTTCAATATAAGACTGACGAATATTATCAGATATATAAAATACATCTGTTATTATTCTATTTGCTCGAGATTGTGAGTTAGTAAAAAATAACGAGCCGATAATTAATATAAATAAAACAATCGAAATTTTGCAAATAGCTTCAATCGATAAATTATTAATAAATGATAATATAACCACTTTATATTTTTGCATAATTTCTAAAAATTTATTTTTTATATCAATCATAGTACTATCCCATCGCTGATGTAATTTGATCTTGCATCTCGAACACACCAAACACTGCCCAAGCAATAATACCAGAAATAGCAAACATGGCAACCATGTTAAGCATAGATGCTTTTGCTTCAACAGCTTCAGCTGATTCATCAAGCCATTCATTAGCAAGTTTATCTAAGGCCTCTTCAAAGTTATCCAACTCAGCATAAATCTTTAAGTCAGCAACAACATCTTTATCAGGGAAGTTTAATTTTGACTTCGCTAAAGCTTGCCCCAAGTTGTCACCATTTTTAATAAAATCCATAGCTTTATCAATACGTTCTACAAGATATCTATTTGAATCTCTTCTTAATGAAGCCAAAGCAACAGAAATAGGCACACCACCCTTAATTAAAGCAGATAGAGACAATAACCAAGTAATACCCATAAACATCTTATATAATGACCAAGGTGGGCAATCATCTATAGCTTTTCTTGTAGGCCCTGTCCATATACCAATAGTACCATAAATTGTAAGGAATACAGCTGGGAAAAATGAAAAGGCTAAAATCCAGTTTTCTTGAATCCAGTGCGATACAGCAACCAAGTCCTTAGCTGTTCCTTGCCACCTCGCATTTGGCGCAGCTTCTTCCATTGGGGGCACCATATACGCACCAATAGCGTAAATAACAAGCACAGACATCAATAACAAAAAGCTAGGATACGTAATTGCACCAATAATTGGTTTCAACATTTTTTCAGTACCTTCAGCAACTTTAATTAGGTTTAATAGAGCGCTTTCAAGGTCAGAAACATCACCCACAGATAACATTAATCTTTCTCTACTTGGAGCCCATCCCTTTAACGCATCAGAGAAGGCTAAACCATTTTGAAGAGCTTTACCCCAAGCTGCAATAGCAATAGCCATCGGTTCACTAGTATTTTTACCTTCATTAGTAATACTATCATATACAATATCCAATGCATTCATTAGAGAAAATCTGTTTCGAAGCAATGATGCTAATTTTTTATATACTTTTAATCTAGCAGGGGTAGATAAACTAACACGAAAGCGCGCAAAAGCAACTTCAAATGAACCTAGGGATTTCATTGCTTTATTTAATGAGCTATTATTAGATGTTTTACCTTCCGCCATTTTTATCTCCTAGTATACAGGACGTTGGTCAATCAAACCACACCAACGCTCAACTTCATCCATATCAATTAAACCCTTTAACATACGTTCAATCGCACAATCTTTTAAAGGACGACCATTTAATTCACTAATCCAATAGTCAATACCCTTGGCAGTTTCATTATCAATAATCATATTCAAAAAATGAGAGTCTGGCAAAATAATCTCATCAACAGCCATTCTTCCTTTAAATCCTTTGTATCCACATTCTTTACAACCAGGACCAGCTACAAACACATTCTCAATACCATATTCACCCAAAGCATTCTTCAAACGGTTAAATTCAGGAGAACCTTCTCTGGTTTTAATAGGTTGTTTACATACAGGACAAAGTTTACTAAATAAACGTTGTGATACCAAGCCTTTAACCAATTCAGGGTCATTAAGCATATAAGGTTGAATACCCATATCTCTTAAACGGGTAATGATAGCCGGTGCAGAGTTTGCGTGAAGTGTTGTCCACACACCGTGACCTGATAATGCGCCTTTAAATGTTAATTCAGCAGTAGCAAGTGAACGCGTTTCACCCACAAGCACCACGTCAGGGTCGGAACGAAGCGCAGCAGACAAAGCTTTCGTAAATTGCTCTGTTTTTTCTTCTTCGGTGTTAGCGTTTGTCACAGGCATCTGTCTTGCGCCTGGAATTGGATACTCAGGTGGATCTTCCACTGTTAGTAAATTAATCTTATAATCTTTTTCTTGTAACAATTTAATCATGTTACGTTGCAATGTTGTAGATTTTCCAGAACCAGTAGGTCCAGCAACAACATTCAGTCCAACGGCCATACTACGCATTTTAAAGAATAAATCTTCCTCATATTTACCCAAACCCAATGAACGTAAGTCAGAGCTTCCTTCTGGGTTATCATCAGCATAAAGTAAACGCATAACCAAATATTGTGAACCAAACGCAATCGGGTTAAATTGCAAACGAATAGCTAACACGTTGTGAGGTAGCATTAATTTTCCATTTGAACCACGAAGAGGTGTTGAACCAAGTTTTTGGGCACCTTGGAATTCGTTTTGGTTATAGTTAGAGTCAGAAATATCAGCCGCAGCAAATACTGAACGAACAAAAGCTTCTCCCCATTCACCACCATACTCACTTTGTTTAATCATAATACCACCTTCTCTAAATAAAATCGTCGAAGATGAGCCTACAACTACGTGAATATCGGACACTTTCTTTTTAGATGCACGTTGAATAATATTAACAAAGTCAATCATGATCTGCATATCTTGAGCTTCTTCTGCAGACACATCCACAGTACCACCACCACGCTCAGCATATGCATAAATTGCAGAAATTTCGTTTAGGGTAACATAAGTAGGTGGTTTTATAGGAATTTTTCTTCTTTTAACATTTGATTCAAAGTTATAAACAGCACCATCAAATCTGTTATCTTTTGATACCAAATATGTACCATCCGAAAACAATGCAAGCAAACGCCTTGTTTCATTTGATATTGCGATATCTGAACCACGCAATGTTATTAGTCTGTTTCCATTAGCAAATAAACGATCAAATAAATTCCCTTTTTTAGCTACTGGAGCAGGTTGTTCTTCTTCTCCATTTTCAGCTTTTTGTCTCGCCTCATCACTTGGCGATTTGGGAATAGTATTTACAGGAGTTTCTGTCTCTTTTTCTTTAGGAGATAAAGAAACTTCTTCCTCTTTATTTTGATCATTTTTAACTTCTTCAGCCATCTAATATCACTCTCAAATTCTACTTAGATGTTGTATTTGCTTTTGAATTATAGCCTTCAATTGTTTTTCCTACATAAAGATAGTCATCATATCCATCTCTAGTAAATTTTGCAAAATCAGATCCGATTTCTGATACAGTATGACCTGTAGGAAGTAAAGAGCCAACTTTTAAGCTTAAAGGTTGACCATCCAAGCCAATTAGTTCGATAGTCATTCTATCAGCAGTACCTGTAATACCTAAAATTGCATATTTAGAATTTAGCTTCTCAATAACAACTTCTTCAACAGCTGTATCAATTACTTCTTCTTTTTCATCTTCTTGTTTGTTTTTTTCTAATAATTTTGCATTTTCAATTTCTATCATCTGAGCATTTCTATCTCTTAATTCATCAATAGATTTAGACTTTAAGTAAAGATTACTTTTAGCATTTTTAATAATCTTAGCATCAGCTTCCACTCTTTTTCTTAATTGCTCATTACGTGTTCTTAAGTTTTTTACAACTCTTTCAAAGTTAGCTTTTGCCAATTCAGCAACTTGAATATTTTTTTGAGAAGCCTCAAGAACCTTATCAATACGTTCTTTAAACATACCAATTAAAACTTTTTTCTCTTCTTCAACTTCATTAATGCGTTTATATAATTCCTCTTTTTCTTTTAACCATTCTTGTCTAGCAACAAGCATTTCATTCATATATGCATTTAAGATTTTTCGTTGTTTCAACGCTTCAAATAATTGTTCTTTATCAAGCAATTTTTGTTTTTCAGTTAAAATTAAAGCTTCTGCTTTTTTCTTTTCTTCAAATTCTTTCAATTTAGCTTCTGCTTCTTGTCTTTTTTTATCATCAGCATTTTTTTGACGAATTGCTTTTTGTGCCTCAACTTCATTTATAAGTCTTTCTCTTCTCAATTCAAGATTAAGCAAAGTAGTACTTTTTTCTATTTCAGACATTCTTTTAAACAAATCATCATCGATTCTAGATAAAACACTATTTCCAAGTGAATCCATTGGAGTTTCTTTATATTGTACCTCTGTAGCAAAAGCTTCATCAACTTCTTTTGGTGTATCTAGAGTTTCATTTTTGTTTTCTACAACAGCTTCTTCTTTTGCAACAGGAGCATTCTTAGCACTTTGAATTTGTTTCATTTTTAAATCAAAATCAAACGCACTATTATTTGTTGATGAAGCAGCTGTATTTGGTTGAGCTTTTTCATTTTCAACAACATTTGGCTTTGATGGGGATACCAAACCATTTGCTTTTTCACCAGCAACATTATTTGTTGCACTAGTTGTCACATTAATAGGAAGGTTTTCGCTATTAACATTAGCATTAATAACTTCTTGTGCATTCACATTAAATGCAGCAATAAGTAAAACAAAAACACTACTATATAAACTTTTTTTATTGAACATAAATGGTCCCCTCATAATTCCAAACGCCATTATTATAACGTATATTATTAACCCTAAGTCCTGAAAATTTTGTTAACATCTCTTTCCAAATATTAGGATCATACGTAGAATTTATTGAATATTTTAATATTTTGTATGATTTTCCATTAGATGAAACTGTTCCATCGTCTAGCTTTATAGACAAATTGATAGCTTGGAACAAGTCATTTATTATATTTCTCAAATCAGCAGATGTATGTTTTGGAGGTGATTTGATTTTTCTTGCTTCATTAAATGGAATTGTAACCATTACATTTTTTGAATCTTTATCAATCTGCTTACTTGAAAAGTTTAAACCAGAATAAGACAACGCCATTTCAATCCAAGAAATTCTACCGAAATTTCGTCTCCAACTTGTAACAATCCCTGTAATAGAACAAGTAACACCTTCGTTTGTCCAGCCAGGAGTCGGAATAGATGTTGCTGCTAAAATATTTTCTCTACAATTATCAAGAACCCACACCGGATCAACCATTGTTTCCCAAGGGTCTAAAACAACTTTTTCAACTTTCTTTACAACTTTCTTCTGAGCCCTTTTGGTCGCAACCCTCTTAACCTGCGTAGTTGTTCCAAAAAAAGTATTATTAATATAAATAACAAGAGCAATACCGATTGCTAATGATAAAACAACAACAATCAATAATTCAGTTCCACGCAAAGCATTAATTTTTTCTAACTTAGTATTTAAACCTTGCGCAAAAATTTCAGATATATCACGTTGTTCTGTGTCATCGATTCCCCATTCTTCTGGAGCAATTTTTCTGGCCCAGTCAGGAACAGATAGCATAGACATAAACTGCTCTTTTGCATCTTCTTCTTTTACAAAAAGAACATCACCATCAGAAAGTATAACGTCATTTCTTATACATAAATACCAATAACCTGCATCAACCTTAAATACGGCTAATAATGATGAAGCATCACTCATTGCTGTAACAGCAGCTACAGCGGCAACATTCATACCATTTTTAAAGCCTTGAGACGAAACAGCTAAACCTAATTGAGGTGATTTACCTTGTTTTACACAAAATAAATCGGCACCAACTAACACATTTTCAGCAGCCTCTTTAGCATCCAAAAATGGGGCATCAACATTCTGCAAGCTTTCCCAAAAGATGCTTGCAGCATATTGAACTCCGTCAACAGTAAAACTAGAAGCCCATTCTTTGCTAGTATCTCTACTAACAACGTCATCGTCCTCTATTTCTACCATATTTTCATCTAATTCAGCCACTATACGCTCCTTAATAATTCATACGAGATTCTGGTAATAATGGAGATTCTAACACAACAGGTGTTAATAAAATCACAACAATACTTCTTGTTTTATTAACTTCTTGTGTTCCACCCAATACATTATTGTTTACAGCTCCTAAACCAGTTTTTTGGCTAGCAGTTTCAACTCTTTCATAACCAGATAATACCAATGTTTCACCTGATTTTAATGCAACTTCTTGAGAGAAACCTCTTTCTTCAATAATTGGGTTTTGAATGTATCCGGATTCTCCAGAATTATCTAACTCAACTTTTTCTAAAGATAATAAATCAGATAGATTTAAACTAAATAACATCATTAATCTACCATGATCCATAATTCTTGGTAATACATCAAGAGTGAAACCAGTTTCAATTTCTTCTGTACTAACAGTCGTATCCCAAGATGCTTCTCCACTTACTGTACCATTATTAGTTTTGGTGTATTCAGAGATATAGTTTTGAGTTTTAACAACCTGAATAGGTGCAGGTTTGTTGTTCATAGTTGTAACAGTACCACTAGTTACAAGTGTTGTAGAACCTTGTTTTGCAAGAGCTTGCATCGCAGCAGTAACAGAAACATCCCCACTCAAAATTTTCATAGAAATACCTGCATTATTGTCAGTCATTCCCGAAGGTGTTGTAACACTACCTAATGAAATATTACCACCACTTTGAGTTCTATCTTTAAATACAAAATCTAAGTCAAAACCAAATCCATTATTTTCACTTACTTCAACTTGCAACACTTTCACACTAATTGCAACTTGACGAGATAGTCTAACATTTTGTTCATGAACAAATTTTGCAACTTTCTTTATTTCAGTAGGTGTTGCGGTGATTGTTAACGTACCACTAGATGAATCTGTTACAATACTAGAACCAGCGCCAAGCATTGATCTAACTGCTGTAACAATATTGCCCCATAAATCAATACTAGACACACCACTTGTAATACTTCCACCACCAGAAGAGCTGCTTACACTAGAGGTCATAGATGGTGTTGTTGGAAGAGTATATAATGTAAATGTTTTTGTTGTATATTTATAGATATAAATTTCACCATGTTCATATTTCCACCAAACACCAAAATAAGAACAAACTTCATCTAATAATCCACTTAATGAGCCTTTATATGAAACAAGCATTCTAGATGTATCAGACCATTTATTTCCAACTTTTTGAACTGATGGAGCGTTTTTGTCTGCTGCAGCTTTTGCAGGTCCTTCCAATTGTGGTGCAAAACGCATTTTAATAGAAGTCATTTGGTTAATCATGTTACCTATTTCATATAATGTAATAGGTCTATTGCTAACTAATGTAACGCCGTCAGCTGTTTCTAAATAGCTAGGTAATGGTTTGTCGCCTTCATATTCAATTTCGCTAGTATTACCAAGCCAAATATCATCTTTTATTCTGATTACATCAGTATCAGTTGGCTTTTGAGGAGCTTTTGCGTCCTCTTTATATTGAATAGTCGCATCAACATCTCTTTCAATACTTGCATCATAATCGGTTGGTAGAGAACAAGATGTTACTCCTAGCAACAATAGACTAGCCAATCCTATTATATATTTATCATTAGTACGCATTCTCATTCTCCATTGTTTCAACAACGATTACACGGTTTCCTTTATAGTAAGTAGCAATAGGTGCTGGTCTCGCTCTTGCAAACGCTCTTATTAAAGCAGAGCTAACATCTGCAAATTTACCCTTAAATGTAACACCTGCGCTAAGAATGTAGTTTCTGTTTGTATTCCAAAGTAATTTCCATCCAGACATTCCACTCCATTTTGTTAGTAATTCTCTTAAATTATCGCCTTCTTTTGCTTCCCAAATAAGAACTGTATCGTCAGTAACTTTTACTTCTTTAATTTCAGTTTCAAGTTCAGCAATTAAAGTTTCTTTATCTGTATCTTGTTCTATGTTTATATCTTCATTGTCATTATTAACGAATTCTTCAATATCAAACGATTCTTCTGTGAATTCTGAAGAAATATTGTTGTCTCCTTCTAAGAATAAATCTTCGCAATCTTCCTCGCAGATTACACTAAATTCAGCATCGGCAGATGCTACTTTTATTTCTTCATTTTCTCTATTTTCTTCAATAATTTCTTCAACAACGCTAACAGTTCTTGTAACTTTGTTTTCTGTACTTTGGTTGTTATCATCCTTAGCAATATCAGCATCAACAGGAGATGTCTCTAAAATAAAAGAAGCTGTTTTACTGAAATCATCATCTTCAGCTTCGTTGCTTAAAGTAAAATCATCTGTTTGGCTGAAATCATTATCTATAATTTCGTTATTTATTGTTTGTTCAGCTGTTTTAAGTGAATTTATTTCATCATTAAAGCTGTTTGATATTACTATATCATCTTCAACAGAAGGTTGGATAGAAGCAGTTAAATTGTTTCCAGTTCCGGATTGTGTATATAAATGATCTCTTTTGGTTCTTTCGCCATATTCTCTAAAATCTGTTTCTGTTTTTGTATAATTAATTAAAGCGCTATCATTACAACTCTCGCCATTTGCACATTGTACATTATTAGCAGAATTATCGCTAGTATACACTTCTTCTATAAATAACTCATCGTTATTGCTTACTTGTTTTGCGTTTAATGTGCTGCAAGAAGAAATTCCTCCTAAGCACAATAATGAAACTGATAATATAATAACTTTTTTCATATCTCAACCTGTCATTTAAATACAATCTTAAAACAAGAATAAATGTTAAAAAATAATTTATCAAGCGTGACGAATTACTTATAAACTCTTTATTGATATATTTTTTTTACATTTCTTGATTGTTGTTTTTTATCATAATAATAAATGTGTCTTCATTGATATTAGCAGTTGATATGTCGATTTTAGAAAAGTCGATATCTGTGCTTGTTAATATGTTGTATAGAAGATTTAATCTTTTTTCTTGTAGTGGTGTGTCTGTTGTGTTAGCTAAAGTTATTTCTAGTCTTTTGTTGTTTTTTATTGTTTCGTTGCTAAGAGCTTTGATCCATTTAAGAGTTTTTCCTGTTATTTCAGCTTTGTTAGGGCTAAAGTGTAAAGATAGTTCCTTTGGAATGATGTTCTTTACTTCGTGATTGTGTTTTGTTTCTTTTAGTGCTTCGTAAAACGAACCTATTTGCTGATTTTTTGGAGTGTTTTTTTGTATTTTGTTTAGATTGGTTTGTTGTGTTGTGTTGTTGCTATATGTTGGTGCAACTTTTTTGCTTTTATGTGTATTAGAAGTTGTCTCTTCTTTCTTTTGGAAAAGAGAGGATAAATTGTCTAAAAGAAAATTAGAGTTTTTCTTTTGCTTGTCCTGGTGTGTTGCTGTTTGTGTTGTTTTTGTGGTTTGTGATGTTGTTTCTTTTTTTGTTATGTTTGGTTTTTTGTTTTCTTTGGTTTTAGATTTATTTTTGTTTTTTGTGTTAATAAAAGTGGGTGTTAGATTTTCATCGTTCAATATTTCTTCTGATATTGGGAATAGTACGCTTTCTTTAATTCTTTCTGCGACCATAAATGATGCTTGGCTGTCAATGATGTTATCACCTGGTAAAGAAAGTTTGTGTTTATTGCTGTTTACAAGTTCTAAAACATCGTCACTGTTTATTGTTTCGTTATTTGTATTTGTGGCGTTTTGAGTTGTATTTGTGTTTATCTCACTAGGTAGTGATGCAGATAGATTGTTGTTTATATTTGTTGTTATTAGAGCTTTTTTGTTATCTGATAGTGTGTTGTTAAAATCTATAGGGATTTCGTTATTAATATTAATGCTCAATATTTCTTCATCTGCAGTTTCTTGTGAAAAAGCAGTTGGTGTTTTAAATATCGTATTCTTCTTTATTGTATTGCTGGCTGTTAAATATGTAACAGCTGGAGCGTTTTTCTTGTATAGCTCAATTTTTGCAGAAGTATATGGTTTTTCTTTGTTTTTTTGGGTATTACTAGTGTATGCCATAGTTAATATGGTGAAAAAAGATAGGCAAAAACCTGTTATAAACCACTTTGTATTGTGCATTTTATTTCGATACTAAACGCGTTGACCCAATATTAACCATATTTTAAACATTTATTAAAATAGATTGCAATATTATTTATGTAACTAATAACAATAAAATAATTTTCTTATCTTTTGCCGATTCTTTTTTAAGTGCTTATTTGTGTTAAGGTTTTGTTACAAGGTGATTTTTTTAGCTTAAAATGGCGTTTTATGTGGTGTTAATTTTTTGTTACAGAAGTGTTTTTTGTTGTTAAAACAGATTGTTAGTGTTGTTTTACTCAAAGTCTGTATTATTGCTTTTTTTGGGAAAATATGCAATAATAATAATGTGTAATAAAATTATATTTTTTAAGGAGAGGAACAATGAGAAAATTAAATAAAATTATGATGCTTTGCTCTTTGGCGCTCGTTTTTACAGTTGTATTTGCAGATGCATCATTTGCTGATGGCGTTATGGATGTAGCAACAAACAAAGCAGTGGGTTTATTTAAACATGTTAAAACAATTATCTTTGTAGTAGGTGGTTTTGGTTTAGTGGGTATTGCTTTCCAAGCTATCTTTGGTAAGGTAAAATGGACATGGTTTGCTGGTCTTGCTGTAGGTCTTGGTATCTTGGCTGCTGCATCAGCTATTATTAACTACGCAACAGGTGATTCAACTGCCGGTGGTACACAATTGGGTGATACATTTACGTCTTCAGGTGAAGGTAGTATCGGTAGTGGTGGTGCTAAATAAATACCTAAGTGCTAATAAAACAAAAAAGTGGTTGCTTTGCATCCACTTTTTTGTTTGGTTAAATGTTAAAGTTTTGTTACAACTTTAAAATATAAATAAAAACAATGTGTTATATCGATTGCTTTGCAAGTATAGGTACTTGATTTTTTTTTAAAATTGTGTAGTATTATAAGTGTGAAATTCTATTTTAGGAGAAATAAAATGAAAAATTTAAAGAAAATTATGGTGCTTTGCTCCTTAGTTTTGATGTTTACAGTATTGTTTGTAAATGCATCATTTGCTGATGGCGTTATGGAAGTAGCAACAAACAAAGCAGTGGGTTTATTTAAACACGTTAAAACAATTATCTTCGTAGTAGGTGGTTTTGGTTTAGTAGGTATTGCTTTCCAAGCTATCTTTGGTAAGGTAAAATGGACATGGTTTGCTGGTCTTGCTGTAGGTCTTGGTATCTTGGCTGCTGCATCAGCTATTATTAACTACGCAACAGGTGATTCAACTGCCGGTGGTTCAAACTTGGGTGATACATTTATGGCTTCAGGTCAAGGTGGTATCGGTAGTGGTAAATAAGTACCTAAGTGCTAATAAAATGAAAAAGTGGTTGCTTTGCAGCCACTTTTTTGTTTACTAATAAATAATAATATTAAATTTTTGTTACAAAAGGTAAAAAAGTATATAAAACAATAAGATGGATGTATTTTTAGATATTTTTTTTTGCTGGAAAAAACATTTTTTTTATGATACAATAAAAGAAAACGCTCGGGAGGGAGGTTTATTATGTTAAACTTAAATAAAACACATATTTTAGTATTGGTGCTGGTTTTAGCTGTGCTGCTTCTTCCTGATGTAGCATTGGCTGGTACGTTTGATAGCTTGACAAACTCAGGTAAACAAATTTTTCAGGGATTAAGAAAAATTATTTATCCAGCATCTGCAGTTGGAATTATTTGTGTGTGTATTGCTGGTGCGTTTGGTAGTATAAATTGGAAGTGGTTGACTGCTATTGCCATAGGTTTGCTAGTTATTTCACTTTGTTCAGAGTTTATTGTATTGTTTTCTCCAGATAATACAAAGCCAGATTTAGGTTAAGGAGGGTGCTATGAGAATATTTAGGAAAATATCTACATTAATAGTAAATGTATTGATTTTATCTTTATGTGTATGCTCAGAGGCTTATGCTGGTAATATCTTTGATCTTCTTTCTGGTAAAACAATTGAATTTGCTGTAGGGTTACGTACATTTGCATATGTAATCTCAAGTTTTGGTATCGTGATGTTTACTTTTTTAGCAATCGGAGGAAAAATAAACTTTAAGCACCTTTCTTACATAGCAATAAGCTTGTTTTTTATGTCAGGTGTAGGTTCTCTAATTGATTATGTTACAGGTGATAGTCAAATGAACTTAGAGAGCAAGTTTAAAGATACTTATAAAGGTGCTGTTTGTAGTAGTAGTTTATGTAGAGGATAGAATTTATTTATAAAATTATCTTAAATATTAATCATTTTATAATAAATAAAGTCTTATAATTTGCTTCTATATAAAAGGAAGTCGTGCTATGAGAGAAATGATATTAAAAGCTGTTGCTAATCCTCCTAAGATTTTTTGGGGGGCTGTTTTGCCTGCAGCATTAAATTTTGGATTGCAAGTTCCTTTTATGTTTATGGCGATCGGTATTTGGCAAGCCAACCCTTTAATATTTATTGTAAGTATTTTAGTTGGACATGTAATTGTTGTGGCGTTAAGTTCAAAAGATCCTCATTTATCTAATATGATACAAGCATTTGGTATGACAAATGTTGTTCCAAATAACTTATATAAAGTGAAAGGACATAAATTTGAACCTTAATTTTGATTTTTATACTCTGTTTATATCAGGTTTGCAAAGTGCAGAGGTTGTAGTATCTGTTATTGGTATTATAGCAGCTATCGCTATAGCTGTATCAATGGTAACAAAGTTAGGGGCAATCATTTTGCCACAACCAAACGAAACAAGGGTTGCTGATTTTTTGCCTTTTGATAGATTACTTTCAGATGGTACAACTATTAGATGTTCAAATGGTTCATATGTAAGGGTTTTTAAAGTTAGTGGTTTAGATTTATCTGCAGCAACAGAAGAAACAATAGTATCTATGTTTGAAGCTAGAAAGGCTTGGATAGATAATATGGCCGATCTTCAAATTAAATGTCGAGTTTTTACAATAAGAGAACGTTCAGAAGTCGCAAAAAATAAAGTTGATTTTGGTAATAAGTGGCTAGAAGTGGTCGATGAAAAATGGCGTGAAAATTTAAGTAGAGTATACAAAAATGACCACTATATCATATTGTCAATAGCAGATACTAAAGATGCAATTAAAGATTTAAACTATGCATCACAATCTGTACTTGCAAACTTAAATGATTACGGGGTTAAGGTTATGTATGAGGATGAAACTAGTCCTGCAGAAATGAGCCCGTTTTATCCATTTGTTAGAGTGTTAAATCCAATTAGTAAACCAAAGCCTAAAGCAAGAGGCGCTGAAGGATTTCAATTAAAAGAACTTTTAAGCTCAGATGGAATACATTTTACAGGAGAAGAAGGTGTTATAAAATTCTTTTCTGGAGAAAAAGAAAAATTTGCCATAGCAATGGGGATTAGAACATCTGGTGACTATATGGATGAAAATATGTTATCAGCGTTAATGTCTATTGATTGCGAATTAACAATATTGCATAATATAAATCCTTTTTACAAACCTAAAGCACGAATGGTTTTAGTACAACAACAAAAAATGGCAGAAGCTACCAGTTTTTCATCAGATGTTGTTATGCAATACAGTGAAGCTCTTGGTGCAATAGAAGATAGCGATGCAGATCATCAATCATTAGTTCAATATTCAATGAGTTTCATATTAAAAGGCGATAGTATTGATGAAATATTATTTGGAGAAAGCGAAATTCAAAGAATATGTCGTTTATTTAGTGTAACACCTGTTAGAGAAAATTGGATTACTCAAGCTACATTTTTTAATCAATTTCCAGGATATGATGTTTGTGGGCGTTCTTATTTTTATCTGTCACGTATTGTTGCTTTAGCTGTTTCATTTGATCAATATCCAACTGGATTATCAAGAAGTGACTGGGGTGAGGGGGCAATTAGTGTATTTAGAACAATGAGTGGTTCTCCATATCAGTTCCAGTTCCACGTTTCAGCAGCTGAATCAGCTGTTGCGCACTGCTGTATTGTTGGTCCAACAGGTCAAGGTAAAACAACTCTTTTAACCTTCTTAGCTGGTCAGGCAATGCGTCATAGTGATTTAAAAGTATATTTCTTTGACCGTCATAGAGGTGCCGAGATTTTTACTCATACAGTAAAAGGTGCATACGTTGGATTTAGTGGTGAGCGTAAAAATGTGTCGTTAAATCCTTTTGATACAAGAGATACATCAGGTAATAGAGCATTTTTACGTAACTGGTTAAAAGCGATAACTATGGCAAAAGATGCCTTATCTGATAGAGAGGCAAGCCGAGCAGTTACAACAGCGTTTGATTATTTGAAATCAGATGAAAGAAAATTAAGTAATTTATATAAGAGCTGTTTCTCTCCAACAGGTAGTATGCGAAGAGAATTATATCGTTGGATAAATCCTGAACAATACGGTAATATATTCAATGCGGATCATGATAGCTTAGATTTAAGTTCAAATCGTTTTGTAGCATTTGATTTTACTGATATCTTTGATGATGAAGTTTTAGCAGCAGCGTCAATTAGTTATATCATGCATAGAATACAGGCAGAAAGTACAGAAACAGGTAGCCCTGCATTAATTATGATAGACGAGACTGCTCCTATGTTGAAGCACGAAATGTTTAGAGATTCATTTATCAAAGGTTTGCAAGAGGGACGTAAAAAACGACAAGCATATTTATGTGCGTTCCAACAACCAAATATTGTTGATGCATTAGGTGTAGGTGACGCTGTGCGTGGTCAGTGTAAAACTCTTATCTTCTTTAGAAATACTCAAGCAACTCCTGAATCTTATGAAAAATGGAATTTAACAGATAGTGAATACGATTTTATAAGTGGTAAGAGTTATCGTGATTGCCCATATGCTATTTTAGTAAAGAGAGCAGATGCTGGTGAAAATGGAGAAGGTGAATCAGTTATTTTAGATGTAAATTTAAGTGGTTTAGGCCCATATCTTAAATTATATAACTCAGGTATTAAGAATGTGTTGCTAGTTGAGAGCTTGGTAAAAGAATATGGCGAGGATGGCTTTGTTACAAAGTATCTCAACGGAATCTAAAAAATACTTGACAAAACAAGGAAAATGTGATACCATTACACGCAGGAAAGTAGGAGTGAAGGGATATTATGATGAAGTATAAGCATTTATTTTTTGGATCTTTGTTTAGTTTAATGCTTATTTCTAATCAAACAAAGGCTTTTTGGCCTGTTTTTGATATGGGTGAGATTGTTCCAACGATAAAAGGTGTTGTTGAGTCTGGTAAACAGTTGAAAACTGTTCAGCAGTCATTAGCAGATTTAAAAAAATCCCTTGAAACCCTAAAAGCTTCCGTGGCATCTCTTGCTTCTTTTGCTGCTATTTTAGGTTTTGACCCTTCAGCAATAGATGAGTTTATGACATCTATAAATGATAAAATCTCTGAAAATTTAGATCGTATTGCTAATATTGAAGATGAAATTAATAGTAAAATGTCTGAAATAGCACAAGGACAAGTAGATTGTATAGAAAGTGCTATTGATGAAATTGAAAACATTACTACAGATGTTGAAAATCTAACTAATGATGTAGAACAAATGGCTGATAAGGTAAATGATACAAAAACAGATAAACCTCTTGAATTAAAAATTCCTGAAGATATCGAGCCCAAAGAACCTATTAAACTAGAAACTCCAGAAGGTTTACTAATAAAAGATACTCCTCTTAAATTAGAAGTTATTGAAGAAGAGGAAGAAGAGGAAGAAATTGATGATAATGAGCAGTTATCAAAAGCAAAACAAGTTATAGCATTGACAGAAGCTGAAATTGAAAAATCTCATATAATGTTAAATGATTATCTTGATGTTGCAATAAATAAATTGAGCGAAAATCATAAAATTACATCAGCTCAAATAGATGAAATTCAAAAACGTGTTGATAGTAGTGCAGATATTGCAGATGATAAAAAAGCTCAAATATCAGAAGAATTAGAAATCATAAAAGAAGAAAACGATCAATTATATTCAAAGATAATAGCATCAGCAGAGAGCAAAAAGTATAGCTATAATAGAGAATATGATGCAAAAATCAAAGAAGGTTTTAATAATTATGAAAAAATAGTTGAGGCCTATATTTATGGAGATATATCAAAAGATAGATTTCTAAATAGTGGTAAAGAGTTTAAGAAAAAAGTTAATTCAGTTGTTTTATCTCTAAAAGGTAATAATAATCAAGAGTTTGCATTAGCCTCAACCTCAATAAAAGATAAATTAAAAGAAGTAAGCAATAAAATAATCAATATGGGTGATAAATCTAAGGCGAATTAATTTAGTATATGATATATAGTATTATGTAGTATGGAGGAAGAAATGAAGAAAAATATTATAAATAGGAAGATTATAACAGTAATATTTTGCTGTTGGTTTTCTTTGTTTGCACGTCCATCACATGCATTTGTTTGGCCAGTTATTGATGCTGTTCAAATAACACAATTCATAACATCAATTACTAAAAACATTTCCAAGGCAACATCATTTGTTAGTGGTATAACAGCGACTGTACAACAAATCAATGCATTAGGAGATCAATTATCAACTATGCTAAAATATATAGATACATTAAAGAATGCAATAACAAGTATCAAAGAAGGCATAGAAGGATTATGTGAAGCAGTTAATTCAACAATATCAACATTAACTGAAAATGTGCAAAATATAAGTAATTTAGCTCAATCTGTCCTAGGCGTAGAACAGCAAAGGGCAACAGAAACTGTAGCTCAAGTTCAAGAAGATAGCAAAGATGGTAATGTTGATGAAGAAATATTAAATGAAAACAGAGCTAACGCAGAAGCTAACTTAAATGACGTTAAAGAATTTATAGATAATGCAAAAGAGCAAGCTTTAGCAGGTATTCAATTATCAAAAGATGCTTTAGAAGGTATTCAAGAGAAAGTAGAAAAAGATGAAAGTGTTGATAGCGAGACTAAAGCTGAATTGTTAGAAAAAATTGATAATTTAAAACAGCAATTAGATGAATTAAGCGCTGAAGTTAGTCAAGCTTTAGATGAAATCAAAGAAAATCTTGATACAGAATATAAAGAAAAGATTATAGCTGCATATGATCAATATAGTGAGGCAGTTGCAGCATTTAATAGAGGAGAAATAAGCCAAGAGGATTTAGCCAAAGCTGGTGAAGAATTAACAAATAGTATTGCATCAGCCAAAGCAACCGTAGAAGACGATGTGCTAAATACAATAAACCAAAAATCAGAAGAAATCATAAAACAAATTGATTTAATTAAAGATGATGCTCTTAATGCCATAAGTAATAGCAAAGAATATTCTGACGAGGAAGAAGTAACAACCCCAGAAACCTCAGATGAAAAAAAAACAGGAGATGAAAAAAAAACCTCATCAGTAGATGAATTAAAACAAAATCTTAAATATGCATTTTTATATAAAAATAATATAGACAACTTAAACGCTAAAATTATCACAATAAATTCAGAAAGTGGTATTAAAAGCTTTTTAACATCATCAGAATTGGTTTGTTATGATAAAACACTAGACGATATAAAAGATTTAAAGACAAACCCAGGGTGGTTAAGACAATGTGTGCAAATGATTAAAGGTAAAGAAGATGGACAAAATGATCTTCTAAAGAAAATAGTTGACGATTCATCCAATGAAAACCTTGATGATATTGAAAGAAATGGTATATTCTATCATATCTTAGAAGATTATAATGCAGCCAATAAAATAACAACAGGTGCAGCAATCCAAAAAGCTCAATCATGGCGTGGGGATGTTGATGAAAACTCATCAACATATAAAGAGTTAAATGATAGCATAAAAGACGCGCAAAGTATCCAAGATAGTATCAGCCAAATATGTAATATAGATATTCACGCACCAATTTTATGGAACCATATAAGACGTGTAGATGCAGTAGATTCTGCTAAAAGAGTTGTTCAATTATTAAGTTCTGAAAAAGAGTTATTGTTAAACACAGATGATGTAAAAAGTTCAATTCAAAATAGTCCAGGTTTTATAGAGGATAAGCATGTTTTTCCCAATCTAATCTTAGAACACTGTGGATTAAAAGCTGAAGACATATCTGTTTCATCTGATGATAAATATGATGCTGATAAAATAAAAAGTGCTGAAAATAATATAAATGGCTGTTTAACTTTATATGCTTTAACGTCAACATTAGGCTTAGATCCAAATTCTCCAGAAGAAAAAGCAGAGAATGCTCAAGAAATAAAAGATATTTGGAGAGAAAATCAAAGAAAAGTATCACAAAATTCAAATTTCGATAAATTATTAATGGCTCTAATTGCAAATTATAATTCAGGAATAGAGTATTATAATGAACCTGAGGACGATATGAATATCGCATCACTTCAAAGTAAATTAAATGAAGCAGCAACAAATAAAGATTATTATGCATCAGGAGCTCAAATTAATTATTATTCAACGCTTCAGTTGTTAAATATTGTAGATGCAGATGCAACAAATTTGCAAGCAGAAATTCTAAAAGATATAAACAGTCTAGATTATAGCTATTTTGGGGAGATTCGAGATGAAGAGTAGATTATTAATAGCTGTGTTTTTATCATTTATGCTCTTTGCAAGAGAAGCTCATGCTGTGTTTGATTTTGTAGCTTTACTTCAAACAGTAATGAAACATGTTGATGAAGTAAAAAAACAAGTAGAAGAAGTTAAAAACTCAATTGAAGATGCAAAAGAAAAACTTAAACAAGGTTTTTTAGGTGAGATATGTAATTATTTACCAGAGCTTTGTGGAAGTGGAGGTTCTCAGATAACACCAATAACAGGTGTGGTTGCCCTAGAGGGTTCTGGTTTAGATGAAGGTGATATTGCAGCTGAAGATCCTACAGATTTAGCAAAAAAAATATCAGATACTTACATATACAAAAAAGGACAAGATAAATCTCTTGATGTTCAGAAAAGTTTAGCAGAAAATATCAATGCAACAATTGTAAAAGATATTTCCGTATTATTTGCCAAAGCAATGGCCACACACCAAAGTATTATAGATGAAGATAGCCAAGAATTATATCCATACGAGAATGCAACACAATCATCTGAAACTATTTTATCATCTCAAAATAAAGTTGTATTAAACAGTCAAAAGCGTCTATCACGTATTCTTGAAATTAGAGCATATATGATTACAGCCGTAGATTCTCTTGAACTTAAAAATAAAATAAAAAATGATGTGGAGGAATAAATTATGAGAAATTTTATATCAATAATAATTTTAAGCACACTCATAGTATTTGCTCCTCTAAAACAAGTTGAGGCGTCAATAACCCTTGACTTTAGCCAAACAGCAGCAAAAGTTAATGATATGGTAGAAATCATTAATGAAATTGCTCAAAAAATCCAAAAAGCAACAGATCTTATTACCAAAATGAAAAGTATCGGTTTTGGTAAAGAAGATTTACTTAAATATTTACCTAAAATGCCTAAATTTAAATTATCCTCTAATGAAGAAGGTATAATTAAAGGAACAAAAGAAATAACTGGAAAAAAAGTAAATGCACAACAAGCATTACATCAACAAGCCTTAACCGAATTAGCTGAGGCAAAAATAAAAATATCAGAAGAAAATATTAAAGAATTAAAAAAAGAAGAACAAAACAAGAAAAATGAACAAAAGCGAAAGAAAAGTGAAGTAGAGCAAGCAAAAGCTAAATATGATAGATTAGTTTCATCAAATAAATCAGCTATAGAAATAGTAAGAGCAGAGACTGAGTATCAAAAAAAATTATCCGAATATGAAGAATTAAGCTTACTGCTCGATGAAATTTCTGCACGTAAGACTAAAGAAGAAAGCAATAAAGAGGAATTAGAAAAAGAAAAATCTAAAATCGGAACTGAAGAAGATGATACATATCAAGAATTTGAAAAACAAAAGAAACTTCTAGAAGAAACAGAAGAAAAAGCCCAAATGATAAGTGAAGATAAGGATAATGGTGATAAAACTTGGGGTGGAAAAAATGATATAACAGGAGAATTTGGATTAACTGAAGAAAATTACAAAACTTTTGTAAAAACATATTTTTATGATCAAGAAGAAATAAATAAAAGAATAACCGGTGAAAAAAATGGTTATAATCAAGCAGCAGTAAGTACCACAGTTACAGATAGAGTTATAAGAGAAAGAAAATTCTTATATTTAAATACTGTAATACATTTGTTGCAGGTATCTGCTACAATAAAGAGAGAGCTTCCAGAGCGAACAGAAAAAGCTAAAACATATTATGAGGAAGCAGCTCAATCAGAAGGTGAAGTTCAGGCCATAACAACTTATACCAAAACTAGATTAGAAAATGCTAGAGCTCTAGTTTTATATGCAAAATTGCAAGCTGCAAAATTACAATTTTTAGCAGCAAAAGAAATCAATGAAACAGATTTAGAAAAAGTTGGTAAAAAAGACTACTATGGACCAGTAGAATTAAAAAATTATAAAGTTGATAGTCAACTTATTGATAGTACAATAGAAGATATGAAGAAAGACCGAGTCGATTTGCATGCTGGAATGGAAGGAGGCAAAAATGATTAGTTTGTTAAAAAAGGTAAGAGTGTTAGTGGTGTGCGCTGCTCTATTATGCGCAACATCAAATAATGTATATGCTTTCCTACCTATTCCTCCTATGCCTGGTGAACCAATTGCTGGCTTACCAAGTAATGTTCAAAAATTGATTGTGAACGTGCAAAATCAAGTTGCAAAAGTGCAGGCTGTGTACCAAAAAATTCAAAGCATCAAAGTTAGTGGTGTTGCAGGTATGATACCAGGAGCATCAAGTTTATCAGGATTAACTGGTGGATTATCCAATGGTCTATCTGGTATAACTGGTGGTTTATCTAATGGTTTATCAGGTATAACCGGAGGTTCTGGTGGTTTATCAGGTATAACCGGAGGTTCCGGTGCTTTGTCAGGATTGACCGGTGGAGGTACTAGCGCTTCAAGCGATACTCCAGGCCAAAGTAAAGTTCCAGGTAGAGGTGGCAATAAAGCAGATAGCGACTTAGGTATTTCAGAAAATTCTATTGATGAAAACGAATATGAACAAGCATACAAAACATTGTTTATGTATTTACCAAGCGAAAGCGAAGTAGGAGAAGACAAATTCTCAATTGTAAAGAGTATTTATAGAAGTAAACGAGAGGAATATAAACAAGACGTATTTGTAGAAACATATCTTGTTAGCAGATTAAATGAGTTTTATTTAAATGAAGTTGAAAAAACATTAAACAACGTAGACGAATGTATTTTAGGAAATAAACAAGGTGAAGATTGTGTATTTTTTGGCATGCAAATAGTTTATTCAGATCCAAGTTTTGATGGTGGCGATGGCCAAGAAAGCGAAGGAGAGGGCGAAGGCGAAGAAGAAGGTGGAAAACAAGGCGATTATATGAACTCATATATTGTAACAACTATATATGATAGATTATTGCGCATTGTTGAAGATTTAACAACTATGGAAGCAATATACAGAGCCGCAGCACAATTAGATTATGCAGAACCAATTAAAGAAAGCAATGCCTCGAAATATATAGAGCAAAATTATCAATTTGCATATGTTAATAGCCAAGAACATAGTAATGCAAAAATGTTTGGACTTGGTAAACTAGGAAAAGGTTTATGCGAAAAAACTAAGTCACCATTCTGTCCATTTATAAACAAAACACCCCGTAAAACAAACGCTGGTGATAATAGTGAAATTTTAAGTAAACTATCTCCTGTAGGAGATCTTATTGAAGAAGCTCGCTTGATACATAACATAAAATACGAATTACCAGAATACAACACTGAATATCGTAAATACTTAAAATCAGTAGAGGTACACAAACGTGCATTAGATGGTTTGTCTCAAAGTGATAATTGTGTTATAAGCTTTATTGAAAGACATAAAAAAGATCCAAATGAGAGTGGTAAGGCAATATGGTTAGGAAGTGATGACTGGGATCGTTTTTATCAAATTAATAATCATGAAAAACGTAAAGGTTTATCAAGAGAGTTAATTATAAGATACCAAGAAGATGCAACAGATAAATTTATTGGAACAACATCTGATTGTAGAGGTTATTACGAAGAAGGAGCTTGTCCAGATGGATATGTTTCTGATAAAAATAATGCTTGTGAGAATGATAGTAGTTTATTTGCATGTAGCGTTGAAACAATAACTGCTGATATGGAATCTGGATTAAATGGACATCAAAGTGTATCAGTCGATTCAGAAGATAGTGTAGATACAGAAGATATGCATACATCTGATGGATTTATAAATATGTCAGATTCTGAAAAAATTGAAAACGAAAATAGAAAAAAAGGCGAAAATAAATGGCGCCTTGGTCATAACATAATTATGGAAAATCTAGATAAATTTAAATTTGATAAATGGGTTGACCAACAAGCTCTTCAAAAAGAATATTTATTCAATAAATATCGCAACATTCGTATGGTTATAAATTCTATAGACCTTGCAGATGCATCATACAGAATAGCTAAATCGCAAACAGCAAAATATTCTGATAAACAAAGTTATGATGATGAAAAAGAGCCAATACAAAAACTTGTTAATAAATTAACTTCATTAAAAACCCCACAAGAGGCTGTTAATGATGGTAGTGCAATAACATATGCAAAATCTAAAGGATTGTGTAGTTCATATAATAAATATGATGCAACTAAAAAACAATATACCAAAGAGGTTGTTGCTAGTTGGCGTGAAAGAGTTGTAAAAGGCCATAAGATTAAATCTGTTGAAAAATATTCTAAAATGGAACTAGCTTGTTATGCAGTTGCATCATCAGATGCTAATTTCGTTGATATAAAATATGAAGAATATATTGAAGGAACAAAAAGAAAAGATACAAAAACTCTAAAAAATGAAATAGATTTAAGAATTAGAAATAGCAAAGATTCATATATCAATAAGTATGGTCAAAACTATGTTACTAAATTCTATAAAGAGCCAAAAGATATCCAAAACTTAATTAATTCTGGTTCTGAAGGAACAACAGAGAGTTGTGCCGGAACTTGGAACTTTACTGTTAATTTCCTTGTACGAAAATTCTTCCCAACTGTTTTAGGTAGATGTGGTGGCTCAACAGATGCTCAAGCTAGAAACATGTATTCATTTGGCCAATCAAAGGGAAGAATAATAGCTCTTGATAAACTAGAAGACGTGAAGACAAAAAGAGTTAAAGAAAACAAAAAAATAACAAAAGTGATAAATAACTACTTAAATAATAAAACGGCTGCAGAAAATAAGAAAGAAAAAATTGCTAAAAATAGAAAAAGTTGGTCGAAAACAGTTGATAGTTTGACCACTAAGAAAAATGATATAATATCAAGACTATCCAAATCTAAAAGTATGGTAGAAAAACTTGGTAAAGATAATGATATGCTTGAAGATAGTAATAAAAAACTACAAAAAGAAATATTAAAAGGCAGATTGGGTGTAATTCAAGACATAAATGGTAATAATAGAAAAATATCACTTAACAAATTCAATATAGATAGAATTACTAAATCCTCACAACAAGAGAATAGTTTATGTACTAAACTAGAAAGTGGGCGTTTGGGTAAGAAAATCTGTATTAAAGAAGATACCGAAAGCGAGAAATATATAACTATTGACTATGCTAATTCAAAAATCAAAAGTTATGGTTCTCAAATAAAAAGCTACGATAGTTTATTAAAGAGCAGTAGGGATGATCTTCTTAAATTAGAAGAAAGATTAAAACAATTAGCCGAAAAATTTGCAGAAGATTATGTTGATGTAGCAGAAGAGGCACAAGACAATATTGAAAAATCAAACAAGAAGTTTGAAGAGTTTGTTGAATATTCAGATGATGATGATGTAAAAAGAATGAAGGGAAAAAGAGGTTCTCATACTACAAATGATTTATCATCAACAATTTTACTTGTTCTAGAAAATAGAAGAAAAATTGATAGTTCAACAAAATTAAGCGATAGTGATTTCATTAAAGAAAGTATCGAAAGTACTTGGTTTACTAATAGTAAACTAACATCACTGGGTAATAATTTTAAGAACTCATTAGGATTGCCAGATAAAATATATATTAGCGAAAGACTTGATATTGGTGATGGAAAATACTTAGATCCAAGTCTTTACTCTGCTAATAAGATAATTGAAAAGGTAAAAGACAATATCATAAAAATTGCCACAGCAAGAATTGCCGATAAAATTGAGGATGCTGATAAAATAGCAGCTTCAGAAGTAGAAAAAGCAAATGATATAGTAAATAATTGGGCAGAAAACAAATTATGCGTACTTGGCGAAGGTGGTGAGCACATTCCTGGTGGATGTAGCATAGATTATATGGATATGACACTATATGGTGATAATGATGAAAATGCTAAAATTACCATGGGTCACAAAAAGATGATAAATGATATCATAACACCAAAAGCAGCCAATAAACAAAAACTATCTGAAGCAGGTATAGATTTGCGCAAAGTATTTGGTGTTATTGATGATAGTTTAATAACAACAGATACAGAATACTTTGCATCAATTCCAGCCCGAGGATTATTCAAACAAGCAAGTTTTGATCATTGCGTATACGGTCAAGATGCAAATAAACACGATGGATGTGATTATAAGGCTCCAAAAGCGCCTTTGGCAAACATTCCACCACTTCGTGAAGCGTTCTATTTCTCATCTGTTGATTATGATAATATCCCATCTAAAAAAGCAGTCTCAGATGCAATCCCAGCCATCTCTGTTTTACTAGAAGAAAAATATCCAGGTGAAGATATTGAAATTTTACCAGAGGTATGGCGTTATCTATTGGCTAGACCAAATTTAAGAAATGATGGTAAATATCAACAAACATTTACAGAGAGATCTTATGATTCAACTCGTTTGTTAAAATATCTTGATAAATTTGACGAAGATGAAGTACACGTAACAATAAATCGTGCAGGCGTATATCCATGTAAAATTGGAAATACTATAGTTGACGTTGAAGACGCAGATAAAGTTGGTAATTTAGATTATATTAAAAATAATGTCCTTGCAGGAACTGTAAATAATAATTGTTATGATGTAAGCTTATCAAATCAATACATAAAGCATAATTTATCTGATTACAACTCAAATAAGAGTATCAGTAAAAATAAAAACAAAGGGTATATTAAAGAGTTTAAGAAAGCTCAAAATAGACCAATATATAAAAATATCAGCGAATTAACACAATTCGTAAAAAAACATAATAAGAAAATTGCATATCGTAGACCAATACATACCAGTGGTAAACGCTTAACTTCTAAGGATACCAAAAATAACATTGAAAACCAAATGGCTTTAAGTATTATGTATACAAACAATGTTATGGGACGCTTCCTAAATGTTCTAGATATGGAAAACAATACTAGAAAGAACATGAATCAGAGTAGACTATCCATAGAGGAAAAAGTAAAACAACTATGTTCTACAATACATGAAAATGATTTAGTGGTTAGCGATATAGAACAAGAGCTAGAAGGTGATGAAAAAACACAAGCATGTCTAGACCATATTATGGATACAAATGGGTTAGCATCTAATTCTTCTGATAAAAAAGAAGTAAAAGAAAGCATTTGTAATCGTTCATCAACTAAAAAGAGCACTTATGAAACAATATTCTGTACTCTAAATACTGCAAAAGCTCAAAAATTAAATGAAGCTAAAAAAGCATTAGCTAATGCTTTAGATGGTCTCAAAAGAAAAGAGAAAAATATGGTTAAAGATCGTATTGAAGAATTAGAAAGTTTAATAAAAGCTCTTGAAGCTGATAGCAATGAGGAGTTAGAAATAAAACCAGGTGATGGTGCTGATGTTGTAACAAAAGAGGCAATTTACAAGTCTGCAATAGATAGGAAAGCAAGTCTTGAAATGGTAGAAGAAGCTCTTGTAGCAATGGATAACCAATCCAAAGTTGCCCCATATTGTCCAGTATATTAGGAGTTGTTATAAATGGAGAACCTTGAAAATCAGAAAATACTTAAAATAACATCAAATAATAAAACACCTGATTTCATAACCCAAGAAGTTGTATCAGTTCAGAACATAAAAGTTATATATTACAAATGTGTAAGTGTTTTTATGACTTTCTTAGCAACAATTTCTATTTTAGCTATGGTTTGTTTAACATTATCCATAACCAAGCTAGCTCCTGAGATTTTGGTTGACGCACAGGTTTTTACTCCAATGTATGATTCTAATTCTTTAGTTAAAAAAGAACATATTGATAGATATATGGAGTCGCGAGAAAATATGATGATTAACTTCATGAAACAATATGTTGAAATGAGAAATACATATATTAGAGACGATAAAGAAATGACAAATCGCTGGGAGTGGGGTGGTTTAGTTTCCTATCTTTCATCTTATAAGGTATATAAAGAATTTGCTCAAGAGTATCCAAAGTTAAAACAAGAGATGGAAGATAACCAATCAAGCCGTTCCGTTGAAATATTATCAGTAGAAAGAACCGGTGGTAGTAAAAGTAATACCTGGAAAGTAGAGTTTAAAACATATGAATACACATTTTATAATAAAGACTATGCTGTTAAAACTACAGTGGAACCAATAGTAAAAGAGCGTTATTGGACAGCAAACGTTCGTAGCTATATTGATGTAAATAGAAGAACCTCTTTTCGTCGTTTAATAAATCCTTTAGGCTTTGTTGTTCATAAATATTTCCAAAGTGAAGTTGAAGGGGAATATTAAAAAAAAATTAAATATTTTAATGTTAAAATGCATATAACTCGATTTAGCCTGTTGATAAGTAGGTGCATTTGATTTTCTCGTTAGACTTTTAAAAATAAAAGTTTTAAATATAAAATCATAGTATCTACAATTTTTAGTGAGGTCGTATGTTAAAAAAGATATTTCTATTTATGATAATAGCTGTTTTGGCTGCTTGTAACATGTTGGGTAGCTACTATGAGCCAGAGCCAGTTGGCGTAGGTAAAGACGTATATGAATTAAAACTTTCACCTTGTGCATGTATTGAAGTAGAATTACCTAAGACATTGCCAGATTGGTTTAATGCATCTGTTTAAAGTGTAGGGGTAATTTATGACAGAGCAAATATCAGCAGAAAATACAAAGCAATTACTTATAGAAGGTAGAGGTGGAGTAAAAAGAGCTCCCGAGCCTCAGCCTGCTAGACGTAAAGCATCTAGAGCTGATGTTGTTGTTGAAAACGCAACAGAAAAAAGATATTTATGGACAGCTCGTGCATTTGCTATAATTTTTGCCGTTAGCATGTGTTGTAATCTCATGCTGTTATATGTTATGGTTGCTATAACACCACTATATAGAGTGGCTCCATATTTGTTCACATTTGCTGATAAAGGTGAGCAAGTGTATAATATAATTCCAATTAAAGATTTGTATAATCAAAAATATTTAACAGAGCTTTTTGTTAGAGAATATATTTTGTTATACAACACATTTGTTGGGGATATTGATGAAATGGAGCGTCGTTGGGGTGCAGAAGGTAAAATTAGAGAATTATCTTCTCCTGCAGTGTTTAAGCGTTTTAGAGAAGGTTTTGCAGAACCAACTCTAAAATTAATACGTCAGTATAATATTACCCGTAGTATAAAAATTGCATCAGTTACAGAGGTTGGCGGTGAAGGTGCTCCTTGGTGGCAAATAGAATTTCGTGTAGAAGATATGGCTCCAAGTTATGAAAGCCCAAGAGTAAGTGTTTGGGTCGCAAACGTTAGAATTCAATATAGATCTAAAAAGGTTAGATTCGGTGAGAGGTTAAAAAATCCATTAGGGTTTACTGTTGTTGATTATAAACAAGAGAAAAGAGTTAATAACTAAAGGTTAGGGTTAGCGTTATGATTAAAATGTATAAAATACTATCAGTTGTTTTACTTATGTCAGTGGTTGCTACTGCCGTAAATGCTCAAGTAACCAAAGATACACTTGATCAGAGTGCTGACCAAAGTCAAGGCAATTATGCATCTACAAACCTAAATTACTTAGGTGGTGGTGGATCTTTAGGTATGATACAAAGTGCGTGGAAAGATCCTCTTCAACATATGGGTGAAGGTCAAACTCGTCCTGGCTATACTAAATATTATTGGACACCTGATTTAGTTTTACCATTAAGAGTGCGTGAAGGTATGTATACACTTATTAATTTTCCAAATTGGGAAATAATCGAAAATGTTTACATCGGTGATACAAAGTCTTTTCAAGCAGAAATTAATGGTCCAACTAGCCTTTTAGTATATCCAAATGCGTCTAGTTTTGTTGGTGTAGATACTAATATGATTGTTTTTGGTCGTTCAGGCAATAAGTATGTATTTTATATGCAAAGTGAAACATTTAACACAGATAGAATTACCAATGCAATTATCGATATTGAAGTATTAGAAAATAACAAGGGTGGCGCATCAGGTAATAATTTATCTTCAGGCTATCAAGGTGGAAATGGTGGTTCTACAAATAGTGGAGCAATGACATACACAAGTAATTTGCAAAAGGAAGATTGGATACAAAAGATACCAGTAGACCCAACACAATTTAGATTTGATATTGAAGTATATGTTCCAAATCCAGATGATATTATTATTGCTCCAGAGCGTGTATGGCGTGATAATATATTTACATATATTGATTTAGGAGAAAAATCACTAACAGCAGTTCAACGTCCTATTGTTACTCTAATTGTAGAACGTTCAGAAACCCCAGTTGGTTTTAGAGCAGCTGGCCCAAACAATAGATTGATTATTGTTGAGGGAATGGGTGATATGGTATTACGTTCAGGAAAACGTATGGTTTGCTTAAAATTACGCAGAGCAGACACAGATGGTTTAGAAAATGCTGTTTATGCTCCAAGTAATGAATGGGATGTACAAAATAGATACGCCTCTCAAAGAGATACAAACGAAAAAACATCTAATGAAAACATCTCTGAAAAAGATATAAATGATGTTTATTATTCAGAAGGTGTAGCAGATACAGAGGAAGAAGAAGGTTGGTTCGATTCCTTTTTCAAAAAAGATAATAAAAATAAGAAAAATGACAGCAATGAAATGAAGAATGTTGAAGAAATATTGGAGGAATATAGCAAAATAACTAAAAATGTTCCCAATGTGAATGATATTCCAAAGGTTGTTCCAATTGTAGGTGAATCAATCAGTCCAGAAAAAGCCCCTGTAGAACAAGTTAAATTAAATGTTGGAGATGGAGTAATCATAGTTCCAGAATACACATCTTCAGAAAGTATAGAAAGTCTTCAAGATGATGTAAAAAATGGAGCAGATATTATAAATCATGAAGTTGAAAACATTAATTCATCTAATTTAACAAACAAAAACACAATACAAAATAATACAATACCTGATGATGATATACTAATGACACCAAAAACAAGAGATATATTATCATCTTTTAAACAAAACAAAGTAAAACAATCAGTTCAAGATAATAGTTCAATATCAATAGAGTTAGGTACTGATCAAAATATAAATAATTTAGAGAGATTATGGTCTGATATCTCTAAAAACTATCCTGCAGTTATAGGAAAATATGAACCATTCTATTCTGTAGACACACCTGCTGATGGTCAAGGTAGAGAGGTGTTTCATTTAAGAGTAGGCCCAATTCGTACAATAGAAGACGGAGATAGAATATGTAGTCAATTAGGGGTAAATGGTATTATTTGTAGTGTGGTTAGGATACGATGAGCGAAACGCGTTTTGAGGAATATGAAAAAAAGACACGTATGATATTTGTCATTATGGGAATAATAGCATTTGTATTATTCCTATTTGGCTTATTAGTAATATCAATCAACAACGAGGTACAAGATCCAGAAAGTGAAGAACCTGAATTTGTTGAAAATCAAAGCATTGTTCCTAATATATACAATGAAAGTGATGTTGAAATCACTCCTGAAGATAGTTTAATAACAGATCGAAAAGAACTCATCGTTGTAACACCAGAAGAAGTAAATATGAGAACATTTACATTGGGTGTAGATGCTATTAATCAAAGTATTATAACAATAAGCACAGATGGTTCTGAGAGTATACACATAGATAAAGTAGAATTAGTTGCTGAAACCGAAGATGGTTTTGATTTTAGAAATAAATGTAAAAATCGCGATTTGCGAGGAGACGAAAGTTGCGAAATAGAAATAAGCTGGACACCACACCTACCTGGTAATATGCAAAACAACTTTAAGATAACTTGGTATGAAACAAGATTAGATAAATCTAGTGCCAAGTCAAAAGTTATAAGCATCAGGGGAAGTGCTGTATATCCAGAAGATGCTGCATCAAAATGTTCTGGTTCAAAAGATTGTTCTATTGATGTAACTGGTGGCTCTTCATCTCGTCGTTTAGCTATTGGTCCTAATGGCGAAATTATCGGTTATATTGATGAAAACGGCTTAGTATTTGATGAAAATGGTAATATAATTGGCCGAGTAGATGAAAATGGTATGATTGTAAATGAAAACGGCGAAATCATTGGTGTAGCACAAAATTTACGTTTAGCTTATGATAAAGATGGCAATTTCATTGGTTACGTCCAAGCAGATGGAACTGTTGTTAATTCTAAAGGCGAGGTTATTGGTCGAGCACTTCCCGATGGTACGATAGTCGATAAAGATGGTAATGTTATAGGAAATGTTGTTGAAGCTGGATTTGTGTATGATGAAAACGGTAGAATAATTGGTCGTGTTTTGCCAGATGGTACAGTTGTTGATATAAATGATAGCAAAAAAGTTATTGGCCGTCTTAATGCTAATGGTGAAGTTGTTGATGCAAATGGTAATATAATAGGAAGAGTAACCTCTTCAGGTAACGTCGTTGTCGATGAAAATGGTAACGTTATAGGTGTTGTTATGCCTGATAATAGTGTCGTTGATAAGGATGGTAATATTATCGGTTATGTTGACGAGAACGGCAATGTTTACAGAACATCAAATGAAAAAATAGGTTCCAATGGTGATAGCCGAAAACTTGTATATGATGAAAATGGCAAGGCAATTGGCTATATTGATGAAAATGGAAAAATTGTAAAATTTGATGATTTAGAAAAAGATAAAGAAATTATTGGTAAAGTAGGCGCATCTCGTCGTTTAGCATACGATAAAGATGGTAATGTAATAGGTTATGTAGATAAAGATGGTAACGTTATTGATTTTGATGGAAACATAATAGGTAAAGTTGATAAAGACGGTAATATTGTTGATAAAAACGGCAATATTATTGGTAAAGCTGGAGCTTATGGAAAACTTGCATTAGATAAAGATGGAAATGTAATTGGTTACATAGATGAAAATGGTCGTGTTTTTGATAAAAATGGTAAACAAATAGGCGTAGTTGATGAAAATGGAAACATAGTAAGTACTTCAGGTGAACCAACAACCCAACAACGCCGTTTAGCTCTTGGAAAAGATGGTAAACCAATTGGTTATATAGATGAAAATGGTAATGTTATTGATTTTGAAGGTAATATAATAGGTAAAGTTGATAAAGATGGTAATATTATAGATAAAAATGGTAACATTATTGGAAAAGCTGGCGACTACGCAACATTAGCATTTGATAAAGATGGTAATGTAATGGGGTATGTAGATGAAAAAGGTAGAATAATTGGTAAAGATGGTCAAATAAAAGGCTATGTAGATGAAAATGGTAATATTATTGGAACAGATGGAAAAATTTTAGGAAAAGCTAATTTATCACGTCGTTTAGCATACGATAAAGATGGTAATGTAATCGGGTATATAGATGAAGATGGTACTGTTAAAGACTTTAATGGTAATGTTATCGGTAAAGTTGATAAAGATGGTAATATTGTAGATGCTAGTGGAAAAATTATTGGTAAAGCCGGTGATTACGGAATGTTAGCCGTTGATGAAAATGGTAATATTATCGGATACGTTAATGAAAAAGGACAAGTAATAGACGCCAATGGTAAAGTTATTGGAATAGTAGACGAGCAAGGTAATGTTATTGGAACAAGTGGTGAAATTATAGGAAAGGCCGCACCAACACGTCGCTTAGCATACGATAAAGATGGTAATGTAATTGGTTATATTGATGAAAATGGTTTGGTAAAAGATTTTAATGGTAATTTAATCGGTAAAATGCTAGCAGATGGTACCATTGTAGATAAAAATGGTAATGTTATCGGTAAAGCAGGCGATATTCAAAAAGTAGCACTAGACAAAGATGGAAACGTAATTGGCTATATCGATGAAAATGGCCTAGTTAGAGATCATACTGGAAAAATTATAGGTTATGTTGATGCAAATGGTAATATAATCAAATCAGGTGAAAAAATACTAGGTAAAACTTGCGTTAAGAAAAAACTAGCACTTGATGAAAATAACAATGTGATTGGTTATCTAGATAAAAAGAATATTGTAAAAAACTTTAATGGAAAAGAAATTGGAACTAATAACAAAAATAAAGTTATTGATAAACGAGGCAATCTAATTGGAAAAATTGGTTATGAAACAAATGTTGCACAAAATAAAGATAACACTGTTATTGGATATGTTTTTGATAATAAAATTGTATATGCTCAAAACAAACAAGTTAAAGGAGTGTTAGATGATAAAGGTAATGTTTTATCTGCTAAAATCAATGTGATAGGTAAGTTAGATCAAGATGGAAAAACAATCAGAAATAACATAAATGAAAATATTGGTTATACTAAAGATGGTTTAATCGCCTATAATAAAGATGGAAAAATTATCGGGCATATATCAAATAAAAAAGAAGTATTTGCTGTTGGCGAAAAAATTTGTTCGTCTTGTAAAACAGCTCGAATTGCCTATGATAAAGATGGTAATGTCATCGGTTACATAGATGAAAATGGCAATGTAATAGATGCTAATGGTAATATAATCGGTAAAGTTGATGAAAATGGAAATATTGTTGATAAAAACGGCAATATTATTGGTAAAGCAGGTGAATCAAGAAATCTTGTTTATGATGAAAATGGTAATGTTATAGGTTTTGTTGATGAAAACGGAATAGTAAGAAACCTAAAAGGTGAAGAGATAGGGTTTGTTGATGAAAATGGAAATGTTATCAGTAAAACAGATGAAATCATTGGAACTGCCGGAAAGAAAGCAAGGCTTGCATATGATGAAAATGGTAATGTTATAGGTTATGTTGGCGAAGATGGAAAGGTGTATGACTTTAATGGCAATGTAATTGGTCAAGTTAATCCAGACGGAACAATAACAGATAAAAATGGTAAAGTTATCGGTAAAGTAGGCGAAGCCAAAACTTTAGCATTAGATAAAGATGGCAATGTAATAGGATATATTGATGACGATGGTAAAGTTTATTCGCAAGATGGTAAATTAATAGGATATGTTGACGAAAATGGTAATATTATAGGTTTAACTGGCGAGAAAATTGGAAGTGCAAAAGAAACACGTCGTCTAGCGTATGATAAAGATGGTAATGTTATTGGTTACGTTGATGAAAATGGTAACGTAATGGATTTTGAAGGAAATTTAATCGGTTATTTAGGTGAAGACGGTGTAATTCACGATGTAAACGGAAATGTAATCGGCTATGCCGGAGATTATCAAACCGTAGCTCTTGATGAAAATGGTAATGTTATAGGGTATGTTAATGAGCTAGGTCAGGTTATTGGTAAAAATGGTGAAATTATTGGCATAGTTGATGAAAACGGTAATGTTATAGGTGTAAATGGTGAAATAATTGGTAGAGTTTCACCTAAAACAAGTGGTGATCTAAATATAGCCAAAAGACGTGCAGTATTAGATGCAAATGGTAACGTAATTGGTTACATTGATGAAAATGGAATAGCTAGAGATTTCAATGGTAATATCATTGGAAAATTAGATAAAAATGGTAATATTGTTGATGCAAATGGTAATATTATTGGTAAAGCCGGTGATATTATGGAATTTGTAGTAGATTCAAAAGGTAATATAAAAGGTCTTGTTGGTGGATATTCCAATCTTGCAGTTGATGCGAATGGTAATGTTATCGGATACATTGCAAGTAATGGTAAGGTATATAATTTTGATGGAATTTCCATCGGTTTTATCGATGAAAATGGTAATGTAATCTCAAGTAAGGGTATAAAAATTGGCGCTGTTGTAAATAAGGATTTAATAGCAATTTCACCTGCAGGATACTCTCTTGGTGCAATAAATAACAAAGGTGAAATAGTAAATGCCAAACAAGAAGTAATAGGCCAAGTTTTACCAAATAATTTAATTAAAGCAAAAGAAAATAATGTAATAATTGGAAAAGCCGTTATGGGTGGTTTAGCCGTTAGTTGGGGATGCAGAAATCTCGGATATGTAGATAAAGACGGTAAAGTCAAGAAAGATGGTAAAGACACTCAATATAGAATGCTTTTTGATAGAAGTATTGTTGATGAAAAAGGGCGATATGTTGGTGATGTTGCTCTAATGGGGCCAGTTAGAGATAATAAATGTAACCTAATTGGACAAGCAAAAAGTGATGGATTTGTTATTAATAGCGCCGGACAAAGAGTAGGATGCGTAAACCCAGAAGGAAAAGTTCTTAATGCTAAAGGCGAATTAATTGGGCGCGTTTATGAGCCATCATTTGCACTTTACTATAATGGTGATAATTTAGGTGTTATTGGTAGTGATGGAAAAATCAAATCAGGAATGCAAACAATCGGATGTGCAAATATAGATGGAGAAGTTACAAATATAGATGGATTTGTTATTGGTAAAGTTATTGATAAAAAACAATTATTTGATAATAACGGACAATATCTTGGAGATATATCTCCTTATGGATATGATAGTCAAAGTATAATGCCAAACACAACAATTATGCTAAATGATTATATTGTAAATAACAAAAAAGAAATTGTAGCTCATTTATTTAATGAAAAAACATCAGTAATCGGTGCAAATGGTAATATCATAGGTCGATTATTCTATGACGGATATATATATAATTCAAAGGGTGCAGCCGTTGATAAAATATCATATGGTATAAATGGTTTTTATTCCAATAAAGTAGGTAACATTCTCCCTAAAGGAAATGTAGTAGACTTTTATGGTGATTATATTGGTTTTGTAAATGATAACGGAGATGTTATTGATTATAAGGGTAACATAAAAGGCCATATTGATGCTTTAGGTCAAATGTTTGATGAAAAAGGTCTTTACAAAGGTAGTGTTGTAAAAACAGGTATTGGAATGGGGTATGACGGTTCTTATTTAGGATATGTAACAAAATCAGGAAAAGTTATAGATGTTGATGGTCAAATCAGTGGTATAGTTAGTTCTGATGGCCATATATTAAATTTAAACAAAAAAATAATCGGAGAAGTAATAAAAGAGGATTTTGTTATTGATACTCTTGGAGATGTAAAAGGTTATGTTAATTCTCTAGGCGATGTAATAAACGATGAAAATAAGGTTGAAACAACAATTCTACCAGGTGGTAGCTCAAATAAAAATTATAGTTTACTAAAAAGAGGTACTGTTGTTGATTTTTCAGGAAGTATAATTGGTGTTGTTGATGCAAGTGGACGAGTTATTTCTAAAAACAAAGAAATAATTGGAAAAGTATTAAATACATCAAAAGTAATTGATAGTAAAGGAAATCTTATTGGCGAACTTATTGATGATGGTATCGTAGTTAATACATCAGACAAAGTCGTTGGATATGTTAATAGCGAAGGAAAATTAACAGATAATGATAAAAATATTATTGGAAAACTAATATCTTCAAATTTAGTTGTTGATAATAACGGAAAAATTATAGGACATACATATAAAATAGGTGCTAATATACTAAGCAATGACGGTAAGTATTCTGGACGAGTATCTCCAACAGGTGAAGTTCTAAGTATTACTAATGGCAAAATAGGTTATCTAAAGAGTAATGGTGCATATGTAAACACAAAAAATAAAGTTTCAGGATATGTGCTAGAAGAAGTTGCTCAAAATCGGAGGAATTAAGTTGTTAAAGTCTATATCAAAAATAAATGGGATGATATTGAGTTTAATGTTTTTATTAAGCTTTAGTTTGCAATCCCAAGCATCAGATATTAGCGCTATCGATTTTAATGGAGACCTAATAGGAAAGGTTGTGCCTGATGGTAATGTTATAAACTTTAATAATGAATTAATTGGGTATATAACCCCAGATGGGTATGTTTTTGATGGTAAAGATGAGTTAATCGGTGGTGTTGTTCCTCAAGGTGTAGTAATATCTAATAAAAATACAGTACTTGGTAAAGTTAATAATGATGGATCTGTTGTATCAATGACAAATAGCTTGGTTGGAAAAGTATTACCAAGTGGACTTGTTGTAAATGATAATTACGATGTTTTAGGTTCAGTAGTTTCTGGAGATAACTTAGTATATACAGATAAAGGAACTGTAATAGGTCGAGTATCTGGCGATGGTTATTTTTATGATTTACAAGGTAGAAATAATGGTTTTGTAACATCGACAGGTGAGGTTTATACTTTTGAGTTAAATAGTAAAAAACCTGTCCTATCAGGTAAAATAGTTTCTTCAAAGTTTATAGTATCTTCAAAAGGTAAGTTTTTAGGTGGTGTAGCCTCAGATGGAAAAGTAATAGATTCTAAAAATGTAACAATAGGAAATATTCATGCCAATGGTTATGTTTACGATAAAAAAATGCAGGTTGTAGGTAGTGCAGTTAATCGAGGATATGCGTTTGATTATAATGGTAAATATTTAGGTCATATTAGCTATAATGGTGATGTAATAAACAAAAAGAAGATTGTAGCTATTGCTGTAAATGGAGCACGCATAATAGATGCTAATGGAAAACAAATAGGATATAGTATACCAATATCAGCAACATTCAATACAATAGATGGAAAATATCTTGGACGTTTAATGCCAAATGGAAAAGTAGTTAAAGCAAGAGAAGAAATTGGTAAAATAGGTATCTCAGGAAATGCTATTAATGCAAGGGGAGACGTTATAGGTTATGTAAATCACACAGGTCCTTTGTTTGATTATTTAGGTGAAAACATAGCACTAGCAGGCATAGATGGTCGAGTTATATCTTTAGATGGTTTAGAAAGAGGCGCAATGCTTAAAAATAAAGGATATGACAAATCAGGAAAATATATTGGTGAAGTTCTACAAACAAGGTTAATATACGATAATAATAACAATTTTTTAGGTATAAATGGTATCTCAAGTAAATTAAATATTGGAGATGAATTATATGTAATTAGCCCTAATGGATACGTGTTTAATACAGATAAAGTAGTTGGAAATAACTACTTGTTGTCCGGTTTATACACTAATAGTGGAACATTTTTATCCTATATGACAACATCAGGAAATAGTGATAATAATTCTATTAATGATATCTCAAAGCTAAATAGTATAGGCATTTTATGGGATAAAAATAATAAAATATTAGGAAAAAATATTGGAGAAGTTTTTTTAACAGATATACTTGGTAAAAAAATTGGAGATATAAATCCTACAAATTTAGTTATAAGTAAAAATAATATTTTCGGTAAAGTGTTACCATTAGGTTATATTGCAAATTATAACACAAATACAATAAATAGCAATCAGAACGCTTTAAGCTCTATTAGTAGCGTAAGCATAAATGGTGATTATATTGGTAATATATTAATTGATGGTTCCATTATAAAAGATAATTCAATAATAGGAAAGATAGCATCAGATAAATATGCTTTAGATAATACTGGTGCAATACTAGGTGCGAGTGCTCCTCAAGGTGTAGTAATCAATAAAAATTGTGAGTATATAGGTATCATATCACAAAGAGGTGAAGCAAGAAATTATTCAGGCGCTTATATCGGTACAGTATTAGCAAATAATCAAGTATTAAATGATAGCCAAGAAGTTATAGGTTATGTTGTGGAGCCTAGTGTTGTTGTTGGCGAAAAAGGCGATGTAATTGGTGTTCAAAACTCTTTAGGTGTTGCATTGGATTATCAAAATAAAAAAATAGGTTGCCAAGATACTCTAGGCCTTATTCGTAATTCTCAAAAAGAGATTGTTGGTCAAAAAATAACTATAGCATCAATAATGGGTTTTGATGATAAAATAATAGGATATACAAACATATCAGGAAGCGTTATCGATAACCAAGGCATAGAAGTTGCAAGAATAAATACAAATGGAAATATTTCATCAAAAGGATCAAGCAATTTAGGTGTTCTATTTAAGTATACAATCGCTTTTGATGATAATAATATTTATTTAGGACGTGTTGATATTAATGGTAATGTTTTATCAGATAATGGAGCTATTTTAGGTAAAGTTCAACATAATGGTAAAGTAGTTAAAACAGATGGAAGTTCTGGATACGCGTTATTTGATTTATACGTATATGATAATGACCACAATACTGTTGGATATATTTCAAAAAATGGTGATGTTTATAGTATAATGGGCGAGATGATTGGTTCTATTTATGAAGGGTTTGTGTTAAATAAAAAGAAAGAACTTATCGCTAGAGGTTCAAGAGATTATTATATCAGAAATAATAACAAAGAAGTTATTGGTTATTTAAATTTTGATGGAAGTGTTGTAAATACTAAAAACATAAAAGTAGGTCAATTAAGTCAAGACGGAAATGTTGTTAATTCTGATGATACAGTTTTAGCTCAAGCAGATCCTCTTCAATATTATCGTGTACCTGCTCAGCCAGATAATCAAGATATCTCACCAGATATAGCTGAAAGTGAAAATTTAGAACAAGATAATGAGCCAGCATCAAAAGAAGAATTTGATGTAAAAAAAGAAGAAATCAAGAATGATGAAAAAGAACCAAAAGAAGAAAAGTTAGAAGAGGAAAATATAATAACAACCAAAGAAAAAAAAGAGAAAACACCTCAAGAAACCAAAATAGAAAATAAAGAAAATAAAGAAAAGATAGAAGATATTGGCGAAAATATAACAGTTGATAAGGGCGCTTCTAACCATAAAGGTAAAAAAAGTCATGCAAATCATCAAATTATAGGTATCGCAATAACTCCAGGTGGTAATTATATAGGAGATATCACTAATACTGGTAAGGTAATAGATCAATCTGGTCAGACTATAGGAGAAGTTGATGAAAATGGAACTGTTTTTGATGAAAACGGCAATGAAATTGGTGAATATCAGCGTGTCCAAGATAAGTTAGATAATCAAGAAATAGATAAAAATTTTAATCAAATAACACAAAATGTAATCACAACTCCATATGCACCAACTCCTGACGCTACAAATGTTGGCCCTGGTGGTGGAATAGGCCCTGGTGGACGCTATAATCCATTAAGAGCTCAGATGTTAGATGCAAAATTTAAAATGAGAAGAGATGTTTTATCAGGTGGAGTTATTTCTTCTGGTGGCGATTTTAAAGCGTATACAGGTTGGCAAGATGATTGGGGTTCTGTTGCACCAAACAAAATTATATCAACATTACGAGTTGATATGAGTAATGTTGTGACAGCAGATAAACCAATTCCAGCAGTTATGGCAAGATCTTTAATATCTTTAGGTGGTGCACCTGCAACGGCAATTGTAGAACGAAATATATATGGTGATAGTGGGCGTAATGTAATTATTCCAGCTGGTAGTCGTATCATAGGTGGTCTGCAAGATTTTGGTACAGATGAAAGATTTGATAGCACTAGTGGTGGTGTAAAAATTGAAATCAAATGGGAAAGAATAATTCGTCCAGATGGAATAGCGTTTGATATATCTTCAGCACAAACAGGTGATGCTCAAGGTCGTGGCGGTGGTGCTTTAGGTTATGTTGATGAGCAACTAACTAAAAAATATGGTTTACCTTTAGTTGGTACTGTAGCAACTTCAGCTATTTCATATATGATGGCAGCCAATGAAGATGCCGCAGCAAATTCTCAAGTAGAAACCTCAAAACAGCAAGCAGCAACTGATGCGCGTACAAATTTCTTAGAGCGTATGGATGAAATATTAAATGAGATTATTGAAAGCAAGAAATTAATCGAACCTGTAACATATGTTCCAGCAGGTACAAGAATTATAATTTATCCAATGGCTGATTTGTGGTTAAGAACAACCAAGGATGTAAAAGAAGGAGCGCAAAGTATTGGTGGCGGTGTTGCTAAAAATGTTCTTATGGATGGTGAGCCAGAGACAGCAGAAGCTGTATCCAATGGTAACGGACAAAATCAACAAGCAGTAAATAATAATGAACCAGCTCCATCATTAATGGATGGTGAGCCAGCTCAATACTCAGAACAAAAACAAAATGCATACACTGGAGGATTACCACCACCATCAGCTGATGGATCAGAAATAATGCAAATAGATGATGAGGATGATTTAAGCGAAATGGATTTATCTATTTAGATATAATTATTTATGATATATTGACTACATAAAAAGAATTTGGTACAATAAAGGCGAATTATTTTTATATATAGGGGATTTTTTATGGCTACGCAAGATGATAATGTACTTACCTCTGTTTTAAGACCTCTTACATATTGGTATGAACAAGAGAACATAGAAGAGGTTGCTATAAATAATCCTGGTGAAATTTGGTTGCGTTTACGTGGAAAAAGGGCGCATCCTTGGGTTATGCATAAAGATCCTAAATTAAATAAAGAATATTTAGTAAATTTGTTGTACATAATCGCTAATCTAAATGATCAAGAGTTTGATCCACACACAGTTGGAGGCGTTCCAACAGTATATACAGATATCCCTGGTGGACATCGTTTTACAGGCGTTGCAGGAAGAAATATTCGCTATAATTTTGATGACAAAGATGGTGTAGCATTAAGTATTCGTTTGTATTCGGATGATGTTGCTTTTGGTTTTGGTGATTATGGCTTAACTCAAGGTGAAGAGTTAAAAGAAATAAATCCATTAAAATTTATTGATACCCCATCAGACGCTTATGAGCGCTTATTATTAGCAATAAGAAGAGGAGACCATGTTTTAGTTAGTGGTGGTACAGGTACAGGTAAGACAACATTCTTAAATAATTTACTTAAGGTTTTAGATATTCACAAAAGAGTTGTTACACTAGAAGATACAAGAGAGCTGAAAGTTCCTCATCCAAATAGAGTTCATATTGTTTTATCCCGTGTAAAAGGAAGTAAAAATAAAGATACCGAAGGTATGAGTGATGCTGATGCTATTGACCTAATTAAACGTATAACGCCAGATGCTATTATCGGTGGTGAGATTTCAAATAAAAACGCAGCAGCAATCTGGGCTCTTATGGGGTCAGGTCACGATAACTGCATGGCTACAATTCACGCAGAAAGTCCAGAAGCCGCATATGAAGCATTTATTAAATGTATTATGGAGCAATCTCCACATATTAATGTAGAAAAAACAATGGAAGAAATGCGTAGAAAACTTCACGTTGTACAAATTGTTCGTGATGGTAATATAAGAGGCGTAACAGCGATAACCTAAAGCAATTCAGCCACTTCAGCTTTTAAATAATCTAAATAAAGATTCTTTTCAGAACTTGTCTTAAGAATGTTAATATGTGCCGCAGTATGTTTATCGACAACCTTTTTAGTCTCGTCTAATACTCTATTTAATGCACTCTCTGAAATTTTATCAATCTTAGTTAATACAATTTGATATGTTACAGCAGCTTTATCTAACATATCCATTATCTCTTCATCAATTTTTTTAACACCATGTCTAGAATCAATTAAAAGAAAAACTCTTCTCAAACTAGCTCTTCCAACCAAATAAGTGTTAATTAATTTTTGCCAGCTTTTTACAATATCTTTTGGTGCTTTAGCAAATCCATACCCAGGAAGGTCAACAACATATAACTTGTCATTTAAGTTGAAATAATTTAATTGTTGAGTTCTTCCTGGCGTAGCAGATGTTTTTGCTAATTTCTTTTGCCCAAACAGAGCATTTATAAGACTTGATTTACCAACATTCGAACGACCAGCAAAAGCGATTTCAACTCTGTCATCATGTGGTAGTTGATTTAGATTCGCTACACTTAATACAAAATCACAGCGTTTGTTAAAAAGCTCAACACCAGCTTTCAATCGGATTGCTTCTTGTTCTTGAATGTTGTTATCCATTATTTAACTCCATTTTTTTTCATAATAGCTTTTTGTTGAATGATAGATAATATATTGCTCAATGTCCAATATATTATCAAGCCAGATGCAAAATGTCCCATCATAAATGTAAAGAATATAGGCATAAGTGCAAACATTTTAGCTTGATCCTTGTTTGTTGGAGCAGGGTTTAACTTTTGTTGTACAAACATTGTCAATCCCATAAGCATTGGCCATACTCCAATATCTAAAAACTGAGGAATGAAAGAAAGTCCAGTCATTGCAGAAATTGTCATCGGATCAGGTGCAGACAAATCTTTAATCCAGCCAACAAATGGAGCTTGTCTAATTTCAATAGCAATATTCAAAACTTTATACAAAGAAAAGAATACAGGGATTTGAATAAGCATTGGTAAACAGCCAGATGCAGGATTTACTTTTTCTCTCTTATATAGTTCCATGGTTGCTTGTTGAATTAGCATTTGGTTGTCACCATATTTGTCTTTAATATCCATAATTTTTGGTTGTAGTGCTTTTATCTTTGCCATGTTTGCAAACGATTTATTAGCCACTGGGAACATCAATAATCTTAATAATGCAGCAAATAAAAGTATAGCCCATCCCATGTTTCCTAACAATCCATATAATAAATCAAGAATATAGAAAAATGGTTTTGTTAGAAAATAGTACCAACCAAAATCAACTGCTAAATCAAATTTTTTAATTCCTTCTTTTGTATACTTATCTAAAAGTTTAATTTCTTTTGCACCAGAATACAACTTATAAGAATGTTCAACAGACTTACCTGGAGCAATGTTAAGTCTATTTCCAAGATAATCTAATTGATAATTATCGTTACCATTGTTTTTAATTGTTACTTTGCTTTTTTCTTTTCCATCTAAGATAATTGCAGAAAACCAATATCTATCAGAAAAACCAAACCAACCACTCTTAGTATCAAATGAATCTCTACCACGTTCATCTATTTTATTGTATTTTATTTCTTTTAAGTTTCCATCAACAATACCACTAACACCTTCGTGAACAACAGATCTAGATAATTGTTTTTCGCTTATGTTTCTACTAATTAAAGCATATGGAAAAATTTCTAATTCATTTCCTGAGTTGTTTTCAATTTTATCAGTAATTGTAAATAAGTAATTTTCATCAAGAGATATTTTTCTAGTTATTTTGATGCCATTTCCATTGTCCCAAGTTAGAATAGCTGGAGAGTTAGGTGTAAGCATATCGCTCTCAGTACTCCACATATCAGTAGATAATGGTAAGTCAATGCTTCTATCCAAAGATAACCAACCTAATTCTGCAAAATAGTCATTTTTAGTATTTTGAGGAGCAAATAATTCAACTTTAGGACTATTTTCTTCAATTGATGTTGTGTATTTTTCAAGTAATAGGTTGTCAAATCTACTTCCTTTTAGGCGAATAGAACCAGATATAGAAGAGTTTTTAAAATTAATTCTAGTATCTGCATTAATAGCCTCTTCGGTTGTACTATATTTAGGTGTGTTGACAACTTGCTTAATAGCAGTTTCAGAAGGGGTGTTTACAACTTGTTCAATTTGAGGAGTAAGCTCAGTATGTGGCTCATTTGCCTTAAAGAAAAAGTTTACAGTATAAATAGCAATAAAAGAAAGTACCATTGCCAATATTAAAGAATTAGATTCATCTTTCATTTGTTTTTTATCTCCTAAATCTCATACTAAAAAATAACACTACGCACTTATAATATAAAAAAGGTGTAATGTAAAGTTTTATAAAGTTTTAATCCGTAGATTTATTTTTATTTGTTTCAACTGGGTCGTATTTAGATTCTCCCCATGGGTGACATCTGCAGATTCTTTTTATCCCAAGGATAAGTCCTTTAAAAATTCCATGAATTTTAATGGCTTCAATCATATATTCAGAGCAAGTTGGCTGAAATCTGCAAGCATTAGGTAGAAATGGTGATATAACACGTTTATAGAAATATAAAGTGCTTAATATTAGTATTTTTAAAGTGCTTTGAATAAAATTAAATATTTTCATTGTTATTTGTTGGTGTTGTTGTTTTATCTTCAGTGAAGTTTTTATTTATTTTCTTTATAGCATAAATCATATCTTTTTGTAGTTCTGCAAAATTACAAGTCGCAGTGGAATTTCTTGCAATAAAAACATAATCAACATTATTTAAAGCATGAGACCATAAAAGTTCGCGAACAAGAGCTCTAAGTCGTCTTTTGGCTTTACTGCGAACTACAGCGTTGCCAATCTTTTTTGTGGCAGTGTAGCCAACATATAAATTTTCATCAGTACATAAACTATGAGCCGCCTGCACAACTACATTGTGCGTTGCAACATAATGTTGCTTGGCGACTCTTAGAAAATCTTTTCTCTTCTTAAAGGTAAGTATTTTTTTCATTGCTAATTAAGCAGAAAGTCTTTTGCGTCCTCTTGCACGACGAGCTGATAAAACTTTGCGACCACCTGCTGTAGCCATACGAGCACGAAAGCCATGGCGACGAGCTCTTACCAATTTACTTGGTTGATATGTACGTTTCATTATAAAATCTCCGGTTAATTTATTATTTATTTAAAAATAGCACCATGCTATTTCTCGGTTTTCATAGCGTTTATAAAGGCTAAGTTTTAATAAGTCAATATTTTTTTGTATAAAGTAAATAAGTGGTTGAATGAAAAGTGTTATGGTGATTAGAGTTTATATATTAAGAGAGGTGATATGTTAAATAAGATGTTACTATATTTATCTATACTATTTTTTTTATTAATACTTTCATACGATTTTTATTTGCTGTATGAATATGCTTTTGATGTTCCTTTTTGGGATACATGGGATTTAATGCCTCAAGGTGATTTTTCTCATTTGTTCGATTTTTATAATGAAAATATGCAGTTTTTTTATTTCGTAATATCTGAAATAATGTATAGAGTATCATCATGGAATTTAAGATATTTTACTTTTGTAAATTTTGCCATTTATTGTTTTATAATTGCGATATATTGGGTGATATTATTAAAGGCCAAACTTCCAAATAAAGTGAATTTTTTTCCAATATTCCTATGTGCTATCATTACTCCAATGTTAGGATATAATTGGTTGTGGGTTTTATTAGTTCAAACCCATACATTCATATTATTTTACTTTTTAGCGATTTACTTTGGTTTTGCAAAGGATGATAATCGTTGTAGTGCACTTTTATGTGGCTTTTGCCTTTTTCTGAGTGTTATTTCAATGAATGTTCCTTTAGCTATTGGGGGAAGTCTGGCTTATGTTGTAAAGGAATTGGTAAATAGCAAAGAGAATGGTTTAAGAGTTTGCATTCAAAAATGTATAACATTAGTAGTTTCTTTGTGTTCTCTTTTTTATACTTTATCGTTTTTTACCGATGTTGGGCGTTTTGTAAAAGTAAGCTTAATGCATAATGTATTTAGTTTGAACTACATCTATAATCTATCTTTTTATCTTATAAATAGTTTTAGTATTTTTGCCTTTGCTAATGTTTTAACTGCTGATGTTTGCATTTATTTGTTTGTCATTCATTTTGTGATTCTTTGTATAGTATTTTTTGAACAATATAGAGTTAAAAGGGTGCAATCATTATGGGGAATAATGTTTGGTATATTGTTTTGTGTATGTGGAGTTGTCGCCTTTCGTGGTGGAGAGGTTTATAATTATGAAATGGCATATATAAGGCATAATGAAACGGTTTTTATGTTAATACCTGCTATGTTTATGGTGTTATTTCTATCTAAGAGAAAATTTGCTAAATATTATGGTGTATTTTTAATGATTCTTATGTGTTTTGGTATAATAAAAGATATCCAATCTAAAAGATTTCAATTTTTTGGTGAGCTGTTTTATAAAAATGGTTGTGTTTGTTTAAACCATTATTGGAATTTGAAAACTATCAGTGAGTGGAGGTGTCAAATGAATTTTCCTATAGCTCATAATGTGGGAATGGAAATTGGCGAAGCAAAGAAATTGAGTTTTATTGAAACAATAAAGCAGTGTTATGAATAAAAGTATTGAAAAATAAAAAGAGTATGGTAATAATACAATGAACATATTGGAGTTTGTGTTTTTGTCATGATCATAGATAATAAAAATGAAACTCAGAAGAGTATTTTAACAAATAAATGTTTTTATCAAACAACTGCCCAAATTATGTATGAGTTTGAGCGCAGGGGTTATGTAAATTCAGCAGATGAGACTGCAAAGGTGTTTGCAGCCTATCATGATCTTGTTCAAAAAAAATCTAAAAATGTATATAATAAAGATTATAATGATGCCTTTAGAAAAATAGATGAAGCAATAAAGGGCTTAGCAAATAAAGTATTTTATGGGGATGCTAAAGCACTAGATGTTGCATATAAATCATTTGTGAAGTTTGATTACGTGAATGCTATTTTAGGTCGTCAACAAGTTAAAAAGAAAAGTTAAGTTCTATACTTCTGTTAATTTCTTGCAAACAAGGTTTGATAATATAAAAAAATATGCATAAATTATAGCATAATTTATAGTATAAGGATATTAAATATGACAAAGATTTCTGTTATTGGTAGTGGTCGTTGGGGTACATTTCTTGCGTGGTATGCCGCAAATTATTGTAATATGGAGCAAGTTCAAATATATTCATGTCCAAGTGCTCCTGATTTTATTGAGCTAAAAGAAACTCGTAAAAATCCTTATCTTACATTAACAGATAATATCACATTGCATGATAAAATAGCAGAAGTGTTAGATAATGACTTTATAATAATTTCAATCGGATGTCAGCATTTACGTTCTCTTGCAAAAGAGTTAAATGGTTACAATATTGCTGGTAAAACGTTTTTGTTAGCAATGAAAGGGTTGGAAGAACCTGATGCTACAATATTAAGCGATGTTATGCGTCAGGAAATTTCTCAGCCAATTCATGTTGCGACATTAGGTGGTCCAGGTCACGTTCAAGATTATATGAAGAAAGTTCCATCTTGTGCTGTAATTGATAGCGATGAGCCAGAAACCAAAGATTTAGTTATTAAATTATTGCAAAGCGATTTGATTAGATTTTATTATGGTGCAGACTTTATTGGTAATCAAATTGGTGCAGCTCTAAAAAATGTTATAGGTATTGCTGCAGGTATCCTTGATGGTCTTGAATGGTATGGCTTAAAAGGGGCTTTAATGGCTCGTGCGCCAATAGAGGTTGGTCGTTTTATTAAACACTTTGGTGGTAATCCTATGACTGCATATGGTTTATCACATCTTGGTGACTATGAGGCAACTTTGTTCTCTCATCATTCTCATAACCGTATGTTTGGTGAAATGTTTGCAAAGGGGCAAGATTTTGGTAAACTTGCTGAAGGTTACTTTACATTGAAGGCTGTTAAAAATATTGCCGATAAACATAATCTCAATATGCCAATTTGCCAAGCTCTATATAAGGGAGTTTATGAGGGTGCGGATATAAAAGAAACAATTCGAACAATGTTTGAAAGAGATTTGAAACAAGAGTTTGAACAGTTCTAATAAAAAAAAAGTCGCAGTTTGCGACTTTTTTATTATGGTTAGAATTTTATTTCAGAAACATTGTTGTTTTTTATTTCAAAAAATTGTGCAGAGTCTCGTATATTTGTGAATTCAAACATATTCGTTGTTGTTAAGAATGACTGTGTGTTGAGTTCACCAACTTTGCTAATGAATGCTTCTTTTTTTAAATTGTCTAAATGGGCATCTAATTCATCAAGTAATAAAATTGGAGCTATTTGTTTGTTGTTAGTAATGCATCTTGCTTGAGATAAAATGATGCTTAGTAATAGTGATTTTTGTTCACCTGTTGAGCAAAGACTTGCAGGAACATTTTTCTTTTTGTAAATCGCTTTTAAGTCGGTTTTGTTAATTCCGTTGCTGTTGTCATTTAACAAAATCGAACGACGGGAGTTGTAAAGCGATTCTCTGTAAAAATCCTCAACATAAATTGCAGGTTTTTCATCTAACATCTTTTCTATTGTTCCATCTAGCATTAGCGTTGCTTCAGGGAAAATATCATCAACATTATGCTCCATGAAGTTATTTAATTTTGCTATTTGTTCTTTTCTTGCAGCAGCAATAGCAACACCTGTTCCAGCAATTTGCTCTTCTAAAGAGTTGAGCCAATTATTATTCATGTTTCCACTTTTTAAAACTTGCAACCATTGTCTGTATACATTATCAAAAGTCGAGAGTCTTTTTGCATGATTTACATCAAAAAGATATACGATTCTATCTAAAAAACTGCGTCGATTTTGTGAACTTGTTTGGAATAGTCTGTCCATTTGAGGTGTTACCCAAATAAGAGAAAGATAGCTACCTAGTTCGTGTTGAGAGGCTAGTTTTTGATTATTGATACTTGTGATTCTTCTTTCAACTTCTTTTGTTTCTTTGTAATCAATTTCTTTGGTAGAGCTTTCAACTGCTGTGCCAATATTATACTCATCATCAGCTCTAATAACTTGAGCAGAAACAGCCCATCCATTGTTATTGATAAAAGTTGGAGTCTGTTGAGTGCTAGCTAAAAAATCAAATGTTTTTATTTCTGATAGTTTAGCACTTCGTAAACCTCTTCCTTGAGATAAAAAGGATATAGCTTCTAAAATATTTGTTTTGCCACTACCATTCTCGCCACAAAGCACTACAAACTTTTTATTAAAATTTAGCCTTAAATATTTATAGTTTCTAAAATTAACTAAGGTCAGGCGCTTTAGCGCAGAACTGACCTCAGTTAAATTGTTATATTTGTTAAAATCAATAGCAGTGTTCACTAGATTCTCATTGGCATTAAAACATAAATTGCACTACTATCAGATGTATCTGTAATAACTGTTGCAGCAGCATTTCCAGATAAGCTAAAGCGAACATCTTCACCTTTGATTTGTGATAAAATATCAAGCAAATAACGGAAGTTGTATCCAGTATCTATAGATTCTTTTTCGTATCTTGCTTCTAATTCTTCAGTAGCGTTACCTAGTTCTGTGTTAGATGCAGCTATTGTTACATGGTTAGTATTTGTGATCATACGAATACCTCTACTTCTTTCTGTAACAACAGAAACTCTATCAACAGCTGATGCAAGTTCTTTAACTTTTACTTCTAAAATTTTATCATTATCTGTAGGGATAACTCTTTCATAATCAGGAAATGTTCCGTCAATCAATTTAGATGTAAGTGTGATATCTTCAAAAGATATACGAACTTTGTTTTCGGATAAAGATAAAGCAACATTTTCTTCAGATGCATCATCTAAAAGTTTTCTGATTTCTAAAACAGATTTTCTTGGAATAATCACGCCGTCTAATTTTTCAGCGCCAGCAGGTAGAGGAGATTCTGCGCAAGCTAAACGGTGTCCGTCTGTAGCTACAACTCTTAAAACTTTTGTCTCGCCTTCTGTTTTTGCATGAACATATAAACCGTTCAAGTAGTAACGCGCTTCTTCAACAGAGGCAGAAAATTGTGTTCTATCAATCAATGTTTTTAATTCATCTTTGTTTATTTCAAAATTGATTGGAAGATTGTCACCAGAAATGATTGGGAAATCTGCAACATCAATAGTTGATAAAGAGAAGTTAGAGCGACCAGAAGCGATTCTTAAAGCTCCTTTTTCATCTGGATATGTGATTTCAATATCAGAACCATCAGAAAGTTTTCTAACAATATCATACAACATATGAGCAGGAGCTGTTGTTGCGCCTTCTTCAGTAACAGTTGCATCAACTATTTCAGTGATTTCAATATCCATATCTGTTGCTTTGAAGTTAATTGTAGAATCTTTTGCTTCGATTCTAACGTTTGAAAGAACAGGTATAGTGTTTCTTTTCTCAACAATGCTTTGTACATGGCTAAGAGTTTTCAAAAAATGTGCGCGTTCTATTGTAAATTTCATTATTTTTATCCTAAAAAAAGACTTATTTTTTATTCTTCCTACAATTTATCACAAATCAATAAAATCAGAAGTTAAAAAATAAGTCTTCAACAAGTTTTTTTAGTATAAGAAAATTAGTTTTCTAATGTTCTTCTTAAAACCTCGATATTTTCAGCTAAAGATTGATCTTCAATGATTAATTCTTCAACTTTTCTAACAGCATGCATAACTGTTGTGTGGTCTCTGTCAAACTTACGTCCAATCTCAGGAAGAGAACGAGATGTAAGTTGTTTTGCAAGATACATAGCCACTTGACGAGGTCTTGCAACTGTTCTCGCTCTACGAGAAGATTGTAGTTCTTTAACTGAAATATTAAAGTGTTCTGCTACCTTCTTTTGAATTTCATCAATTGTGGTTTTTCTATCAATTGAGCGAAGCATATCCTTTAACACATCTTGTGTCATATCAAGAGTAATTTCTTTTCCAGAAAGAAGTTGAGAATGTGCTGCAACTCTCTTTAAAGAACCTTCAAGTTCTCTAACGTTTGATGTTATCTTTTGAGCTAAAAATTCTGCTACTTTTTCAGGTAAATCGATTCCTAAAACTTCTGCTTTTCTTTTTAAGATTCCCATTCTTAAATCAAAGTTAGTTGGCATAATATCTACAACGAGTCCACCCACTAATCGAGATTTTAAGCGTTCCTCAATACCATCTAAATCAGTTGGTGATTTATCAGCAGAAATAATAACTTGTTTTCCTTCTTCAACTAATGAGCTAAATGTGTGGAAAAACTCTTCTTGTGTAGTTCCTTTGTTGCCCATAAATTGGAAGTCATCAACCATTAATACATCAACTGATCTAAATTGTTCTTTGAACGCAGCTGTATCTTTATAGCGAAGAGCTTTTACAAATTTGTATACAAATTGCTCAGCTGTTAAATATATAACATTGCGATTTGGGTCATTCTTTTTGATGTGCCATATTATAGAATGCATTAAGTGTGTTTTGCCCAATCCTACGCTAGAGTATAAGAATAATGGATTGAAAGAAACGTTCTTTGATTCAGCAACTTTCTTAGCTGCAGCATAAGCGAACTCATTTGTTTTTCCAACAACAAAGTTCTCAAATGTATAGTTTGGATTAAGAGGTGTGCTTCCAGCTAATTCTTGATTTGAAACGTTAGCAAGGCTAGAACCTGCAACTAATCCAAATGAACTGGAATTTATATTGCATCCATAAATATTTTGAGGTGTTGGAGTAGAAGATATTTTCTTCAAAAGAGAAGTATCTTCGCTACGTCTGTTACCAAAACTTGTTTGAACAATGAAATTGATCTTCTTAATGCTTGGGTTTTGTTGTTCCCAAATCTTGTTAATTCTATCAGAGTAGTGTGTTACTACCCAGTTCTTCATGAAGGCAGTTGGTGCACAAATATTCATAACACCATCATTAATATCGCCAATGCTTAGTGGTTTCAACCAGCTGTCAAAAGCTGTTTCACCAAATTCCATTTTTAGCTGATTGCAAATTTGACCCCATTGATTATCAATAGTACGTCCTTCTGTTGCAAATGCTTCTTCTGCCATATATCCATCTCCCACGTTAGATATTAAAACATAAAATTTATTTTTTTGTTGGTTTTATTAAGAGTGAGACTTTGTCTCTATAGTTATAATAAATCCAAAAATAATTTAAAAAATTCGTTTTAGGTGTTTGTATGCTGCTTTTATGTTTTAGATAATCTTGGTTTTGGATTCTAAAAACTAATCTCAAGTTAAATAAGCGCCCATCCCAATTTTAGAACATATATAATCTGTTCCAAATAGTGCGTTCATAAGTTTCGCATATCAAACAACCAGGCTCAGTGCTAAACATTTTTTTATTATTTTAATTTGCTGTAAAAAGTTTTTTTTACTTTTAGTAAAGAGCTTTAAATTAATACCTACACACATTCAAAAGTAAGTATTGAAAACATATCTATAATAAAAATACTTAATCGCTTTGTTGGTGCTAATTGCTTTATCTAAAGTTTTTTTTAGCGCTTAAGGTGTGTGTTATATTATTGATTTCTTCTTTATCAAAAATATAACTAACAGTAAGTGCTTGTTGCTTTATCTAAAGCTTTCTGTGCACTCAAGGCTTGTGTTATATCATCGAATTTCTCCCTAATCGAAAATATAACCAAAGCAAGGATTGTCATTTAGAAAAAAATCTGTAAATGGCCAATCTTTGGTTGAGATGATTTTCTTTTTTTTTATTAATAAAGCTTTTTTTCTTTATTAAATTTATCTGTTTTTTTGTAAAATCTCAAATATACATAAATACAGATTCTACTATACTTAAATACAGATTCTACATTTAAAAGGTTTGTTTGGAATATCATCTCTCGCCTCAAAACCTGAAACAACCTTATAAAACAAATTTCTAAATCACAAACATTTTTTTTAACAAAAAATAAATAAAATTGCTTGACAGGGGTTTTGGCTTCGATTCTGGTTAAGTGTTTGAAAAATAAGCAAAAAAGCGCAAACGAACCTTTGAAGTCGTCTGCGCTTTCAAATAAAATTTTAGTGAGTATATTTAAGACTACATAGCCTTAATTTTTTGACTCAAACGAGAGATTGTACGAGCTGCTTTATTTTTATGGAAAACACCTTTTTGAGCTGCTCTCATCATTTCGCTTTCAGCAACTTTGAAAGAAGAAGTTGCTAATTCTTTATCACCAGCCATAATAGCTGCGATTACTTTTTTAACAAAAGTTCTAACTCTGCTTCTACGAGCGCCGTTAATAATGCTTCTTTTGTTATTTCTAGTTATTCTTGTTTTTGCCGATTTATGATTGGCCATATTTTTAATCCTGTAAAATTTAGTTAAACACAAATAAAATTCTTAAACACTTATACTCTATAATCTTTGATAGTCAATAATTTTTTTCAAAATCTTTAAATTTAATATATATTTTTAAGTGATATGCTTATTTTTAGAGGTGTGTTTTTTATTTTTTGTATATCAAGTACAGTGTTTTCTCTATAAAAAGAAATGGATTCTGCTGATTCGTTTTTGATGCTCCATCCCATTTGAGATAAAGATTCTTTGTAGAATTTCTTTACATTGCTAAAATTTATTTTCTTTTTTGCGTTTAACTTTACCTCTGTAATACCAGTTTCTTCGTTTGCAAAAGAAAAGTCATCATTTTTAGTTTGAATCAATCCTTTCATAAGAGGTATATCCTCAAACCCTTCAATAAAGTTAGATGCAAAACAATTTGTTGCAAATAGTAAAATAAATAAAGTAAGTAAGTAAAATTGTTTCATATCAATGCTCTTCTTTTTGTAGTGTTTCGCAAAAGAATGTACTTCTGCCACCTTGAGTTGCTTTTTTTATTCCTTGTGTTTTAGATAAATCACAACAGCAATTAGGACATCTTTGTCCAGTTTTATTATAAACGCAATGTTCATTTTGAAAATATCCAGTGCTTCCATCTGGTTTTTTATAATCTCTAAGGGTTGATCCACCTGCTTTAATAGCTTTGTTTAGTATTTTTCTAACAGAGTTAATTAATCTACTTGCCTCATCTGTATTAATATTACAACTTTTCTTAAAAGGTGAGATTCTAGCGTCATATAAAGCTTCTGAAGCATAAATATTTCCAATTCCATTTATAATACTTTGATCCAAAAGAGCTACTTTGATTTCAATGTTTTTATTTTTTAATTTATCTAATAGGTAAGTAGCATCAAGATTGGAATCAAAAGGGTCGATTCCTATTTTGCTAAATATGTGATGATTTTTTATATCATTTGTTTTTGTGTATGTAATAAGCCCAAAACGTCTAGCATCATTATAAATAATATAGCCATTATTGGTTTTTATTATAATATGATCGTGCTTATCTAGATTGTTTATATTATCCATAAATTTTATTCTACCACTCATTCCAAAATGCCAAATTATACTGTAGTGGTTACTTAAATCAATGACTATATATTTAGCGATTCTATATATTTTTTTTATTGATGTATTGGATATCACATCTTCAAAATCATTAGGAATAATTTCTCTAAATTTTCTATTTTTTACCTCAACAGATTCTATTATTTTTTTATCAATATCTCGTTTTAAGGATTCTTTTATAGTTTCAACTTCTGGTAATTCTGGCATCGTTATCTCTTATCATATCAACACTATAAATAAATAATATATTAAAGAATTATATAGGCGATTCTTTAATGTAATTTATACACTCACTTTTTTTATATTATAAATTGACTAAAGGTGTTTTGTATGATAGTCTACCTCGAATTTTAAATTTAAAACAAGAGATAGCTTTGATAAATAGTGCGACTAAAAAAAGAACTAGAAAATATTTTGCTCCTCAAAATGAGGGTGTTAAGCATATTTGTGATCATCCTGGTTGTAATAAAGAAGGAGAGTTTAAAGCTCCTAAAGATAGGAGCCTAAAAAGTTATTATTGGTTCTGTTTAGATCATGTTCAAGAATATAATGCAAAATGGAATTATTATATAGATGGCGAAGACACGCAAGAAGATGAGCAAGAGGTTTTTCGTAAAAAAGCTGGTTTTGGTGGATTCCATTCTAGGGTAAAATACAAATTTGGTTGTGATTTAGGCGAGGAATTAGAATTCCTTCATGGTTTTACAGATTATAAAAGAGTTGCTGATGAAATTCGTTTTTCTAAAAAAGATAGTTCAAATATGGAAATGTTGAGTATATCAAAAGATGAGTTTTCTATTGAAAATCTTAAAAAACAATACAAAAAATTAGCTAAAACATGTCATCCAGATTTGCATCCTAATGATAAAGACGCCGAAGAGAAGTTTAAAAGATTAACTCAAGCTTATAAGCAATTAATGGATAAAATGTCTAAATAGATAGCTCATATAATTTCATTACATATTTTTTTATAGTATCTAATCTAGTTTTGTATGATGTTAAATCTCTTTCAACAAATAACTTTTGATCTGGTCTAATTTTCAATACTCCAAATTGAGAGGTTATAAAGCTCATTAGTTTCTCAACATTTTTGAATGTATTATTATGAAAACCAATAAGAATACCTTTTGCTCCAGCTTCGATTCTATCAATATTTGTAGCTAAACAAAGTTGTTTTATTTCGACAGTTTTTAATAGGTTTTCAACTTCATCAGGGATATTGCCAAATCTATCGATTAATTCTTCTCTCATGTTTTTTATGTCATCTTGAGTTTTAAGAGAACCAATCCTTTTATATAATCCCAATCTAATTCCTAAATCAGCAATGTATTTCTCAGGAATAATAATAGGTACTCCAGTTAAAATTTGTACGCTCCAATCATTATTTTGATTAATATCTTTTTCATTTTCGTTGGTGTTTCCAGCTTTTAATTTATTAATTTCTTCTTCTAATAAGTGATGATAAAGTGCAATACCAACATCTTTAATATGTCCAGATTGTTCTGTGCCAAGAATATTTCCGGCTCCTCTAATGTCTAAATCATGATTCGCTAAAGAAAATCCAGCTCCAAGCTGATTTAATGCTTGTAATATATTTAATCTTTTTTGAGCAATAGGAGTAAGTGTTTTTTGATTTGGTATTGTAAAATAACAATATCCACGAAGTTTTGATCTACCGATTCTTCCTCTTAGTTGATAAAGTTGAGCAAGCCCAAACATATCAGATCTATATATTATCATTGTATTCACATTAGGTAAGTCAATACCAGATTCGATTATTGTTGTTGATAGCAAAACATCAGCTTTGCCTTCAGAAAAATCACACATAACATCTTCTAAATGCGAAGCTCCCATTTGTCCATGAGCAATTGCTATTTTAATATCAGGTGCAAATTCTTTTAGTTTGGGTTCTAGTTGCAAAATATCAGAAACCCTAGGACAAACAACATATGTTTGACCTCCTCTGTATTTTTCTCTGTATATAGCTTCTTTAATCATCATCTTATCAAAAGGCATAACAAAAGTTCTAGCAGCTAGTCTGTCAACGGGTGGTGTTGCAATAATACTTAATTGTTTGACCCCAGTAAGTGATAATTGTAATGTTCTAGGAATTGGGGTTGCACTTAATGTTAATATATGCACATCTGATTTTAATTGTTTTAATTTTTCTTTATGTGTAACTCCAAAGTGTTGCTCTTCATCAATAATAAGAAGTCCAAGATTACAAAACTCAATATCTTTAGCAAGTAAAGCATGTGTTCCAATAACAATCTCTAGTCCACCACTTTTAAGCTCTTCTTTAATGCTTTTAACATCTTTTGTAGTTGTTAATCTTGATAACATCTTAACTTTAACTGGAAAACCTTTAAGCCTTTCTTTGAAGTTGAGATAATGCTGTCTAGCAAGTAATGTAGTTGGAACAATTAATGCAACTTGAGCTCCCCCCATTGCGACATTAAAAGCAGCTCTAATAGCAACTTCTGTTTTACCAAAACCAACGTCTCCACAGATTAATCTATCCATAGGTATACCTAATGATAAATCTTTTATAACATCATTAATTGCATTTATTTGGTCATCTGTTTCAGTGTATAAAAAGCGACTGCAAAATTCATCATATATCCCTTTATCTGGAATAAAAATTTCAGCTTTTTTCATTCTGCGTTCTGCTGCAATTTTTATAAGTTTTTCAGCAATATCTTTTATTTTTTCTTTAACTCTTGCTTTTTTAGCTTCCCACGCAGTTCCACCTAATGTATCCAATGTAACATTTGCATCTTCATTTCCATATCGACTTATTACATCAATATTTTCAACTGGAACATATAGCTTATCATTATTTGCATATATAAGTTTTAGACAGTCATGAGCGATTCCATCAGTGGTGATATTTTCAAGTCCTTCAAATTTACCTATTCCATGCTCAATATGAACAACATATTCACCAATGTTTAATGCAGAAATATCATCAATTAAGTTTTCAGCAACAACTTTTTTAGTTTTTCTAATATTTTTTCTTTCACCCCAAATATCTTGCTCGGTAACAACATAAAAATCATTAGAAACAAAACCATGTTGAAGTTCAAGTAATACTAAGGCAATCCCTTTTTTATTTGCAATATTAAGTGCATCATTAAAACTTTGGGCAATAAAAATATTTTCAAAATCATTTTCCACTAAAATGTTATACATTCTATCCATGGAACCTTCACTATAACAACAAATGATTCTCTTTTTCTTGTTGTTTAGATTAAATTCATTGCTCAAATCTTTGTAAACAGAAGTGCTATTAATATTTTTAAGAGAAGCAAAAATCTTTTGAGGCGTTGTTTGATAATCAATTACATCTTCATTTTGAGGTAATGATAAGTTTGTGAGTTTGCAATAATTATGTATCCCCAGTTTTTCAACAAAAGCATTATTATCTAAATACATCAATTCAGGTCTGATTGGTCTATATTTATCTATCTCAGATAAGTCATTTACTTTTAGATTTTCAAGTCTTGCATTATAGTGATCAATAATTGTCTCAAACTTTGCTTTTAAAGCATTTTCAACATCAATTCCAACGATAATATCAGCATTTGGCATATAATCAAATAAAGTAGGTAACTCGTCATCATAGAAAAACGGTAACCAGTTTTCCATACCTAAATGTTTTTTTTGATTGCTGATACTCTCATATATTTCGTCTTTTAATCCTTCAATGCCAAATTCTTCTCTATACTTAGAACGAAACGATTTAATGGTGTTTTTATCTAAAACCACTTCATTGGCGCTATCAAAATTATAAAACTTTATCTCTTTGGTGCTACGTTGAGTTTCAACTTCAAAAACTCTAATTCTCTCAACTTCATCATCAAATAAATCAATTCTAATAGGGTTATTAGCGCCACTTGGAAAAATATCTATAATATCACCTCTAACAGCATATTCTCCAGCTTCCATCACTTGTTCAACACGCATGTACCCATTAACTGATACATAATGCAAAAAATCATTAAAGTTTAGCTTTCCACCAACTTGAATACTCTTTCGTGTATTTAAAAATATCTTTTTAGGGGGAAGTTTTTGAATGATTGAACCCACACTACACAAAACAATTCGTCTTTTTCTTCTTTCATTATCTAACGCAAGTTTAGATAGTGTATCGATTCTTTTAGATAAAATATTAGGATTAGGTGAAACTCTGTCATATGGAACACTATCCCAAGCAACAAATTGCAAAACCTCTATTTCAGGTGCAATATATTGTAAGGTATTATATGTTTGCTCTAAATTTATTCCATCGCTTAAAATACAAAGAATATCCTTATCTGATTTATAATATAAATCTTTTATTGCAAATGGTTGAGCATCATTTGCTACGCTAGATATGGTTTTTCTATTATATTTATTAAAATCAATGGACATTTCTTCTCTTCTTTGTTATAGATAAAGTAAATAATTTATAAACCAAACCTATAATTTGTAAAGAGCTTAAATATGCGTCCAAGTATTTTATATCCATTATTTGCTCCAATAAGCACAATAAAAGGAATAGGCGATAAATATGCAAAGTTAATACATAAGCTTTGTGGTGAAAAAATAATGGATATATTATTCCACCTACCATTTAATGTTATTGATAGAACTTTTTCCTCACCTTTAAATCAGGCTATTGATAATAAGATATGGACAGGCATCGTAACTATAACAGAGCATTTGCCACCCCAAACTAAAAAACATCCATATCGTGTATATTGTACAGATGGTACAAGCAACTTAGTGCTAACATTTTTTAAGGTTTATAAAGATTCTATTCAAAAAAATTATCCTGTTGGTTCCAAAAGAGCTATTAGTGGTAAGTTGGAATATTTCAATGGAATGTGGCAGATGAGCCATCCAGATTTTGTTGTTTCACAAGAAAGACTAAAAGAAATAGCAAGGCTTGAGCCAGTGTATCCATTAACTGCAGGCTTAACCAATAAAATGATGCTTAAATTGTCAAAAGATGCATTATCAAGAGTTCCCAAATTGTCAGAATGGCAAACATCAAGTTCAATGAAAGATTTTGAATATATAAGCTTTAACGATGCTTTGTCTAAAGTTCATAATCCTAAAAATGTAAACGACTTATCTCCATTGTCCATAGCAAGACGCCGTTTAGCATATGATGAATTATTGTCAAATCAGTTAGCACTTGCTTTTATTCGCAAAAAAGTAAAACAAATAAAAGGACGTTCATTTATCGGTAATAATGAGTTGTATCAAAAAGTTTTATCCTCGCTTCCTTTTTCATTAACATCATCTCAGCAAGAAGTTCTAGATGAAATATCAAAAGATCAAGAAGCTCCATATAAAATGCTTCGCTTGCTACAAGGAGATGTTGGTGCAGGAAAAACTGTTGTAGCCCTTTTGAGTATGTTAAAAGTGGTCGAAGAAGGAGCGCAAACAGCATTAATGGCACCAACAGAAATACTAGCTAAGCAACACTTTGAAAGTATTAAAGAGTTGTGTGCCGGTACAGGAATTGAAATAGCTCTACTGACAGGAAAACTTCGTCCTTCACAAAAAAAAGAAATATATAAAAATTTAGCATCAGGTAAAATAAATATATTAATTGGAACCCATGCTCTTTTTACAAACGATGTCATATTTAAAGATTTAGGTTATGTTGTCATTGATGAACAACATCGCTTTGGGGTTAATCAGCGTCTATCTTTATCTCAAAAAGGTAATCTTTGTGATGTATTGGTTATGACAGCTACGCCGATTCCACGAAGCTTGTTGCTGACAGCTTATGGTGATATGGATTATTCAAAGATAAGTGAATTGCCAAAAGGTAGAAAGCCAACCAAAACAGTTGTTATGAATGTAAATAAAATACCAGAAATAATAACATCTCTAAAGAAAAAAATAGAAGAGGGATGTCGTGCATATTGGGTTTGCCCACTTGTAGAAGAGAGTGAAAAATCAGATTTATCTGCTGCAACTCAACGTTTTGAAATGTTGCAAGAATACTTTGGCGATAAGGTTGCGCTTGTTCATGGAAAAATGAAGGAAGCAGAAAAAGATAAAGTAATGGAGCAATTTAAATCAGGAGAAAAAACACTTCTTGTTGCCACAACCGTTATTGAGGTTGGTGTTAATGTAAAAGAAGCCACAATAATGATTATAGAGCATGCAGAACGCTTTGGATTAGCACAGCTTCATCAATTAAGAGGTAGAATTAAACGAGGCTTTTTAGAAGGTTCTTGTTTATTGTTATATTCATATCCAATTAGTAATATATCAAAAGAACGCTTAAATATAATGAAGCAAACAGAAGACGGTTTTTTTATTGCTGAAAAAGATTTAGAGTTAAGAGGTGGTGGTGAAGTTTTAGGAACTAGACAATCTGGTTTCACAGAATTTACTATTGCAGATATGAAGTATCATCAGGATTTATTAATACATGCACGAGATGATGTAAAAGATATCTTAAAACAAGATCCTAAGTTAGAAACCCCAAGAGGCGAAGCTTTAAAAATATTGTTGTATTTATTTGAACAAAATGAAGCTGTAAAAACATATCTTGCAGGATAATATTTTTTATTTGTAGATTTTTAAATATAATTTTTTATTATAATAAGAAATATAAAGGAGAACAAATATGTCATGTTATCTTATTACTGGTGGAGCTGGTTTTTTTGGAACAATATTAAAAAAATATTTTTTATCTATTGGGGCAACTTGTGTAAGCGTTGATTTAGAGCCAGATAATTATAATCATGATAATTTTACTTCCTATCAAGGTGATATAAACGATAATAAATTAATGGATGATATTTTCTCAAACCATAAATTTGATGCTATTTTCCATTGTGCAGCTCTTCTTGCGCACGTAAAAAAAGATTTAAAGCGTTTGTGGCAATCAAATGTTGATGGTACTCAAAATATATGCAATTACGCTATCAAACATAATATAAATAAAATAGTTTTTATCTCAAGTAATTGTCTATGGGCCAAAAATTTTGATGAAAATGTAAAAGAAACAGAAACTCCAAATCCGATAGAAATTTATGGTAAATCAAAATTAGAAGCTGAGCGTATTTTGCTATCACATAAAGATAAAATAAATAGTATAATATTTCGTTCCCCCACAATTATGGATGAAGGTCGACTAGGGCTTCTTGGTATTTTGTTTGAATTTATAGATGAGGGGCGAAAACTTCCAATGGTAGGTGATGGTAAAAATCGTTACCAGTTTATATATGCAAAAGATATGGCTAAAGCATTTGAGTTAGCTTTAATGGCTAATTACACAGATATATTTAATATAGGCTCAGATGATGTAAAAACTTTCAATGAAGTATATGAGTATGTTATAAAAAAATCTGATTCCAAAACTAGATTGCTACATTTTCCTAAACTTCCAATGATTTTAGCTATGAAAATATGTTTTTGGCTAGGTATATCTCCACTAGGTCCATACCAATACAAAATGATAGCCTCTTCTTTTGTTTTTGATACAACCAAAATAAAAGAAAAGCTAGGTTTTGTTCCAACTCTAAAAAATGAAGAAATGCTTCTTAGAGCATACGATTTTTATCACAAAAATAAATTAGAAATATTAAACAGAAAAGATGTATCTGCCCATAATAGCGTTGCTAAAATGGGGGTAATTAAGATATTAAAATGGTTTATGTAATTTAAGTATCGTAATTATCTAGAATTTCTTTTACAGTATCAAAATTAAATCCCGCTCTAATAAGAGTGCCAAAATCCTTTTGTCTGCATTCTTCTCTTTTTTCAGGCGATTCTCTAAAAGGGCCTATCTTCTTTTTTTTAGCAAAATTATATGCAATTTCAGTTTCATTATATTCTGTTTCATCAAAAAAATTTGTAATGATTTTTTCATCAATTCCTTTTTGTTTTAATTTTTGTTCAATATATTTTTTAGATTTACCAGCTCTCAAGTATGCGCTAATTTTAAATTCAGCAAATCTTTCATCATTAACAAAATTTTTTCCAGCACATTCTTCAACAATATCATCAGCCCAAATATAAGCTTGTTCAGGATTATATTCTTTATTTACAAATGCAAACTTGTCGATTCTTCGTCTTAAAACATCTCTTAAGTTATCTTTACTAGTTTCAAATCTCTCTAAATAATACAACGCAATATTGCGTAAACGTGCTTTTGTTGGCTCTTTGGGGAGAGATTTTTTTGTTTTTTCACTAAACACTTGAAAATTACCTTTTAATACATTAAGTTCATCATTAACTGAGATAATTATATAAAGGAATAAGAAATTGGCTAATAAAAATTTTGATGAGTGTACATCTTTTTTAATTGATAATGGTCTATTTGTTGGAAGAATTTGTCGTCTTGATGATGTTTTAAAAACTATTATCAATAAACATGGATATGTAAAAAATGTATCTGCAGCTCTTGCAGAAACGACAGCTTTAGGTGTGTTGCTTGCCAATGCTCTCAAATTTGAAGGTTTATTTACTCTTCAATTACAAGGTAAAGGTCCTGTTTCTACAGTTGTTGTTGATGTTACTTCTGATGGTAAATTACGAGCTTGTGCAAATTATGACGAGAAACGTTTAGAAAAAGCTTTTGCTCTTCGTAAAACTCAAGACGAAATAGAGGCAACTCCTCACTTATTGGGAAATGGAACTCTTGCTTTTACCTTAGATGATGGAAAATCAAATTATCACCAAGGTGTTGTTGACCTTCAAGGTAAAACTTTAGAAGAATGCGCTCTTCGTTATTTCAGAAAATCCGAACAAATAGAAACAATGTTAAAATTATTCATTGAAGTTCCATCTTCCAAAGATGGTGAATACAAAGCAGGTGGTATTATTTTACAAAGAATACCAGAGCTAGGTGGTAAGGATGTTGAGTTAAAAGATTTACCAGAGCTAAGAAATGAAGTTGAAGTATTGATGAATTCTTTAACAAAAGAAGAATTATTTGATAAAAACTTAAGTTTAAATGAGATTTTATATCGTTTATATCATGCTCATAATGTAGTTGTAACCAAAGAAAATAAATATGAGTTTTGCTGTAGATGTAGTCGTGAAAAGTTATTAAATACTTTGCGAGGCTTTAAGGAAGAGGAATTGACCTCAATGGTTGATGAAAATTCTAAAATTACAGCAAAATGTGGTTTCTGTTCTGAAGTTTATGAATTTAGTATTCCTGAAATAGTAGAAAAACTAAATTAACTTTAAGTAAGTATTAAACTTTGCTAGTGTATAATTCCACAAAGAGGTATTATACACTAGTTTTTTTTATGGTAATATAAGGGAAAAGAGATGAATAAATTAAAAAGTTTAATATTAGTATTTAGTTCGTTTTTAATGTTTGGTTGTTCAACAACAAAAGATACAGATGCTATACCTTTAAAATATAGTGAGCCACGTTTTATTTCAACAGCTCCAATAGAGTTAGATGTTGAAAAGGTTGATATAACTTCAGAATTTATTCCATCATTTACTCGTCCAAATGTTGAACATTTATTTCCTGTTTCAATAGAGAAGGCTGCCAAAATGTGGGCAGAGGATAGATTGAAAGCAGATGGATTTTCATCTAATCGTGTTGCAGAATTTATCATAAAAGATGCATCAGTTACAGAAGAAGTAGAAAAGTCAGAAGAGTTTCTTCAAAAAGATAGATTAAAATATCGCGCAAATCTTTCTATCGTATTAAAAGTTACAGATAAAGTTAATTTATCATCAGCAGAAACTACAATAAATGCGTGGAGAGAGTTGCGTATTCCTGCAGATACTCAAATTGCTCAAAAAGAAAAATATTGGAATGATATGGTTAAGAAACTATTTGATCAATTTAATGTAAGAATGGAACAAAACATTAAAGAGTATCTTAATATGTATGTAAAAAATAACTATTCCATAAAAGAATATAAATAAAAAAAAGGAGCTTTAAGCTCCTTTTTTTAATTTAAACTCATTGATCCGTTATCATTAGCAATAAGACTCATTGCCGGTAATTCAACTTCACGTATTTTGTTACCGATTCTAATAGTGCAAAATCCCTGTAATATTGCACTTGTTTTTGAGGTAATATAACCATCATCTTCAAAATCATCTCCTGGAACAAGTTCGGGAAGTTGTCCTTTAAAACCATTATAATCAACAGAGATAGTCTTTCCTTTTGTATCAGTAACAGAAAGATGTTTTCCTAAAAGAACAATATCATTATTGGAATTATTTTCAAATCTCAAAAAATAGTCCCAACAAAAACTTCCATCACTAACAATATCATCAGAAGGTTTTATGTATGCAGAAACCATAACCTCATCATCTAAATTTGTAGCAAATTGTTCGTCGCAGTACATAAAAAAATCCTTAAAAGTTTCTTATATATTTACAAATAATTAACTTTTAAGGATATGTAAAAATGAATCTGTATTTTTTCAACAGATATGCATTTTATTTTGTTCTGCCATAATTATCTTCAAAGCGAATAATATCTTCTTCATCAAGAGTATCGCCTGTTTGCACTTCAATGAAAACAAGATTCTTTTCGTTAGAAGTGTTTTTAATTCTATGCTTTGTTTTTACAGGAATATATACAGCTTCGTCTTGTTTGCGATAAAGTGTATCTTCCCCTAAAACAATCATAGCTTCGCCTTCAGCAATAATCCAATGTTCGGCTCTAAAATTGTGCATTTGTAATGATAAAATAGCATTAGGATTTACTGTGATTTTTTTAACACAATAGTTGTCAGCAGATTCTAGAACTTCCCAAGTACCCCATGGACGAGTGTCCATATCTCCCTTTTTATATCTAGTTGTCATTTTTTTATCCTTTATATGAAAAATAAACTGGAATAAATGAATATTAAGTGATATAGATAAAAAAACAAGTACGATTTTATAGCTGAGGGATAAAATGAAACAGTCTAAAGATAATTTTGCACTTCGTGTTGTTAAGCGTATTCATAATGAAAAAGCGTCTGAATATTCATCAGAGGCTATAAATGATATTATGAAAGTAGTACAAGATGAGACAAAGGCTATATCTGTTGATATGTATGTAAAAGCAGATGATGTAACTTTAGAATGTGTAGCATCAAGTAAAAGTAAAAAAGACGCTTTATCCGTTAGAATAGGGGAAGGTGTTGTTGGAAAAGTAGGACTTGATAATCACACCTCGTTTGTGTCTACTAAAAAACAATTTCAAATGGCAACCCCAATAAAACGCTGGAATAAAAATATAGGTGTCCTTTTAGTAACATTCAAAGCTTCTCACGAATATAAAGAAGAAGAAGTGGATTCTCTTGAAACAATATGTATGTTTTTAAGTGAATATATATCATCAGAAGAAGTTTCATCTCACATAAAAAAAATAATAAAAAGTAGAGGCGTTGTTGCAAAAGATAAATTAAAAGGTGTAGTTATTAATTCCGGTTATGGGCTTGGTAATGTGATAGTTCATCGTCGCAGAAAAGCTGTAGTTGAAATGTTTTCAAAAGATAAAGATATTGAACTGCAAAATCTTGAAAAAGCTCGCAAGAAAATGAATGAAGATATAGATGCAAAGCTTAGTAAAGATGGAAACAAAACAGATGAACAAATAGAAATACTTGACGCATATCGCATGATAGCCAATGATAAAGGTTGGTATAATCGTATAACAAATCACATTAATTCAGGTTTAACGGCTGAGGCTGCTGTTGAACAAGCTTATACAGAAATGTGGAATAGGCTATCAAATGCTACAGATACATACTTAAAAGAGCGTTTGCACGATTTAAGAGATATTGCAGATAGATTGCGACTATATTTAAGTGGAGAAGATTGCAATGTTGCATTGGTTGATAAATATGAAGATATAATCATTGTTGCAACATCAATGGGTCCTGCAGATTTAATGGATTATGATTATACCAAAATTAGAGGGTTGATAATAGAAGAATGCACACCAACAATGCATGTTTCCATTGTTGCAAAAACTCTTAATGTACCAGTTATATCAGGTCTTGATGGTTTGTATAAAGAAATTAAAGATGGTTCGCTTGTTGCAATAGATGGGGCTAGTGGCGCTGTAATGGTTAATCCCGCAGCAACTGAATTAGAGAGAATATCTAAAAAAATAGAAGAAAAGAAAAAAATACAAAAACAAATAGAAAGCCTAAGAGATTTAAAATGCCAAACAAAAGATAAAAAGAAAATAAATCTTTATATTAATATTGGTATGGATTTTGATTTTGATAATATCAAAAAAACAAATTGCGATGGTGTTGGTCTATATCGAACAGAAATTCCCTTTATGTCAGCAAGTCAAATGCCAGATATAAATAAACAAGTTGAGTGTTACAAAAAATTATATCAAGCAGCCGATGGTAAAAAGATAATATTTAGAAGTTTAGATGTTGGGTCTGATAAATTGTTACCATATTGGAATAGTATTGATGAGGAAAATCCTGCAATAGGTTGGCGCTCAATAAGAATAACTCTTGACCGGCGTGCAATCTTAAGAAAACAAATGCGTGCATTTATAAGAGCCGCAGAAGGTAGAGAGTTAAACGTAATGTTTCCTATGATATCTAATCTAGATGAATTTTTAGAAGCAAGAGAAACATTTATGTTTGCATATGAAAGAGAAAAGAAAGCAGGTACCACTCTTCCATCAAAAATAAACTTAGGTATGATGATAGAGGTGCCATCAGTTGTTTTTCAGCTTAGAGAAATTCTCAAATATTGTGATTTTATTTCTGTTGGAACAAACGATTTGTATCAGTTTTTCTTTGCTTGTGATAGAGGTAATCCTCGCTTATCAGGAAGATATGATGTATTATCTGCATCATTCCTAAATCTAATGAAAAAAATAATAAAAGAAGCAAACCAAGCTAATGTAATGTGTTCAGTATGTGGAGAAATGGCAAGTTCACCACTCGATGCAATGGCTTTAATTGGTTTAGGTTTTAGAAATCTTTCAGTATCAAGTGCATCATACGGAAAAGTTAAAGCAATGATTAGGTCTTTATCTGTAGAAGGCATAGAAGATTACTTAAATAATATACTTTCATCATCAAGAAAGACTTTAAGACCACAATTAAAATCATATGCATCTGATCACGCTATTGAAATCTATTAAAAAACATGTTTTAATACAAAAAAAGTAACTTTATGAAAAGGTGAATACCATGGAAAACAAAGAAGAGTTAGAAATTGATATTGATGATATTGGCGCTATCTTAAAAAGTAGTCGTTTAAAGCAAAAGAAAACTTTAGAAGATGTATCTGGTGAACTATGTATCAGAAAAATTTATCTAACAGCTTTGGAAGATGGTGATTATGAAACTCTTCCTCCGATTCCATATGGTATTGGTTACGTTAGAACGTATGCTAATTATTTAGGTTTGAGTGCTGAGCGAGCTGTTAAATTGTACAAAGCAGCCTCTTTATTAGATGAGCAAAACAAACAAGAAGAAGTTGATATTACACCCGAAGTAAATAAAAGCTCAAATAGACATATCATAGTAGGTGTTGCAGTTTTGTTGTTTGTATATGGTGTATACAGTGTTTTCCACACATCTTCTTCTAAGAAAAATATAGAGACACAAACTGAAGTGATTCAACAAGAAGTACAAGAAGATAATATTGTTGTAGAGACTGTTGAAGAAGTCGCTCAAGTAGATGTTGTTGAAAACGATGAAATTTCAGCTCAAGAAGAAGTTGTAGAAGAGCAAGAAAGTGTTAGTGAGCCAGAAGTAACACCTGCTGATAATAAAGTTGTTGTTGAGTTTTTAGGTGAAACATGGTTTGAGTTAAAAGATAAAAACAAAGTATATTTCCAAGGTATATATCATCAAGGCGATAAAAAAGAAATGGATTACGTAGATAATCTATTCCTATCAGCTGGTCGCCCTAAAAATGTTAAGGTATATGTAAAAGGACAAGAAAAAGATATCTTAACAAAAAGACGTAAAACCAATATAGCAATTGATTCTCTATAAATAAAATAGTTGCTTTTTTATAAAATGATGTTAGAAACAAGCAATAAAATAAACCATAAAGGGAAAAATCTATGAATTTTCAAGAAAAATTAGCCGGTGTAGTAACTCGCTTTGAAGAAGTGCAAGCTTTACTTTCATCTCCAACAACAACACCAGATGAACTAGTTAAGTTAAATAAAGAAATATCAGTGTTAGATCCAATTGTTGAAGCAGTTGGTAACTATCAGAGAATGGAAAAAAGTTTCAAAGATGCTGGCGAAATGATGCAAGATAGCTCATTAGATAAAGAAATGAGGGAGCTTGCAGAAATGGAATATTATGAATTAAAAGATAAGCTTCCAGAGCTTGAAAAAGAAATAAAAGTATTGTTACTTCCCAAAGAAGAAGATGATGAAAAGAACGCAATTCTTGAAGTGCGTGCAGGAACAGGTGGTGATGAAGCTGCTCTTTTTGCTGCAGTTTTGTTTGAAATGTATCAAAGATATTCTCAAAAACAAGGATGGCGTTTTGAGGTTTTAGATGCAAACGAAAATGGTATAGGTGGCTACAAAGAAGCTTCAGCAAAAATTACAGGTAAAGATGTATTTGCAAAATTAAAATTTGAATCTGGTGCGCACCGTGTTCAACGTGTACCTGTTACAGAATCTCAAGGAAGAGTGCATACATCAGCAGCAACAGTTGCTGTGCTACCAGAAATTGAAGAAGTTGATTTATATATCAATCCTGCAGACTTAAAGATTGATGTGTATCGTGCATCAGGTGCTGGTGGACAACACGTAAATAGAACAGAATCAGCTGTTCGTATTACACACATTCCAACCGGTATCATTGTTCAATGCCAAGATGATAGATCTCAATTTAAGAACAAAGAAAAAGCAATGAACCACTTGCGTGCAAAATTATATGATACTCAAAAAGCAAATATTGATGCTACCTATTCAGAAAAAAGAAAATTGCAAGTTGGTAGTGGTGATAGAAGTGAGCGTATCAGAACATATAACTACCCTCAAGGACGTGTTACAGATCACCGTATAAATCTAACATTATATAAACTAGAAGATATTGTTAATGGTGAGTGTTTAGATGAGGTTATTGAAGCACTTGTTATGGAAGATCAAACACAGCGCTTAGCTGAAATAGATTAAAAAAAAGAGGGGCTTTACACAGCTCCTCTTTTTTTAATCAAGATTTTCTACGATTAAGTTCATCAATCATCGCTTTGTACATTATACATTTAGATAAAGAATACCTTTCTTCAAGCTCGTCAAATAAGATGCTTGATTGAATATCTAGTTCTTCATCACTCATTGATATTGCTTTACGTTTGCATCTCTTCTCAATAATAAAGCACGTTGTATAGTACGCAAAAATAGCAATAATTACAATTATAATAAACCACATATATAATAGATTTAGTTAAACATCATAATAAAATTATGTATGCCAATATAATTGTAGAATGTTAAAAGTCAATGACTTATTTTTGTAACAAAATGTAACATCTTTTTAAAAGATTTTTCCAAAAAATGTGTTATATAGGCACTAAATGACAATTTTAAAGGGGTTTAATATGTCTAATTTAGTAAAAGTAGCCGTAATTGGCGCAGGTATGATGGGTAGAAACCATCTTAAAACTTATAAAACACTTCCAGGTGTTGAGCTTGTTGGTGTATACGATGTGTTTCCAGAAAGTGCTCAAAAAGCAGCAGAAATGTTTGGTATCAAAGCGTTCTCTTCTTTAGAAGAAGTAGCTTTCAATGTTGATGCAGTTAGCGTTGTTACAACATCTGTTGCTCACTGCGAAGTTGGTGAGTTCTTCTTAAATAAAGGTATTCATTGTATGATTGAAAAACCATTGGCAACAACAGAAGAAGAGTGCAATCGTTTAATCAATGCCGCAAAAAATAACAATGTTACATTATTAGTTGGTCACATTGAGCGTTTTAATCCTGCTGTTGAACAAATGGGTAAAATTTTATCAGATACATCAAAAATCCGTTCTTTGACAGCTCAACGTATGTCTGCAGCATCTGGTCGTATTACAGACGTTGACGTTGCTATGGATTTAATGATTCACGACGTAGAAGTTATTCAATCATTAGTTAAATCACCTGTTGTAGATGTTAAAGCTATGGCTGTGAAAACTCCTGGTAATGAAAGTGGTAAAGATTATATCACTGCTTTATTGCAATTTGAAAATGGTGCAACAGCAAATATTACAGCTAGCCGTATAACACAAGCTCGTGTTAGAACACTTACTGTAACAACAGATACAAACTATATTGATATGGATTTCATCAATCAAAGTATCAATGTTCACTCTCAAGGTCGTATGCCATACATCAATCAAGATGAAATTCCAGAATGGATGAATTATGGCTTAAAAGGCAGTGTTGAACAATTATTTATTCCAACAAACCAACCATTGCAAGCAGAGTTATCACACTTTATTAACTGTGTAAATGGTTTGGCTACTCCACGTATTAGTGGTCAAGATGCTCTAAATGCTCTTCGTGTTGTATGGAAAATTCAAGATGCACTTGGTTTTGCTCGCACAATTACTCCTTCTAATTTTGCAGAGTTAAAAGTAGCATAATAAATGCGATATAAAATCACAATAGAATATGATGGCACTAATCTCCTCGGTTGGCAAAAACAAAACGAGGGGGTTAGTGTTCAATATTATTTAGAAGAAGCAATTAACGGATTCTCTCATAAATATGTAGAAGTTATTGGTGCAGGAAGAACCGATGCAGGTGTTCATGCATTAGGTCAGGTTGCGCATTTTGATTTAGAAACTATTATGGATACATTTCATATTAAAGAAGCAATAAATGCGCGCTTACGTATATTAGAAGCCCCTGTTTCAGTATTAGATGTTGAAGAAGTTGATAATAGTTTTCATGCAAGATTTTCAGCTAAAGGACGTGGATATATATATCGTATACTAAACAGAAGAGCTCCCACCGTTTTATTAAAAGATAGAGTGTGGGTAACAGGTTTTCCTCTAGATGTTGAAAAAATGCGTCAAGGCGCACAATACCTCGTTGGTCATCACGATTTTAGCTCTTTTAGAGGGGCAGGTTGCCAAGCAGCATCTCCAGTAAAAACATTAGATAAAATAGATATTGATGTCTATGGTGATGAAATAGTTTTTACAGTTGAAGCAAGGTCTTTTATTTATCACCAGGTTCGTAATATTGTAGGCACATTAAAACAATTAGGTGAAGGAAGACTAGAACCAGAAGATATCAAGAAAATATTAGAAGCCAAAGACCGAAAAGCTGCAGGTGTAACAGCTCCAGCTTGTGGTTTATACTTAAATAAAGTGATATACTAAATTTTATTCATCACAAATGCATTTTTGATTCTTCTAATATTAAAAGGTAAAATTATAAAAAACACATCAAATTGTATAGAATAATTTTTATAGTTTTTATGGGTTTTCATAAATGCTTGTGCGCCATTTTTAATACGAATTTGTTGTTTGCTTGTAAGGGCTCTTAAAAAGTCATTTTTATTTTTTCTTTTTTTTACTTCACAAAACACTATTTTATTCTTTTTTATAGCAATAAAATCAATCTCACCCAAAGGTGTATTTCTACCACTTCCTGTTTTGTAGTTTTTTTCAATAATCCTATATCCATGTATGCGCATATACATGCGGCAAATAAATTCAGTAATTTTACCACTATTATAAGGAGTTATTTTTGATTTGTATTGCTCTTTCATATACTTCATTTCTTTTTAGGTTGTACTTTTCTGTGATGTTTTTTACTGCTTGTTTTAGTGTATTATCTTTTAGTTCAGTTTTAATAATTTCATCTAAATCAATATTAGAATTATCTTGCTTAGGAGGTTCTATAACCAAAACAATTTCCCCTTTAACTGAAGTATTTTCTAATTTTTCCAAAAGATCAGATGCTAATCCTGAAATACATTCTTCATATAGCTTTGTAATTTCTCTAACAATAGCAACTTCTCTGTTCGGCATAATATTTTCAATAGCTTTTAATGTTTTACTAAGACGAATAGCTGTTTCATAAAAAACTAATGTGGTGTTTATATTTTTTAATTCATTTAATAAATCATTACGAGCCTTATCTTTATTTGGAATGAAACCTGCAAACATAAACCGATTCGTAGGAAGTCCAGAAAGTTGTAAAGCAGATATAACTGCGCAACAACCAGGAATAGTTGTAACATTAATATTTTGTTTTCTGCATTCTCTAACCAATTTATAACCAGGATCAGATATCAAAGGTGAGCCAGCATCGCTAACAAGAGCAACAATCTTTCCCTCATTTAATATATCAATAATTTCATGATATTTTTCATTTTCGCTATGATCTTCATATTTTACGAAAATTTTCTTTCCAAAAATACCAAGCAGTGTAAGTAGTTTTTTTGTAACTCTAGTATCTTCAGCAGCAATTACATCAGCTTTTTCCAATATATCTCTAGCTCTTTGAGATATGTCACCTAGATTTCCAATTGGTGTTGCAACTATATATAAAACTGTGTTCGTCATTTTTATAACTCTTTACAAACAATTATTTATGTTCTAATACTCAATCATAATTGTTTAATATTTTAGGAATAAATGCAAGTGTTAAAAAAAATAGCTGTGTTTTTTATTGCGTTAGGGTTATTTAGTTGTAGCTCTCGTCTTACTGATAATAGAATACAAATATCTGATTTTAAATATGATATTATAGATTATGATACCATAAAAGATAAAATGGCAACAAATGCTACCTTAAGCGTTGGCGTGCTTTTGCCATTAAGTGGTAGAGCCTCAGAAATAGGTTTAGGTATGCAAAATGCTATGTTTTTAGCTATTGAAGATTTGCATAATAATAAAATAATGCTAAATTTTTATGATACTCAAAGCACACAAGAAGGTGCAACATTGGCAATGAAAAAAGCAAGAGATGATGGTGTTAGTTTAGTCTTAGGACCACTTACCGTTGAAGAAGTTACGGGTGTATCAAAAATTGCGCTATCAAGTAATATTCCAGTTGTGTCTTTTACAACATCTCCTCAAGTTTTACAAAAAGGTATATACAGCATAGGTATGCTAAATGGTGAGCAAATAGAAAGAGCTTTGTCATACGCATCAAAAGAAGGTCGTAGCAAAGTGGTATTGTTGGTTCCTGATAATAATAGTGGTCTAAATGTGGTAAAATCAGCATTAATGTCTGTTCAAGATAAAAATATATCAATTGTGAAAGTTGGTTTTTATAATCCCAATAGCCTAGATTTTACTAGTCTTGTAAATTCAATAGTTGGAGATCCAGAAAATATAGATTTTGATACTGTGATGATTGCAGATGGTGGAAATAAATTGAAGTCAATGGTTTCAATGTTTGCATATAATGATATTATGTCACCAGCTGTATTATTTATGGGTACATCAGCATGGGATAATACAAACCTAAGTAAAGAAACAATATTGTATAATGGTGTATATCCAATGGTTTCCAAAAGTTATAGTAATTACTTTTCAGATAAATATCAAAAAACATATGATGAGTTGCCTAAAAGTATTTATTCATTAGCATATGATAGTGTTTTGCTTGCATCTGTTTTATCAAATAAAGAGCGTGATAATATAGAAGTAGCTCTAACAAATTCAAATGGTTTTATTGGTGTAAATGGATTCTTTAAGATTTTGCCAACAGGCCAGAGTCGTCATAGTTTAGATATGTATAAAGTTACAAGTAATGGTCCTAAGGTTGTTGATAGGGCAAATAAAAATGTTGATTACACTGAAAATGAAATAGATATACGCTACATACCATATGAAGCATTACCAGAGTTTTATGGTAAAAATAACTCTGATATATTAAAGTGGTTATACAATAATTAGTGTTAATTTAAATTTTAAACTTGCAAATTATACATATATAAGCAATATATACAAAAAGATAAACATGAAGAGGATAGGGTTGTTTTGCTGCCAACCCGGTCAGGTTCGGAAGGAAGCAGCCGTAACAGTTAAAGCAAGGTCTAATCCTCTTCGCCTCAAAAGATGAGAATAATGGCAGAAGAAACTAAAGAAGATCAATACGTTGTTTTAGCACGAAAATATCGTCCGCAAAATTTTGAAGATTTGCTTGGGCAAGATGCTTTAGTGCAAACATTAACAAATGCCATTAAAAATAATCGTTTGCATCATGCCTATATTTTAACAGGTATAAGAGGTGTTGGTAAAACAACTACAGCTCGTCTAATTGCAAGAGCTCTAAATTGTACCGGTATAGATGGTAATGGAGGTCCAACAATTACCCCATGTGGTCAGTGCGATAATTGTAAAGCAATCGCATCAGGTCGCCACATGGATGTTATGGAATTAGACGCTGCCTCACATACAGGTGTAGATGATGTTAGAGAGTTATTAGATAGCTCAAGATATGCTCCAACAAATGCTCGTTATAAAGTATATATAATCGACGAGGTTCATATGTTGTCCAAAGGAGCTTTTAACGCATTATTAAAAACTCTTGAAGAGCCACCTGCACATGTTAAATTTATTTTTGCGACAACAGAAATTCGTAAAGTTCCAGTTACGATTCTATCACGTTGCCAACGTTTCGATTTACAACGTTTAAGTACAGAAACATTAAAAACATTGTTTACAAAAATATTGGGTAAAGAAAATATTCCATACACAGCTGAATCATTAGATATCATTGCTAAAGCAGCAGATGGCTCAGCTCGAGATGGTTTATCTTTACTCGATCAAGCAATTGTATTGAGTAACGGCGATATTAAGACTGAAGTTGTAAAAAAAATGTTAGGTCTTGCAGATCGTTCACAAACATTATCTCTTTTTGAAAATCTTGTAAAAGGAAACATGGAAGAGGTTCTTAATAATGTTTCTGAGCAATATACAAATGGTGCAACTCCGATGATTATTTTGCAAGATTTAATAAATATCACTCATGATATGGCCAAAATAAAAATTGTTCCACAAATGTTGAATTCAACAACATTAAGTGAAATTGAGTGTAAAACTTTTTCTGAATTAAGCGCCAGTTGTTCCCTTGCTATTCTTTCTAAAATCTGGCAAATGTTAATAAAAGGTGTTGGTGAACTCAATATTGCCCCATCAACAGTTGATGCACTTGAGATGATATTATTACGAGTTGCTTATTCTGCATCACTTCCAACTCCATACGAGCTTCTTAATGAAGTAAAAAAAAACTCTAATTTAGGCTCTTCAAGTTATTCAAATGCTCCTGTTCAGGAGATTGAAAAAAAAAATAACCTAAATATATCTCAAGAAAATTTTGAAACTTTCAATACAATTTCCGATTTTTTAGCATATTTAGAAAAGTCTAAAAAAGCTTTGATTGAATATTCTATTAAAAATGATGTTAGTATAAATGAGTTTAGAGATGGATATATTTCAATGGCAATTTCGCCAACCGTCCATCAAGATTTTATAATGGGGTTGCATAAACTTTTAACAGATGCAACTTCCAAAAAGTGGGAAATAGAAATAATTAGAGGTGAACTAGGTGAAACAATTGCTGATAAAGAGAAATCTTTAGTTGATGTAAATAGAAAAAATGTGTCAGAATACCCACTAGTAAAAAAGATACTTGAAGAATTTAAAGGCTCTAAAATAGAAACGGTAATTCGTAAAAATCTAGAAAATCTAGAGGAACAAGAACCAGAAAATTCTGAAAATATAATTTCAACCACTTATTTTGATGAAGAGGATTAGTTATGTTAAATATTCAAGGATTAATGAAGCAAGCTCAAATGATGCAAAAAAAAATGCAAGAGGCTCAAGAAAAATTAGCTCATACAGAGGTATCTGGTAGTTCAGCTAATGGTTTACTTACAGTAACATTAAATGGTAAATCAGAAATGAAAAAAATCAGCATCGATAAGTCTTTAGCTTCAGATGATGTTGAAATGTTAGAAGATTTAATTATGGTAGCTTATAATAATGCTCACTCTCAAGTTGAAGCTCTTGCAGAAGCAAATATGAAAGAAGCTACAGGTGGTGTAAATTTAGGTGGTTTAAAACTTCCTTTTTAGAGAATATAAATGACCGATTCTTATATAGAACAGCTTATAAAAACTGTAGCAAAGTTACCTTCGCTAGGTACACGTTCTGCACGTAGAATAGTATTATATTTATTAAAGAAGAGAGCCAATATTATCCCTCAGTTGATAAAATCTCTTCAAGATGTATATGATAATATCAAAGTATGTGAGGTTTGTGGTAACTATGATACCCAATCTCCATGTTCTATATGTTGTTCTTGTAATAGAGAAAATAATGTTCTTTGTGTAATACAAGATATAAGTGATTTATGGGCATTAGAACGAGGTGGTTTATATAAAGGTAAATACCACATTTTAGGTGGCGTTCTTTCTGCCATAGAAGGAATAACACCTGATGACTTAAATATAGATAAGATGTTATCAAGAATAGATGAAGAGGAAATAACTGAAATAATTTTAGCTCTCCCTGCAACAGTTGACGGCCAAATTACAATGCACTATATTTCATCTTTGCTAAAAGATAAAAATATAAAAGTATCAACTCTTGCTCAAGGCATACCTGTTGGTGGAGAGCTAGATTATCTTGATGATGGTACTATTAAATTAGCGTTAGATATGAGAAAACAGCTTTAATCGTTGTTTTCTAAATCTTCTTTATCATCAATAGAATATCCTCCAGCACGAACTGTTCTAATATAATCAGCACCAAATTTATTAAGAGAACTACGCAATCTTCTTATGTGTACGTCAACAGTTCTAGATTCTACAAAAATATTTTCACCCCATACAGACTTCAATAAAACTTCACGTGAAAATACTTTTCCAGGCTCTTTTGCCAACATTTTTAATAATCTAAATTCAGTAGGGCTTAAATGTATATAATTTTCACCACGTTTAACCTTTTTTTCAACCAAATCTATAGAAATATCTTTAAATATAATAAATCTCTCTTTTTCTTCAAAGATAGGAGCGCGTCTTAAATTTGTTTTAACCCTAGCCATCAATTCAGGTATTGAAAATGGTTTTGTAACATAATCATCAGCCCCAGATTCTAATCCTTTTATTTTATCTTCTTCTTGGCTTTTTGCAGTTAGCATAATTATTGGAATAGATTTTATATCTGGTTTTGATCTAATAAGTTTGCAAATCTCAACCCCAGAAATTTCTGGCAACATCCAATCAAGAATAATTACAGATGGCTTTAATCGTTCAACTTCACTAACAGCTTTCAATCCATTGTCAATAATCTCAACTTTATATCCTTCTTTTTCTAAGTTATACTTTAATAAAATGCCAATAGATTCTTCATCTTCAATAACCATAATTAAACTCATTTTATTCTCCTTTTAATTCTTTTATATTTTTATCGTAATTATTATCTTTAAAAACAGAGGTTCCTGCAACCAATATATCAACACCACTATCAATACATAATTTTGCAGTATCATTATTTATACCGCCATCAACCTCTACTAAAATTTTTCTATTTCCAATCATTTCTTTAATTTGTCTAATCTTATTTGGAGTATTTTCATTAAATTTTTGTCCTCCAAACCCCGGGTTGACGGACATAACCAATATTAAATCAATCATATCAATATATGGTTTTATAGCATCAATATCAGTATCCGGCTTTAATGATAACCCAGCTTTCAAGCCAAAGCTTTTAATTAGCTCAATATTGCTTATTATTTCTTCTTTTATTTCTACATGAAAGGTAATAATATCAGCTCCAGCTTTAGCATACCAAGGAATAAAAATAGAAGGTTTTTCCACCATCAAATGAACATCATAAGGTATATTAATTGAACTCTTAGCTTGTTTTAATATCTGAGGTCCAAATGTTATATTAGGCACAAAATATCCATCCATTACATCAAAATGAATATAATCTGCTCCTCCCTTTTTTAATGCTTCAATTTCATCTTCAAATCGCAAAACATTGGCAGATAAAATACTTGGTGCAATTTTTACCATTAAAATCTCCTATCTAATATACAATAATAATAAATAAAAAGTTTTAACTTATCGTAAATTTAATTAGGCCCCGTTGATTTGTTTGTGACAAAGAATATTTAATAGATCTATCAACACTAATAAATGGAGAATAAAATGGGAGATTTTGCACAAAAAATAGTAAAATTACAAAAAGATAAATTGTTAAAAATATTAAATGAGGCATATGCAGAAGAATGGCTTGCGTATTATCAATATTGGATTGGTGCAAAAATAGCAAAAGGAATAGCTAGAAGCGATATTGTAAAAGAATTTTTAGAACATGCAAATGAAGAATTTAAACATCTTGGTTGGTTAGCCGATAGAATTATTCAGCTAGGATCAACACCTCTAATTGACGTAACACAATTTCAAGAATATGCCAAATGTAAATATCTTTTACCAATAAATGAAGATACAAAATCACTAGTGCTACAAAATTTATCAGCAGAAAGATGTGCGATTCTAAAATATCAAGAAATTTGTGATATGTGCAAAGGTCAAGACTATATAACTTTTAATCTTTCAAGAAAAATCTTAAAAGAAGAAATTGAACATGAACAAGAAATGGAAGATTTTTTAATAGACTTTGATTATTATAATAAATAAAACAAATAACCTTTTTTTAACCTCTTATTGATACCTATAATAAGAGGTTATTTTATATATGATAAAAAATATGTACATAAAGGACGTTTTACAAAAATGGGTTGAATGCCTACAAGTGCAATACAATTATTCTCAGCATACAATAAATAGCTATGTTAGAGATGTTTGTATATTTATAAAATATTGGAATAAAGAAGATTTTAGTATACAAGATTTGCAGAATTTTGATGTACGTGATTTCAGAACTTTTTTTAGTTATAGAGCTCAAAAAGGAGTAACTAAAGCCACAATATCAAGAGAAGAATCATCTCTTAAGAATTTATATAAATGGCTCAATGATAATAATATAATTAGCAATACTGCAATATTTCAATTATCCCATCCCAAATTACCAAAAATTTTACCAAGATCGTTAGATGTAAATTCTGCATTTAATATTATTGATAAAGCAAAAGAAAAAAGTAAAGAGCCATGGATTGGATTGCGAGATACAGCTATTTTAACCCTTCTCTATGGATGTGGACTAAGAATATCAGAAGCTTTATCATTAAATGTTGAAGATGTAAATAATAGTGATTTCATAAAAATAAAAGGAAAAGGTAATAAAGATAGATACGTTCCTGTTTTGCCTATCATTATAGAAAATATTGAGAGATATAAAGAACAATGTCCATATAATCTAAAACCTCAAGATGCATTGTTTTTAGGTGCAAGAGGGGAGCGTGTAACTCCACGAGTTATTCAACGAAAGATACAACAATTACGCATAGAGTTAAATTTACCAGATAATATAACACCCCACGCTCTTCGCCATTCATTTGCAACACATCTTTTAGCGCAAGGTTCAGATTTGCGATCTATTCAAGAGCTATTGGGGCATGTCTCTCTTAGCTCAACTCAGCGCTATACAGATGTAAATTTAGAAAAAGTAAAAAAAGAATATAAAAAAGCTTTTCCCGATTAAAATATAAAACAAAAAAAAAGCACCTCTAAAAGGTGCTTCAAATAAACTATGTAGAATTACTTTAATTTCTTTTCTACAAATTCTTCATGTTTCTTAGATTTTTTATCATACTTTTTCATAACCAACTTCTCTGGATGAGTACGAGGGTTCTTTTCAGCAAGATAAAATGTGCCTGTACCAGCACTGCTCTCTAATTTTACTTTAACTTTTACTGCCTTTGCCATTACTTTACTCTTATAATTTAAGGTTAAACACAAAAAACTTTACACGCAATATACAGTTATTATAATTAATGTCAATAGAATTTTTACCCAATTTTGTTTTTTATTAAATTTATACCAATTAAAATATCATTATTTGGATTCTTATTTGCGATATTACATTTATTATCAATTCCCGTACATATTTGTGGAGCTATTCCTACATCTTCAATTTTTTTGCCAGAAGGTGTATAGAAAAAACCATGTGTAATGTAAAGAATATTATCATCAATATTATGAATTGTCTGTAAAGCACCTTTACCATAAGTATTAGTTCCAATAATTATTGCACGGCTTTGCTCAGATAAAGCGCCAACAACAACTTCAGAAGCCGATGCTGTTAGCCTATTAACTAAAATAGCAATACTTTTTCCCTCTAAAATATCACCTTTACTAGACTTAAAATATTTTTTCATATCATTTTTTTCAATGCTATATGTAATCAATGCATCGTCTAAAAACAAATCAGAAGTACGTATTGCTTCGCCAAAATCTCCACCTCTATTATTTCTCAAATCAAGAATAAGTCCGCTACAATGCTTATTTTTCAATACAATATCTCTAATATCTGAACTTATTCCTTTATAAAATGCAAAAGTTTTTATAACAATAACATCATCTTTTACTTCATAAGTAACTTTTTTAATATTTTGAGATGTTTTTTCCGTTCTTGAATATTTATCAAGACCACGGCTAATTGTTTTAACCATATGCATCTCAAAGTTATCGTAATTATTGTTTATTTTAATAGAATTGTCGCTGGCAATTTCAATTAAACTAATCAATACATTTTTCCAAGATTCTCTACTATTATTTTCTGGAAGATTAAAAGCTTTTATGAGTGAGTTTTCTTTATACAAAAATGCTTTTCTACCACTATTGTAGATTCGCAAGTTTTTATCAAAAGTGTTAATCTCTTTAAAAAGATTGTTTGATATTTTTTTATAATCAACTTCATTTCTATAATCAGATTCTATTGTATCCAACAAATAACCAATGCGTTTTACTTCAAGTGCAAAACAACTTTGAATAGTTATCATAAAAAATAAACAATATAAACCAATAAATCTAATCATTTTAATCCTTAAATTCTGCAACTAAAGCAGTGTGGTCAGAAGGTTTTTCCATCGCCCTCAAACTTTTATCTACATAAACATCAGTAAGTTTTTCTCCTAAAAAAGCTGATATAAATAGATAGTCTATTCTTAAACCCAAATTAGTTACAAAAGAGTTACCAGTGTAGTCCCAAAATGTATATCCTTCATTATTTGGGTGTAATAATCTATACGCATCATGCATTCCCATAAATTCTAAAGACATTATTTTATCTCTAACATCTTTTATAAATAATGGGCTATCCTTAAATTTTGAACTATCATACACATCAATATCCTTCATCATTACATTGAAGTCTCCACCTATAATAATAGGCAAATTACTAGCTTGTAATGTGGATATTCGCTCATAAAGTTTATCATACCATTTAAGTTTATAGTTCAATTTTTCCTGTTCAATTTTTTTATCGTTAGAACACCCATTTGGAGCATATAATGAAATTGCATAAAAACATCCCAAAGGTGAATTTACAGATATTTCTAAATATCTAGAAGCATCATCTTCTTCAAAATTAGGTAAATTATTTGAAGTAATTTTAAAGTTATATTTACTTAATATCGCAACACCATTATAACTTTTTTGCCCTAGTACAGCAACATTGTATCCAAGCGATTCGCATTCGAAATATAAAAAATCTTTATTTTCGCATTTTATTTCCTGTAAAAATACTATATCAGGATTATTTTTTTTTAACCATTCAATTAAATTATTAGCTCTAGCTCGTATAGAATTTATATTATATGTTGCAACTTTCATATTATCACCAAAATAAATTTCATATATAGAAGTTTTATCAATAGAATATTAAATGATTGTAAATATATTCTGCTTTATAATCATATTATTCGAAATAATGGGGGTAAAAGACATGTTTCAAGGTTTTGATGCCGATGACAATAAAATAAATGATTTTCATCAAAGAGTAGCAGATAAAAATATTCAAAGTTTTGATGCAAGAAGTGATGATATTATGAGTGCCAAAAATGGTTTTATAGGAATGTTGGCCGGTATTTTAGTCGGTGGAGTCGTTGGATGGTTGTTTTTAAGCCCTGCAGATCAAGGTAATAAAGAGCAAACAATACCAGTAATTCGTCGTCCTGTTGTTCCTTTTAAGATTCAGCCAAATGATCCAGGGGGTATGAATATAGATAACCAAGATAGAGAAATATATCATATAGTAGATAATACTTCCAAAGTAGTTGAAGAAGTAAAAGTTGTTCCCGTGCCAGAAACCCCAAAATTAGTGGTTGAAAATAATATCAGTAATAGTGTTGATATGGATAATCTTGTTGAAAGTATTTCAAGTCAAGAAGACATAAGTATAGATGAAAATTCTGAAAACATAAAAGTAGCCAATGTTCAATTAGAAACTATTCCAACTAATAGTTCTCAAAAAATTTCTATTCCAGAAAAAATAGAAGATATAAAAGTTAATATTCAAGAAAGTATAAATAAAGCAGAAACAAAAGTTGAAGCAAAGGAAACTAAAGAAACTAAAGAAGTTGTTAAGGCTCCAGAAAAAGCATCAAAGCAAGTCGCAGAAAAAACAACTATAAAAGGAACATGGTATACTCAATTAATAGCATCTTCAAGTCGTCAATCTGTTGAAAGCTTATGGAAAAGATTATCAACCAAACATACTTTCTTAAAATCATATCCACACACAGTTGAAGAAATAACATCAGCAACAGGAAGTAAATTATATCGCTTAAAAGTTGGCTCATTTAAGACAAGAAAAGAAGCAGAACAATTAAGTATAAAATTAAAACAACAAAAAATAAGTAGTATTATAAAACAAAACTAGGAAGCCATATGCAACGACCTGTTTTATCCGCAATGTTATCCTGTCAAGGATTGTGTTTAACCGATAAAGAAAAGTATTTGTTCAGTAAGTACAATCCTTTGGGTGTAACATTATTTAATAGGAATATAAGTACTATTTCCCAAGTAAAGCAACTAGTTGCAGAAATAAAGTCTGTAATAGGTCGTGATGATGTTTTAATAGCTATCGATCAAGAGGGTGGGCGTGTATCACGGTTATCAAGTCTTGATATTGGTCCTTTTGCTTCAGCAGAAAGCTTAGGAAATGTTGATATAAAATATAGCAAAATTCACGCTAAATTAATATCATCATGTCTAAAAGAATTAGGAATAAATGTAAATTATTCTCCTGTAGTTGATAAAATATATTTTCCACAAAATCCTGTTCTTGAAACTAGATGTTTTTCATCTAACAAGCGTAAAATAGTATCAAGAGCAACTCAAATGGCAGATACCTATATAAAGCAAGGGATTTGTCCTTGTATAAAACATATTCCTGGGCATTTTAACACAATTATAGATCCCCATCTAAACTTATTAAAATCCAATAAAACATCCAAAGAAATCCTCAAAGATATATCATATTTAAAAGCCTTTTCTAGCTATCCATTATTAATGACTTCTCATATTATTTTAAATAATATAGATAAAGAAAATCCAACATCGTACTCATCTCGCATCATATCAGAAATTATTAGAGGCTACATTGGTTTTGATGGTTTCTTAATTAGTGATGCAATAGATATGCATGCATTAACAGGAAGCGTAGAACAAAGAGCAAAGAACTGTATTGATGCTGGATGTGATGCAATTTGCTATTGTGCAGGTGTTTATGATGAGATGGAGGCAATTTGCCAGCAAAATACATTTATGAGTGAAAAAACATTAAATAGATTTGATAAAATAAAAAATATATTTAATAATAAACCAAGAAACGAAAATATCGACGTTCTAAAAGATAAGTATTTTCAAAAATTAGAATGTTGTTTAGATGTAAAATATTCATACGATGCAACTGAAGTGCTTCATCGTATGCAACAAAAAAGGAGATAGTAAATGATTTGGATTTTGGCAATAATCGCAGTTGTTTTAATATACTATGCCGAAAGAATGCCACAGATAATTGAAAAAGCCAAAAATGATGTTCCTCACATTATCAACGCAGGTAAAAAAGCTTCAAAAGATTTAAAAGACAAAGCGCAATCTCTTCAAAAAAATATAAAAACTAAAAAAGAAAATAAAGATGCAAATTAAAATAAAAAATGCCCCTTAAATGGGGCATAAAATTTATTTATTTTAGAGCCGGAATATTTAACTGAGCAAAATGCCCTGGTTTTATTTTTATATTAGCATAACGCAAATTATCAGATTCTATCATATATTTTTCACGTCCAGTAAGATCTGCAGCCATTTTATAAAAATCCCTACCATTTAATTCTTGTCTATACCAATTCATTAAATAAAAAACGCATGCTTGATTTTTAGCAGTTAAACCACATCTTGGACGTCCACTTGGAATATCAGGATTAACCACAACTCCTTCTAATCCATGTGTTTCAATTTTTTGAGATGAAAATATAGTTTTACCAACAAAAATACCAATAAACATGAATAATAAAGCAAATATTACAACAACATTTTTCTTCACATATTTATTGTTAATAGAGTAGTCATCAATATATTCATCAGCAACATAATTCAATTCAGGAGGTAAACCATCTAATACGTATGAATTATCTTCCTCAGATACATTTGAAATACCTCTATCACCATCAGAAACAATAAGGCTATTATCAGATTGATTGCGTTCTTCTTCATTATTTACAGCCTCGTTGTTCGTATCAGAAATCATTTCATCTAATGAAACTTTTAAAGGAGGTGTTGGTATACTACCCTCTGCTGCAATACGTTGTTTCGGCCTCTTTATCTTTCTAAGTTTAGGGCGAAAATTTTGAGCCTGATTAATATTGATGTTTGCATTTTCCTCAACCATTATCTACACCTCTTTAAATCTTATTTTTTATTTTTTCATCAGTTTTCATCAATCTAATTAACCTAGGAACAATAAATACGATTGTTTCAGTTCCTTGCTCTGCTTCACCAAATATTTCACTAGGTAACCCTATGATTAAAAAGTTTTCACCAATATTATTTCTAGCTTTAAACTTAGTAATCTCACCTTCTGTTGTATCAAGAGTTATTTCAGATAAGATTTTGCCACTTTTTTCAATATTAGCTTTAGCTAAAACAGATAAAGGATATTCCATGTTGTTTAAGTTTCCACAACGCCCTACATCAAATCTAGAAAACCAATGAGCAGGAACTACAAAACGTCCTTCAGAGATATTTTGTACAGAAGCGTATTTTTCAACAAATCCTTTAAGTTGATCAATAGATATATCATTTGTTACTGTTAGCATTCTGCCAATAACACCATCTTGTGTTGTAGCAATACTATTAAAGTTAAAATCATTAATTAAATCATTCCAAACAATACCACATGGTTCCTTAGCCTTAGCTCTAAATATACTAACATCATACATTATCATTGTAGGATTGTTTTCAAATTCACTAACTAAGCTTTTAATTTTGCTAATCTTATCTTTGTTTGCTTCAAAGGTAATTGTATAATCACGCCAATTCGTAATCATATCAGTAATACCAGCGCCTCTTAAAACATCAAGAAATCCCAATAAAATTGTTCTAGAATTTGGAATATGAAGAGTAAAACTTGCATTTCTGCTTAATATAATAGAATTAGATTTTGCATCGTATCTATAAAATAAATCAGCAGAATTTGTAATCATTTCTACAACATCTCTAAATTTTCCATTTATATTTTTTCCATACAAAGTTGGGTAAGGCGCATCTTTTGCAACAAGAGTAATACCAGCTTCTTTTGTTAGTTTAAGCAGTGCTTGTTCAGCTGGTATATTATCAAAATCAAAATCTCTTACCTCAAATTCTGGTAAATCATCATTTATATCGTTTCTATCAAAATTAAATGAAACATTGTTATGAGGTATGATTTGAACCATCTCCTGCGTTTTCCAATTAACATTACAACGCAATGGAGTTTCCATATCCAAACTATTAGCCCTAGCAGATGTTCTAACCATATGAGGATCTTGCTGGTTAAGAAGTAAATGATTACTTACAACATTTTGCTGTTTGTCAAAAACAATAATATCTTCAACAGTTGTTTGTGTTTTACAAGAAGTAACAAAAATACATGAAGCTAACAATAAATATCTCAAACAATTACTATTCATTTTCCTCATTGCCCCTATTGTTTCGTTCGTTTTGTTGAGCAACTAATTTCGCAACAACATCATCAACACTAGCGCCAGATCCTTTCAATGGATCGCTTGCTTTATCTTGGAAATTACTAAAAATATCTTTTGCAACACTCAAATCTGCATCTTTTTTAGCTTTCATTTCTACAGATTGATTGCTTTCTAATTCTTTCTTATATAGCTTAAGATTGTCAGCCAAAGCCTGAACACCACCCTTAATTTTTTTCTCTACATAAGGATGCAGTTCTTTTCTTTGAATAATATAATCACCAGTTTCGCAGAGCTCATCAAGAACATCAATGATGTAAGAATAGAAAGGATAATCTTCAATTGCAATATTTCCTTTCCTAATACAACGTGCAGCAATTCTAGAAACTGTTCTGTCATAATAATCCCTTATTAGCACATAGTTATCAATGTACCATAAAGACTCTCTTGTTACTTGTATATTATCTGTATCACTCATTAATAATCTCCAACCATACTAAAAATAAAATAAATAAAAGCTTTTGTAAATATTTTATTGATTGTTATTATCAGTATTGGTATTTTCGTCATCTTCTTCAACGTATTCCCATTCCCAATCCTGGTCATTATCTGGATTTTCAATAGGGTTGCCGTTATCATCTACATACTCATATTCCCACTCTTCATTATCCTCACTAGATGATGTTTCGTTTATGGTAGAATTTGTTGCATCTCCTTCATTATTGTTTTCTTCAACATACTCCCATTCCCATTCATCCATATCATCTTCTTCAACATTTTCATCATCGCTATAATCGTCAAGAGCAATAGGTGTGTCTAAAGATGAGATATCCATATTATCAGATGTTAGGGCCTTTCTAATCCTATCCATTTCAGCGCTATATCTACTTTGGTAAGAATTATCATCATCAGAATTGTTGTTTTCTACAACAAGAGATTCTAGATTATCTAAATCATCATTATTTTCACTTGATGTTTCAATTCCTTCATTGAAATCGATATTTTCATCTATAAGGCTATCAAGAGATATATCATCTTTGTTGTTACCATTTTGATTATTTGTATTTTCGATGAAATCATTATTATCTTCATTATCAAAAGTAATGTTATTTACATCTTTAATTTCATCAAAATTATTTTCATCCAAAGATGTTTCTCCTGCATTAATACTATCATCTAACAAATCATTATTTTCTAGAGTATCAAACTTATATTCATCAAATCCACCTTCAGCAAATGTATCAAATGATAATATATCATCTTTCATGCTTGGGGGAGTATATGAGTTTTCTTCTGTCGCAAAATTATTAAAGCTATCTAGAGATATTTCTTGGATGTTGTTATCAAATGAGTTTTCCATTGCATCATTCGTTTGTGGTGTAGCAAAATCTGCTTCCTCAAAGCTTGGTGTTTCAATGTTTTCAAAACTATCCAAAGTTATCTCAGATGAGTTGTCATCAAATATATTCTCTTCTTCAAAGCTTGGTGTTTCAATGTTTTCAAAACTATCCAAAGTTATCTCAGATGAGTTGTCATCAAATATATTTTCCTCTTCAAAGCTTGAAGTATCAATGTTTTCAAAACTATCCAAAGTTATCTCAGATGAGTTGTCTTCAAATATATTTTCCTCTTCAAAGCTTGAGGTCTCAATGTTTTCAAAGCTATCCAAAGTTATATCAGAAGAATTGTTGTCAAATATATTTTCCTCTTCAAAGCTTGGAGTATCAAAGTTTTCAAAGCTATCCAAAGTTATATCAGATGAATTGTTGTCAAATATATTTTCTTCTTCAAAGTTTGGAGTTTCAATGTTTTCAAAACTATCCAAAGTTATATCAGAAGAGTTGTTATCAAATATATTTTCCTCATCAAAGCTTGTATTATTGAAATTTTCAAAACTATCTAATGTTTCACTAGATGTGTTGTTTTCGAAAATGTTTTCTTCATCAAAACTTGTATTATTGAAGCTCTCAAAACTATCTAATGTTATATCAGGTGTGTCACTATTAAATAGATTATCTTCAGTGTCGTCAGTTTTAGATGATGTCAAGTCTAACTCGTTACTGTCTAATTTTGATGTATCTGAAGTGTTAAAATACAAATCATCAAAATTACCAATTTCATCTAATGAAATATCATTGTTAATATTTAAATCTAAATCGCTATTAGAATTAAAACTATCGAAAGAAATGTCTTCTTTGGCGGTATCATCGTTGTTAATTGTAAAGATGCCATCATTCTCATCTTCAATATCCAAAGGAGGGATGTTTAAATCAATGTTTTCAAAATCGTCAACATGCTTAAATGAATCATTTTTTATAATAGCATCTATTTTTTCATTATTGTTTATGTCAAATTCTTCATCAAGAATACTGAAATTATCATTAGATTCGTCAAATGTTGGTAATTCACTTGAGGTATCTAAATTACTAAGTTCATTGTTTAATAAATCATCATTAATATCAGTTGCAAAATTCTCTTCCACATTCTCAATATTTATTTCATAGCTTTCAGAAGTTGTTGGTAAAACACTAGAAGCTACAACAGTCTCAACAATATTTATTCCTTTATTTTTTTTCTTCTTCTTTTTCTTCTTTTTGTTGCCATCATTAGATGAAATATTATCTTCAACGGCGTTATTAACTTCCAGATTATTATCTGCGTCGTTGTCAGTAAAATCAACCTCATTCAACGTGTTGCTTATTTGTGTGTTTGATGATGTGTTGTTATTTACATCAGCTTGTTTGTTCAATAAAGATGCTTGGATATCTCTTGAATGTTCTTGCAATAATCTCTGTGTGATTTCAAGAGATCTACTTATTTCCTCTTTTACTTCAGATTTGAATAACTGTAGCTTCTGTTCAATATTTGCTTCATAATTAGATTTATTTATATCTTCTTTTATCTCATCTCTAAAAGATTGCAATCTTTGCTCAATATCAACATCAAAACTAGATTTACAAACCTCGTCTTTTATCTCATTTTTTAATGATTGTAGTTTTTGATCAATATTAACATCAAAACTTAAGTTGCTAATCTCATTCTTTATTTCATCTTTAAAAGACTGAAGTTTTTGATTAATATCAACATCAAAACTTGAATTAGAGATTTCATTTTTTAGTTCGTTTTTAAAAGACTGAAGTTTTTGCTCAATATCCATATTGGCAGCAACAGGTAATCCTTTAAGCGAGTCAGACGAATAAATACTTTCTAGTAATTTTGTTATAGATGCTTGTGAAGCGATTATTCTATTGTTCAAATCAGCAACACTAGAGTCATCTCTGCTTCTTGCAGATAAAATTCCTTCAAGTATTCTTGAAATAGAAACTTGAGAGGCAATAACTGTATCAGTAATATTTTTTGTTTCTTTTAATACATCTAATAATGAATTTCTAGATGACTTGATTTCTTCAGCAATAAGAGAAAATGTTTTACTAAAATCTCCACTAGAAGTAACTTCTGTACTACCAGAAACAGTAGCTTGCATAGGGTTTTGTTGAAAAGCCAGGGCCATAGAGTTTGCAAGAGATTCTGCAAAACTTTCATCAATAACAAGGTTTCCGCCAACAATAGGACCACCAGCTACTGCTGTAGGGGTGCTAGGTGCATCTGTTGCAGAATTGCTGAACTCATCTTTATTTGTTTTAACAAAAGAAATTCCTCTTTCAGTTTTCACATCTTCAATGTGTTCAACTAAAAGCCTACCACCAGGCATACGTTTAAAAAAGTCAGAAACATTTGTAGGTAAAGCTAATAATTCATCATCAAAATGATCTCTTTTATCCTTATTGAAAATGTGTATCTGTCTAAAGATGTTCAAATAACGTTGAGCAATTAAAATGGGTGCTTCTTCGTTACTTTTGTCGCTACCGAACTCTACATCATTTAAATTTTCCACGATCCAACCCCTACATAAAATAACTAACTTAATTAAACAATAATATTAAACCAATGTGCTAACTACAAAGCAATATCAACTACCTTATGAATTTTCTTAAAATCATCATTGCTAAAGTAGATTCTTTCCTCAGGGTTCCACATTAATCCATATAGCTGTCCAGCTTCATCTTCTCTAACACTAACAACAAAAGCAGTATTATCATTTTTATAATATAAAGCAATATCACCCACGCTAGCAACTTCAGATGGAGCCACAAACATTACAGCTCTATTAGATAAAATAGAACCAAGTCTGCGAGTACATAAACTCACACCATATACATCTCTTTTGTCTGATAAATTAGCAGGTTTTGTTGCTTCTTTAGAAGAGTAAGATTTATCAATAACTATTGCACCTTCATCACCAGAAATTCCAAAAACAGGTATCCTTAAAGCTTCAATATCAATATAAGATGATTGATCAGGTATCATCTTCACAATATTGTTTACCTTGTATTTAGTATCATTATGTGTAATAATTTCTTCTAATTTACCTTCTTCATCAAGGTTTTTAATTTCTTCTTTTAATTTATTTACTTCAAAACCTAATGCACGAGCAATGTTATTATATTCCTTGTCAGAAACTTCTCTTTGTCCCATCTCAATTCTGTGGTAAACAGATAGAGTCATCTCAGCGCTTTCAGCAACTTCAATAAGTGTAAGAGATTTTTCATTTCTAATATATCTTAGCGCAGCACCTAATACTTTAAGTCCACTGCTCTTGTTTATTTCCTGTCTGCGTTCTTGCTCTTTCTTCCAAGCCATAACAACTTCATGCTGAGAGTTTTGTTCATTTACATATAAATTTTGCAAAGGACAATCTAAAATTTCAGCAACCAACAAAAGTTGTTCTTGATTAAGACGACGATATCCTTTTTCAATTTTAGAAATAGCAGATAAGCTAATACTTAATTTGTCAGCTAAATCTTGCATTGAAACACCGCGCATTTTACGATTAATTCTAATCTGATTAGGAAATACTATTTCTTCCATAATTTACACCCCATATGAATAATAACATTTACCAATATAATAATATTTGACTATAAATATGCAAGTCAAAAAAAAAATTTTTTTTAAAATCTGTATAACTTTTGTCAAGCTTAGTTTGTTAATAAAAAAAATAGCACTATATCCAATAGTGCTATTTAAATATTGTATAAATTATTATACAAATAAATCAGAAGCAACTTTTCCTGTTTTTCTAATCCTTCCTTGTTTAAGAGCCTCAACCACATCATCCTTAGTTGCTCTTCCACCATTAACAACACTCATAACTTCATCAAATCCCATAAATAGATCATTTTCAGCTTTTCCACCTCTTGAAGGATCCAAATCTTTAGCAATATTTCCGTGGCTATCAATTATCTGTTTGCTATCATCATCATCGGTATAATGTCTATGTCCAGCCTGAGCTCTATCAGAGAAAGAATATTGAAAAGTTCCTTTTTTATTCATATTAAATGAATCTTTAGAACCTTTTGTAGTAAATGATAACATTCCATTATCAAAAAATGTATCTTGCTCCACATCACCTGTTGTCTTAGAAATTCTTGTAACTTCACTACCAACAGCATACCTTCCTGTTTTAGGATCATACTTAAATGCAACAGTCGTTTTTTTACCAGAAAAATCTTCTTGAACAAAAGATATTTGAGTTGGATCATTAGGATCAAAATTAAAATTTCTAGAATTAAAGCTTTTACCAACTTTAATTCCTTTTGCTTCTAATGCTGTTAGAGCAACTTCAGCCATCATCATTTTAGCATATTCAGGATTTGTTTGAGCCAAATTAGAATTCATTATTGACTGTACTGCATCTACATTAATATTACCTTTTTTATCAATCAGTCCTTTTTTTAATGAATCATACTTAAATTTAACCTCACTTTTAACTAACACACCATTCTCATATTGATTTTCAATAATAGCAAGTCCATCTGAAATTGTTTCTTTAATTCTTCCTGGATGACGAAGGCTAGCCCTTCTCTTTTTCATTATTTTTTGGCCTTTAGAATTTGTTTCGGTTGAATATGTTACAAAAGCAATTTTAACAGATGAAACTTTATTTCCTGTTGCAGCATCTATTGTTGTAGTACCAAACTTACTTACACTAGCCATAGCACCTTTTCTAGCCAACATCTTAGTATCTCTAGCTGTGATTTTAGCCCCAGTAACAGCTGCTTTACCTAATTTTTTAGCTCCATTGTTTGCAAGCTTTTCAGCATTATCTCGTGCATAAGCTTCCATACGATCTTTAGTTGCACTAGCGTTCGAACCACTAGCAAAGTTATTTGCCAAATCTCTAACAGATGGCATATACAACCACCCAATAACTAATACAAATATTATTATCATCAAATTTGTACCATAAAAAGCTAACCCTCTTATTGGATTTACAAATATATCCGGACCACTGTTTTGAATAGCATTGTTTAATACATCTTCAATATATCCAACAATACATGTAATAAGAATACCCATAAACAATAGAGCAAACATAGAGTTTAATGTCCATTTAAATAATGTAGATAAATATTGTTTTGTTCCATTAAATGCAAATCCACATACCGCAAATGGTAATAAAGTCATTGCAATACCAAGTTGCAATATCGCATCAGCAATAACCCAAGGATATCCAATAAGTAATAACAAACCACCTACATATAAAATAATACCATCAATTAAATAAATTGGGTTTGGAATAAGTCCAAATATAAATAGCCCATCTGTCTTAATACCTCTACAAAATGCCCAGTCACCATATTCAAAGAGCATATGTATTTTTCTTTCCATTTCTGCTGCCGAACAAACAATACTTTCACCAACAGATAAAGGTATACCTCCAGCGCCAGAAAATCCAACAGTTGGATTCCCTGTAAATCCTTTAATGCCTGCAACAATATTACTACTACAATTAGGTACGCCAGATAGATTTACAAATTGCAAAGCCGTATCAAAAATAGGCGCAACTGTTAAAGATAATATATGCTGATACCCAACAGAAATTATTGTAGCAATAATACATACTAAAGCAGATTTTTTTACAATTTCATTTACTAAACCACTTGGATCCTTTGATCCAAAAGATGCAATATTTTTTAATACAATTAACGCAAGTGATACTGCCAAAAATACCATCAAAACATTAACTAATCCACTCTTAAATCCAGCATAAGAGTTTGCAGCCATCATACTTCCTGCATTAAACAATAACTTAAATAATGGGCAAAATAAACATGAACCAGCAGCCTTAGGGGTAGGGGCATCACATGTACCACCAATCAAACCCAGTTCTCTAAGAGTCCACTCAACAACAGCTAAAGCCGCATCAGCAATAGCTCCTAATATAGCACCAACAAAAGCATGAGCGCTTGTGCTATATAATACTACAACACAAAAAATAAATATAGGTAATATGTTTTTTATGATTTTTCTCATGTCGCATCTCCTACTTCTTCTTCCTTGTGTCTGCCATATCTTTACCAAATTGAGCTATAGTTTTTTGCATAAAGTTACCATTTTCATTTCCCATTTTTTGAATAGATTTACCTACTTGGTGTTTAGCCACATCTTTTGAATATTTCCCAACTCTATCAACGGTAGCTTTTTTAACTTGTTGTAACCTTGCTGTTATTTCATCGCTAATAGGGTTTCCAAGTAACGCAGATCCAAAAAAGTGATTACAAAATTCATTGGCAAACAATGGAATAATTTTAAATGCTACCAAATATGTTAGTAATACTTTTAAGAAACCGAGGGTAATAATACCTAATTTTTCGCCCAATAAATCAGAATTATCACTTTGAAATAATTGCTCCAAATCACCACTGCCTGTAATTTCTTGTACCACAGAAACTACAAGAGTATTGGCAACCAATATACCCAAAGGTAAAAACATGAATACACCAACATAGTAAACAATACTATCAATAACTTTTTTCAATTTACCTCGTGTCCAAGCAAATGGCCATAAAGAAATAGCCAAAGGTAATAAAGCAATTGATACACACAAGTTAAATGCAATGTCAAACATATAAAAAGATGCAGCAATGGATATAATAAAGCCAATACAAATAAATACAATAGACGCTAACCACAATAAAGGAGCAATAACAATCATAGAAAATAGTGTAATTCCCAAAAATTCAACAGACCATTCAGCAACTTTACCATGTAACGATGCGCAGTTTAATAAATCACCAAATTTTTGCATTTGCGAAGCAGCATTATTAATTGTAAGAGCAATTTGTCTTACATTTATTATCAAATCATACAAAGTTTGATTAAATTTAAAATCAAATGTAGCCGCATCTCTAGCCATAGTTGTAAATGAAAGTCCTCCAAATAACGATTTTGAAGAAACAGCATCAGCATCTGTTGCTCCACCAATAGAGGCTAATTCAGAAAATTTTGAGCCAATATCAAATCCAATACTTAACAATGGAAATACAACCCATTTAACAATAACATCTAACCCGCCAGCTACAACAACATAAGCAAGCGCCCACTTAAACATAAATTGCACAATTCCATCAATAAGTTTAGATGCATCTTGAGCAGCAAAAGAGCCTAATGTTTTTAGCATAAAACATGCAATCCATATAACAGCCCCATAATTTAAAACAACTTTACCAAAGTCGCGTAATGCTGGGTATAATACATTAACCGCACCAACACCACCAGACATTAAAATACCAACAACATCACAAGACCAACATCCAGCATTTAAATACTTATTATTTATTACACTATATTTACAATAAGTATCATACTCGCTAGCAAAACTACTACCTGATATTAAAGAAATAATAGCTAATACACAAACAAATATAAGCCATTTGTTACGAAGTAAAGAGCTAAAGAGCCTATGTAATATTAACCTAACCATTGTACCCCGCAATATCATTTAATTTATTTCTAACTTGACTTAATTTCTGCTTTGCTGTGTCATGAATCTCACGAATGCGCTCATATTCCTGCAAAGCATCAGTAACTTCTTGTGTTGCACCTTGTGTTACATAACTAAGTGCTGCATAACCAACTTTTTTAGCCAGATCTATAACAAATTTAGATATTTTTTTCATAGCTTCAGTTGAACCACCACCCTCAACAAATTTATCAGCCAATGAAATAGCAAATCCTGGAACATTAAATAATAGGATTGCAATCATCAATATAGCCATCATTACAGGCCCCATACCATCAGTATTTCCCGCATCAAGCTGTGGTCCAATATATCTTAATATCTGTTGTAAAGTACCAACACAAATACTAACCAGTAACCCCATAAATAACATCGCACCAGATGAATTAATAAACATTAAAAACGTATGCAAACTCCATTTTCTAGTATATGGAAAAGGTATTCCCATAATGAAAATAGGTATTAAAACAACTGCAAAATTTATTCTAAATAAAGCATCAACCAAATATAAAACAAAACCTAATTTAGCAAGAAAGAAACATAAAGAGATAATAGCTCCAACAATAACTCCAGCAATACTACCATTACTAATCAAAAATAATCCAACTTTAACACCAGCATTTAGTCTAGCTCCAATATTACAAATCAAACAAGATGCCATTGGAGAAATACTGTTTTTTATACTATTAGCATCCATAACAGCTGTACAAGTTGGTTGCACCTGCCCAGAATAGCTAATACTACCAATATTAGCAGGTAATTGTATTGTTTCGCTTTTCATATCAAGCGTACGAGAAGAAAGTTCTAAAAGAGCATTATAAACAGGTATAACATATATATCTACTATCTCTTTAACATTTGCAACGGAATACACTCCCCACGCACAGAAAGAGCATAAAAACAATTTATGACCAATCTCTGTCCAAACTTCGCCAATACTCTCTTCCTTAAAAGATGATAAAACTTTTAATAGCTTAAATGCCATCCAAACAGAAAAACCAATCAATATAACAGTTGGACCACCATTTACAACTTTACTAGCTGAGTCTGTAAATAATTGATCAATAATCCTTAATGTGGCATTTAAAATGTAAGTTTGCCAACATGCTGCAGTATTATCATATGAATCTTTACCACTACTAGCTTCCCCCTCACATCCAGTAAGAGCAAAAACAAGTATAACCATAACAAACTTGCATATAGTCTTAATTAGGTTACAATTTTTTAATGCTCTACACCACATACCTTCCTCCTAGTCATCCAAAATCTTTCTGCCCCAATATTCATGTCCATATTTTCCAATACCAAACATTTTACCTTGGAACCTTCTAAATCTCTCAGCAACACTTGTTGTATTTAATTTTGTTAAGTCTAAACCTGTTTTATTCTTTACATGCATTGCTAATCTACTTCTAATACGTTTAGAATTTTGACTATTCCATGCTTGCTTTGTTCCAGCTTTAACAGCATCTCCTGCATAACCACCTACATGCTTAGCTGTTTTAATAGATGCTTTTGTTGCCGCTTGTCCAATAGTTTGGCCTGCACTTGATGCAGCTCCTGCACCTCCAGAAATCTTTTGTACCAAAGTATCAACTTGTTCAACTAATGCTCCAACCATCATCAACCCCACAAAGGTTAAGAAGAAACCTCCAGTTTGCATTAGCTCATTACCTAATGTTTCAATATCATCCTCATTAAAACGTTTGTTGAAGTCAGTTAGAAAACTATTTACTGCACTATTTCCATCACTAGTTTTACCCATACCTACTTCAATGATTTGAACTGCAAGTCCAATAATCACCCCAAGCATAATAAAACTAAAGAATGAAGATAAGAATAATTGCCAAATCTGTTTAGAGTAGCTTTTTGTTTTATCAGATACAAAGCATGCAATTCCAAATGGTAATAATACAGCTCCAAATGTAAGAGTTAAAAGGATATCCACAATATAAAATGAAATAGCCACAAGTAAAAACCATCCGTATACATATAGGAATGTACCATATATCATCATCAACAAATCCCATTCAATAATAAAGAAACCTGTTGATGCAAAACATGTAATTGCTTTACCTAAAGCCACTACAAAATAAATAGCATCATTAACAGCTAGTACAATATTATTTATTACCTCGAAAAAGCTTCCCCAACCACCACTAACATTAGACACAGCTGATGTATTGATTGTAAAATTACTACTTCCACTAGCAAGCTCTCCACCAATTTCTAGCCCAGCCATAAACATTGGAATTAAAATATTTTTTATAAAAAACTGCTCAGTATCTAGTAATAAGGCGCAAATCACAGCCATTTTAAAGCAAAGAGGAATAATACCTTTTTTATCATCACTTAAATATGTTCCCAAATTTAAACTACCAAAAGATCCAACCCCTTTTAGTGTAAAAAATGCTACATACAAAACAGTTCCAATCATCACAACTTCAGATAAATCTTTAGCAAATGTACTCCAAGATTTATTTGCAGCAGATGTTGCAGCAGATGTTATTACTTTAAAGAAAACACAAAAGAAACAGTTTGCTTCTCCAGTACCTTCTTGTAAATATTCTGCAACAGTAGGGCACCCATCACCACAAGAAGACAACATCAAAACACACCCAAGGAGAAGAAGCATGTTTATACTTCTTTTTAATTTTTTTATTATGTCAAATACTTTTCTCATAATAAAACTCCTATTAAAGTCCCATTCGTCTTTGGAATTTAAGTGCTGCAGCTTTTACATTTCTTAATCCTTTTTCAACAGCTCTACCAACCTTAGTATGTCTTAATTTATCACCCATTTGTTTACTATTTTTTGCTGCATCTTTTGCCGCAACTTTACCAGCAGCTTTTGCAAAATTTCCACCTTGTCTTAGAACACCCTTAGCTTGTTTTCCAACCATAGCACCAGCTTGTTGCCCACCTTTTCCAACACTAGAAGTTTCAGATATTCTATCAACAAGTTTTTCAATTTCACTAAATATCTTAAATCCAACCATACAGCACATTGTAATCAAAATAAATCGCTTAAAGCTAAGTCCTTCAGCTAATGATTCTGTCTCATCTTCACTAAGTAAACCATCATTCAATATTTTCTGCATAAGTGCAGAATTATCATTTCCCCCCATTGCTGATGCAATCAATTCCAATATAATACTAACAACCATTCCCAATAAAACAAAGTTAAATGCAACATTCATAAATAATCCCCATGTTTTATTAGTATAAACAGTCGTAGGCTTATATATGCCACAAGCAACAGCAAAAGGTAATACCATACAACCAACACCGAGCCTAATCATAACATCTAATAAATAGAACGCTAGCCCAATACAAATCATCCACCCCATAACATAAATTAGTAAACCAAAAGGAATCAAAGCCCATTCTTTTAAGAATATATTACTAGGTCTCCAAGCCAAACAAATAAGTTCCTTTCCCAAAGCAACTACAGTATAGCTCTTTTCATTAAAAGCACCTACCAACTTAATAACAGATGAAAATAATCCTCTAACATTATTAGGAGATGAATTCATTATAGTATCAAGCTCACCACTTCCGCCTCCTGATATAAAATTAATTCCAATCATCATACAAGTATTAATTACAGGAATAATCAGATTGCCATATAAAAAAGAATTACCTACATCGGTTAATAAAAACATTACAACACCAACTTTTACACCAATGTTTATAATACCAGTTTTTTCTTTTGATAAATATGAAGCAACATCTTGTTTAGAAAAAGAACCAATATTTTTTAATGTATATACTGCAAAATATATACCCATTGCAATTGATAAAACTGTTCGTAATGGTAAAGAAAAAGCTTCCCAAGTTTTTTCTGCAACAGTTGAAGATATGCTAGCTATTTTCTCAAATGTACCCTGTAATAAAAAATTATCTCCCACACCTTCATTTATATAATCTTGAATCGTAGGGCAATCTGCAAATGCTGGAAATGCAAACACTATTAAAAGAATACAGAAAAGGGTCTTAATTATTTTTATCATTTTGACCTCCTTTCTTTTTTAATGGCTTTCTTAAAACAACAAAAGCCAAAAGCAACATAAATAAAGCTAAACCAAGCGCAATATAAAACACCCAAGTCTGCGCAAAAAATCCAAATATATCAAAATACAATATGATATAAATTCCAAAAAAAATAATAATTGTACCCAAAATAGATTTCATAGTGCGCCTCAGTGGTTCTATAAACTAACGTATTATAACATAAAAAATACAAAAGAATTGTTACAATATTGTTAAATTTTTCCGTTATTTATAAATTTAACAACAAAATTAAGCAATTCCTGACTATTTAACGTTTTAAAACTATTTGTTTTTATGTTTAGATTATTCTTCTTATTATTAGGAGTATCAGTTCTACTAAATCCAAATAATTTTGCAAAAAATCTATAACCTCTGGATTCGCAGTAGATTCTAATATGATTTAATTGCAAAGGTATACCAGCTGAGTTTTTTAGATTCTGCTTAGTCATATCATTAATCATTGGCCCAAATATAAAATTAAAAATTTTTATTTTGCTAATCATCTCACACCAAAAACATTCTTTGATAATAGGATTTATCTCAACAATGTTTTTAATATTTGTTGTTGTTGTAAATGTTTGATATTCAATAGGCATATTTAACGCTTGTTCTAAAATTAGATTTCCAGCACCTTTTGTCACAAAAGAAACTTCTTCAATGCCTTCCATATGGTTTAGAAAAAACAATAATTGTAAAGCCGATTCTCTAGAGCTTCTAAATAGTGATGGATAATTAATAGAAGCAACACTCACATTAGTAAGTACAAATTTTCTCCATAGATTCTTAAATATATTTTTTCCTTCTCCATAACCATGTAATAATATAATCATTCGATTAGGCTGTTTAGTTATTTCGTAACTTTCCATATACTCAATAAATGTTTTGCGACATTTTTCAAATGTTCCACTAGCTCTTCTTATGTCCCAAGAATCAAGGAGTCTATATTTCTTTGTTATACAATGTCTTTGGATTCTCCATTTCTGATAAAAGAATACATCTTCCCAAAATAAAGCTCCCCCAAATGTAAAAAAGTCAAAATTCATATAAAATCCCCTTAATTCTCAATAGCTCTAATACTTGCTTGATTCGGTATGGCCGTAACTGTAACATAGGCCGAGTCTCTGCCTTCTGTTTGGATAAGTATTTGAATCGCCCTGCCATTTTTTATATATGTCATTTGAGATATGTCTGCTCTAACAACAGCTATTTCAACCCATCCTTTTTTAGGCATTTCTGAAACGAAGAAATCAAAAATACGTCCAGCATTGTGACCAGAAGAAAAGCAAACATTTCCAATCCAGTTTTCTCCATTTCCCATTGTTCTGGAGTCTTCTAACGATAAATAGGAGTCGTCAGGAAAAGGTATATCCGGAAAGTTTTGAAAAGCCATCGGTATTTCTCTTCCATCTGTTCCATACAGCATTTTTGGTTCTTTAGCGCAAGCTGTTGTAAATAAAAGCAATATTATTAGTGCGTATATGTTTTTCATTGTTTTTAATCTCCATTTTTTAGGCTTTATAACAGAGATAAGTTAATAAATATAAAACAAGATATATATTATTATTATACTATATATATTATATACGCTACAGCAATGCCTTATTTTAATAAACAAAACTCTTTATATATCCATCCCAAACATGTGAATATTTTTAAAATGAGTAAAAACAGGGGTTTGGTAAGAGTGATAAAAAAAAGTTTAAATTTTTTGAATTTTTTTAAAAAAAAGTATTGACTTCTGAAAAAGGTGGATATATAAACCCATTCACCAGCAGGGACGGTCAAGTAACAAAAACTTGAAAAGCTTTGTTGGGCTCTTAAG
>JAEIGA010000074.1_pt1 | contig 129140 bp, 164 predicted proteins | sample 9270691 | NCBI WGS metagenome assembly JAEIGA01 (sample SAMN17057246, study PRJNA624740) | gut metagenome | biome: biome; isolation source: fecal sample | host: Bos grunniens | place: China: Xizang | collected 2019 | reverse complement strand
ATCAATAAAGTCAATAATGCTACTCAACAAGTAACCACGAAAGTCTCTTGACACAATGGTGTTAAACTTGTTAATGACACCTAATCTGAGTTGATAATCATCTCGTTCTTTATATTTATACAATAACGACTTTTCTGCAGACTCACAACTTTGAGTAAGTTCACTAATCTCATCTTCCAGATGAACAATGGTAGCAGCGTAATTACTTTGAGATTTTGCTAGCTCTTCTAACTTAGCTTCAAGATATGCAATAGTCGAGTCCAGCTTAGCTAATTCTGCTCTATAATTATTTGATACTTCCTGTGACCGTGCTAAAGCTGTTTTCAGCTTACTCTCTTCTTCTGCGTATGAATTAACTAAATTAGTTTTACGGGACAGCTCCTCTGCTTCTGCCGATGATAAAGACAACTGCATCCCATCAAGAGACACATGTAGTTGATTGATGTCCGCTTCAATCTGTGTAGTGTCAGGTTTCGCTACACCAGGTAATCGTTGCCCACATGTTGGACAAACATCTTTAATGTTTTGTAACTTAGTTAATTCTCTCTGTGCAGACTGCAAGTTAGCTTTTGTAGTAGCAATCTGTTCTCTTAATGGTTGTAGTCTATCATTTGACTCTTTGTTAAGTGTTTCAATAGAATCAGTCTTTGTTGACAACAGTGACTGTAGTGCATCCGATAAGTGACCGCATTGACAATCATTTTCTGACAATTGAACAAAAACAATCTCCCGTTTAGCAGATACTGAACTAAGCTCTTCTTCTGTATTAGATATCTGCTCATCAAAATCACTGCTGGCTATCATCTTCTCTAACGTGATTTTATCTTGGGCTAGAGTTTCTCTTGTTACTTCAAGCTTTGTGGATTGCACTAGGGCTGCATCTTCCACCTCTCTAATCAAAGTGCTAAGTCTGTCCTTACGTGCAGAAATTCTATCTTTAAGCTCCTGAATCATGAAATCACTTTTACACAGCCTCTCAAGAACTTCTTTTCTACCTGAAGGAGAATTATTTGTAAATCGTTCGGGAAGGCCTTGTCCCAATATAATAACAGAGCCAACAAGGGAGGGGGTCAAGTCAGGAATATACTCCTTTAACAACTGTTCACTATCACGAATACCTTTTCCTGATTTGTCTGCCCCATCAACAATTATCTTAAGATTTGTTTTGTGCTGTGAATGATTCTTAGACCGAGTCAACTTATATGAATGATTGTCAACATCAAAGTCAAGGATTACAAGAGCTCCGTCATCTCCGTGAATATTAACAACATCTTTATTACCTCTAATTGTGGAACCCGTTAAAGTCCACATGATAGCATCAAAGATTGAACTCTTTCCTGAACCGTTGCTCTTTGCTAAATCTGCAGGATTGTTATTTACTCCAGACACCAATGTATACCCACAATCATCCAACGATAATTCCAGATGGCCCAGTGACATGAAATTTTCAATATGTATAGAATTAAACTTTATCTTCATTCAATCACCTTTTGTAACTCTTCAATTACAATTGAATCTGTTCCCAGATACTCCTTGACATAATCTGAGAACTTCTGTAAGTGGTCAAGCGACATGTTGGAAACCTCACTCACAGCATCATTTGACTTTGTACTCTTCATATTGTCAACAACAACTCTGCAACAAATGATATTGTAACAAGTACTAATCAAATCCTCAATGAACAGCTTGTTTTGCGGGGTAACCTTGATTGTTACTACAGAATTTAGTTTCAAGTTTGTTAACAAATGTTGTACACAAAGGTCACCCTCATCGGTTACTCCATCCTTGAAATCAGTTAAATCAATTTTGTAGAAATTGAAAGCATGCGGGTTCTCTTCCCACTCAATACTTCTGGCGACGTTATCCAGAATCATTACATTATGTGAGTAATCTTCCGCGTCTTCACTAAAGTTTTGACCACTCAAGTTTCCGACGTTTATAATCTTAGAACTGACCCACGAGCCGTTATGCAGATGACCATTTATAAACAAGGAACAGTTTTCTTCAATGGACTCAATTGAAAACCCTTCTTTGGATATAAACTTTCCCATCTGTATGCCACTAATATCGTTATGAGAAAATACTACTCTTGATTTAGTCGTTGCAGGAAAATACTCATTGAACTCTTTTCTATCGCTCTCAAGTATGTAAGGAAGGGCGCAAACCTCATGCGTCTCATCCGAAAACAAAATCCCTGGCTGGTCCACAACAACTGAATTTGGGCACAGATTAAACAAGTGCGAAGAACTGAAACTTAAGTCACTTCTTCCCATCTCATGGTTGCCTACAAGATAATAATGTGGAATGTTACTCCACTTGATATCCTGAAGTGCTGTTACTTCCTCACTATTCAACTCAGCTTTATCGAAGAAGTCACCTAAACAAATAACTGCATCACAGCCGTATCTCTGAGCGGTAGCTTCCACCCAGTCCATTGAAGCTATGAGGTTCTCAAGTCTAAGAGAATACTTCGGTCCTCTACTTCTTACAATACTTGAATACGAGGACCAATGCGGGTCTGCAAAAACTAGAAATTTCAACGTAACACCTCAATATGTAAGTATGCGACACACTAAGTAATCAACAAGCCACTTAGTGTCAATGTTTCCTGACTTTAACTGTTTATCAATATCTGTCAGAAGTAGAAATGCTTTTAATAACTGCGCCTTCGAGTACACTCTTGGCTGTTTATTTATTGCATAAATCATACCTGACTTCAGTCCTGTACTTTCAGGTGTAGGATTCTTAGCTAACCAAACTTGGATTAACTTTCTAAAGCCCTGGTATAGCAGAGTGACAATGCCTAACGGCTCTGCGTCAAAACTTTTTATCTCTGCAAGCGCGTTCTTGAGAGACTCGTAGTCTCTGGATGTAACTGAATTTGTTATGTTAAAGACGTTGAAACTTGAAAGGTCTTGGAACGCACCCTCAAGCAGCATATCATCAAACAGGAACTTTCGTTCAGACTCGCTGAACAGTCTAAACTTGTCCAACTCATTTTCGAGACGGTAGATGTCACCATCAGATGCCTTTATCAGCCAATCTAGATTCTTCCTGTCAACACCTTCAGCAACTGAATACATGTAATCAGTTAACTGCCACCCCTCGAGTTTCGGTATGATTACAGTACTATCAGCATAGTTATTAGCAGAGTCCTTGTCTCTTATCTTATTTACAATAATATATAGATTCTTCTCGTATTTCAACTTATCAGGAAGAGTCTCTATTTCTGCTGCTCGATACACACGAATGCCATCATTCATCTGACTCATTCCGAATATATCCGCAAATCCAGATACAATGCTGTCTAATGACTCAATGTACTGCACAGGCATATTCTTTATTCTCGAAATCTCTCTTACATACTGGTCAGCAACAAACGGGACGTCCTCGTAGTTAAATATAACTAGCTCATCGCCCACAGCTGCCTGTTCTATCGCAGTTTTTAGCTCAAGTAAGGTCAATTATAACCCTCCATCAAAAAGCTGTTTAAGCTCGATTAAATAGTGTTCAAACAAGTGTCGTTTATTTATGTGGGGGATTTTACAATCATTGTAAAACTCACTTGTCTTCTCATACGCACCAAAAGATATTGAACCCTTTGAGTACAGCTCACAACTTGCATTTATCAACAAATACGTAAATATGTCAAACGGGAACCCTTCCTCTTCAGACTTGAATGCAATCCTGTTAGGAATTGTAAGAATGTTAGAGTGATTAGCTACTGCAATCTGTGACAGCACTTTTTCAGCAAACGAGTACATATCGTTGATTGGATACTTCTGGAACTCAATAACTCTGCCTGGAGTGTTCGCACATCTGGGAATACTTCCTGACTCCGCGAACGACAATAACTGCTCATCTGTGTACTGCTCAAACGACCAAACAATACATCTATTCACTACAGTATTAAGCAGAGTTGATTTATTCTCTGACAACAACACAATATATGAATTCTTCAGCGGCTCTTCTAGAAACTTAAGAATTGTGTTCTGGTCCTTAACTGAGATATTACTACAGTTAATCAGATACACTCGAGGTGTTGCACTCAAAGTAATCTGCTCAAGCGTCTCAAGATTTAGCATCTCAGTAATATCAAGAAGTTGTAATTTGAGCTCATCACTTATATGCTTCGCCACAGTATGTTTCCCGCAGCCCCACTCACCTTCAAGAAGTACTGTTCGAGGCATACTTGAATTCGATATATGTTTGTCAATCAAGTTAAGTAGTCTTGTTTGACCAATCATTACTCCCACCTCGAAATATGAAGGAATGTAGCTTCAACTGTAGTTCTAACAGAAGTGTCGTTCTTAATCTTGCTCTTGAGCTCTAACAACCTATCCACAATATACATATAATACTTTTCAGGCTGGTCGAAGTTTACACTAGACTGAAGTTTGTCTTCCAGACTTGAAGGGATACCAATCATATCAGTACTCTTAAACAAACAGTACTTTGTTACATCTAGGCAGAAGTTAAAGAATTGGTCGACAAACAATCTCAAATCATTACCTTTGTGGTACACTTCCGAAATCGTTCTGGCTACCTCTGCTTGATTACTATCAATAATGTTGTTAACAAGATTGAAGAATAACTCGTAAGAATAAGTTCCTAACGCTTCAAGCGTGTTTTCAATTCTAATGTCAGTGCTCAGGGAAGCTACCTTCTCAAGAGTAGCAATGGCATCACGAGCTCCGCCATCACTAATCTTTGCAATGTAGTCAATACTTTCTTGATAGTTTGTGAACCCTTCGTTCTTACAAATATATTCAAGGCGCTCACGAATCTTATCAGTACTAATCTTACTAAGGTTGTATCTCTGACATCTGTTTACAATTGTTGCTGGAATCTTCTGCGGGTCAGTGGTACAAAACATGAAGATTGTAAACTCGGGTGGCTCTTCAATGCACTTAAGAAATGCTTGCCACGCTTGATTACTTAACGCATGACACTCGTCAATTATGTAAATCTTATACTTACTACTAATTGAACGCTCCTGAGCTCCCTTAATGATTGCACGAACATTGTCAACACCATTGTTGGACGCTGCGTCAAGTTCTTCCAATCCCGCTAAACTACCGTTTATCTTAGACGCCATGATTCGAGCTATAGTAGTCTTGCCACATCCAGAAGGTCCAGTGAACAAGTACACATGTTTATATTGCTTCAGTTCACACTGCCTATCCAAGATTCTGATGATTGAACTCTGTCCACAAACATCAGTAAAATCTTTAGGTCTATATCGAACTGCTAAACTCTCAGCCATTCAGTTCTCTCCTTTGATATTACTATACATATAGTATAAAGGGTAACGGACGATTTTTCAACTATCCGTTACCCTGTCATTACAGTTCTTGAATTATTGCAGTACCAACTATGGGCAGCCACAAGCCCATATAACTATCCATTGTATCTTGTTGAGTATTGAAATCAAATCCAGAGCCGTCCACTTGTACCATTGACCCCATCACCTTAGTGACTACAACTTTCAAATGTTTTGTTGTAGGCTTTACTCCTCTATTCCAATTTGCGGACAGAGTAAAGTTAGGGGGTTCATTTAGTATGTAGTTTGCGAGTTCAATCAAGTAACAATGATTTTGCTGAAACTTAGGTAACTGCACTCCAGCTTGAGAGCCTTCCCTAAGGATAGTTATTAGTGTAGTACTATCATCGTAATCGGGTAGCGGAACTCTAACTTTCTCAAGCTGCTGCTTGATTACTTTGTTCATTCTCCACGTTCCTCATCTAAGTATGTTGCTAACATATCTGCCTGGTACAACATCAGTGCTAACGGATAACGTGTAAACACGTCACCGATGTTGTCTTTGGCACTATCCCAAGACATGCTACCCATATGATGAAGAATAGCAACACTTTCTTCCATTCGAAGCGGAATGAAGCATCTTGCCAGATACTCAGAGTTCATCTCGTGAGAGCCATAAACAAAACGTGCACCTACGGGACGAGTACCCCATCCCTGTTTGGACACCCACTTGAACTTTCCAAGTTCATCATGTTTATCGCCGTCTTCACTATAGACTTTAACATTTCGAGAGGTTCTCTCATACTTGTTTACTTTGTCCAAATCATGAAGTGCAGCAACTACAAATAACGATTCTTGAAGCTCAACGCTCTTGCTCTCCTCAGGGAACTTCAAAGCATACAGCTGCACCAGATTGTTATACACTTTAAGGGAGTGGTCAAGCAGTCCGCCTTCCACAGAATTGTGGTAGTTAGTTGACGCAGGAGCGTCAAAGAAATCTGACTTCTCGAGCCAATCAATGAGCGCGGGAATATTGGCTCCCTGCCGTTTAATGGAGTTAACCAGCTTAAGAAACTTTATCTTATTAGCTTCTCTCACATCAGGATGTAACATGAAATCATTCCTTTCAAATAAAACAAATGCCAGCGGCGCATCAGGAGGTGTACTACGCCGCTGGCTACGAGATATGTATAAGTGTTAAGCCGTTACACGACCTGCCGCCACCAGCTGACGCTTATATGCAATGCGGTCCAACTTGGTGATATGGTCCTTACCCGTATGAGCACCGCTGCGGCTCATGTTGAAAGCCTTACGATACTCATCATCAATCTGATAACGAATGCTAGAGTAGTTAACGCCCAGCTGACGAGCAATGTCAGCAACGAGCTTGCCCTTAGAGAAAAGCTTCTTAGCTTTTGCAATGGTAGCATCCGAAATCTTACGCTTGCGGTCGTACTTGGTGCCCTGAATCTTTACAGTCTTGTCAAGGGCAGCATCGGTCATAGTCAGGATTTCCAGTTTAGTCATCTTCAATTCCTCTTTCTTATGTATGTATTCGTAAAGCATCATCTTTATTTACTTTACGTCTATATTATATAATATGATTTGAAACAATTCAACTTAATAGTGTGTTTTATTTTGAATTTTATTATAGATGTCGTAGAGCTCTAAACAATCTTCTCTATCCACCTCAATACACTTTAATCTCTTCATATCAGGAATACTTTCCTCAAATGCCTTATCTCTAAATCCAATGACCTCAGTGTCGGTCGTGTTGCATCCATAATAAACATTATCTATATTAGCCCAGAGGATTGCACAAAAGCACATCGGACACGGGAACCCTGTCGTGTAGATGTCACAACCTGAAAGGTCAAAGGTTTTCAACTTCTTACATGCTTTCCGGATAGCATCAATCTCTCCGTGACACGTAGGGTCATTATTCTTTACTACTCGATTGTGTCCTCTTGCAATGATGTCGCCATCTTTTACAATTACAGCACCAAATGGTCCTCCGTGGTTATGCTGAATGCCTTCAAGGGCTTCCTTCATTGCAACGTACATGTATGCGTTCATCTTGGCATCTCCTCATAGACTTTCTTCTTCAAGTTTGTCAATCAAGAATTTCATCAATCTTTCGTTGATGATATAATAATTGTTTCCGTCAGGTTCAAAATTGATACAAACGGCTTGATTTGATTTCCGTACACCGAAACTTTCTGCCTTATTCTTCTCAAACCATTCTTTCTTGACTGACACCGATTGTTTCTCAGACATTGTACACTTCGCCTCAATTAACATTGAAGCACCATCATGTACAACATCGCCTTTGTTGAACTTTGCAGCTCCACTATTGGGCTGCTGTCTGGCTCCTAAGGCCTTACAAATGCTCTTCTCATGAGCGTCACTATAGTATCGTGTACTTGATGTATTACTGTTCTTCGCCATTGTTGTGAACCTCATCAAGTTTATTTCTTAATCTACTCAAGATGTCTTCATATGTTTTCTTCGTATTTGCATGCAACAACATCTTTGATTTGTTCTTATCATACCAGATGAATATCTCATACAGGTTATCAGCTTTCCAACTGAACGCCCAATGGTCTGCTACCATTTCCAAGATATATTCATACGGCATCTCCAGCGCTTTATTGTCACCATCATCCTCTCGTAACAACCAATGCTGCCAGTGATGCGGATTGTTATGCTGATGGTGTAGCCACGCTAAATCAAATGCTTCCTCTACTTCTGTATTCTTCTTTCCATAGAAGTACTCGCAGTAAGCATCATACTCTTCAGAAGTATACTTCGATTTGTCATGATTTGCAACAATAGCTCCCAGATAATCGGGGTCATACCCCTCAAACAGCTCCGGAAGATTCATCAGCATCCAGTTAAAACCTAAACCAACATTACCGATATGCTGTTTAAGATATTCGTCATAATCTTCTTTCATCTTATCAGTTATCATAACTTTGCTCCTTTACTAGCAAATCAAGCTCATAGTTGCATTCTTTTTGTAAATCAATACATCTGTGAACCTTAAATTGAGGATTTTTACTTTGGTAATCAAAGTGTACAAGATAACAACTTCCTATTTTGATTCCAAGCTGCCTCTCGATTATTGCTTTGTACATACCGAGCTGAATTGAATAGTGAACTAATGAACAATCATCATACTGGCTAAAAGAACGCAAACATCTTTTACCGTAATAGTTCTTAGTTGACATCTCTTTCAAATTCTTATAGTCCCAAATCTGGAACTCATTTGCCCAAGCATTCCAGCATAGCATATCTATGTTGCCTGCGATGACGTCCTCAATTCCAACAGTGTATTCAAGCTGTATAGGGAACAATCTTCCTAACGTATCATCATGGAATGCTTTAGCTTGTGGCAGTAGTTTTTCAACACGTTCCTTAACTTCGTCAAATAATCCAGCTTCAACAGCGGAACTGTAATCAACATCGAATTCTTTTCCTCGCTTAAGATTCTCCATATACGAGTGGATAGCAGTGCCAGCTAATGCTGACACTGTTCCTTTTCGTTCCCACTCATCAAGAACTTCTTGTTGCGATTTATTATGTTTCTCAGCATATCTCTTACTGATGCCTTGCGAGTCAAAAGGCTCGAAGAATCTATCGATATATTGTGTCACTGAATACTTTACTTTACTATTATTATAGTAGTAAGTATGAGATTTTTCAACGAACTTATAGCAGTTAAACTTCTGCCAGATAAGAATTGAATTTACGTCCATTACATCTCTTCCAGATTAGTATCTGTTGACACTCCGAGCTTCTCACGAATGTCAACATTGAGCAAGTCCTCAAACGCCTTGATGTGTGGGTCTTCTTTTTGTTTTAACTTTGAATACACCAAGTCATACAGACGACGCCACTGGTCAACATTTTCTTCGAAGTAAGCAACAAGATTCTTCTTTCCTCTAAGCTTGATTTCCTTGCCTTCGCTGTCGCACATTATCTCGCCAGTATCCACATCGATTAAATGGAAGGAGCCTTGTGCAGGACTATCAATATATCCAAAATGTGTAGCAACATCAATTGTATCCCACAGTACATCAACACCCTTATCGTAGTGTAAATGCAAGTAGCCTAACTTTCTATCCCACTTACAGGTCTTAGTTTTAAGAACATACATTTCAATAACATGACCAGCAGGAGACTGAGCAGATTTTGTTAAATCGTTTCGTTCCTCGTCAAAGAATGTGGAACGCTTAAACATGAGCCGCATTGAGCACTGATGTTTCCAAGCTCTGCCACCTGGGGTTAACAACGGGTCACCATATCCTGACATGTTGTCTCTCACTTGATTGATGCCAATGAGAGTAGCTTTATGCTTTCTAAGGAGGCCTACTGCAGTATTAGCAAATCTAGTGAGTGCCTTTGCAATACCACCCATCTGCTGTTTCTCCATTGACTCATCAGCAATCTGCTGAGGTACAAGGGTTGCAATACTGTCAAAGATGAGAAGGCCTACTTCACCTGTTTTCAACATATCAAGAGCCATGTTGAAAATCTCTTCGGCAGACTGTGCTTCTGGTCTAATAATGATAGTCGGAACAGGAGCATCTTCATCCATGTTGTATCCAAGCTTCTTCGCCCAAGTAGGGTCTGCTGTTCCCTCATTATCAAGAAGTACAATAGCACGCGGGCAATCAGGATTTCTTTCAAGCTCTGCTCGTTGATAGGCAGCTGCCGCTAAGAAAGCGTTTGTCGTTTTACCGGAGCCTTCCTGTCCAGAAAACTCTACAATACGTCCCTCAGGAATGCCACCGTAAATACAAAAGTCAAGAGCAGGGCTACCCAAAGACAGGAGGCCGTCTACTGCTAAATCATCTACGCCCACTTTTACAACGGACTCACCATACTTTTTCTGAATACTCTTCAGAACATCTGATAGACATTGATTATCTTTAGCCATTGTCAACCTCCTGCAACGATTCCAATCTTAATGTGTATTCCACAATAACAGCATCGACAGCACTAGTGCGGATGACACCCTCCTCACTTGCTGTGAGAGAAATGCCCTTTAGCTTGTCGATAAACTCTTCGTAGTCCATACACTGTTGTTTTTGTTTTGTAGTCAATTAGTACACCTCTCCTGCGGCAATAGATGCATTGTTTCTGGGCTGGTACATAGACAAACTCTGGTCCTGCATTCTCTTTGTGATAATCTTCCTCAAAGAGTTAACCATATCGTATCCTGCATCCATCTTAAACTTTAACTGTTTATACACTCTGGAGTACAGTGAATTAAGAACAGTTTCATACTTCGATGCGTCCTCTGCTAATGCAGTCAATTCCGCCACCGTTGTTTTGTTACGCTGCTCTGCGTCCTTCAACCGATTGCGAAGGTATGCATTGTTATAGGACTCTTTAGAAGCTAACTTTGATAAATCTTCTTTAATTCCAATAGTCTCCAGCTTAGACCCTAAGAAGTATAACATATTGTTGAGCTCAAGTAAATACTTTTCAAGAACCTTATCAGATGCATCATTCTGTATGCAATCTGTGTACAAGTCAGACATTAAAGAGTCCATATCGCTTGTATAACTCTTAACAAGATTATCAGAGATATCTGTAAAGTATTGGACATTATCTTCAGTTGAGCTGAACACTTCATCCATTGACTCTGTGTCCACGTTAGTTAAAAATGTCTCGCTCATAAGCACTCCTTAGAATAATTCTGTTTTACTCATTTGAGACACAACTCCATCACCAACAGCCGTTGTATCTCCGATATCCCCGTTTGGAAGAATGTACACACCGCTATATCCTATGTTGTTGAACTGCTTAAACAATTTATCCTCCCAAGCTACTGGTCTGGGGTAATCAACTGAGTACTCCATGATAAATGTTTTTGCCATATCTGGCATAGATTTAGCAGTTGGTAACTGGAATAAAGCCAAAAACTGTAACGGGTTCCTGAATGAGTTCTTTAATGAATACATTGAATCTTCGTGTAAAGCGACACTTGCATAGGGCACAAGTGCTTTTAATTCATATGGGGAGTCAATGTATCCTGCAATCATAGCTGGAATCTTTTCCAGCGTTACATATACAAAAAGATTATCAGCTTTCATGTTCTGAAATAAATCAAGAAAGCACACATCCTCCCAGAATTCCGACTTATATCGTGTTGGAGGATAATTCCACGGCGGGTCAATAAATATGTATGACGACTCGTTAACTGAAGAGGTTATGAATCGTTTGAATAACTCGTTGTTAATCATCATCAATCCCCTTCCTGTAGTTGGCTCAATATTGAATAATCACTATCCATGAACACTCTCTTCTTAACAGAGGGGATAACAATTATCTTGTACTCGTCACTATTGAGCATCTTAATATTCACTGACTTCAGTCCAGCTTCCTTGATACGCTGAAATGTTGCAATGGGAACATATACTACCTTATCGTGCTTCACAAACCACAAGATAACTCCTGAACGAACACCTCGTCGTCCTTTACGAGCAAGAAGTTCATCATACTGAGAGAGTGCAGCTAACGGAAATGTGTTCTCGTTTGTTGTCTTACACTCTAGATAATAGAAGTATGGATATCTATACATAAGATAATCACACACATTCTTTGAACCTCTGTATCCGCTCATCTGGTCTGGAAGACGCTCAAGGGAAATGTCAGGAAGACGCTCTAAGTCTTCCTTGACTTTCCCTTCAAATTGTTTACCTCTATTTACAGCCACTTAAGCTTCCTGACACTCAGGAATTACCCATCTAACCATACCCTCAGTGAGGACGAATGCCTGAGAGTTGCCGAAGTTGCAAGTCACAAACTGATTAGTGCAACTCATAAGAGTCTTTGTCAAATCACTGCTATCAATGAAGGCAGTATACTTATCAAGACCCTCGATGGAAGTGTTGTAAGGAATATCCTCTTTGTTGACATCCATTCTATCTGACACTGTAACTGCATTACCATTGAACTGCAGCTTAATAATTGACAGGGACAAATCAGACTTGGAAGCAGCCTGACTGAACAGCATCAGACGGTCAATAGCCTGGATGAGCAAATCTTTGTTAATCGCAACTGTGTGAGGATACATAGTGTCAGCACGACCACGAATTACTTCCACCGGGAAGGTAACTACCATTGTATCTTCACAATTCAAAACAGCACTAATGCTGATGTTCGGTGCCTCAAACTTGACAACGGTTGCCACTGTATCATCGTTGATGGGGTTATGACCTACTGTCATCTTTACCTTAGTGTCCTTGAACAGCTTGAATAACTTAACCAACTTATCATTGAGCAGGAGTTTTGACTTCATGTCAATTTCAAACTTGTTCACACAAGCACCAGTAGTAAAGGTAACAGCACCGTTACTGTCAAGATAATATAGACGCTGAATGGGCTTAGAAATTGTGCCCTTCTGCAACTCTTTACTATTATAGTTAACCATAGAGCGAAGAACAGCACTATCAATATCAAATTCCTCGTTGACATTCTCAATGTTAATTCGAGGAAGCTCCATCAATGCGTCACCATCGTAGATTAGCGGAATCTTGTAATCACCATTACACTTGATATGTAAAGAGTTTCCGTTGGTGGACAGCTCAATAGTTTCAGACGTTACCTTTGCAATAAGTTTGAGGAACAGATTTGCATTAACAGTAGCGTGGAACTCATCGCTAACTTCAATGTTCATCTTAATCTCCACGAAATATTCACGATTGGTAACTGCCATCGTGAATACTCCATTAGCTGCAGAAATCTCCAAAGTCTCTGTTACTGCCGAAAGCACGTTGGAATCAACAGCATTGAGAATCTTAGCACAAGAATCCTGCAAGAGCTCTGTTCTAATAATCATGTTATCTTTCTCCTTAGAATAAATTGATTTTACTTGTCATCTCAGGAATTTTCTTTCTTGACTTGTATTCCTGTAAATTACCTTTATATTCATCAACTCTATCAATCTCAATAATTGAAGAGGACAAATTCCTAATCTTGATGCCTTTGAGTGCCTTAACAACAGTCTCCTGAATTGTGTCCCAATCAATCGGTGGATACCCGTAAGTAGCCTTACCGTTCTCATCAACTGAGTTGTTCATCCAAGTTGACGTTTTAGCAGGAGGCTTTGACACACAAATAGACGGGCACAGATAACATCTGCCACACTGTCTCAAAAGTGTGCTGAGATATGTGTCTTCACTTGTGCCTTTCCAAGGGTCACAGGATTCATCAATGAATATCTTCTCTTTATAGTATAAGTTAAAATTCTTGATAAAACAACTATGCAACCAAGGACAGTTCCTAATACTATAACGTGAGGTAGGAAGAAGTTTTACCACATCAAAATAATCATCTTGAGTAGCTAAGTGTATCCGTTCGCTTGATGCTATGATTCCTAGAGAACTAAAGATTGCATCAACATCAATCTTCTCGTTACGCAAAGCATCTAATACTGTTAGATATGAGTTAAGCGTTGTACTAGTTATACTTGCGTTTGCATCAATCCACACAGCATAATCATAATCGCTGTTATAAAAGTACTCAAGTAATTCGTTTCGAGGTTTAACAAATCCTTGTGGTTCATCTTTCCTGCCTATAAACTCCACTTTGCTATGTTCAAGTGTAGCATAATCACTCGCGTTAAAACACTGTGCATAGATGATATATTTATCTGCATCCATACGTTCAATGTTTTCTGTGATATACTTTATGTTCGCTTTACGATTATTGTCTCGCATTAAGCAGGGAATTAAACAACAAACTTTCTTCATTATCTTGCCTCTATGAACTCAAAATTAGCTGCCTCACCATTATCAACCAGAATCGACTGTCCGCACATCGACTTATTCACCACAGACATAAAGTAAGTCCACTCAGCGGCTTCTTCCGAAGAAATCCACTTCTTCAACATATTCTGCTCCGCTACAGCATCTACTAAATCCTGTTGAGCATACAACTTAGGCTCCAAACCTGTCATAACTGCTCCAAAGCATAGAATGTTAATCGGAACCTTCTTAAACTTATGAGTAAAGTTAATGGCAAGGTTCTTAGTGTAGGAGATTCTCCCTCCTTGAGATGCTGCGTACAGAGGGGTGTCAAGACCTACAACACCGGAGATACTTCCAATGTTCAAGATTGATTTGATTTCATCATTTCCCCACCCATACTTATTAACCACGTTAACATAGCCCTCAAGGTTAACAGGAATGGAGGCATCTTCTTCAATAGTTCCTGCATTATTGATTAAGAAATCAATATTCGGTAAATCTGGAAGTGTTTCCGGCTTACTTACATCACACACGTAATGGTAGTAATCAGGAGAAACAATAGTGGCTTCCTGAATGTCCAGACCATAAACTATGTATCCTCTACTCAAAAATAACTTAGCAGTAGCCTGTCCAATGCCGCTGCTGGTGCCTGTAATAAGCACCCTAGATTGCCTACAATCTGTCACCAAAGCTCACTCCTTGCAATAGCCGAATAAGAGCACTTGTAGTTATCTGCCCACTTCTTCATCGACATGATATTTATCTGCTGTCGTACGTTGTAATCCTCAACAGCCTGCTCAAGTGTAAAGCCCATTTCCTGTAACTTAGCATCTAAAGCGTCTTTTACAATCTGACTCTTGTTAAGGATGTTGCCGTTATCTTTCAGTCTGCGCTCTGACACCATGTAAACTTTGTTATCCACAATGACATTGCCATAAGCAGCAGCTTGTACCCAAGTAGTTGAATCGGCAGAAGTCAACGGAAACTTCTCCAACACATCCAGAGCAGTACATCCAAACGCATGAGTCATCACATCAGGATTAGGGCTGTTCTTGATGATGTCAAATGCCATCTGCAACCACGCGAATCTAATCGCAGCAGTATCAACAGTCGATACAGCAAGTCCGATATACTTGATATGACTTCCGTCTTCATGAGTGTAGTTAAGCATCTGATGTAGCCACTTTGTGTCTTCCTCAAAGTGGAATACAGGCATAATCTTATCCCGATATTCAGGCTTAACTTTCTTAATCATATATAGATAGTTTTCCCAGCTTTGTGCAGGGGCAGCGGCTAATTCCTCCTCAGTAGGCTCTCGTCCAATAACTTGAGGAATCTTATCCACCTGTGCATATACTGTGCACCACTCACCTGTCTCGTTGATGAAGTTTATGTAGTCGTCAACATCAATCTCCTTGCCAAGAGTGTATGCAGAATACGCACCACTATCTACAAACAAGCAGAACTCGCCCGGATGCTCTTTTAAGTACTCAATGTCTGATAAAATGTGACTCCGCTCGTTGAGCTGTGAGTATAACTGGTCGCAGCCTAACTTTCGTTTTAGCTCTAGACCCTCCTTAGACCCACGCCCTGCGAAGTATAGATGAAACGGTCCACTATACATCTGCAAATCTCCTTATGTATTCTTGTTATCATTATTATAATGTATTCAAGTAGAAATTACAACTATTCAACCACTAACGTGGGACAGGTATTTCTGCCCCACGTTACGCTCTTTCCACTTTTTGCACACTTTCCATCCAATGGGAGTGAACAATGCTTCCATCAGAAGTTCTACAACAGCGCCAGTAAGTGCGCAGAAGAAGCATTGAGTCAAAGTCCATCCAAACAGAATTTGGCTAACAATCAACGAGAACACAAGATTATCAACAAACTGACCGATAAATGTGGACGCATAGGTTCTAAGTGTAAACATTCCATAAGTATCTTTCCTGGAAAGCTTTCCAACGAATTCATTTGTAATAGCATTAACAATACTTGCCACAACAAATGCTACAGTGCTTCCGAACAGAATATACCAGTTACCTTTCACTGTATTATCAAGGGCCTGGTTAATACTGTTCATATCAGCAAAGTTGAATGACTCGCCCCACATACCTGGAATCATTGCAGCAATGAAAAACAACACTGATACTACCACATTGATTGCTGTAGCTAACAATGATACCTTGATAGATGCTTTAGCTCCAAAGTGCTTTACAATCAAGTCCATACTCAGGAAAGGTGCCCAAGCAAAGATGATTCCACAATCAAGAGCTAACCAACTAAACGGTAAGTTAATTGATTTGTTTGCAAATAAGTTCATAAGAACAATACTTACTACAAACATTGTTAACGCCCAAGCAGGGATTTCGCTCATTAGAAGCTTAAACTCGCTAAAATACTTTTTTACTTTTGATACCATAAAAACATTCTCCTTTGTTTTGTTTTTAGTGAGGATTCAGAACTTACTCACTATATTATATTTACATCAACTCATCTAAGAACTCATGAAGCATATCTTCGCTATACTCAGTGTAGTTCTCAACAAGTTCTTTGAAAGCAGCGTGTTTTAACATACCTGACGCCACCATCGAACTAAACTTTTCTTGCATCATATCCTTGTTGTCGTTATAATACCAACAGGGTGACACATCAGCATCACACTTAAACGGAATTTGAACAACGGGCTTAGCTGCGTCTTTCATGATTGATGTCAACAGTTCAGACACTGCATCAACATTCTCAATAGGACACTCACCAATAAGCTCATCGTGTACCTGCAACAGCATCTTAAAGCCTAAGTCTTTCAACTCTTGACTTCTGTACACTTTAATCATCGCCCATTTACTCATTGAAGCAGCTCCACCTTGAACTCGAGCGTTAACGCTCTGTCGTTCTGCCTGAGAAATGAATCCGCCGTTATCATGAATTTCAATCTTATCTCTTAAGGCTTCTTCTTTTATCTTCCGTACTTGCTGCCAGCCACGAGCTTCGTTCAACTGCTGCTGATACTTGGCAACTAACGGATTAACTGTTTTAGTAACAATTCCTTTAGAACCAAGTAGTGGATTTATGTCAACAGAGTGCTTTGATTCACTCTTATCAATTATAGTATATGGTGGAAGTTGAATATCAGGAAGTCGTCTTCTTCGACCCCAGAAGTCTTCAACATATCCTGTTACTTTACAATTTTCAACGGTTTTATCCATCCAGTCTTTGACTCGAGGGAACCCGTTGTAGAAGTCCTCAATGATTTTATTAGCTTCTTGAACAGAAGCACCAATCTGTTCTGCAATAGACGCAGGACCACGTCCATACATCAATCCAAGAAGAATACTCTTACAGTTACCTCTACGTTTCTTACCTGAAGGGTTAGGGGAACCGTCTTGATGCTTCTCCATGTTGTCCCAATAATCGTTCTTGTACACACCAGATGCAATTGTTGCATACAAGTCCTTACCCTCTTTATATGCTCCAATCATGTTTTCATCCTGAGCATATTCAGCTAGCAAACGAGGTTCCTGCTGAGAAAAGTCGCTACCAATCATTACACAACCAGGCGACGGAATGAACATCATACGAATTGATTTTGTGTGCGAAGGAATATTTTGTAGATTAGGGTCACTAGAACTAAAACGACCTGTACCTGCTCCCAACTGGTTAAAGTGAGCATGCAATCTTCCATCTGCAGGATTTACACAAGCGGGTAACTTATCGATATATGTACCGATTAGCTTCTCAAGACCTCTTTGCTTAACAACCAGTTTACATAACGGGTGGTCAATCTTTTCGAGAATGTCTTCACCTGTGCCTCGAGGACTCTTCTTATCAATTACTGGCGTTCCGAAAACATCATACAACAGAATAGCAAACTGTGTTGGACTTGTCAATACTGGAGGGTCTTTCAACTGTTCGTTCTTCGACTTACCCAGCTTCATGACTCCTGTTCGTTTATCTAGTTTCTCTGGCTGATGATTGGCTTCAGGAGTTCTTCGCCACTCTTCGATTTGCGGTCTACACTTTTCTAGCTCAACTGCAATCTCTTCAACCACTTCATCAACGAGTTTATGATATTTTCTACTTAATCTTGCAGCATACTCAGCATCAATGTTGACACCTGTTAGTTCCATCTCTGCAGCTACTTCCATAACCGGCATTTCCATCTCAAGGAACAACTGCTTCAATCTCTCATTTCCTGGCTGATTGAATCTTGTCTCTTGCCACTTATACAAATGATATGTCATGAAAGCATCAGTAGCCGCATACAGGGCAAACAATTCAGGGTCTACCACTGCGTACTCAACGTCCTCAAATAGATGGTCAATTGAATACTTTTCTACTGAGGAATCAATCTTGTCTCTATACTGCTCCTTCAACTTAGCGTTCTTTTCATTCTCGTCAAGAATACGAACGCCTACCATTGTGTCCCAGTATACTTTAAGTTGTACACCGCAAGTACACTTGATAACTTGATAGTCGAACTTACCATTGTGCATGATAATCTTCGTACCAGTTAATCTACTAAACTCTTCGGCAATGTCCGCTTCGGTCAACTGATTATCAAGTAATTGTCGAGTATTTCTATTTACATGATTTATCGGAATATAAGCATTTTTCAACCCTGGAGTATAGATACAAGGACCCATCAGTTTACATGTTATGGGGTCCAAACTATTGTTAGTTTCTGTATCTATTGCTATCTCGCCATTCTTAATGGCTGTGTCGATGTAAGAGGTCAGTTCCTCTCGAGTACGGATAACAACTGTGTCTTCCGCATATCTTCCTAAGATTCTAAGTACATTAGTTTTGATAGCTTCCAACTTAAACTCGAGAGGAACAGATGACGATTTGATAGCTTTCGTTACTACTTTTGTAGCATCTTGAGGGTTGTTAACTTTGCTTATAATCTTCTTTGGTGGAGCTTTCTGTACAAGAAACTCCTCTCCCCACAAAGACATATTAACAGCCCCTTATCCGTCTCACAGATTAGTAGTATCTAGGAGAGGGACGGCCTGGAGTAGCGGTGTTAGGCTGTGCTGGAGGAGCTGCAGGATAACTGGGAGCTACTGCGGGAGCTTGAGCAGGAGCATACTGCGGAGCAGCGGGCTGCTGGACATAAGGACCTTCAAACGGAGGTTGGTCCAGTACAGGAGGGGTCTCAGGAATTACGGGAGCTGCATACTGAGGTGCCGGAGCAGCTTTAGGTTCATAATTCATCTGAGCAGGAGCAGCATTCTGAGTTGCATTCTGCTGAGGTGCAGCGGGGAACTGACCTGTTGCCAGATATGTATTCAACTCAGAGAAATTCTTATTCATGATAATAGTTCCCAGTGCAGAGTACTGCGAGAAAACATCTTCGCAAGCCTTGGGATACAAATCATCACGATACACTTTCGGGTTGCAGAACAGAATATCATAAGTTGTTTCCATACTGCCAGCTGCACCGTTACGCTTAATCTTGAACAGGCAATCGGACAAGGGACCATACTCCTCAATCAAGCTCTTAAGACGATTTGCATAGGAAACAGAACGCTCCCAAACAACAGGCTTCGGAACAGTCTGCCCACTTGCATCTTTACCATACTGCACCATGTTGATAAACATGCGGTAACCAACAGCGTTACCCGCCGCACAAAGCGGACACTCATCAACAGGCGCCTTTGCATCACGAATACAGTTAATCTTGCGGAACTTGCCTCCTACAGACATGCGGTCATGAATAGCGAAAATGTTGAAGCTATCAACAGAATCATGCATGATTCTTACAAGGGCCTCATCACCATCGTTTCGCAGACCGAAAAAGTCCACACCATTACCATTTCCGCCACCAGTGGCAGTTTCGGGGATAGCATCATAAGAAATCTGTGCCATCTAAGTATCACTCCTTAACATAATTTGTAAACATATTATATAGTGAAGTTGCAAATAATACAACTTTACTGCATGGGTAAGTTAATAATTTCTTCATACGAGAGGTCGTTAACGTCTTTTCCTGCTGGAACAATATATTCAGTGACAATTACATCATCACGCATTGCTCGCTTAAATCGTCTAGCACCCTTACGTCCTCCGTCATCACCATCAAAGTACAAGTTAAAACAAGTAACGCCTGATTTAATCAACAACTCGTACTGATAAGGTGTGCCTGTACCAAATAGACAAACAGCAGGAATACCGAGTGACCACATGTACAGAGCGTTTATCTGACTCTCGCAAACAGCAACTGATTTTATATTGTGCTGTTTTATATAATACAACAAATAAACAGGCTTTCTAACCTCTTCAGGAATCTTGAAAAATTTAGTTGCTACGGAACGAGCAGTAACAAACAACAATCTTCCTTTGTCATCTCTAACAGGAAATGTTATCATATTTGTTTCAGGGTCATAACCCACCTCAAACAAATCAACAACTTCTTTTGTAAGTTTTCTGTACCACATGTAATCATGATAGTATTGATAATTCTGGAGAATGGACTCATCCATAGTCTGCACTGACTCAACTTTAGACTCCAACTCAATCGGCTGTAAGTAATCCGCTTCCTGAATAAATGCAGTGCTACATCTCTCAAGTAACCATTCCTCGCCGAAGTTATCGTCATATTCCTCAAAACAATCTTCAATGAACTTCGGCAAAGGTTTAGCATAACCGCAAGTAAAACAATGACAAAACCCGTACTCTGTGTCTTTGTCATCCATATCGGTAAACACCATACAACTGGGGTTTCTCTCCATACCACCCTTGTGCTCGGGGCACGTTACAGGAATATTAGTTCCTTTCGGTGAATCAATGTCTTTGAGTTTACCGTTCGTCAATTCTTTTTGTAACTGTTTTAGAATTTGCTCAATAGGTGTAATGATTGCTTTCTTATTGATTATCAAATGCATTAGAAAGTATCATCTCCCACATCATCAAACTCTCTAGCCATTTCTCGCATCTGCTCAGGAGTACTGTTAGTCTCATTCGGAACAAACTGGAAAAGGCCCTTATTCAAATCAATAGCATATTGCAACCTTGTGCCATTAACTGAGTCTCTTGCTTTAACTAAGTTTAATGTCAACACTTTATCTTTCTGCTCAAGGAAGATAAGAATCGTACTATCCTGTGAAATTCTATCAGACTGTGAAACATTAGCTGTACTCGGTCCGCCATCAATTGCATCTCTATTCTGCTGAGAAACTGCAATAATTGGAATCTTTTTCAAAACTTGAAGATTCTTCAAGTCTCTTGAAATGTTAGCAGCCTTCTCAACAGGACTTCTTGCATGTCTATCATCTTCCAAAAGTGAATGCTGGTCAACACAGAGAATATCAAGATTCTCCTTTTCAACAAATGCTCTGAGAGCTGTAACTCCTGCTGCGCCATTTATCATAGCAGGAGTGAGAACTTTTATTGTACCTTTGAATCTAGTGGGCAAGGACTCCATGTATTTCTTGTAATCTACAGCTACCGAATCGTTGCCTCGCATAATAGCACTATTCGATACATGTGAAATAAGAGTATCAATACGATATCCCACTTTGTTCTCACTCATCTCACCTGAATAGATACCTACTCGTAATCCTTGTTCAGCGGCTGCAACTGCAATCTTATGTAGCACCCAAGACTTACCAATACCAGGTCGAGCTACTACAGTGGCTAACTCCTCATTCTTGTCCCATCCACCGATGCAATCATCAAGTTCTTTGAATCCTGTCTTCACATAATACTTGTTAAAATCTGTGCATCTATCAACGTAGTCATCATATCGTGAGGTATCCTGAAAGATATCTACGCATTCAAGATGAGACGACTGAACAATATCAGACGCTGCGGAAGTGTACAGTTGCATAGCTGCGTCTGTTTTTCCTTCGTTCAGCAACTCTCTAATCCTATTGAACACTTTCGCAAGCTTTCGCTTGTTAAAGTCATCATACAACTCGTCAACAAGATAAGACGTTGTTTCGCTAACACTTACAACGTCAAATTCAGGGAAGTGACTCAAGAACGAATGTATGTCAGGGCAGTTCCCATACTTATCAATATGTTCCTTTACCCATCTATACTCTGCTCTGTAATCACTAAAGAATTCCTCTGTTATATTGTTCATCAACAGAATAGAGGTATCTCCTGTTGAAATTAACTTGTTAAGAAACTGGAGTTGAATCATCACACAATACCTCTTTTATCGCTTCCTGCTAATTGAACACATTCTGACATATTTACAACTCTAGAGTACAACCTCTCCCCTACTCTGCTTTGAAGCATATCAGGAGTAATATTTGATGTATAAATGTTAGTCTTACCATTATCAATTCTATTACTGATAATATTCAACAGATTCTCAATCTCGAATTCTGTTCCAACTTTCGTACCGATGTCATCCCATATAACAACGTCACAATCTGCGACATACTCTTTAATGTGAGTAATATAATCATTCTTGGAACTAATGTTATCTTTAAGCATAAGAAAAAACTTCGGGACGCTTATAAACAACGCCTTACAGTCTACGCTACTGCTGTACCAGATGGTATTGAGGTATGACTGTAATAGTCTCAACGACCATGATGTTTTCCCATTACCACACCCAGTTGAGTATAAGTAAAGATTCCGGCCGTCCTTAACAAATTGATGAATATTCTCTTCAATCTGCTTCAAGTACAGAAACTGTTCTCTGTCTGTTCCATCTTCGTCAATTCTAAGATTGACGTGCTTCCGCTGTTTCTCACTAACTAACGCTAAATCATATAGTGAACTTAACTTGAAATTCTTAATGCAAAAGGTTCCCAATCGTTCCCCTTTTGCATATTTCGCACACTTATGATTAGTAAAACATGAGTCACAAATCGACATATCAAAACACCTCCGAACTCAAGTTTTGTGATGTGGTCTGTGGCTTTCCAGGTTCTTTCGGGATACTATAGCTAACTTTGTAATCTTTTTCATAAAGATTGATTGCCCAAGTTATATCTCTGTAAGCATTTATTGAAGCTATCTCTAACAACTTTAACGCTAAATCAAGATTATGATTACAATAATCATCAACAGTTCGTTGAGCAACCGCTACTGATTTAGCTGACATCCACCCTTGCTTAGCATATACAGCTTCAATCCAATCATCATACGCTGCCTTTAACTCGCTATTGGTGCACTCCACTTTAGCTTTCAAGCTATCAATTATTGCCTCAGCCTTTGTCCGCTTAGGTTTAGAAGAGCTCTTAGCTGCACTTATAGCCTTTTCCAGCTTCTCAAGTGATACTGGTTCTGCTGACACTAATGATGTCAGTATTGTCAAATCCAGCGTTAACCCATCTGAATTACCATCCATCTTCTTCAGGATGCCAAGATTGAGCAGCATTGTGTCAATCTCTTTCTGTTCATCTTTTGATAATGTGGTTCTACGCTCAATATATCCTCTATCAACAATAAAACAATCATCAGATAGTTTATCCTTTCTTACTGCCTTTTCGTTGATATTAAGAAGTTCACTTATGTATATTGACGCATGTAAACCAAGAATCTGTGCAATCTTTATATTGTAGTGCACATAATTGTCCATACTCAACAAGTCAATGAGCATCAGTTATCCTCACTTTTTAGAAGTACTCTTAGTTTGTAGATATAGTTCTCAATGGACTGCCTTAACTTACCATCGCTCATATTATAGATGTAACTGAAAGATTTTTCAACTTGCTCCTTCGGAATATTGTAGTTTATTGAAAAAATCGTTGGATAATCAGCAGGCAATGATTTTATGCACTTCTTGATATTACTAACAACACTCTTTGTATCTTTACACTTTTCGACATCTAAGTCATTAACAATAATGTCAATCATCAACGCTAAGAGATACTGTTGTTTGTTGAAGTACTCTATCACCATATACTGATAGCCTTTGCCTGAATTGTCATTGACAATCAAGTCTTGAGGCATATACGCATCTTTGTACTCCTCTGATAGAGCATCAAGTGATGCTAGATGGTGATTTATCTTTCTCTTTTGTCTGTTTGATGCTTGGAACCAATTTGCTCTACTGCATTTCACACAAGTGTTAAGAACCTTCTCAATGGCTTTCGGGTCATTGTGAACAGAACTCTTTTCGTCTCGCCAAGGGCAAGCGGAAAGAGTATACATCAGTGCTTCAATGAACCAATCGTAGGCCTCCTTCTCATCGTACAGTCCATAATCCTTGTAACACATCTTCTCAATTATATTCCAATATCGAAGAATTATTGCTGCTAGATATGCGTCTTTCAACGGCCCACCAGCAAGGTATTTTTCTGCTAACTCAATCTGACTAATCTGCTTATAGTCAGGAATACTTGCCACTGCGCTTGTGTAGATTTCTTTTAACTGTTTTAACAACTAATCACCAATTATGTATAGATTTTCATCGATAGTAATTAAGTATCATTACTATATTATCTTTCATTATTATTATAATAAGTACTAGTAAACATCCCAACTAAACTAAGCAGAAAACAAAAAAATAAGGCGAATTAACGCCTTATCTTAATTCCATTATCCACTTTCGCAATAAATCAATGGCCCTATCATTTAACTTGTCGTCGACGACATAATCACTAATAACTTCTTTTTGCTCCACAATTTCTCTAACTCGGACATCAAAGGTATCGTTACACATTAAGTTATATATGAAGACAGGCTCTTTACTTCCTATTCTGTGTACGCGGTCTTCAGTCTGCTCTTTCTGACCTGAGGTCCAAGGCTCGTCAATGAAGATTGCATAGCTTGCTGCTGTCAACGTTACACCCGTTCCCATCTTCTGCCAAGTGCAAAGCATTACCTTGTTTTCAGAAGATTCTTGGAACTTATCAATGTTCTGAGAAATAACATCGTCGTTTACATCTCCATGACATAACAACGGATTATAATCTTTTAATCGTTCATACAGCTCATTTATTGTTTGTTTGAATGTTGAGAACACAACCACCTTGTGACCATTACTTGTGATTTCGTCAACTAACTCACAACATCTATCCATCTTAACTGACGGGATATTCTCCGTTGTGAGAATAGACGGACAAGCAGTAGCTTGTCGTAATCTTGATATCATTGCAAGTAGGTTGCCAGTTTTCAGCTTAACTTTGTCAACTTCATCAACAATTCCTTGTTTAATGTTGCTATAAAACTTTGCTTGCCTGTCACTCATATCAAGATATTCATCAATGATTGTCTTCTCAGGTAAATCCAACAAATCCTTTGTACGACGTAGTGAGCACTCTGAAATCATATCTTTCAAGATGTCAACATTCTTGTACCCTATGAATTCGTTACCGAAGTCACCACCATAACTGCAATATTGATATCTGAAATTGGTATAACATGCTTTCTCAATTCCTAACCAGTTAAGCGGAACATAACAATCAAGAGGGTTGTTAAGGAGTAGCGTTCCTGTTAATCCAACCATATACTTAGCTTTGTTCAGCTTAAGTAGATGTTTTCCTTGTTGTGATGTATTTGATTTACATGTATGTATCTCATCCACCACAATCATATCGAATTTGTTTTTGCCGTTTAATAGCTGTTTTAAGACTTTATCGTCACGTAAGGTCTCTATATTAGTGATGACGAAAAACTCGTTTATCGGCTTTTGCAGCTGAGATAAGCGGTCTGCTACTGACCCGTAACTAACATTACCTTTGGAATTAACAGTCTTTCCTAAGATAGTACATGACAGAGAAGAGTGTTTCTTTATCTCTTTCTCCCAGTTTGTCTTTAGTGTGTTTATTCCACAAATAATCAGACAATGCTGTATGCCCTCTCGTTTCTTAAGCTCCTCTGCAAGATAAATGATTTGAAGCGTCTTTCCCAATCCAGGAGCGTCCAGCAATAACCACTTATCATGATTTAATCCAAACTGTATTCCTTCCATCTGGTATGGATACGGCTTTGTTTTGTAATCTGATAAAGGATACACAACGTCTGTTCTCTGCTTTTTATCTTTAAGAAGCTTTAACTCAATATCATCATACTTGTGTGCCATGTTAATAAACTTAGCTAAGTGTGTGGTCGGAATCTCCCACACCTTAGTTTTCTTGTCATAGTGTAGAGGTCCACAAGTTTTGATTATTGAAACTATCTCAGCCTTGTAATCAAATGAAATAAACAAAGCGGATTTTCCTGGAATCCGCTTTGGTATTTTCTCTTCTATTCTAATCATTTAGTTATATTTCTTTCAATGTAAATCTTGGCTTTAACGATGTCTCATACTCAGAGCTAAAATCAGTTCGCTCGTCAACACAAGTTTCAAAACTCACTTTGGCTGTAACCTTGAAAGACGTATTACAAGTGTCGCAACAATATAGCTCATCAACATCTAAAGATGTGCCTGTGAAGTCTTTTATCGTTCCGTCAATGTCTCTCTTTATGATATCTGGCCTGCCGAAGAAAGCACCAGGAACATAGATTTCTGCGGGAAGATATTCTTTGCCACATTTGGGGCATGTAATAACAACAAGTTTTCGTTTCATCCGTAAGTCTCCATCAATTTTAGTGTACAATTATATATACAATTCTACACCCTTATAACTCCCGTTTTCCGTCAATTCTTTTTATTTCAATATTAACAGAACTTGCATTAGATTTAATGTAGCTGCTGTCTTCAACAGTAAAGTCGAAAGTTCTATTAGAATTTACAATGCTAGTGTCAATGCTAAATAACTTAAGTGATGCAGTGTAATTTGAATCAGCACCAGGCTTAGAAGTCAATACATGTAAACCGTTGTAAACGCCTTCATCATCTTGACCTTGAACTTCACCGTCATTTACAATGATTGCAGCATATACATCAGCCACATGTTGCAACTCACTTTTTGTAGCATCGAAGTCAACTTGTACAATTGTTGTTCCTGAGTCAAGCATGAAATAGTATCCATACAAGTTGAACGAAAAACTATCGTTAAGAATAAAATCGTATCTAACGATGTTTGCATTAGCTGGCTGAGTAGTACTCTTCACATAAGTGACCTTTGATTTCAAATCATTTGCTACAGGAGCAATGATAAACCCGGTTGTGTCTGTAACTTGTCTTACTATATTAGCAATGTTGTCCTCATAGAATAGTCTTGCTGCTCTGTCCTCACTTCTATTCTTTGCAAGAGGGAATACATGAATACTACCTTTATCTATATGATAACTCATACTGTTCCTCCATCATTCTTGAATACCATAGTCCATTCCATTACAGCTTCCGTTCCTTTAACAATACTATCCCATACAGTCTGCAATTCAGGACTCTCAATAAACGCGATAATATTATTTGACGCATCTTTCAAAACAACTCTTGGAGAGTTCAAAGTTGTACGAGAAGATTTATCCTCATAAGTTACAACTGCATTATACATGACGCGACCTTCAGCTGTTTTACTTTCATTTAAGTTAGAGCGTTTAGCTTCTGCAGCCTCCCCATACACAGCACCTGTTAATCGAACGGGAGACTGTAAACAAGTTATATACTGATTATCAACTTTTGTCTGCAAATCAAAATACTTAGGCACACAATCATAAACTGTATAACCAGCTAAGAACTTTGTTATTGTGTCAAATAGAAACTGTGTACCGCTGTTTACAAACAAGAACGGGAATACTTTTCCTTTATGTTTTAGTTTAACATTAAGAAAACCGCTATATCCAATTCTACTATTTGTTGTCGATACGCTACTAATGTTACTCATCAACATTCTCCTCCATATCTTCAGGTTGTTCATCATTCTCTTCAATGCTCCGACGTTTATCGAATGCATGCACAAACGAAGGAATATCATTGAATTTCGTGTCTTTTGTGACAGAACGTGAAGTACTTACACCATTGACACCAGTGTAACCATAGAAACTGTCTTCATCGCCTCTTGCTGTTACTTGGTTGTTACCAATAGATGTTCCGTCGTCTCCGACACTACTTAGGAAAATAATATTGAGAACGTCATCTTCATTGACAACTGAAACATTATCAAATGAAGAGTAGAAACTGTACTGCAATCTATATCCTGCAGGAAGAACATATTTTAACAACTCGGTCAATATAGTAACATCAAGTGTGCCGCTTTCAATTGCGACGTCAATAAGATAGTTATTTGTCAATCTAGTCTTAACGGACTCTTCACTAACTGATAAATCTTTGTTTATTTGCCGTATCTCTGATTTATTTGAAGCGTTTGAAATCTTAAGAAACACTTCAATAGCTTCTTTTATACCAATCTCAGAACCCTTATCTTTAACTATCTGCTTAAATGATGTCAATACAGCCCTTAGTTGCGAAGCTGTAAAATTCTTATTCGAGAAAAATCCCAACTTTGTTTGCAACAATGGCAATAGCCTTTCATTACATTTTCTAGTATCTAAGATGTCAACAATGGAATCAATATCATACTTAACTCCATTGTTGACACAATCAAACACATTACAAAGTAATTGAAAGTCTCTTGATTTCCTTGTGTAAACATCTGGCACATTCTCTTGTAATCTGAATACTGCCATCTATAATCACCTGTTGTTTACAATATGTATATATGAGCCTGTTGAGTCTAACAACAACTCAGCAAGCGGAATAGTGTTTTGATTGAAAATGTGGTCCGTATCAAAGAATTTCTTCGACTCCAGAGGGTCATCAATTCTGACGGCCTCATCAACTATGTAATTGTACTTAAACTTGTTTTCAATATCAAGTACTTCAATATCATCAAGAATCTGCTGATGTGTTATGTTGTAAGGACCTTCAAAATCGTTATTCGGTGCGAACTTAAATAACGAGTTGATAATCAAAACGTCTGTCTCTTCAGGAACTACAGTGGCATCTACTTTTGTAAACATCATTGTAAATGTCGGTTGAGATACACTTAACTTGTAGTAGTATCTGCCTCTAGGCCCTTGAGGAGAGCTCAAGCATTCAAGTGATGCGCCTTGAGCCGTAATACTAAATGTTTGCATCTCACTGTAGTTATACACTGATAAGATATAATCTCCTGTAGCGAGAGTAACGTCAACTGACTTCATATTGTCGCTACCAAACTTGGACCAGAAGAGTTCAATATCTCCATCGTCCCTTCTGTTGAAAGGCTCATCACTGAACTTATTAGCTACGCTGTAAAGATATAAGTTTACGTCTTTTCGGTTACCATCAAGTGTTACATATGAAATATCAACGTTAGTTCCGCCCACCTTGTTCACTAACACATCAGATTCAACGTAATAACTTTCAGCTTCTGCATCAACATCTGTGTTTGTGCACACATATTCTGAAAGTGACTCAATGCTTTGTTCAGGGTACGTTGAATCATTAACGGTGATTGACTGCATTGATTGCAATGATTTATTAACGGGAGTTATCTTCTGCGGGTCGGAAGCTGAACAATCAATGTTCAAACAAGCCCTTCCTACCCACTGTGCATCATCACCATCAAGATGAACAGCAGGCAAGGATGTTGTAGTTCCACCGCTGTTAGTATAAGATACACTAAACCCGTTTACAATTGTATCTGCGTTTGATGCGAACAATGGGCGAGTAACGTTACCCGATGCATACGTCCATTCTTTCTTAACACCTGAATCGTACAACATTGTAAATCCTGGTTTAGATGTGTCAATGCCAATCTGAAGAGTGTCTCCGTTAACAAGATTGTGTATTTGCTGCTCTCTTACAAACATCTGTTTGCCTGAAGGGACTTTCCAATCATCAATAGCAGAAACACCTAAGTTGATAATGTCATCACTGTTAACTTGAGTCACTGAGAGGACCTTTATACCGTCAGGAGTGTCTTTCTTGCCATCAGTAACAGTAGGCTCCACATCCATTGCAATAAGAGTTCCAGAGCCAAGAATTTCAAACGATTCTTTCTTACCATCAGTATAGATAAAGTACTCATCAGGGCCTAAAGAATATCTATACTGCCAATACCCATCTTTTGAAGTCCCATTAAATTTCATTGAGAGATTATATTTTCCGTCAGACATATCATTTGTAACAAAGTAGTACAAATGCTTATTCTGTTTTAGTTGAAGTTGATTCATGCCTCTCAACTTTATTTCTTTAGTACCTGATAAATCGTTATCTCCATAGAATTGATTAACTACATAGTAGTCAGGGTCTCCGTAAGGAATTGTTCCCTTGTCCATAAGAAAATTCGGATTTACCTTTGCGTCGGAAGCGGGGACGCCATTAAGCACAAATGAAGGGCTTATAATAGGAGAGCGATTTGTATCCGTCTCGTCTTCAGGATTTATTCCTCTATAACATTGATAAACGTAAGGCGCAGTGTCGTCATCTGACTCACGCCAGAAGAATGTAATGTAGTCCCCTGGACGAAGCTGGTATTCACTGTCCGCAGGAACTGAATACATCGCAACTACATCATACAGACTAATCTCCTCAGCTACCCACAATGAGTGGTCTTTTGTTCCTGAGAAAAGCTCTGCATGTAGTTCTGAATCAAAATTCCACCAGTTGTCGTTCTCCTGAATCCAAGAAACACCTGTCTCAGAGCTCGTAAGTGGGGCACCATTAAATGTCCATTGCTTCAAAGGAATATACTCTCTAACATTAGCGTCATCATCTAATAACGCTGCATCTGATATCTCATCATATACTGAAATATAATCAATGTCCAGAATTGAATCTGGTTCAGTAAGTTTGAATGTAATAGAGAACGATTGAGCAGTAGATGGAGCTGTGAATTCCAACGTCTTTACATACCATCCTGAATCAGGAGTGCCTGCAGTAAATTCCTCGTTATTTCTCGGAAACTCGAATGTTGTCACGGAACCGCCATTAAGTTCAGTGAATTTATAGCAATTCACTAGTACTGAATGCTTCGGTCCTCGATATCTATACTTAATATTAAATGTTTTACTTGCTGCGCTGCTCTTTACTGTTGCAGTTGCAGCAGCAACGGGCTGAGCATCAACTTCAGTATCAAGTCTTAAAGCGTTACCATTATTGTTATATCCAGCTCCAATAGCAACGCTTGAATTAACAAAATCAACAATATCGTAACTAACTAATTTCTTGTAATCAGTTGAATGTATCTTAGCTTGAGTTACTACTTTATAGTTTTCAGGGTTCAGCTTGATTAACTGGTCACCTGAGGAATCGTTCTTAACAAATTCAAACTTCACGTAGTTGGAATACGAAGTTAAAGTTGAGAATGAAGGCGCAAGGAATCTTATTGATTCATTCTCTTTAAGTGTATACTTAGCAACAGTAGAGCCATCATTGTTATTCAATATCTTAGGATATATAACTGTCTCTTTAACTACTCCGTCACTTATTTCCTCTGAAACAAAAGCGTTACTAGCGTCAGTTGTCTGCTGAGCAAACGGGGAAACAACAAGATTTGTTGTTAATCTATCGGTGGAAGGAGTATCAATATGCTCTTGGTCGATTGAATATTCAAACTTGTCTTCTTGTTTGAATAGCGGCGTTCTTCCTGCAAGAATACTCTTTGCTACAACTTGACGTCTGAAAACGTCTCTCAACTTAGAATACTCTCTAAACTTGTAAACACCACCAACTACTTTATCATACTTGTAGAACGCACCTACCACAGCGTAACCTGCATCACCTGCAGTGGTGTCATTGATGTCAAATGGCTTTCCATTTTCCGAATAGAAATATGCAGAATTTAAGATGTCTTTACGTTTGTTAGCTACAAGTTCTTTTGCCTTAGCGTTGAAATCAGTGCAGTTGTCAACACTGACAACTAGAGGAGAAGACGAATTAGAAATCGGAATATCCTTAAACTCTTTGCTAGCATCATCCCAATAAGTTGCAAAAGTTGTGTACGCAAAATCATCAAGTATCGCTACTTTAATTCGTTCGTCTGCATTGCTAATGGCGTCATAGATAATATCATAACTAGGCTCAACTCCGAACTCCACTTCCCGTGAATTCAACAATTTTCTAAGTGCTGAATTTATGTTGGCCTTTACGGATTCAATCTCTGTTTCCTGTAATCTATACTGCGGAACAATCTTTACACCAATCGGATAAGAGTTCTTAAACATGAAGAACTGATTAGGTATGATATCTTTGAAATCGTGCGACACGCATTTCTGCTCATCAATGTAGCCAAGAACCTTCTTCTGTGTTGCGCTGTCGGAAGGAACTGACTTAAAAGAATCATAATACTGTGTAATGTTTTGTACAGTTCCTACGTTTTGCAATAAGTACATTCTTAAATCAAACGCACTGAGGTCCTTGTTAACTCCTTCTGAGTATCTGTAGTATATTGACGAGCCTTGATAGGAAGTTGTGTACGGCACCATTGAATGAGTCTCGGAGTCATACACAAAATACATATTTGATGTAGCATCAATATTAGTTGTATCTTTCAACTTGGCGTAACTTACTATCTCAGCATTATCCGCATTAGATGCTTGATATACTTGAATAGGGGAAGCGTCATCGTCAGTAATGACTTGATATGCACTTTGTGGGTCATTGTATCTATCACAAACCTGACAGTTGGAGACCATTCCGCTGTTATATATTGCATTCACATAATCTCTTAAAGTAACAAGAGTGTCAAAAGTACCTGCAGTCTTTTTGTAATTCTTGTATGCGGAACTTACATCCTCGGGGTCTGCACCATTAACAGCAGCCACACTATTGTAAAGCTGAACATTTTCAGCTGTTAATGACATTGACTCTCCGCCGACGTCAATTGAAATCTCATCAAAGAATCTATCTAGCTCTTTTGCATTAACGTTACCAGATGCTCCGCTGGTTAATATGTATCTAACAGTGAGTCCTGTGCCGATTAAATCACTAATGTCTTCAGGAAACTCAATGTAACAAACACCTTTTCGCACATCTACACCAAACTCATAGAATTTGTTACCTTTTGTTCTAACTTGTAAGTTATCCACTTTTGTCCACAAGTCAGTGTCTTTTTCGTCTGCGTTTGTAATAAATACGCCATTCTCAGCGACCGAATAATCGTTAAGGTATAGTCTATTATTGGAATCAAGATGAGCTAAGCTAATGGTGCTGCTGCCATTTACAGCGTGTGTTACAATAGTTCCTTGAATGGCTTCTACAGAACTCACAGGCTCAGACGCTGTAAACTCTACTGAGTTCAATGTTGTAAATATGATAGATGCGTCTTCATTAGTCAACATTGTGTAACGCGGAATCTCAGCTACAACACCATCTGGTATCTCCGCTAACCACTTAAACATTACAGTAGTTTTAGCAGCGTTATACCAAGCCATGTTATATGCTAACTGCTTGTACATATTTCTAGCATTCTCAAGCTGTGTAACAGTCTCTGGAAATGCTTCGAGTATATTCTTATCAATGTTGTAATTGTTTTTATCTGCAATGATAGCATTAACTTTAAGTAGAATTACACCAGGGTCCGACTCATTTGATATAGTTGGGTCCCACTTTGAGGAGAGCTCTTTAACTAAGTCAAGTAACTCCACAAAAATAGTGCTGAAATCCTTATTAGTATAACTCATTGCTGATAGAGGGTTTTTAGTGTCCATTGAATACCTCCACAATATTATCCTTCAGTCATCAAGTCAATCTGGTATGTATTGACTTCATTATCTAATTTATTTATACAATTGATGGTGGCGTATACACTGGTGCCATCACTATCAACAACAATATCTTTTCTCTTTACAAACACCTGAGGCATGAAAGTTATAAGTGACACATATATCTCATCAATAATCAAATCTCTTAGAACAACATTATTCTGTTCATACAGAAACTTCTTCAAGTTTGTTCCGAAATAAGGGTCACCAAACAATGCACGCTTCCACGAAGCTAACAATAGTCGCATATTAGACATTGTTGCCTCTCTTCCCTCAACAAGATTTGTTTTAGCGCTGCTAAACATATCAGGAAACTTTATTGAGTACATCCTCTCACCCTTTCATCATTTAGCTTATCTTTTAACTGAAGTAGTTCCGCCCTCAAAGCTTGAACTTCTTTGTGTGCCTCGTCAAACTGTATTTGTACATTCTTGTTGAGACCCTCTAAATACTTGATTGTATTTGGGGTCAAATTTCCGATTGATGTACTTTCTGGCAACTTAACATCCACATCTACAGCTAAGCTATTAACTCTAATATCACTAACTGTAGTGACGGAATTTGAATTAAAAAACAACCCTAATACTACAGGAGACGCTGTGTCATCATGTTCAAATCCAACAATCACCATATCTCCAACCTTCAACGCTGGGGAGCATCCAGGCACAGTTGCAATAGGAGCTATTGATAATTCAGCATCAGGTGTTGCTCCATTTGCGGTACTGCTTTTATTAAATGTGGGAATACGTATCCTAACATGATACGTATCAATAACTTCTACAATCAGTGCGCGTTCAATCATTCATCTCCACCTACTCTCAATAGGGTCAATGTTGTTTTGTATCCTGAGCTGTCAATATTATCAACTTGTTTAGTTATAATATACAGACCGCTAGATATATGTTTTTGTGCTCCGTGGAACCAGACATTTACTTTTACATAAGTCATCAGTATCGAAGGCCTTGTAAGCCCTTTGATTGTTAGCGTAGCTTGAATGGGGAACTCTGTCATGCGTGTCCACCAGCTGCTCTTAGACGCGGATAGTGACTGTGACTTCTTTGAACGAAGCAATGAGGGTGCATACTCAACTGCAAGTGCACCATTATCGTCTAAACTGTAGACAAACTGCTCCTCTTTAGCTGCTTCTTCATAATCATAGAGTATAGCCCACGATTGGTCATTATCAACAGTGAACTGTGTTATGAAATTATTGTCAGGGAAGTTAACATCTACTTCATAAGTATCTGCAGCAACAATAGACTTTGTTGGGCTTATCTCAGTTACTTTGAAGTAAGTTCCACCGTTATGATTACTGTAATTTTCATGTATGGACAAAACATAAGTAGAAGTTTGACGTCCTGTGGCTGCATCAGCTGAACTACGCATACAGCTTACAAGATAATTCATGTAAGATAACGGCGTCATGCCAATCTTTGCATCTAACTTAACTTTCTGGTCATTAGATGCAATAGTCTTGTTTGCGGATACTGATTGGTTAGTTTGCATAGCAGTGAACACTTGTTTTAATCCGTATCTTGGATTGTTTAACATCTGCTTCAAAACATCACTAGGCTTTGCTTCTCGAGCAGGAAAGTTGTACTTCAATGACGCTAATCCTGTTGCATCACTTGTACAACTTAATGTGTAATCAATTGATTGGCTATTCATGTTTAAGTTGCATTTGATATTTGTTATGATAGCAACTTCCTCTTTGTAAATATAAGAAGGTGAATTCCAATCTCCATACTGCAGTATAATCTGACGGTCTTTGGTAGCTTTACTAAAAATCTTATCAAGCAGATTAGGGTCTTCTCCTGCTCTGACTTGATAAGAAAAGTTTAGAGTATACATGTTAACAGTTCCGTTAACTTTTTGAACGCTCATTGATTTCATGAAGTTAGGGTACGTAACTTTAACTGCAGCTCCGTATCCTTGAGCCGAATAAGAACCAAAAGTATATCCGCCGATAGTAGCTATTATAAAAGGGGACTCAACAAGAGTCGGAATACTTGTTAGATTAGCCTTAACTGGCATTTATCGTCCACATCCTTACTCGTTAAATATCATACTCAATATTACTAAAGGTTGGAATCTTTAGAACAGTTCCCAATTCTAATTCCGCAAAAGGGTCTTGAATCTTATTAAAATCTGCAATTACCCAGTAGTATGTCGGATTATTATAGTAATACAAAGCTAATGTATCTAGAGTGTCTCCAAGTTCGACTTTGTGTGATACAAAAGATGTTTCATCAGTCTTTAGATGAGAAGTGATACCATACATATACTTCCCATCCATTCTATTATAGTAATACGGAAACAATCCATATCTAGACACTCTGTGGTAATCTTTGTAATTTTTGTTAATCAATGTATCCATAACTTACGCCTTCCAGAAGTTTCTTTCAAGTGTAGTATCAATTCCTCTAAAGCTACCTGCAGCTAATACTGTAGTAGCATCATACGGGTCAACTTCTTCCACGTTAAAACTAACTGAAACATGAGCATACTTATTGTTATCCAATATTGGCATCTGATAAGTTACTCCAACGCTTCCCGTAATCACCCCTTTGATAAAAACATCGTTACCAAAACGAACAGCAACCATAGGCGGGTCAACCATCTTCTCTGAAACTCCATAAGCTGGCAATGCTGCTGCTTGTACAAGTTTAATCAATGTGTCTACATAATCATCGCCTGTTGCCAGCTTTGCATTACTTACTTGCCAGTTAATTTGTTTCATCATGTCCCGATGCAAGTCAAGATTTATCTGCAAGCTTCGAGGGCCTGAATCACTATATGAATAGATGGGAGCCGAACGTGACATCGGAGTCGATTTGTTATAGTTAACGGACATCTGGTCATTCAATGAATCTGGGAATGACGGAATAACAATAAATTGGTCCACGTGATACAGATAGACATAATTGTCTATCATATTAAACACTCTATCAGTCATTCACAATGTACCCCTTTCTAACTGCTTTCTCAACGTCACTGTCAACGTACCCAGTAATATCATACATGTTAACGTCATCCCTGTCGGATAACTTCATGTAGTTTGAAAACAATATATACTGCAAAGTACTATCCCACTGACCGCTATATTCAGGAATGTATCCAATACTTTTTTCAATATTTGAAACATTATCGTCAATATACTCACGACTGTCAATCGTGTTGCCTAACAAGAACTGAACTAACTTGTCTGCAAAAGGTCTGTGCTGCCCATCGTTCAAAGAGAGCAATGACAACTTACTAACTAGCATTCTGCCAATGTCCTTCAACGTGCATTTTGACAATCCTGAAAAATCAAGAACTGAGGAATTTCCATTAGCTGTATAATCGCCTTCAAGAACCACAAGAGATGAAGTGTTTCCTGCTGGAACTTGTATAGCTAGATACAAATACTTTTCATAAGCGTGTAAAACATCAATATTGTTACAGCCACCCAGCGATATACTGTAAGTAATTGGATTACTAAACTTCGAGTTATTAACAATTCGAACATTTTCCTGAAGCAATGCGTGTAGTGGTTCCTGACTACTACTATCTGGTATGATACCATCGTTGTAAAGAATTGCTTTCATCTTATATGGAAGCTCACAATCAAAAGCTATCGTGTAAGTTTCACCATATCGAATTGGCACTAACAGCATTTTTGTCTTCTTTGTAGGTACCGTTATTACATCTGTGTTATCAACGTTAAACTGCATTGCATCCGAAGCTTCACCACAAAAACAATTATACAGATGCATAAGATTTAATCCATAGTAATTGCAAAGATAACGTAAGTACCTTCCTAACGCTTTATGCGTCTGTGGGTCGTAGTAATTGCAGTTTGAAACAAACGTCTCAGTCACACCTGGCTTGAAAACTCCTGGTGTAAAGGTATTAACAATTCTAAACTCAGCCTCATCATATAACTGCACCTCTACCATATTATCAGTTACCATCAGAGGAGTTTCATGCTCAGTGTAAGAGCCTGAGCCTGCAGGAATATACACTTTCATCTTTGCTGTATCAGACACCTCTAAGTGATTTCTAACTCTTAGATAGTCAACAGCACCTAGAGTGCCACGCTCTCCTACAAATCTTCCGCTCTTAGTGCACAGTAGAATATTATCTTTGTACGCATATAGACATCCTGCATACATGTTATCGTTATCAAATATCAATCTAGTTATCGGAATAGCTACTCGTGATAGCAAGTATTTGATATACTTAGAAACTATTGTTGTTTTATAGAACTCTTGTATCACTTCATCACCTTATCCCATCACATCTTCAAGAATACGTTCTGCAGTAGAACTGATAGTATTCAAAGAAGCACTAACTTCATTTGTAACCTTCACTCCTGCGTCTCCATCCTTGAACATCTTAATTAAATCTTGTAACGTGTATGTTCCCGTCGTTCCACTTTCTTTCTGGTTTAACGCTTCTCTGAACGCAGCTACTAGTGTTGTCTTGTCAATCGTAATTGTTGTGCCTGCAGCCAGATTAACTGTATTCTGTGATTTTACATCACTTGCGTTAGTAATGTAAACTTTCATTGCATTTCCAGACTTGTAAGCGTCGGCAGGTCTAATAACAGTAGTACTGGAATTTCCGCTCTGTACAGCGCTAGTTAGCGTACCGAATAGAGTTTTCATAGAGTCCATGCTACCTGTGTCGTTAACTTTAAGGACACCGCCACTATCATAAGTATTCAATGCTGTCTTGAAATCATTTGTGGTAACTTTTAACGCGCCTTCACCATAATTACTCAACGCACCTTCCACACCTGTTTCAACATTATCTGCTATGTAAGCCGATGTAAATATAACTCCTAGTTTATTGATTAATCTTGAATCATAAACTCTTAAGTCTCCATTGTTAATCAAGCTGGAGTTACCGAACACTTCATTGATATGAGTGTATAGGCGACTATCATATACTTTCAAATCATCTTCCTCGTACATCTGACGAGTATCAATAACTTTCAAGCTATCATTATCAAACACCATCCTACCATCTTGGACGTGTAAGAAACTTGAGTTTGTGTTCTGATACACTTCTTTGATTAACTTCTCTTCAACTCTTAACCAATTGTTATTCTCGCTGCCCATAATAACAGCTCTGAAGAAGTCATCAAATGTATACTCTGATTTGTTATTTTTATTTGTAATCTCAGAAGTTTTCTCTGCATCCTCTGTACCGGAACTAATAGCAGAGTTCTTCATGTCAGAAGAGCTACCGTTACTAACAAACGTACTTCCTGAAGTGTCGCCGCTTAAAGAAGACGTTACGAAACTCATGCTTCCGCCACGTTGATTATAAGTGGTAGCGTTCCAACTGTTGAGATTTAATCCACCAAGGGAGCCTAATCCCCCTATGATGTTACCCATCAGAGAAAAAGCAGATGATAAACCAATTCCCAAGTTCAATAAGTCTTGAACTGATGTGTTCAAATCAAGACCGAATCCCATCGCATTAACAAATGGGATATTTATATCTAAGTTCTGTTCTTCCATAAACCGCAAGAACTTAACCATTGAATACGTTACAGGATTACTTGCTAAATCCTCTGCAACACCGTAAACGGCGTTGTTATATAAGTTGTTCATCATCTCAGTTATTGAGGTTCTTTTGATGACCTGAGATAACTGATTTGAGAGCTCTGTGCTCATTCCGCTGTAACTTAAGTTATTACCAGCTAAACTTGAAATCTCAGAAGCCGTTAAGTTGCTGATTGCTCTCATATCCGACATTGATAAGTTGAACACATCACCATAAGCTGAACGAACAACTTGATTGTCGGAGTTCTCAGCAATCGTTTTCAAGTATGTGACCATACTCTCCATTAACTTATTTGTAGTTGATGCGTTAAGTCCTTCGACAAGCATATCAGAATAACTAATTCCTGCATAGCTTGCACTCATTGCCATCAATGTTTGAAGCTGTGTGTTATTGGATAAGTTCTGAACATCTCCAGTTGCTAAGTAGTTAATACCTGTAGCAATCTGAGTTAGTGTCTCATTTGACATACCTAGTGAACTTAGTGCACCTAACCACTTCTGGATAACATATTCAAATTCAGCAGCTGATTCGTGAGTCATCGACGCATTAGCATCAATTATTGCAGCTGAAACAGAATCATATACATCACTAAGATAACTCGTATCCTTAAACATGGCATTAAGTGTCTTAGTTAAAGCCGCTTCCATACCTAAACGAGCTGCTGTTGTATCAGCTTGTTGTAATCTTACTAATCTAAGTAAGTTTGAATCAAAAGCATCAAAAGTGTTAGCAATCTTATCAGAGATTGTTTCTAAGAACGCTCTTTGCTCAATGTTATAAGCTACACCCTTATCCGAAAGCTCCTTAAAGTTATCAAGTACAGCTTGAGTCTTGACAAAAGGACTCAAAGACAAGTTAGTTGAAATCAAGTCACTAATCTTATTATAACTCTTTCCTGAGCCTTGGAGTCGTGCATCTATAGTCCCCATGTAGCTGCTCAGTCGCTCTTCTGCCTCATCAAAGGATTTGTTAAAGGAATCCTTTAACGCAGCTAATGAGTCTGTAAGTGCTTTCTCCATCGTTGCTATGTTTTCAGCAAGTTTTGAAGCAACTACGGCATCACGTGCTTCTGTATACTTAGGGTCATCTTTTGAGACCCCATCATTCTCCAACTGTTCAAGATACTCTTGGCGTCTCTTTGTTTCTTCTTTCTGGCTTTCAAGATTTTGAGCTGTTGCTTGCTGTAATGCCTTCAAGTCCTTCAAATTGACACTTGCCATGTCCACAGCAAGTTTAACAGCTCCTTTGATTGTGGGCTGTTTTCTTAAATCCGCTAAAGACTCTTTTACTTGATTGTACTGTTTTAAGCTAGAAGATTTCTGCAGCTTCATGTGTTGGTCAAAAGCTGCTGCCTCCTCTTTCTGACTCGCTCTTACAAACTCAGCCCTTTCGTGTTCGAGCTGTTTTTGTAAATCAACATTATCGTAAGCTAGTGCAATCTTAGTATCGTATTCTTCTAAAGCTGCTTCTCTAGTCGCTCTAATGCTTTCAGCATTACGTCGAGAGAGTTCAGCTTTCTGAGCAGCACTTGCATGCTTATACATATTTTGATGAGCAGCCAAAGTTGCATCTAATGTACGTTTTGTGACTAGTGCTTCCTCATTAGCTAACTCAATCATCAACTCCGACCTGCGTTCGGCAGTTGTCTCAGCTGCGTCTATCTCTCTCTGTATCTCTTCTAGACGAGATTTTTCTGCAATCCGCTTTCGCAAATCAAGATAAGTTTCAAAATCACCTAGAATCTGCATATGAACCTTGTTCTCTAAGGACCTAGATTTAACAAGTTCAGCATACTGAGCTCTTGCGGAGCTTTCTCCGTTACTCCCACCTCTATCTCTGTTTCCGCCGAGAAGAGCGTCATTAGCACTATTCATGATGATTTCACCTCTCTTTATTTAAGTTGTTGACTTAACTTTTCTCTTATCTCATTTTCTCGCTCTAAATCTCGTCTAATGAACCCTAAGAGATATTTTCTTTCAAGTGGAGTCACACTTCCTAAATCACTGTATGAAGTGTGTATGTGTTTTGATATCAAATAACATTCCTCTACTATCTGCTCATATCTGGCTGGACCATAAGGCCTACCATCAGATGTCAATAGAGGGTCCAAAAAACTCTGCTGTGATGCGAAAGGAGCTAGTGTAATCTAACCCGCAGACAGGACAAGTTTTTACAATACTTGTATCCAATCCAAAACTTTCTACTAACTTTTGTGCATGTTTCATGATGTAGTTAGTGTCCATCATCGGCAAGTTTCGTACAAAATCCTCTTTCTTAATAGGGTCAACTTTCTTTTCGTCAATCGTATCAATGAGGTTTTGCAAAGTAAATAAAAATGCAGTATCTCCAGCGGCGCCCTTAGACTTCTTCTGTAGCTCTTTACTCTGAGCAGTAGTGTCGTCAATCATCCGCGGAGTCTGCATTCTAATGGTAATCTTCTTTTTTGTAACTGGAAGAACAAACTCACTGAGTTTTGCGAAATCATCACGATTGTAATAAGTTACAGGCAAATCATTAAGATTTACACTGCCAGAATTCTCAGATGCACAATAAGGGCACATTGAGGAAGTATTATAATCAGACCCATAAGTTACAACTCTAAGTTTATGTAACAGGAACTGATAATCAGCCAGACACATATCATATGCAGAAATGCCTGGGTCTTCAACTAAACAATCATCAATAATTTCACAAATGTTCTTGTAAGCTCTTTCAGAGGGAGCAAGTCTCTTCATCTCTTCCTGTGTTGTCATACTTCTAATCTTAATCACAGGATTCACGTTTTCTGTATACACTTTACCATTTGAAGGGAGTGTATATTCTTCAGCAATACTATAATTGTTCATATAGAATCTCCTTTATATTATAGTAAGTTATTGACAGTATTACAATAAATAATACAATTTACAACAAACTATAACTTGGAGATTTCTTATTTATTACATGTGGTCATCCGGATTGTCTTCGGCATCTAAATCAAACTGCTGTTGGTCTTCATCGTCGTCGTCATCTTTCGATGCAAATCTAACGCCTTTTTGGTTACCTTTCTGGAATCGAGTTCTCTGCTGATTATATGTATTAGCAGTGTCAATCTCATCAGTGTCAGTATCGGTTGCAAGTTCGTCTCTGTCGTCAAGTTGCAACTGAACAGGCTCCTCATACTTATGTCCGAATACCGCAGGATAGATAATATCAGAGTACAAGCGTTGATAATGATTCTCCATATACTTGATATAGTTTGTGATGACTCTTGAGACACGAATAATCCAGCTTGTATTGTTAAGAACAAGTAATACGTGTTTACAAGCACTGCCTAAACTATCATCAGGATTTGTTATATCAGACGGTCTCGTCTCAGGGGCACCACTACTAATATTGTTTCTTGTGGCGAAGTAATTAAAGCGATATCGGAAGTCAGGACAACTGCAGTTTATGAAAACATCATCCTTGTTAAATCCAATGATGCACGCTCTAGAAACATCTCTATAATCAATAACATCCTTGCCTCGCATTTGACCACGGAGTATTTCTAAGAATCCACCAAACGTCACCCTAACGGTATAATCATCAGTCTCACCATGTATAGGTAAGTTAACAGTAAGAATGTCCTCCTTGAACAACTTGTTCATATCAATGGAATTAAGTGCTTTAACTGTATTAGCAACTCTTGATTTATTTCTTTTGTTGAATCGTTCGCGACCTTTAGCGGATGACTTTGATTTGGAGATTAGCTTCTGTCTATTGTCTTCGTGTAGATAATTCAAACTAACACTCCTCATAAATCAAAATAGTGGAGGAACGGATGTCCTCCACTATTTTATACAATATGTTAACTATCTTACAGGAGCTCGCTTGTATCAATTTCAGCTCTGTCATACTGAACAGTTGCTGTGATAAGTTTCTTGTCGCCACTCTCGTTGCTGTACTCACCTTCTGAAATGTTTGAAATCCAGCAACCGTATAGTCTCCAAGTTCTAACTTTTCTGTAGTCAGGAGTGTACTCGATTAAGTAGCAATCCTTCTTATAGTTGGTTACATCAAGAGAACCAACTTTCTCAGTCTTAACATTGTAACTGAGGTTCTGCCAAGCCATAAGAATTGACTTAACGTCAGCACCAATAAAGTCGTGGAATTCAACAGTGCCTTCAGGGAAGGAAGGAACACCTGCATACTTCAGTGTGCTGTTGCCTCTCTTAACATTAACAATTTCCTGCTGAAAATGTGGAACAGAGGACTTACTGACGGACACTCTAAGGATTTCTTGAGCATTCTTGAATCTAGCATTAGCTTCAGTTCCAATAGCACCAGCTCTCATGATGCCGTCAATATCAGTGACAACGAATTCGTAGTTATTACTACGCTGAATTTCATACAGCTGAGGATTATCAGCTAAGTGGTATGTACCGATTTGGTCTTTCATTCTCTATCACTCCTTCTATTATTCTACTGAGATTTCATCGTCTTCAAGAACGATTGTGATGTAGAAGTCTTCCACTGGATATACTGGATAGAGAACAATCTTTGCACAAAGTGTAGCCTTTTCGTTTGCGTTCTCGTGCTCCTTGTCTCTTACAAATTTGTATCCGCTAATTCCATAACCTGATAACATTCTATCAAGTGTAGGAGCAATCTCAGCCTTGAAGTTAATCCAGAGAATATCATTATTCTGTTCGTAAGTTAATTTACGAGCAGTTCTATAACAAAGCTTCTTAACATCACTTACTAAGTTTCTGATGTTAAGGAATGATGTTGCAGTAAGATTTTCGCCGTTAGTTTTAAGTGTTCTGTTACCCCAGATAACGTTACCATAAGGTTTGATGTCTGTGATAGCATTTACTGAAACACCAATTCTAGGCTGCATAGCATCAGCAGCACCGTTAGGAATTACAGTTGTTATACCGCCTTGTGCAAGGTTAAGTACAACACCTCTTGTAGCACCAGCAACTGCTAACCAAGGAGCATTAGTTTTGATTGAATCAGCAAGTGCTGCTAAGTAAGCAAATGTTCCTGAACCTCTAAGCGAATCATTTTTAGAAATAACAGTTGAAGTACCATCTGATGATGTCTCATGGTCTACTGTTGTTCTATTGTAAGTGGCGTGAGGAGTAAACATTGTGGCGAACTCAGTATTGCCTTTCAAACTAGTGTCGTTCTTAACTGCGTTATATACAGAGCCTGGAAGGTCGATGTTATTCTGACGATACTGATTATCTGTGTGGTCAATAAATGCAACGCAATCTCCACGCTGTTCAGATAACGCAATCATCTTTGATACAATGCTGTTGCCGTTGTACTCATATGTGGGATAACCACCACTTGTTAAGTACTTAACACTGTAGTTACCTAAATCCTGTAATCCATCATATCCGTCAACTGAATATACACCTTCAAGTGCTTTATAGATAGATACAAGATTGATTCCATCGTTGACTGTGTAGAATGTTGCTGAGTCAAATGTTGGAGCTTCTCCACTTTCACTAGCAGGCACATTAGCTTTGCGAGCAACATCTTCAAAGTAATTAAAGAATCTTGTGTCCCAATCAGCTGGCTTTGTGCTCAGTGCTTCGTACTCAACAGTTGTTACAGTATCAACAATGGTCTTAACCTCTTTGAAGTACTTATCTTTTACGAACTCCGGAGCGCTAACTGATTCAATGCGTTCTTTTGATGTTACATCAGTGTAGTAAGACTGATAATTGGTATCCCAGTCATCAGGCTGTGCTTGTAAAGTTTCGTAACTTGTGTCACCATTGATTCTTTCGTATAAGACGCATAATCCTGCATTAAGTAATTCTTTTGCCATGATGTAAGATGGGTCATAAGAATCTGCTGGCAGCATTGTACGATGATAAGGAATAGCGGAATCCTTGAATCCTGTACCGATTGAATTCAAATCGCTATAATACTGGTCAGTCTCAAACTTGGCAGCCTTCTTGCCGCAAAGTGCAACAAATTCAGCAACTGTAGTGAAAAGAGTTGGCTTGTTAGCTTCGAGACCGATGTAATTACCTTCTTTATCAATCAAACAAGATTGTGCTGTATCAACAAGACCAGGGATATAAACAACGTCAAAATCTTCAGCTGTTCCGCCAGTTTTTGTAAGGTCTTGCTCAGTAATTTTAATCAGCGGCATCTAAATAATCTCCTTTGTCAAATTATTTTTAATCCTTTTGAATCATCCAATATACTGTTATCTGAAATCTCAGCTCTAATTTCGATACTATAAACATCACGATATCTTACATCAAATAAGTAAGCATCATCAACATCTATACGCATCGTCATTCGTGTGAACTGTCCTGGAATCAATCGTTCCGGTATATCTGAATTATCATCAACTTCTCCTGACAATCGTATATTTGAGTGGTGTACATAATTCTCATTGTTGTATGGAATTACAACATCCAGTTTAGGATAGTTGATAATATTAAATACAAGATTTCTTACATATTCATCTGCTTCGTGCAAGTATCTTGTGTATATGTCCAACTGATAAGGGATGCTAATTGGGACAGCATTAAGCTGACTAGCTTTTTCATGTGTTGCATCTAATGTTAATCCATCAAACGACAACGGCTTCTTACCAGTATCAAGTATTGTAAATCCTCCAGGCCGCTTTAATGCAATCAACGGCAACTGTATAGGCTTATCGTTTGTTGTGTCAGCTACCACTTCGAACAGTTGTCTTGTCTCAGTAGGTGACACAATTGTTACAGCTGTGTCCTTTGTCCAGTGCTGTAATTTATGCATAAATGCATCATCATATAATTTAACTGACATGTGTCACCTCATATGTAATACTCATGTAGATATATGTCATAATACTCAGATAAATGGGAGCTAACAAAGTTAAATACGTCACCAAATAAAGTATACCCCTTATGGTCTAAACTCCCGTAGCTGACCATTTTGCAAAGGTCTGCAACCGTTACAAGAGTGCCATTAAATCTAGTCGAAGGATGAATCTCAATGACATAAGAATCTTTCAATTCCTTCACATATAACGCTTGTATTCCATCATGAAAAAGTTTTTTAACGTCCACTGACAACATGTTATCAAAGTGCACTAATGACTTCTGAGGGAGTTTCCGTAGCAGAAGATACTTAATGATAACTAGTAACCAGTGTACAAAACTATAATCGTACTTATTCTTTGGTATGATTAGTTTCATCTAAAATCAATTCCAATCAGCTTCAGCTAACTTCTTCCATCCAGAACGCAAGTACTTGTAATATCCTGCAGTGGGGTCATCCATGTTTACAGCGTGATTTCTTCTCGTTGGTTTATCTTTACCATAAACAAATACCATCTGACCTATCTTTGGATTCTCTATATCAGAAAGAAAAACAACTTTGTAACCCATTGATTGCTTTATACGTTTCTTCTCTCTTGCAGTCAGCTGGTCGGCATCCTCAGAGTCCCCTGACTTAGACTTATTAGTAGACTTATTGTTTCCACCATCTACTCCGCCCCAAGACTCTATAGTTCCAAAAATTGTACCCATATCATCATGTGTGTTTGGTCCACCAGCAGGTTTTATTCTTCCTGACTTATCATACAAGTCAGCAGTTGAAATGTGTTCCCAATCATGAAAGTATTTTGACAGCTTGTTAGGGTCAAGTGCTATCTCAAACGCTTTAACTGTATAGATAAACTCTTGTACATTTCTATGGAATAGTGATGGCTCTAGAAGATACTCACCACTCCCTGTTGTCTGTAAAGTGTCTCTTGGAACTGTCCCGTCAAGCGATAAATCAATCAACGAACAAACGTGTTCATCATGTTTAGCATCAACCTTTGCTGTTTTACCTAACTTTGGAATCAATGTCATGAAAGGATTCTTATTTGAATCAATTCCATAATCTATACAACTTTTACGAAAAGCATTTAGAAGGTTTTTCACATAAGGGTCTTTCATCTTGTTAGCTATAACTCGGACAATTGTCTCTTTTCGCTTATTATCTGCATTTTCAAACTCATGTATCAACTCAGGAGTAATACCATACTGTGAATTGAATCTATCGTCTTCTAACAATAAAAATCTCATAGATGATAATCCTCCTCGTTTAATAGATTGAACGATGTTTGCTTAAAGTTGTCCAACGTACTTTCATAAGTGTTTTCGTACTCAGGCACAATCTCACAAGCGATAGATGCAGGATAAACCATTATATTCGTAATCTTCGACACCTTAAACAAACGCCCTTTAGCATTGTCAATACCACTAGGTACAATGAATAATGCGCCTTGTTGTAAATCAGGCAAATCGTATCTAACATGAATGATTGACGCACCTTCTTGCAGCTCACTTACCCAACCCATCTTCTTCAATGTTTGTTGGTCAGGATGTTCATTAAAAATACATCCCTCTAGTAGAGGCTGTTGGTAGTTAGCATCAATCTCTGCATATGTAGTATACTTCTTCCCAGGCTTAACTGCTCGATATATCACGTTTATACCGAGCAGCTGAACCATTTCGTTAAAGTAGTGTCTATGTAACTTTATGTCAGGAGTCAATAGAATACCATATTTGTTTTCTACGTCCATATTCACAACTCCTTATAAAGAAATTATTTCTTACGTCTCAATAGAGTGTCAATCCGTCCTTGAGCCCTGTCACGAGAACGTGCACTGTCTACTGTATCGTATTCGTAGTGCCAGTCTGCATCTTTCTTTGCTTTATCGTATGCAGCTTGAGCAGCTGCCATTCTCTTTGCTCTTGCATCTTCTGCGCCATCAATATGCTGCTGTGCCCATCTACGGTCTTTAAGGGCACGTTCCATATCTCTGATTGGCTCCTGCATACGGTCATTTCTAATGTTTCTTTCAACATCTAGAATGCCACGACCGATGCCGTGTGCATTATAGTGAGCATTCTGATAGAAAGAAGAGGAGCCATCACCAGCAATTTGATTTTGCTTTCTTGCAGGAAGTTTTCTTGCTCTGTCGGCGTAGTTAATCTTTGAAGGTGTACCATTTGAGTATCCACCTTTACGGTAGTAGTAAGTACGACTTGCATTGTCAATATCAGGATTTAAGTCTCTACCAGCAACCGATAACTTCTTCCGCCAATTATCTCTGGTGATACCATACTTTGCCATAACTGCTTTCTCTTCAGGAGTAAATGCAGCATTCGAACGAGCTTGCATTTTCTGAATCATACTGCGAATTAACTCGCTATCGTGTCTGTCCTCATCCGACATCTCAGCCTCGTTAAGAGTTGACACATATGACTCTAATCTTCTTATGATAGCTTCGTTGACTCTATCCATATTACCGATAGTGTCTTTTAACCAAGCATCATAGTTGCCTTTATATGCGTTGAGAACTGGGTCGCTCTCATTGTTCTCGTCCCAGTATGATTTCAAATCTGCATCAGTATACTGTGCACAGGGCTCACCCATAATTCCGCCACAATCGTTATATGTAGCTTCACTTAGAGACTCTTCATACTTAACGTACTCGCCAGAATCTGTTTGAATAAGCTCTTCACCACACTTGGGACAAGCTAAGCCGTTCTCTGTTTCACTGCATTCAGCAGCTGAGAAATTTCTGCCGCAAACAGGACACTCTTTTATCTCGGGACTTTCCTCAAGAGATTCTTGAGGAGCTTCATTGCCCTCAATTGACGCTACAATAGCGTCCACTGTTTCTTCAGGGTCACGAGATGTGAACAAATGTTCAAAAATATTTACATCACAAACTTCCCACCAAGCTTTGTCAGGATAAAATCTTTCAATTACATCCTGGAAAGCAATCTCGAATTCTTTGATGTATCCACCTTTAGCCATTAGACGATACACTTCGTCCATAAGAGCAGTTCTTAAATCATCATCGCCAGTGAGAACAGGCTGAGCGTCTTCATATAAACGCTTGAAAGCTTCATTGATTCTTTTTACGCTCATTTTATACTCCTCACTTTCTCATAGTTCCATAGATGCGAGTTGATTTACCTGCTTCGTCTTTCGCTCTATAATTGTAGTTAAATGATTCAGTCATGAATTTGTTTTCTGTGATGGTTCCGCTAATTGTGAATGCTTTCTTACCTTTTGTAATCTGCATGTTCTCACCCATTAAGCGAACCTTACCGCTCTTTGTTGCGTCCTTTGCTTCAAATACAAATGAAGTCTTCTTCTCGCTTCCTGTGTCAAACTTGATAACACCTTCAACTACAATCTTGTTGCCGTCAGAGGACACATCAGTAGTTTTATAGGAAACAACATTACTATAAGTCTCTTTTAAGAAACTTTCGCCAAGCTCATCAAAAGACTCTTCATCAAACTCGTTAACATCCATATCAACAAATTCATCATCTACTGGTGCGCCTTCAATTTCAGCTTGAGTATCAGGGTCAACAGGAACAATCATTTCATCGCCTTCAGCAGCAGGAGCTGCGTTAGGCTCAGTTGTTACTGTAACTTTACCTGTCTCATCTGTGGCTACGTTAACAATACTATCATCTGTTTCAACATTCACATTGTTAACAGATTCACTTAAAGACTCACTATAGTAGTCTCCACCGCTGTAGTGTACGCCAGCTCTACCTGTGTTGCTTACATTTGAACCTTTTGTACTATTATAACGGCTTCTGTTGTATTCAGCTTGAGCATCTCTTTTGGCTCTATCGTTACGAGCCCAAGAATCTGCAGCAAATTGTTGTCTTGCTCGTTCCTCTTCTTCGGCTCTTTCCTTCTGTGCCTGTCTCTTTGATTCTCTGTCAGCTTTTGCCTTGGCTTCTCTTTCTTTCTCCTTTTTAGTTTTGATACCAAAAAGTCCTTCATCTACTTTGTTGTCTTCATCTGATGTGTTAACTTGTTCTGTGTCATCAGCATCGTCAGTAGACTGTTTCTCTCCGCCATAAGCTGCAACTTGTCCTACAACTTTGAACCCGTCATTACTGTAACAATAAGGACACTCTTCGTCAACATTAGCAAGAGTACCTTCCTCATTCAAAGCTACTTCATCGGCATCTTTATAAAGTTTGGAATGACATACGCAACAATCAAGAATAACTTTACCAACATAAGAATCAGCAAGTTCTTCTTCAGTAGTTGCTTCTGGGTCCATAACTTTAATTTCATCTACTAAGTCATCATTGTCCTGGAATTCTGCCAGTTTTGCAATACCATCATCAGAGACTGAGAAAGTATCTTCGTTTAGAGCGTCAAGTGCTCTAAAAGCTTCTGTTAAATTCATATGAACAGTTCTCCTTATCTTTTAATTATATCATAAGCAGATACACTTTGTAATACAATTTAGTCAATGGGGTAGACTAAGTTAGTATTTCTCTGCAAATAAGTCCTCAATTCTGAAAGCTCAGTCTGTCCTTCCTGTAATAAGGTCGGACCATCCTGTTGCCACAATGCATTTGATTGTGTGTAACGACTTCTTATTCTCCCTAACGCAACCTTTGTTAACGCTGTGGATAATCTCATTAGCACATCAATCCAGAAATCAGATTTGATTTCATCAACACTATCATAACGAGGAACATATTCAATTGTTACTTTTGTCCCATTGTTAAGCGTAGTGTTTATATATAACAACTGTTTATCATCTTCGTAGAAGTAAGCTAAGTCAGTTGACATTGTGTTCTGTATTTGTTGCATTGTATTGTAAGATGCAAGATTATATGAATAGTCTTGAAGATTATACATATTACCTGTATTGAATGCTAACTGAAGCAATCCAATCTGGACTGGGTCTGTCGAAATTGCATTCCCATCAGTATTTGATGAATTAACTCCTGTAGCCCTATACACTCTTGAAATTGAATTTATCTTATGCTCAGACAAGTCAATGCATTTTGAATAAGGCAGAGTTAACAACTTTGTTGAACAAACGTATCGTTGCATCTCTCTCATTGCAGCATTAACAACTTGCTGTATTACTTCATCACCAATTTCAAGTTGTAGAACACCGCCAGTGATATTAAGCTTAATTTCTTCAACGTAACCACGCATATCCATATTATGACGGCTCCTTTACATAAAATAACACAGTTATAGTATCTTATATCTGTATATACAATTAACTACTTACATATAGTTCAAAACAAAAATATAGGGTAGCATATTTCAGCTACCCTATAGTTATTAGTTAAAGTTACGCGATTAAGCGTTGAAATGTCCTTTAACGAGTAAGTATGAATACTGACCAGAAGTGCCTTCCTCAGCATCTTTTCTCTCACCATCAACAATGTTGTAAGTGGAGAGAAGTTTCATATCATACATTGTGCTGAAGCCCTGAGTCATTGCACCATCACTAAAGCCGAGAAGCTGTGTAGGAACAATGGCCATGTAAGGAGCGTAAACAGCAGCAGCAGTCTGGAGGTCAGAACCGTTAACACCGAACACGAAATCGTTGTCGCCCATAGAAGGAGAAACGAAAACTTTGAGTCCATCAACGGTACCAGCAAGGTAAGGACCATTTACTGTGCCAACATTAGCTGCATTCCAGCCTTTGAGGTAAGGCATGATTGTAAGAACATTGGAACCAACAATCATGTAGTTAGGAGCAAATTTCTGTGTTCTCTTGTAAAGAACTTGCTTAGCACGAGCAAGGATTTCAGAGAACTGCTCGTAGTACTGTGAACGGCTGATGTGAGTTGTAGCAGCAGCAGCTGACTTATCGTAAGAATCAAATACGAGTTTAGCATCCTCTTCAGCACCGTTAACGAGCATCATAACGCCTTCGGTGTCAATCTCATAAGCGAGTTCGCCTTGAGCCTGAGCAGCGAGCTGTTCGCCAAGGTCATAACCGTAATCGGTTTTAGCTTGGAAAGCAGCAATCTGGCTGTAGTAAACAGCGATTCTACGAGCGTGTGCATGTAAGGAAATACCATCCATTGCAGCTGTTAAGGTAGGAATGTCGCTGTATGTGTTCTCAGTGTTTGTGTTCATCTGAGGAACAACAATATTATCGTAGATGTAAGCAACTTTTGTTGCGCCATCAGGAACGATGCCAGCTTCGCCTTCAACCCAAACACCTTCAACAAGGAATCTGATAGAGCCTTCAACAGGAGTCCAAGCAGGAGTAAATTCCTCGCCAGCTGTTACAGGCTCAACAATTCTATCGGAGGTGTAGTTGATTCTCTCAGGAGTCATCTCACCAAGACGGTATACGCTGGAGAACATGTCACCAGTCTTAACGCCACCCTTGTTGATACCAGCGGTATAACGGAGGTAAGTGATGTAACCAGTGATGGATGTCATAGGCTGAGTCATCATTAACTCAGGAAGAATAAGGTTAGGAAGAGCAACGGTAGAAACATTTAAGCAAAAACGCTTGAAATCGCCGAGTGCACTTCTCTGAGTAGCAGCACTGCTATCAAAAGCTTCGTTCATGAACTTAGAAGTGTTGTTAAGAACAGAAGCAATCATTAACTTCTTGCCAGAAGTCATTTTAGCGCCATTGTGTGATTTCTGGTGAACAGCTTCACTAATGGCAAGTCTGTTTTTGTAGGATTCTAAAAGATTAGCCATGATATATGTATCCTTTCGTAGTTTTTAGATAAATTCGAGTAACTTTTTATCAACTACATCATCAGGATTATTGAACCTGTTTGTCGATGTGTCCTCTTTCAACGCTACGCGTGGAACACTTGTGTCGCTCAAATTAAATGGGAGCTTACTCATGTTTCGTTTGTAACTTCTCAAACTCTCGCAAACCTCATCAATATCATCAAACGTGAAATTCTCGTTCAATCTGTTCTTGATTTCGGTTTCGCTAATTCCAAGTTGAACTGCTTTACTCTTGATATATCTACTAATTGACTCTGTAGCGGTCTTCTTGTAGGATTCTACCATCTTGTTGCAGCTCGATAATTTTTGTGCATACTGTGAGTGTTTAACTTCAGAGTCTGTTTTTAGTTCAGTTAACTCTTTCTGTAACGCCTCAACTTTAATCTTGTTGCTTCTCTTCTCGTTTGTTAAACTCTCGTTAAGTGAAGCTACTTCTGACTGCAGAGCTTGAACTGTTTCTTCTTTTGAAGTTAAGTTCTCAGTTAAACTCTTGCGTGCTTTTGTATTATCTGAAAGCCTTGTTTTGTAGCCTTCAATAATACGGGCTTGCCGAGCATTCAATGTTGTCTGCTCTTCTAACTGAGTTTTCATTGTTTCCAACTGATTACTCAGTGCTTGAGACTTGTGGACTGACTCCGCTAGTCTCTTGACAGTGTCTCTAAGACTTGTATTCTGCTGTTCAAGTTTCATTTCCTTAGTATAACTAACTGATAACTTTTCTTGAAGTGCAACTACCTGTCTCTTTAACTGCTGTCCTTCTTTTAATGCTTCCTGTAACTCAACTACTAAATCGTCTCCGGCATTGCCAGCTTTCTCTTTTTCATCTTTAACAGGTTCTGCTCCCTCTTTTTCAGAAGCAGTATCATCATCGAGCTTTAGTGATTCTAAAGTCTCAGTCATAATCTTTTTATCATCGTCACTAGAAGCGTCAATTACTTTCTGTAGCTCCTCTCTGAGGGAGGACTTCTTCTCAAGTGACTCGTTCACATATTTCATACGTGCTTCTTTAACTGCAGGCACTAGGACTGCATCCCAGCACTCGCACTCAAAAGAATCTTTGTCAACTATCTCTTGACCTGATTGATAATCCTCGTATGTGTCACCTGTTGCTCTGCTGGATACACCAATATTACAACCATAGTCACAAAGTGCTTTCAGGATTTTACCATTAGGTGTGGATAGAATATCAAATACGGAATACAATTTACCGTCTTTGCCCTTCTTTGGACGCTCTGCCATGCAGATTGCAATTTTCTCCATGTCAACCTCAGAGCGGTCAACAGGATGTCCGAGCTCACCAAACAAGCATCTGTTGTCCAGCTTCTCCTTCATCAAGGGGCTATCAAAAGCCTGTTCCCAAAGCTCCTCAGTATAAAGTCTACCATTACGTGTAGGGTCTTTGAAATCTGCGATGGGTCCGCAAAGTCTTCCGAGGATGCCACGAGCTTGTTGCTCTTCGGGACTTAACTTCTGATATTCAAATTGATTATTTCTTAAACTTTCAAGCATTACATTCACCTTTGAATATCTTATATTCCAATCATTGTGTATCAAATTATAATACAATTATAATTTAGCAGAAAGAATTTTAAGAAATATCCTGAAATTCTGGATATTTAGTTGAATCTAACATTTCTAAATATATAATATATATTAGTAAATGAAGTTAATGATAGTTAAGATAGTTATTTATATTTATATCTTATTATTTATGTTGTTTATTTAATTCTTCCAAAACCTTCAAGTCTGCTCGAATTAAAGTAAGTAATGATACGCATAAAGTTAAATCGTATGTTGTGAAATAGTTAGATAAAACTTTACTGATTTCGTCTGCCCTAGAGTGTTTAAGAAATAATTCTCGATTCATTACCGTATTACTGTATAGCAATATCTGTGTTAGTAAACTTGACAATGTTACAACAGCATCTTTAGGTAACTTTTCATCCATCTGAACAATAGACTTGTATAACTTTGATTTTTTGTTATTATAGTTAACCCTAAGTCTATCATAGAATGATAATATTTCTAGAGTTCTGTGTTCATTTATAAACTTAAGAACATCAACGTCAATGGAGTGACTTCTTACTAACTGAGAAGTCACTTCTTTTGTATCAATACCTTCATCTGATAATTCAGATAATAACATTAAACAATCGCTTTTTGTAAGCATACTTATCCCTTCTTGGTATAACCAACTAAGTTTATTTTATATTATTCTTCGTCAGAGTCTGACATATTTACTCCTAAGTCATCTGGCGACGGCAATATATCCTCACCGCCAGCAAGACCTTCCTCGTCAGCTAAATCATCACCGCCGAGGTCTCCTCCGATGTCGCCGTTAATGCTTCCAGTGCTACCGCTGTCTAATTCACTGCCCAATTCATCTTCCCCAGAAGATTCATCATCTGTAGGAATTTCAACGTCAGGCTCATTTTCCATCTTTTCAATGTACTCTTGAAGAATTGTGATAATCTCAGTATCGTCAATTACATTTGCAAGTAATGATTTAAGTACTTTCAATCTGGCGACAGGGTCTTCAATTTCTGACATCATATTCATAATATCAGAAGTGAGCTGAACTTTGCTACTTAGGTTGTCTCTGCGGTCAATCTCCTCTTGAGTCGTAGGTGGCAACATGTGAATTGTAAATTCATTCACATAACTGTCAAGCCCTTTATCAATCAAATAAAGATTTACGGCGTCTGTGATTGCTTGAATTAAGCAGTTCTGTATTCTTTTAATCATCTTAGCGTAACGGCTTGAAATGATTGAAAGGGACTGTCCGCCGTTAAATCCAGCAGAGTCATCTGTTTGTGAGAAATACTGCTTCGGAACTCTAAATTGTCCGTAGAGCTTATTCATGTAGTAGTCAAGGTCTGCAAGACTTTTTACATCTACGTCCCCACCAATCTGAGTAGTTGTAATAGCTCCGACGCCTTCATGAGTAGGAACATACACATTGTTCTCAACAGGGCCTGGATTGGTATACTCATTCATTGAGTTACCTTGATTTATAGCAGCTTTCTGCTCAACCATCTGCTTGATGCCTAACAACACTTTTGGAACATTTTCTTTCGGCATGTCGCCGACCTCAACATTTATTAAGCGAACAATAGATGATTTAGTTATTCTATTTAATAAAACTGACGTTTCAAGTAGTTGCAATTCACGCCACACTTTGTAAATATTAGACAGAAGTGACTGACCTTTACGCACTTTGTAACTTAAAGCATTCTCGTCGCTATCGTAGTCTTCCTGATTAAGGAATATACTTACACTTTCGTCCTCACGACTCGCGTTATCCTCTAAGCAAGCATGCACAAACTCAGTGGGCGGATATAAAGTAACATCATCTTTCTTAAACTTATACTGATAAGTAAAAGTAGTTAGTGTGGTGTTATCATTCTTACTGAGCGTATTTGAAACAGGAGATTGTACATAGCCAACTGTTTTTCCATACTTAGTTAACTCAAACATAGTAGCAGGATTAGTTACCATCTCCATATAATGAGCGTAACTGTCGTCCTTCTTGTATGCTTTAATTTTTACATCTTCATTAAGTTGTTTCTTATCCTTAAACAAATCGTCCTCATATTCTGACTGACGATACAATCTAAGATACAAGTCACCATATTTACATAAGCTGTAACACCACTTGTAAATATTCTTATTCACGTTTAATGTATCCAGATAATATTCAACGCATTTAGCAATATTATCATCAGCTGCCTCAACCCACACAATGTTTCCTTTATCATTGCGTTCTGTTGAATCCTCCGCGTATGTTTCCACAACGGCACTAACTGTGCCGTCTTCACACATACTATCAAAGACGTTATACATCTGATTTCGGTTCTCTGCTTTCTGCGACAAAGAACTTAAAGCTGTTATATCAAACTGTGAAGAAAGTCCTGCTTGAATGATGTTGCTATATAGAGTGTTCTCCAAGTCAACATCTTTCTTTCTCTCAGGAGGAACAACAGGTGTTATCTTCTTATTATACAAGTCATCATCCTGTATAAATGCACTATCATTTTGCATTACATCTGCCATTCTTTCATCTCCTTTATCATAGTAGTTAACATTATATTATACATTTTATTACCATATCATTATGCCTTGTGAAACATATTCACCAGGATACTGTACTGAAGGTCCAAATCCGAAATCTAACTTCTTTGCATTTGCACTTGTGTCACTAGAGGCTGCACCTGAAAATACACTCTTAAGTGCGTCCTCAAAATCTACAGTAACTTGTTGTAATGTTTTATCAGAAGATACATTACTTACTGCAAGTGTATTTTCAATGTCCTCCCCATAATCAAATGCAAACTGCTCAGCGTTCTGCGAAGCGTTCCACACTGCACCGCAAACGGCGTCAGCTGCGTCCTTTGAGTTTATACCTGTTGGGCTGTGGTCAATCTTACCGCTGTTATTGTCTCTTTCTAGTCCAATAAGTTCTTCCGTTAACAATTCTGAGTCATACATTGCTAACCGCTCTTCATATATTGTACTTCTTAAGTACTGATAAGGCTTACATATTCTATCAGAATCAACACGGTCAACAGATATAACTGCATAGTTAAAGCCTTTAGCTCCTAATTGCTGTCCAGTATCAACAGATTGATAAGTATCCGTTGATATACCTTTTATGTTAAATCCTTGCTCTTTAAGCCAGTATATAAACTGTCTGTTCTTCTCAAAAGATATTTGATGCCCTTTTGGAGCTTTAACTGACACTGAAAACCCTAATGAATAAAGCAAATCTTTTGATGCAGGTTGACCTTCGGTAGGGGGTTTCTTACCTGCAATGAATACACCAGCAATACCAGTTTTGTCTCCTGCCACTGACATATCCATATGAATATACAATGGCATATGTTTTAACTTCTTATCAATTTTTTCTATGTCAAAGAAGTTCCAATATTGAGCAGTATCTTCTTTTCCGTTACCAACTTCAATGACGTCTCTAGTGAATGCGTTTTGCATACCATCTCGCTTGGTAGCCGCCAAACGTGGGCCTGAGATGTATCTATTAGAGCTCGAAGTTGATATACCCGCTATATCGGTCAATGCAATATCAATGTCATCTACAAAGTTACTGTAATAACCCATTGGGACATCGAGAAGTGTGTATCCCCTATCTCTATAGAGCCTTAAGTCAGCTTCTGTGTGGTTTAGCGGCACAACTTCTGAGCTTAAGAACTTATTACCGATAGCTACCTTAAACTTATTTGGACTATCTTTATCTGTACGAATAACCCACTGAGGTTCGTCCACAATTAGCGTTGTCTTACTTTCTTGTTTCTTTCTTGCTTCAATGAAAGTTTCCATGTATGACTGCTCAGTTCTCTTTGAAGAAGCTAATACCAGTAATGTAGGATTTTTCTCGCCTTTCATGAAACGGGATTGCATACGTGCAGCAGCTGTGTTAACAAGAGTTTTTGCCTTCTCTTTTTGTTTGTTGACATCTTGGTTCGGCTGGAATGAAACTTCATCGAAGAAGGCCCAGAACACAGCTCGACCAATTATGTGTCTTGACAAAGAGCCTGCAATCAATTCAATTCCTTTTGGAGGATTCCAAGTAGGATTGATTGTCCCTGTAACAGTTCCTTTTGACATAAACCAAGGGCTACTTTGCAATAACTGCTGCATCTTGTCCCAGCCAACGCCTTTAGCAGCGTCCAATGTAATATTGATTATTGCGAAGGTAATCTTATCAATAGGCTGTAACCCATAGTGTAGATACGGGTCTTTTAAGCAAAGCATTCTATAGAGCTCATAGAGTCCACAAAGTACAGCCATAAATGATTTACCAAGACCGATAGCACCTGAAAGTGCTAATGTGTTATATACTGGAGGACTCAAAGGGTCTGGAAATATTTCTTTCAACTTGTTGACCCAGTAAGGGAATACTGTAAACTTCCCCTCTTCATTTATCAGTCCCTTACCCAAATAACTCGGGTCACGAAGGAACGTGTCGATGTCAACGGGAACCTCCTCGTAGTCAGCGCACATTAAATCATTATATAAACTTGAAGAGCCCTCCGAAGACATTTGTTTTAATATCTCAAGGGCTAGTTCGCGTTCTTTTTCGGATAAGTTGTTTAGTTCTTTGAAGTCATTAGATATCATCTACTTGAACTCCCGTTGGTTAGTATTTATAAGTAAATACAATTATCCCGCAGTAGAATAACCACTGCGGGACTTGTTAATTATTTATATAAGGATTTTGAAGTCAATACTGTTGACTCAATCTTGTTGAATACATATGTCTGTAAGTCGCCCATAGCTTCTTGCAAGTACTCAACTGCATCTGTGCTTAGAATTAACATGACATTTGAATATGTTTCCTCAAATGCTTTCTTTTGCGCCTCCGCATCAAAAGCACCTTGTTTCTTCAAAGACTCAACATAAGTCTGTGTAGTGGTAAGAACACATTCAACAATAGTTTTATCTAGCATGTCAATATACTTGTGTAACAACTCACTGTCTGTATTCTCTTTAATTTGCTTCTTTTTAGCGGACAAGAATGCGATTAAAACAACAGTTAAGATTCCGAGTAAAGGAAAAATTACTAACGTAAATAGCGATGGTGCGATTGTTTCCCAAGTCATATACTACACTCCATTCAAATTACAATCCGGACTGGTCCTCGTCAATGGACTCAGGCTGCGGCTCGACGGTTTCGTCTTTTCCATGTTTTACTTTTGTGGTTTTGATTGCAGCCAATGCTACTAGCTCAGTTCCCCAGAACGCAAACCATGCAGTTGTCAGTGTTGGACTAACTTCAATGTTTGTAAAATACTGTAGTGCAAAGTCAGCTGCTGTGTATAAGATAATCATCATACAAATGATTACCAACATGATATTAGAGACTTTCTTTTTTGGCTTCTCTTTCAAATGTTTAGCCATTGTTTATCATCCTTTCTGGAATACGCTAATAATAGCTTCTAGAATTTTTCTTAACCACTTGAACACAAAGTTCATGTTGTCCTTTAATTCGTCATCCTGAGGGTCATTAGGCTCAACAGGATTAACTTCAGGCTCCACTTTTGGCTCCTCAGGCTCTACAGGAGCGGGAATTTCTTTCTGAAAATACTTATCGATGTCTGCATCTGTAACTGTAACTGCTACGAGTTGATTATACAGTGCTCTAATTTTCTGTCCGTAAGTATTTCCTGCCTTCATTGCATCTTCAGGAGTTGCATAAGTAGATTTATCATAACCTGGCACAGCCCATCTTCCTGCTAACTGCTGCCAGTAAGTAGCAATACCTCTTGTAACAAGATTGAATCTCGGGTCAAGAATCTTATCCCCTGAAGGAATAGCATCTTTACAGCCGTAAGCATACAGATGCTGTAACTGAGCAACTACACCGTCATCAATTGTATCAAAGGAGGCGCCAGATACGCCAGTACTTGTTACACCTAAACCACAGTAGTTATGCTGCTCGGGTTTAACTGCGGAACCTGAATACTTAAACCATCCTGTTTCAAGAATGGATTGAGAAATTGCCATCATAGGGTCAATTCCGTACACAGGAGCAAGTTCGAAGAATTTCTTTGCAATGTCAACATCAAAAGAAGCATTGTTAGAAATAATTTTCTTAATTGCCTTTACGCAGTCTGCGTTGCTTCTAACAATTGTTCTATCAACAATCTTATTCTTTTCAGGATAATCTAAGTCGTACACTGCAGTAGGATTAACGACAACTGCTTTTTCCTTCACAGAAACTGTAAATGTAGCAGTTTTCTTCTCAAAAGCCACTGTAACTGTAACTGTCCCAGCTTTTGTTGATGTAAATCCTGTAGTTGTATAACCAGTTACTACCTTTGTGCTCTTATCAGAATATGTAGCAGTGACAACCATTCCTGTTGCATCAAACTTGTCCCCAACTGTATATTCAACCTTCTTAGGCTTTGTGGTTACTGCAATACTAGAAAGTGATACAGGAGCCACATAAGAGTAAACAATATTCCAGTTGGAATCAAATACATGATATCCAGGCCCAGCGTTCTGACAGCAAGTCTTTGCATTATCCAGGGAGCTAAATGCACCTTTCTGGGATTTAGAGTCATCCTTTGAAAGTCTCACTCTGTACATATTAGTTGTAGTCTGTTGCACAACATTCTCTGCAGGGTTAATCCAAGCACCGGCGGAGGCACCTGTCTTATCTGTAGTGATATTGTACATTCCATCAGTGCCACTAGGATACTTGTTATAGATATAATAAGTTCCTGCTGCATAAGTTCCTACGCTATTCTTTTGTGACTTAGCGTCACTGGCAGTGCTGTACTTCTTGATAGTAGTTACAACTTTGTAAGTTTTAACTGATTGTGCAGCTTTAATCAGTGCAGCTACATCAGCTCTTGCTGTTGCCATACTTTTACCATGTTTTGGGAACCAGTGTGTAACGTCACCATGATTACTTCCAAAACCAAGATTGTTTGAATCTTTGTGGCATAGAATTGTGGGAATCTTGACACCATTAACAGTAACTGTACCATTCGGGTCAATACCATAAATGTCGCAAAGATATGCTGTAATCTCACAAGCCTCTTTGTACACTTTGTTAAAGTAGTTTTTGTCTGTTAATCCGTCTTCGCAGATTTCAAACTGAATCCACCCGTCGTTGCAAGAGCCTTTACTTCCGCTTCCGCAACCCCAAGGACGATAATCCCAAGGCATTGTCTGCACCGTAGTTACAGTTCCATCAGCAAGTTTACCAATCCAGCAGTTTAATCCTGCACTTCTTGATATGTGATTCCAGTCATTGCCGTAAGCATTTTTTCCAAGTACTTCTAACCATTTAGCTTTGGTGTAAGTATCTTCAGGAGGCTTAACGTCAGAGGGCTGAACATATCGTTTTAATGTGGTATTGTTTGCCCCAGTGCTGTGCCAGAGCACACCCTTAACTGTCATCTTTTTGGTGCCTTTGTAGCAATCACTCTGTGTCTGCATACAAACAAGGGGCTTATTGGAGCTACTATACTTCATAAGTTCACCTCTAATGAAAATAAAATAAGTTCACTATAATAATACAATTATAGTGAACTTATATAAGGGTATTATCAAGGTATAAGTTTATTACAACTTACTTAGTTTTTCCTCAATAGCAGCCAATCTTGCTTTGAGCTCCTCGTTTTCTCTCATTACTTCCTGAATTGCAACAATTGCAGTAGCAGTAAGAGGTAAATCTTGAAGTGAATATGTTACTTCACCCGTAGGTACGTTATCCTCACCTTCCACAACAGGAGCTTTTGAACCAACTCTCTGGAACATCTTAGCGTCAATGTCCTCTAAGTCCTGAGCGATGAATCCAATCTGAATGTAAGAATCAGGTGAGTTCTCCTCAGTTGCGACATCAACATCAGAATGTTTGAGTACGAATGTGGTAGGCCTCATCTTCTTAACAAAGTCAACAACCTGTTCGCGAGTAACAGCTGCATCTCCATCATCAAGATACTTAATGCTATCTTTTTCTCGTCTATCAGACGTTGTACAAGAAGAAGTCTTACACCAAACTTCCTTCCATCTAGCTCCACTGCTTCCAAGAGTTGCAGTGTCATTGGACATTGGATATACTTTCTGGTTAACACATACAAGCTCAGTGTATACGTTTCTTGCAAGATTAGTGTTGCTTCCGAAGTACAGCATTGCTGAACTTGCTCCGCCTCCGCCAGTAGAAGTAGCTGTACCTGTTTCGTTTGTATGAATCCAGATATGTCCAGAGTTATCTGCGTCAAACATAACTACAGGACACGTATCAATTGATGAGCTCGGTGAATCAATGTAAAGGAACAAGCAACCGTTACCCCATTCTCCACCTGTTGCGTAATATCCAAATTGAGCGCAGTTATTGATTATTCCTTCAGTGTGGATGCTGTCAGATATATTAAGATTTTGTGTACTTATAGCTGCCCAAGGCTTCATCAGATTTCCAAGATAGCTGCTTGGAAACTTGCCAACGGTATCCAATTCCGGATAGACTCCTAGTCCACCAGCGTGACCTTCAAAGAGGATAGAGGATTTAGTGTTTGAAGCTTTGTACGCTCCGTTATAGAGCGATACGGACCTATCATACAACTCAATGGCAAGTACTCCATGAATGGTATTGTTTAGATACGGAGAAGTTGAACTTCCTGCTGCTGTGCCTGGAGGTGCACCAACAATAGTTAATCCTTGATATTTCATACCGTTGTCAGTAAAGGAATTTGAGTGTCCGCTGATTTTACTACAATCGGTAACACCCGCCATTGATGATGAGCCGGGTAAGAATAAACCAGAAATCATTGTCCCATAAAGAGAATATACGTCATAGAAGTATTTATTAGATGCCCCTAACATAACTCCGCCTGACATCATAGGCACTATTGAACCTGTTGTAAATTCAATTGTGCTTCCCTGTAGTGACAACTTAGCAGTAGAGGATGTAGAAGTGCTACCTGTGTTTGAAGATATGATTACGCCACCACTTGATTGTACAGTATCTTTAACAATATTCAAGTATCCAGTATATGTAGAATTGGTGCTGTATTTACTGTTAACTGAAATACTCACGCCACCGCGTAGATAATGAGCAGATGGATTTGACCAACTTCCTGCCATACTGGTTATTGTAAGCATGTCGTCTGTATTAGAAGAAATTGAACTTCTTGGGTTGCCGGAACGAGAGATTCCACTAGAACCGTAATTCACATTCGTTGAGACAGAAGAGCCAACGATAACACCCGTCGAAAAGAATGCAGAATTGAACTTTGCGTCACTTTTACCAAGATTAACATAACCGTTGGTTTCTGGGTAGAAACAACCAGACATATACTGTCCAGGGTTAAAAACTAGAGACATCTCATAAAGACTATCCGTGTCAGCTCCTGTTGGGTAGTTATACATGTATCTCCACTGTCCTGTAAGTTTTACACCTGCAGTTAGATTTCCTGTCGTACCGTTAGTACCCCATCCAAAATACTCGTATACGTCATCTATGTTAGCACTCGGAGTGGAAGCAGTTAGCGTCATGAATTGTGTATAGTCCGTTATAACACTATAGTCGTTCAAGTGAGATGCATACGTAACATCCTGTGTAAAGGTTTTGTACCACGGATTATCAGCAGTTCCTAAGGTTATCCGTGGCCAGGAGCTATCAGCATACACTGCGCCTTGAGAACCATCAACTAATAATGCAGTACGTATAACATACTCTTCCTCGGTATAGCCTTCGTCAGTGTAAATCGAATGTGCCTCAAGGCTGAGATTTGCACGACCTGGACTTGCTGATATTATTCTTCCAATATCAGGTTCATCAACATCAATAGTAACTTTGCTGCGTTGCTCTGCTCCGACAGATTCATCACTAACGTCTAACCGATTAAAATAAGCGGTAGTCCATCGACTATCAGTAGCTCCTAAGGCCGAAGACTTAGACGATGCAGGAGATAAGGCGGGCCCTATGAAATAAACTGGGTCAAGCCCGTGGTCTCCTACAGAACCAAAGTAATTAAAATATGCATTTCCTGCATACGAACTGCCCCAAGGTGCTCCTTCAACTCCGAGTGAAGTACTATTTCCAGAACTTGAAGCATAAAATGTTCCATTGTTAGTAAGATTGTAAGCTGTGTGAACAGTATCATCATAAGTGCCCAGAAGCAGCACAGTTGAGCTTTTTCCAAAAGGCAATCTCGAGGACCCTTCTTCTCCCCAACCCAACAATACGGAGCCGTCTGGTCTACGAACTCCACCATCGCTATAGAGATATGGGTCAGCGTTTAGCAGTTTTGAGTCACTCCAAGTGGAAGTCTCTGTCCCAGTTTCACCCCCACCAACTTTAAGCATTGGGGACTTTCTATCTCCTGTGTATGAGCTGTCTAGATAAGCAATACCCAGCTGACCAGGTTCAAGTGATACAGTCTTGTTAGCGTCATTCCAACTACTTAACAATCCGCGTTTGATTTTAAGTTTGGCGGACATAAATTATCCGTCTCCTTTCTTATTTAATTATAAAACTATAAAGTTTTACTAACAAAGTAAAAGAACTCTTGTCCTGAAGCAGAATACGTCTACTTTACACCGATATGGTGGAACAAGAGTTCATCATTGTGTTTCGTAGCAGACATAAATTATCCGCTTCTCAGTATATTTGATTGTAGATTAAAACTTAATCAATGCTGCCATCATCAATAGTTGTAGGACCTCCAGACGCCATCTGTTCTTGTAAAACAGTAATAGCAATCTGCTGTTCGTTTAATGTTCCCTCAATACGTACAAGCTTCTCTTCTATTGTTGTTATTGAAGAGCTCAATCCTTCAACTGTTGTAGTATCTGGCTTTATCCATGTAATAACTCCATTTGACTTAACAGGATATGCACCTTCAACTGCTGTGTCAAATGATTTTATAGCTACAACCTTATCTACAACATCGAACTGTGATTCCTCAAACTTGAAGTCCACTACTGCTGGAGTATTCTTTATTACATCTAGCTCAGCCTCAATAGCGTTTACTTGACTTTGCAGTGTCTGGTCTGCAGTTTCCAAACCCTGCACTGCAGTATCTAAGTTGCCAATTAGTGCATCATGTCGATGTTCTAAATCAAGTCTGTCTTGAGTTTCTTGAGCTAATGTTGCATATTTTACAAGAGAATTGTTGTCTGTTTTCTGCTCACCATTAAGAACACCTGAAGTAATTGAAATGCTATCAACATACATTCCTGCAATGGGTTTTTCAGTAACTCCGAAGTAAACCTTCGAGTTCCCACTAGGCTGTATTACTCCACTTAAGTATACATTATTTAATACAGTGGAATCTATAGTTCCACCAGACAAGTTTCCGCTCAATGTAATATTTTTTACTTGAGCTGATTCAGCAGTAAACTGGTTGACAACTGCTTCATTTATTGTTGCAGATGTTATACGAGCTTCCCCAATAATTGCTAATTCCACAGCGGATGTTCCCACTGTTTCACCACCAATACTAGCGGAATCAACGGCTATAGCTGTAGCACTAACATCTTTAGACTGTAAAGCATCTTGAACTGTTAACGACTTAACATACATACTGGTAATTGGAACTTCTGTGGAGCCAATACCTGTTGCAACAGTGTCGTCTTTTCCTTGAATAACATTATCTGTTATAGTTAAGTTACCAATTACAACTTGAGGAGCTTTTATTTCAATTTTGTTATCTCTGGATTCTAAATCCAGAGTACTAGCAATTAGATGTATACTAGTTGCAGCATCAATGTTAATGCTACTATTTGTGCTCCAAGTGCTTCTACCTGAGACCCCAGCTACAAATCGTGTGTTGCCTGCGTCGTTAAAATATATACCAGTAGGCTTGTATTGATTTTCATGAGCATACAATCTCATTCTGGTGTACTCACTATGAAGTTGAGTGTTGAACGCTGCTTGAGCTATTCCGTAGTATCTATCTTCAATCTCTCCGCCAATGTCAAACTGCGAAGGGACCACACTATTCACCTTATTAGAGTCAGTGTCAAGAACCCTAGTATTTAACGGTTGATATGTGCCATTGACATACTTACGTAAGTTTTCATCTGTGATGAACTCTTCCGGACTAGTAGAATCAAACTTAATGTGTTTACCGTAGACATCAGGAGTCAAAGTTTGCATATAAGTGTATATGCCAAACGTCTTCTGTTCGTTATCAGCTGTCTCTTTTCCCCACACTGCTTGATACATGCTGTTGACAGTAGGGACGATACCGTTTGTTTCGCTGTTGGGAGACTTCAGTGTATCACTGATATTATCAATAGCATCTTTCAATGCGTTCATATTATCAGCATTTAGCTTTGTCTCATCATTTGCCCAAGGCTTTAAGTTTTTAGGATTAAATGAAAGTAAGGCCACTATATCTCCTCCATATCTATATATTGTTAAATAAAGCACACTTAGTCGCTACAGCACTGTCAATGCAGTAATAATCTTATACTACTTGAAGCTAAAACTGGCAGCTTGACAGCAGTAGCTTGGAAGAGCTAAGTAGCTTATGTGTTATGATTAATCAATTGAGCCATCATCAATAACTAGGCCTGAGAACATTGCATCAACACTTGTTTTGTTATAGTAGTTGTTTGTTAAGCTACTGCTCAAAGTTGAAACTTGATTGAATGCTATGGTGCCTGCCTGACATCCATAATCAGTAGCAATGAGATGATAGTATGTCCCGTCATATACAAATGTTGCGATTGTACCGGCGGGTATGTGTCCATCTTGAATAGCTGAGCCGCCAACACGTATATTCTTTGCACCTGTAGCACTTATATTCAATGTTGAAGAGGCAGGGACTGCATAAGCGAACTTAACAGAAACAATCCCACCTGTCACTAGAGTGTATCCAGCTAGCACAGCAGCTTTTGCTGTTACTGCTTCTGAAGTGCCACATGTAGCATATCCTTGACCCATTGATGCGTTTGTGTGCGTATGACTTGTTCCAGACTTTCCATCGAGAGCTGTTTGGAGTCCGTCAATGTTATCAATGACGTGAGCGTGACTATCATCATTAACTGTGATTACACCGCTTGAAATTGTAACATCTCCACCGCTCTTAACTAATCCTAGAGATGTCCCAGCTTCGCTATAAGTTGTATCCTGTTCAGGAATGCCGAGAGCAGTGATATCTGATTTCTGCACATTTGACACGTCTATGACATGACCTTTATCGTCAACATGTACTTTATAGAAACCTAAATCGTGAGCGCTGTGTGTATCATGTGTGTATACTGTATCAGTGGCATTGATTGTCAAGTCTCCTGAAGTATTGCTTGACAAAGTAACATTACTTCCAGCTTTGAAGTTGATTGTTTTTGCTGCACTACCGTTATACGAATGGATGTTAGTACCGTCTTTCTTGAACGTTAGTGAGTTGTCAACCTTGTTTGCTGTTGTAGCAACGGTTGCTGTATCGGCGGAAACTGCATGATTTGCAGTAGAAGCTGTATCGGCGCTTGTAGCGTGCTCTGCTTCTTTCGCTGATTCTGCTGACTCTGCATGCTCAGTTTCTTTTGAGCCTACAAAAGGTAGATTAGCAACTAAAGTGTTACCATCACCGATTTTTAATTGCGGGATACTCTTACCATCTTTATCAGTGCCGCCCGCGTCTGTGTAAACAAGCAGCTCTCCTTCAAGAGGTTTGAAATTAGTGGCAAGACCCCATTCCGCTGATGTGCCAGATTTATGCTGCACTCTAGAGGGATATTTCTTTTCTGCCATTCAAATGTCTCCTTCGTTTATCATTTTCCAAAACTTGAGACCGACCATCCATCATTTTCCAGGATGGCGTTATCTATCTTGCCGATACACTTGAATTTATTCATAAATTAAACAAAATTACATAGTAGTATCTTTATATACATTATATGTATACAATAACTTGTTATGTAAGGGAGTTATAATGAATTGTAGCTCCAACAGCCCCCCAGGGTGCGTGTTCAACTTCTCCCTCTGACCAAGGAACATATATATCTGCAACAGGTGTTGATTCGCTTCCCGAAGCAAATGCACGCCTGTCGATATTGATATTCGGAACCCCTGTTACTGCGTTTCTGTCCACTGTAGTGAAAGTAACTGTGCGTAAATCATCACAGTCTCCGAAGCAATACATTCCAACATTTGTCACATGTCGAGGAATTGTTATCTCTCGGATACCTGTACCATACAATGCCATGATACCTAAGTTAGTTAATCCTGCAGGTAACTCAAGTTCTGTTATTCCACTACAGTCAGTCAAACAGTAGTTTTCCAAACTGATGATATTATTTGGTATTGTTAGTTGTTTCAATCCTGAGCAGCCCCAGAATGCATGCTCCCCTATTCGTGTAACATTTTCAGTATCAGGAATTACACTTGACATACACCCATACATCAATGTTCCGGACTTGATATCAATAATGCAGTTGTTTGAAGAGTAGTAGTTAGGATTTCCTTCTGCAACAGTTAATGATTTAAGTGAACGAGTCATATCGAATACTTCAGAGCCGAGATAAGTAACACTTGCAGGAATATCCATGAAAGATAAGTTTTCACAACTCTGGAACGCATCTCTTTCTATTCTACTTAATTGTTGTGGAAGAATTACTATTTCAACGCTTGTTGATGTGTCTGCAGTTGCAGGGTCAAACACGTTATTCCCAAGCGTAGTTACTGTCATATCAACTCCGTCCACAGTGTAAGAATCAAGTATCTTTCCTGAGAATTTGTTTCCGATATAAGAGTTTAATATCAAACTATCATTTGACACTGAATATCTAAAATCACTTAACTGGAACGTATACAAATCAGGGTCATTTATATCAAACTCAAACACTGCATAACAATCCATCGGCCCAGTAATATAATCAGGAGAGGGCTCCCATCTTACGAAGTTATATAACTCAGGTGAATTACTTTCAGTATACTCAGGGTCTTCGTCACCAAATGAGCCCGGATACCCGTAAGCAACTGATGTCTCTTTCAAGAGAACAGTTCCACTAAAATAACGTACAGGATAGCTTCTAAGTATAAGATTGTAGGCAGCATAAACTGTAACATCAGAAATTACATACATCAACGCATCATTACTTGGTGCGCTGTTAGGACGTCTATTCCAACCACCATACTCAAAGAAGTATTGTGCAGTAGGTTCTACTATCGGAGCTGTGACAATCCCTTCTGCTATTGGGTCCTTGATTGTTGTTCCGCCTGTCTCAGTTGAGCCGTTGTAGAATGTCATTGAATAACTATAGAGTGTATTCTCACCTGAATAATCTTTGTAAGTTATATCGCAAACCAGCTCGTCGAAAGTAATTACTAAATAAGGATAGTGGCTTCTAATCTCTGCCATTCCTGCTCCGTCTATTTTCTTTATGTGACAAGTACCGATTAACAATGCATCATCTGTATTGAATCCGTCCTCATCGATACCTTTCAAGTGATAGAGAGATTGTAAGAAAGATATATCATCAAGTTCCCATTCAATTCCTGTCAATCTAACACGCTGTAAATTCTTACAAGTGTTCAATAAAGCAGGACCATCCACTGTGGGGCAGTTATCAATACAAAGTGTTGTTACATTATCATAACCTTCAAGCGTAAAGTCCTCAATAATTGGTTGATTTCTTAACGTGATGTTTGTGATAGTAGCAGGTAGTTTAGCAGTTTTTAAGTATCCTGCATTAGCTAACTCAACTGTTGTAATGTTGGAGCCTTCTGCATATATCTCTTCAATGTTAGGACAGCTACTCAATATGAGCGGAGCACCTGAATATGAGACACCATCTGATAGCAAAGTTCCTAAAGCATTACAGTTACTAATATCAATCTTTCTTAGAAGATTGTTTGTTCCTACGCTTAAACTGTGCAAGTAAGAATTCTTATAACCTGGTGTTGAGTCACCAATCTTTAGCTCTACTAACTTTGTAGCAGCTGACACATTTAACTGGTCACAATACAGAGGAGCCAAGTCACCTAAACTTGATAATTCACTTGCACCGTATATAGCTGTTTCTGTGTTGTTAAATGTCTCATCAGGAGCTTCAATTGTTACTTTAACATTCTTAGTAGCTCTTTGCTGCTGAAGTGTACCATTAGCTTTGTATCTAACACCAACATACATATCTGAGAAAGGCGTTACGGAAATGTCCGCATTAGGAGCTACTCCCTGCCAGTACCCATCGTCAGGTGTGTTAACACGAAGTGATACATAGTTATTAGCGTAACTAGAGGTGTACCATTTAGAATCACAATACTTCAATCTGTTCTCAACAAAGTACTTAAAGTGCTCCTCGCCGGAACCTCTAACTTGATACAAGTTAGAAGTGTCACGCTTAGCCTCATCAGCGACTCTAACCATTGATATATACTTGTAGTCAGCATCCTCGTTGTAGACAGAAGCAGACCATTTATTCGCACCTTCTACAATGAACTGATTAACCAGTATGTCGTAATTGATTTTGTCGTTATTTCTTAAATCTTGATAACACTCTTTGATTTCAGTTGGATACGCTGCAGCAAAGTTTACCCAGAAAGAAGACTCTTGTCCATTATACACATTAGTTCCGTTAATTACGTCAGTGTCTTCATGATAGTAATCGAATACTAAGTCACCCTGGTTGTTAATACCACAGCAAGTATCGTTATCGTACAAGTATGGGTACCACTTACCAGTCTTACCCCAGTAAGTCATAAACAAGTTCTTTGCTCTCTGGTCAACCATTAGCATTAAGAACGTATAAACATAATAGATTAAAGTATAGTGTAAACTGAACCGCTGCTCAAATCCTGCTCTGAATGCTTGAGGATTTCCCTTTACAGAAAGAACCCAATCATGCATTTCTTTGAAACGCTTTATAGCTTCATTACGCTGTATTTGTAATTCTGCGGCTTCATCAGGAGTTAAAGTAGAGGGAGTTTTATCAGTTCCTTCTTTTTCTTGTAACTCTTCAATTCGGTCAAATGATATCTTTATTCCGTCCTCATTAACAAATTCCGCTAAGTAACGGGGCTCAAAATCATCTTTCCAGTTGGCTGGAATCTCTCCAAGGAAGTTACATGAGTCAGAAGTATTGTTGCAGAATTCCCAAGACTCAACATCCCAAGGCTCCATGAAAGCAAATGCTTCTTCAGAACCTTTATCAAAGTTGAAATTAGCTTTACTAGCGAACACAGGTGCGCTACTTGCAGTTTCCTTTTCAAATATTACACAAGGGAAACCCGTAATTGTTGTTCTAACACGTGGGTCTTGCTCTTGAGGAGGAATCATCTCACTATATAAATAGTGTATCAAGTTTGCATTCTGTGTGTTGTGAGTACCAGTAGCTTCTGCATAATCAACTTTCAAGCAGAATACTTTTGAAGGAATTTGTCCTTTCATGTGCTCGTGTTCTACATTATGCTTCGTCTTCCAGTTCTTTCTAACGTACCACTGTGATGAAGTACCTTGTACATCAATCTCTTTAAGTATCTCATCAAAGTTCAGCTCTGGGTGTTGAGGATGTTCAAAAATCATTCGTACTGAATTCTTCTTCTTGTCACCCTTCGCTGTCGGCATCTTTCCAATAAGAGTTATTGTAGGAATTTTCTGCTTCAAAGACTCATAGGAAAGTGAACCAAATTGATTGTAAATATCGTTATCATCAAACAACTGTACTTTTTTATCCACATTCGTCATATCAGCAATATAGTTATTAACTACGTCTGCTGCCGTCAAAGCTGTGCTATAAGACCTTATATTATATATGTCAATACCAGCGTATTCCGAGCCAATCTTAATTGTTGACGCTGTCTCTTGCTCAAAGTTGTCAGTTGATGGATAAACCTCAACTCCAGAAAGGATGCCGTTAAGATATATTGAAACTAATCTATACTCGGAAGTGCTTTCAACTGTGAAAGCAACTCTAATCTTTTCCTCGTCTTTGTAGTGACAAGCAACTGTAGTTGAAGAGCTCTGGAGAACAGCTCTATCGGCTGTTGCTCTAAATCCAATGCCCTTGTCCATACAGTCAATCAAGATAGCGTCTCTGTTATTAACATCATGAATACTGAATTCAAATTCAAGAGTTTTACCGAACTGTCTCAAATCGTTTTCAAAAGGTTTGAAGTTAATCTCAACAGCTGCCTCTCCATTTAATCTTAAGCACACGTCACCATCTTTATCTAAACACCAACCATTTCCTGCATAGTTAAATCCAGTAAATGTTGATGTTATGTTGTTATATGTCCAAGTTCCAGGGTCTCTTTCGTTATTAGAACGACCGTCTGACGTTAGAAATAACTCCAAGTCATTAGTGACTGCTTGTACATTAACTAGAGACTCTGCCACTTCAACGGTGTGAGTGACTTTTATATCTTTATCTTTTATTCCGATTGTAAACTTAACTGAGCCTAGAGGATACTTTCTTAAACTCCAGAATTGACGAGTGCTGTCAACATCTAACTCAGTGGTGCTATATAGTTGATATGTGTTTCCCACTTTGTATTCAACTGTCAATACAATCGGTGTGTACAAACTTGATGGACTGTACACAATATAAGGGATAGAAATCAATTCGCCTTGACGAACTGAAGTTACACTTAGAATTGAAGATATAAGTTGTGAGTATTCATATTCCTCTACTGAGATGATGTTATATCTCAATTCTTCACTTCTAACTAGTGTGCCTTGAATCGTTGCAGTAGCATACACAATCAACGGATGAACTCCGTGACTTTGTTTAGGGATTATGTAAGTTTGCTGTTTTGCGGACTCTGCTATCGACTCTTGATGTATTTCTTCTCCATCTAATATGAAGTGGATTGTTTTATCAATAAGTCCGTAAGGAGTGTACTTGAAAGTGATATCTGACTCTTTGAATATCTGTGAGTCATCAAATACAGATGACAATCTTAGATTGATTAAGTTAACTGAATATACCAGGGAACGTGCATTACCAAAAGCATCAGTAACTGTTAGTGTAACAATGTTGTCCCCGTCTGCTAAGTATTCAGAAATCTCAATGCTATTGGAACCTTGCTTAATACTTGCCGTATATTTTATATCGCTTCCAACAGTTATTGTGCAAAGACCAGCGCCTGTCTCTATTCCACTCTCAGTTGAAGTAAACGTGAAGTTTAGATACACATCTTGACCAACAGCAGCTGCTAATGCAGCAGATTCATCATCATTGACAAGCCGCATCAGAACAGTACCTGTCCCACTTCCACCTTTTATCTCAACCCCATTACCTACAATCTTACCGTCGGAAGTTAAGTACAACATATATTCATCGGTGTAAAGTAATCCGTCAACAACATCTACATCAATAAAGTCATTTATGTTTTCTTTCAAATCCTCAATCTTAGCATCAATTGCTGTAATTGAATCACTTTGTCTCTGAATTGTTGTTGCAAGTTGCTCAAGCTTCTTGTCAATTTCACGAACACGAGTGCCAGCAGAGGAATGTGTCACCCCTTCGTTATCCACACGAATGTCCAATAATTCTCCATCTGCCGTTGTTGCTCCATCAGGTAGAGCAATAATATTATCAATACGAGCATTGATAACTGCTAACATCTCTTCGTTTGCTGAGATTGGCTTAAGGTTCTTATATGGAGTCTTACCATCACCTGCTTTTAACTGAACATTTCCGTCATCCTTATACTCAATAGCAAGTTCCCCTCGAAGAAGAACTAAGTTAGAGTATCTGTCAATGCTCCACTGCTCAGTTGTGCCTCTACGGTGTACAGGAATATGTGATGCCATAGCAAACTCCTTTCAAACATAGTAATTCTTGATAGTTGTATGATTTATAATACAATGAAATAGGGACCTCAAACGAGGTCCCTATTCCTTATACTTAGACTATACTAATTAGTTAACGTCAGGATGAGTGACTGAAGAGGGTCCACCACAGTCAAGAATGAGAGTCATTGTCTCAAGTGCTTCTACACGAGCGTCAACAGCGTCGAGCTCAGAAGAAGTAGCAGCATTTGCGGCAACGTTGTCCCAAGCAGTAACTTTATCAGAAGTAATTCCGTCAAGCACTGTCTTGTTGTCGTGAGTATGCTTCTTAGTGTTAGCATCGTCCCAGTTACTTACTTTTGTTGAAGTGATGCCATCGAGAACGGTTTTGTTGCTGTGGTCGTGGTCAATCTTCTCTAAGTTTGTAACTCTAGCGTCCACACCGTCTAATGCAGTCTGGTTAGCCTTCTTAGCAATTTCGGCACTAAGGTCTGAATCAGCTTTCTTATAAGCAGCATCCATATCGGATACAGTGCCACTTAGTGTGCTAAGGGTTCCAGAAATACCTTCGACAGTTGTCTTATCTGCTTTACCTGACTTAAGTGTGCTAATATCACTTACCGCAGTAGCTAATGTGCCTTCTGCTGTAGTTAATCTAGTATCAATAGCTGATACTGTAGTAGAATCAGCTTTACTTGTTACTTTGTCCCACTTAGTGATATCTGCTGCATCAATTCCGTCAAGAACAGTAGCGTTGGTGTGAGTATGTGCCTTACCAGCTGCAGTGTCCCACTTAGACTTATCACCAGAAGCAATTAAGTCAAGTTCTTCTTTGTTAGCGTGAGTGTGAGAATCTTTATCCAACTCAGCAATATCAGCAACAGCCTCGTCTAATGCTGACTGGTTAGCCTTTGTTGCGATACTTTGTTCAAGTACTGTAACAATGTCTTTATTATCCCTAAGAGCTGCTGCTAACTCATCAAGTGTGTTGAGAGTTTCAGGAGCACCGTCAACAAGAGCGGCAACCTTTTCGTCTGCATATTTCTTAGCAGCGTTAATTGTGTTAGCTGAAGAGGAATCAGAGCTTGTTCCGATTAAATCGGACTTAGCTGTGTTGAGCTCAGTCGTTGTTGCGTGAGTTGCAGAAGCTGTCTCAAGAGCAGAGATACGAGTAACTGTTCCATCAATTCTTTCGCCAAGAGCTGTATCAGCATTTGTTCTTGCTGTTGTCTCAGTACCTAAATCCTTTGCTACACCTTCGGAGTGCTCTTGAGCAGCATTAGCAGCGTTCAGTGCACCCTGAGCAGCTTGTTTTGCTTCGTTTACTTGAGCAGCAATAGAGCCTGTGCCAGTACCTGTTAATGCGGCAATAGCAGCTGTGTTCTCGTCAACGTCAGTTCTTAATCCGTTTGTAGTTGCAATTGTTGCAAACTTACCATCTGCTGCAGTCTTTGTGTAGTAGCTATCAAGAGCAGAGGCATTTGCTTTTGTTGCAACAACACTCTCTAACGCATCAACTTCGCCTTGAGCTTTATTAGCTGCAGCGAGTGCGTCATCAGCTGTATCCTGTGCAGCGTCTGCAGCAGCCTGTGCGGCATCAGCGGCTGTCTGTGCTGCCTGACCAACTGTCTTTGCAGCTTCGGCAGCAGCCTTTGCACCATATACTGTGTTCTTGTCAGCATCATCAGCTGATGTACCAAGGATAGCAGCATCAGCGGCTGCAAAGTCTGTTCTGATTTGAGTATCAGCAGCCTCACGAGCTGATTTTTCGCCATTAACAGCTGTAGTAATAGCTGTGTTGAGCTCAGCTACTTTGCTATCAATTTGGGTCTTGGTGTAGTAGTTGTTGAGTGCAGTAGCAATCTGAGTTGCTACATCACCAGTGATTCCTGCATCAGATTTTAACTGAGTAAGGAAAGTGTTGTAGTCAACTTTTGCCCAGCTATACACATCAGCTGCAGTAGCACTTGCCCAAGGAAGGTTAGCGAAAGCAGTCTCGCCGTCACCTACTTTGAACATGATAACAGGAGCGTTAGACTTGATTCCGTTACTACTTCCTGCAGGAGATGTATTAGTATTTGCAGCGATTTCGCAGATACCAATTTCACCCTTCAGAAGAACAACAGCATCACTAGCGGTCCATTGAGCATAAGTACCATACTTAAGTTTAAGTCTGGTGTCAAATTTCTTTGTTGCCATGTGATATATTCCTTTCTTATGTTTATACTATTATACAGTTAAATTGTCAGCAGTGCCACCATCGAGAATGAGCACATCACCATCAGTCTGTACAAGCTTATTAACATTGATTGACTTGACCTCAAGTGCGCCATCAGCATCAACACCAATTTCGTCACTGAGTTTAACAAGACCGAATCCATCAGCGGTTGCAGCAGGAATGTTAACACCCTTATCTACAATTTCAAGAGCTAGTCCGTTAATGCTTACTGATTCAATAACGTTGGCTTGAGCATTTGCATCAATCTTATCAAGTCTACCAATAATATCAGCAACCTCAGCTACAAGACCGCTTGCAGGAATGTCGCCGTCAGCAGCTTTACCTACTGTGGTCTCAATAGCGAGAACACGAAGGTCATTAGCTTCCTTGTAAGTGTCTAACTGGTCCTTAACTTCACCTGCTGACTCACCACCGTTAATCTCAGTGATTCTACGAGTGATTTCTTCATTGGTTTCGGTCTTGGTATAAGCATCCTCGATGCCATAACCAGCAAGAGTACTTGCCTTTGTTGCTTTAGTATCAATGGCTGCAGTATTAGCAGAAATAGCTTCTGCATTTTTTGCAATGGCTTCTACATTTGTTGCAATAGCTTCTGCATTGTCTGCAATGGCCTCAGCATTAGCTGCAATATCAGCTTTTACTTGCTCGTCGTCATAAGTAGCAGCGTCAATTGCTTCCTGCTTAGCAGTAGCAATCTTACCTTCTACTACAGAAGTTGTATCGTAATCAGCAAGTTTAGCATCAGCAACTGTTCCAGCAACTGCTTCAACTTCAGCTTCAGTCCAGTGACTTGCTTCGTCTGCGAGGTGGTCATCAATCTTTTTCTCGACAAGGTCAAGAGCGTCGGTAACCTCTTTAACTTTACCGTCAACTTCGTCGGATGTATCGTAATCAACTAATTTTGTATCAATTAAGCCGTTTACGTCATCTGTGCTAAGATGAGGTTTGCCTTCGAGAACTACGATTCTATCAACAGCAGCTTGGAGCTCTTCATCAGTTGCATAACCGCTGAGGTCAGCGTCTGTATCATCGATGAGCACCATCTCACCGCTAATAAGAGCATAGATGTCTAACTTGTCGCCGTTAGGAACAAGATAAAGCACATTAGCAACTGCATCTTCAACGGCTGGGACAGAGTCAACTTTCTCGAACACTGCATGGTTGATTTCTGCAATAGCAGTATCAACAATTGTCTCAACCTGAGCAGCTGTTTGGAAACCAGAGTCATTAGTAAGGTCGCTTACCTTTGTAGGAATTACAATGGCATCAATCTTTCCTTCAAGCTCTGTCTTAGCAGCGCCAACAGTAGCAGCTACTTGCTCTTCTGTTTGATATTTTGCATCGTTTGTGAACTCACTTACGTTCTCAGGAACTGTGGGAAGGTCTGTTTTCTTAGCATAATCCTTCTCAATAGTATCAACTCTGCCAGCGATAGCTGTATCATCGTAAGTAGCGGCTTCGATTGCTTCTTGTTTTGCAGTCTCAATCTTGCCTTCGAGTTCTTCAACTTTAGCATCAATTTCGCTCTTGCTGTAAGCGTCAAGATAAATCTTAACTGCTGCATCAGCATCGGATGCTTTAACTTCAAAAGATACGCTTGTTTCTGAATCAAGTCCTGTAAATGCGTATGTGGTGTTGCCGTCACCCTGAGCGATTGTTTCAATGCTTACCCAGTTAAGAGTTCTGTTGCCCTCGGCATCAACTTTAACTTGAGCTAAAAGACCATCGTCTGCAGTGTCAAATCCAACGAGCGAGAGGACTTCGCCATCAACTTTGATTGACTTGCCATCAGCTGTTAATTTGCTACCAACTGCATGATAATCTAAATTCTGGTCAATGTAGAAGATTTCGGTTGATGCTTCGTTAACAACAGCAACAACTTGACCAGGGTAGGCGACAGTAGTAATCTTATCGCCAATGTATTCAACTAACTTTGCTTCGCTTTCAAATACGGAATCAGCATCAATAGGTAATGGATTGCCTCTCTTAAGAGATACGGCAACGTCCCATAATGCACCAACCGCTTTTGCGTCGAAGAATGATTCACGAATTGACATTATGTGTTACCTCCTTATGCTTTCTTAATTGTTAATGTTGCACTACCAGATGCGGCGGATGTGTTATTAACATACCAAACATCATAATCAATAGCAGTGTAACCATTAGCGCCTTCAACGGAAACTGTGATAGGACCTAATACGGTCTGAGGAGCTGTGGTTTTGGAGTCTGCGACAGCAGGTTTGTAACCTTTTCCAGCAGGAGCTGCGAAGAACATCTGCTGCATCTGAGCCACATCCATTGAGGATTTCCAAGAACCATTTGCAGCATTACCAAGAGTTCTGATTTGAGCACCAGTGATTAGAGTTGCATCAGCTGCACCTGTTTCAGGATTCTTAATAGCATTGTCGCCATTTTTATATCCGCAGAACCAAGCACGATAACCAGTGAGGGTTCCTTTTTCAAGACCAGTCCAAGACTTCTCAGCAATTTGTTTAGCTTCGCATTCTTCACCAATATTGTTGTGAGGAACAATACCAGCAGACTGTTCGATAGAACCTGTAATCTTCAAGCTGGTTGTATCAGTAACTTGAATAGAAGTAAAGGTACCGGATGTGCCATTCTTTGTTTCGCCATTGAATGTTGCTGTTGCATCGCTGAATGTTACACCAGTGCTATCATCATAGGTGTAGCTACCAGTTGTAGTATCAAAGCTATATGCAATTGCGATGTTGGTACCAACCTCTTTTGCGCCAATGTTTGAAGACTTAAGAGTAACAGTGGGGTCTGTCTTCTCTGGGTCTTTTGCTTCAGCTAAGATTGCTTTGAGCACTTCCTCGAGGGACTTACCTTTTGCTGAGATAATACCTGAACCGCTAGAAGGAACAGTCTTTACACCGATGTTAGCAGTGTATGTCAAGTCCTCATTGAGGATAACATTTTCTGCATTGTAGTTGCCATCCATTGCACACCACTGTTCGCCATTGTGAACATAAGCGGTGTAACTGTAGTTAGCAGCTACTGTTTTTCCATCTTCTGTGGTATACTGTTCGTTAATAACAGTTTTAACGATTGCTACGCTACCTGACTTGATGGGTGATGCTCCGTCTTTACCAACTGTAGGAAGTTCTTCGCCATTTGTAAGCTCCCAAACCTCACTACCAACGGATGCAACGGTTGTCTCTAAAGCTGCGATTCTTTCGACTGCTGCTGCAAGACTTGCTGCGATTTCGTCACCAACATAAGGTAAATTCTGGTACTGAGTATAACCATCACCGATTTTAACTTTAACAGCGCTTAGGGCGTTGCTATCAGCAGAATTCGGTGCGTCCACAAACTCAACAGCGGGCTCGCCTTTTGCTAAGACATAAGTGGCAAGTTGTTCCCATGTTGCTTTTGAGCCGTTAAGTAACAGAATCTTGGTGACAAGAGTTCCATTTGCCATGTGTGGGCCTCCTTATTATAATTGTTATATTATAAATAATTAAGCTCCGAGACTTGCAAGTAAGTCTTCTGCAGTACCACCGGTAACTGTTTCAACAGACTCGACAACCCCATCGCCTAAGTTATCTACTTGTGATTGTAAATCTTCAACTGTAGCAGCTAAACTATCTACTTCTGAATCATCAGCCTTTGTGTCCAACACTGCAGCAACTTCGCTAATCTTCTCATCTGTGTATGTAGCGTTCTGTTGTGCAATCTCAGCCTTTGCAGCTTCTAATGCCTCTGTATCAAGTTTTGTCTCAACTACTTTTTCTAACTCTGTAACTGCTGTTACATCAGCTTTGTTCTCAACTGTTTGCTGTAAAACTGTAACATTATTCTGCACATCCGCTATAGATGTTTGCACTTCAGTTACTGCTTCAACATCAGCTTTTGTATCAATAGCTTCCTGTAAAACAACTACGTCTTGTTGAATTGTTGTGACTGTCTCTGTTGTTACAAATTCAGTCTTAAGTGTCTCAACAACAGTCTCTACTTTTGTATCGACGGCTTCGTTAACTTGATTGTCAACTTTAGCTTCAATACGAGCGTCAACAAACTCTGTTAAACCTATAACATCCTCTGCGTTAATCGGTCCGGATGTACCAGAGCCGCCAAGAGGTTCGTAACAAAGTTTAGTGCTATTCCATTGATATAATGTCGCTGTCTCTTCGGCTTTGTAGATTACATTCGACTTACCTACGTTCGGGAACGAACTACGTTTCTTAGCACAGTAGATTTGGTCAGACCCAATCCAAGGCAAGTCACGATAGTATGTAACTCCATCACCAATCTTAACATTAGTAGAGCCATCATTACGAAATACAACGATTGGCTCCCCAGCTAATAACAGCGGATTAGCGTTAAGAATAGCATCTTCTTTACCACGTTTGAGTTTATAGGTGTGTGAAACAATTGTGGTTGTTGCCATTAAACTATTTCTCCTCCCTCAAATATGATAGTCTGTACATCAACTTCTCCGCCCTCAAAGATAACTTCTTGGAACTCGCCACCTTCAAGTATTAAGTGTTCTACATCATACTTGCCTTGTTCGTAGTACTTGTCCTCATTTTGGACTGGGTTGTTACCTTCGAGCCAGAACAACGTGGAAGGAACAATGGTTCTAACCATTTCTTGTCCCCAAGAATCAATTGAGCGTAGTTTTATCATGTAGTAGTATTTACCTACTAACAACTTTTCTGTGTCCTGAGGCTGAAGTACGAGTAAAGTGTTGCCATCCGCGTCTGTAGGACTCGTGTGGTCAAATACCTTTTTCATAACTGCATCCTCAAATGCTTGTCCAGGCTCCATAAGTCCGAAGTACAACTTATCGTTCTCTGTTAACTTGCGGTATTTCGGTTGAAGCTTTGTACCAACATTAACATAGATTGGAGTTGTAAGGCTGTCGCCACGCATCAATGTTATGATGCCATTTTCTGGTTCAATACGCATAGCCTCAACTCCTTAATCTACAATAAACATAAACTTGTCTTTCAAATAGGAAGCTTCTCCACTCGTTACTCTAAATGTGCAATAGTATACGCCTGGTACAAGGTCCTCTGAAATATCTTTATTAACCTCGCACGAAATCTCGTTAGCGCCCATTTGCGTAAATGTATGAATGGGTTCCCATCTGAAATTATAAATAGTGACGTCCAGTTGAGTATCTTTAACTACTGGAGTTAAATCAATCTCTTCTGTTCCGTCAGTTGGATATATCACGTAATCATCTTTTACCCAAACAAACAAGCCCTTATACATACCAATGCATGTCCAAGAAATGCAATTCGGAATGTTATATGCTTGCTGACCTGGATACCCAACAGTACTAGTATCCGGAACCTCACCACATTTGTGATAAATGATAGCGTCGTCTTTTACTTTAATCTTCTCAACACATGATAAAGTAAAAGTAAATGTGTCACCATAATTCCATTGGTAGCCTACAAAATTATTTTTTATATTGTAAACTTTACGAGGAATAACATCTTCCTCGCCTACGGTATGATACTCATCTGAGGGTTTCGGAGTACTATTATCTGGAATGGTTTGAAGAGGATAATCATACTTATCAAACATACCCATGATACCTGTCTCCTTTTAATTTTGTACACTTTTTATATACAATAAGAGATGACCATCATTTCTTCATCAAACAATGGTCATCTCAGCTATAATCTTATATGTAGTTATCTGTGTCTATTATCCAATTTCAGTATGATATGTACCTTCAGGAATATGTATAATCATAGACCACGGATAATATCCTGTACTGTATGTTTTTTGAAATTTTGGAGCATCATATGTAACTCCATAGTAGGCACAAACTCTTTTGGCGAAGTCGAAATCCTCCTCGGCAGGAGCATAAACAATAATGTCACTGTCTCCATGACCGAACACTTTTTCGTAACGCTCACCTCTGCGTGCTTTTAACTGCTTATCTACTTGCTGCCCTTCGCCTTCATTGTCAAGTGAAGCATCGAGCTCATCCATAACTTTATACCACAAGTCTTCAGCGCTATAATCAGAAGCAAACTTAACTTCGTTCGCGCCACGAGCTCTCTTCTTCTTCGCAGGAGCCTCCGGAGCAGCTACGGGTGCTTCTGTTAATTGCTGTGTTGATGTCTCAGTAGACTTAACAATAAGCTCTTCATCATCAACTGCGGGGCTAACCACTTTCACATCTTCGAACAAACTTTCTGACAACTTCATTCTCTTCATCTCTCCTGTTGGTTTAATATTTATTTCACGACGCATTGTATCGTCGATGAAATCCTTCATTGTGTCGTCGAAATCTTCAAGAGAGTCCTCAAGCACTTCTCTTCTCTTCTTGCTACGATTCCGTTCCATAGCATCAGCGTAAGAAAGAGTTCCGACAATGTCCAATTCGTCGTCTGAACCTAAATCTTGATTTCCGAGCAGCGCTTCGTTCAGCGGCGACATTCTAAACTTTTTGAATTTCATTATGTATTCCGGCCTCACTGTTCTATTATATTATATAGCCTAATGTTGAAAAAGTCAATACCTTTTCTTAAAATTTCTTGAATTTTCTTGGAATTTTTTATGCTTCTCTGCTGTGGAACAATTCAGCAACCGCTTTTGTGTCCCACATAGGTATTACTTTCAGTTGATTCATCTCGGGAATAACAACTGTGTGCACATGACCGTTGCCATTCAATGACTCGTAGTCAACAATCAAATCATTGAATGCATCGCGTTCCATCTCAGTCCAGGCTTGCATAGGATTCATCTTCTTACTGGTGAATAATCTATGCATATCCAATATCTTTGCACGTAAGGCATTACGCTCACGGTCTTCAAGTCTATCTAACCGCTCATTCAAGATTCTTTGATTCTCATTCACACCGTCTTGAATCTTATTACAAGTTTCAAGTATCTTCTCGTCAGCATGCTTCAGCTCTGTCTGAATAGCAATACTCTGCTCACGATACTTCGGCATATTACGAACACCAGTAAGTGCTTCATCTATATCATCTTGCTGCTGTTTGCGCTCTTTATAAGAACCGATTATTTTATCTTTTAATTTCTTATATGCTATGTATATTCCAACAACAGCTATAATAATTTCTACTAATAACGCTATTGTCAGTCCACCAAATACGTTATTGAATTGCTCTAATCCGAACATTACATCTCCTCCACAATAAGTGGTGCGGAGGAACATAGAGTCTTGTTAGTCATCTCATACAACATCCTTCAACCAGTAATCATAAATGGCAAACAAGTCTAAGTTTGCTTTATCCGCGTACGATGAATAAAGGGACATCATTCATCATATTTATCATACAATGAATGATGTCAACTTAATTCTGCTTATTCATTCGAGGCCCACTTATCGTATGCTCTCTTATAATCTGGGTCATCTTTGTTATCCTGATACATTCTATCAATAACAGCAGTTACAGCTTCCCCGTCACCGTTGAGCTCTTTCTCAACGTTTTTGAATGACTGATAAATCTGTTCCCAGCGTTCTGTTCCTTCCATAATAACAGCCTCCTTAATGTCTTCACTGTTATTATTTGGAGTTTCAGTTGAATTATTTATGTTTTCTTCAACAGTTACTAAAGCGTCTCCAGCTTCCAATTCTCCTGCGTCAATTGCTTGAGCATTTGGAGCAATTGTTTTAAGAAGCTCTTGAATCTGTCCTACGTGTTTATTTTCTTCAGTATTGATTTCATCAATCTGAGCAGCAATCTCCTCAAAGCCTTCGGCTTTTGCTGTTACAGACATATCGTTATACATCTGAATTGTCTTGAGCTCATCTTGCATAGCTGTGTTTAATAAAGAAGCTAAGCCACTTTCCGGACCTTCTGCGGGAGCACTTAATACAGGAGTCTCCACGTCTTCAGTGAGTGACTCATTCTTTGAAGAGTACATGTTAGTATAGTATTCCATGATAGAGTGGAATTTTCTAAGTTTCTGATTTACAAAGACAAGCCTGTGTTCAGGCATATTAGGAATAATCTCAATCATATCACCACAGATTTCAGGAATCTCTACATCAAGATATCTCTGTGCTGTTGCTACTTCGTCCTCAAGGCCCTCTTTTAATTTCTTACTCTCATCAATGTCATCATCACTAGACTCAACACCAAAACCGTTATCTTGAGCAACTTTGCCCATTCGGTCAATCCACAAGTCTCTTAAATCCTCTTCCTTACAGTATCGAATGAGTTGAGATACAAGATAAGATAAGCTCCCCTCATCACCATTGTCCTCAAGATAATCTAAGTAATCATAAAACTTATCTGAATACTCGCCCATACCTTTTACATTTTCAGTAAGGCTTTCATTCATGTATTCTTTAATCTGTGCAATAATACTGCTTGCTACAGTTAAAGCGTAAGCTCTCTTTAGATGCCAAGGCTCACGAATCTTTCTCATATCAACATGAGTTGTATCTTCAAACTCGCTACCATCAGCATCAACAATCTGAGTGATAACATTTCCATCTTCAAACCAGACGCCACCAATGTCATAACTACCATCAAATGTTTCTGAAACATGACTGAGAACTTCTTCTGCAAAACTATTCAAATCATCTCTAGTGAAATACTGGTCGTCTTCAATATCAAATGCCCCACCATAGGATGCTTCATTTACAGATTCTTTGTAAGGTCTCTTTCTGATACCAACTAAGTCTGCTGTTGTGTCAGGCACTGTCCCAGACACTAAGTTCCACTCATCAATTGCATCTTTTGCAGCTTGTAATGTTGCAAAACCTTCATCCTCTAGATAAGCTTTAGTAACTTTCTCAGGTGTTCCGTCATAAGAATAAACATCCCAGCCATCACCAGCTCTATTCTTAAGAATTACATAACCATTGTAAAACTCCTTTTGGAAACCCTTAGATGCTTCTTCAATCTTCTTGTAATGAGGGTCGCCAGGTTCCATTCTGTAAACCTCTGCGTCATCCCACAACTTCTTGTTGTTGTCAATATACTTGCCACATTCTTCTTCGGTTCCTCTAAAGATAATAGAGTCAGTGGAGAACTGGTGCACACCATATTGAACATCATTTGACTCCTCAAGTTTGTCTCTACCATTATGAGCGCCAATAAACTGATTTAATACCTCATAAGAGATTGTTTTTTCATCTTTGAAAGAATCTCTGATGGAATTGATGCAACCGTATTTGTCATCAATATCGTCAAACTCGTAATGGTCTGTGATATAATCAGCAATAGTTGCTACTTCAATTGATTCATTAACTGCTTTGATAAACTTCATCTTACCAGAAGCTTTCTGTTTATCAATATAACTATCAATGCCTGCAACTGCATCTTCAATGTTTGAATAAGAACTTCCCATTGCAGTTTCTCCAGCCCAGTAGGGAGTATACTTACCGTCATTGGAAAATAGATGATAACCAGCATAATGAGCAGTGTCGCCATCTAATCCATCTGCTCTCTTTTCGTATGTGACTTTTCCATACTTACCAGTAACAGCTTCTGCTAATGTGTAAACACTGGCGTCAGTATCGTTGTCAATGTTACGAGTTTGACCGTCATCACAAACAGCTTTAATGATGTAATTGCCTTCGCCTACTCTTTCTTTACCGAAAGCATTAGCGTCTTCTAGTGTGCCTCTTTGACCAATCATCTTACCATTGTCAGTAGGAGATTTAGGTGCTTCAAATACTTGGAAGAATTTTACTTTGTAATCTGCAGATTCATTCATGTCCCATTTCTTGTAATCAGCAGGAACTGTTTCTGGAATTGCAGCTGTAATTTTGCACTTGCCTACTTTATCTTTAAGTTGCTTTTCTGCATCCTCTTTACTATCAGCATAGATATAATCGGTTAGTCTGTCGCCATCGTCAATGTAGTATTCCATCTTGAATCTTGTGACAGTGTCGCTTTCATTTAACTTCTTTGCTTTAGAGCCAAGTGTTTTAATTGATTTGGATTCACGCTTAGGAAGCAATGCTTTGCCTAAACGTCTTCTCATTCCATCAAAAGAATCCATCGGCTCGTCACCAACAATCTGTCTATAACTCAACTCTACAACTTCAGGAGTATGTGTGTGACTGTATTTTACAGCACAGAACTCAGCACCATTGTCTCCTCTTCTTTGGAAGATAACATAGTAATTACTGCCAGTGTACTTATCGTCACGATACATCCAACCATCTGCTTGAAGTTCTCTATTGAGTCTGTCAACCTCATCCATGACCTCTTTGTTGTCAATCCAATAAGTTTCACTGATTGACTTTGACTCTACTAACTTCATACCTTGCTTCTCAGCTTGTGTGTTAGCAATTGAGCCACAAAATACATACTTAGTAAATGGTTCAGGAATGCTGTCCTCCATATACTCAGCAGCGTAGTCAGGGTCTTTTCCTGCTACATCTTTTGTCATGTAGAAGTACTTCTTCTCACCATTGTGGTCTACATAATATCCAAACCAACAATGCTGAATGTCTTCATTTAGTTTTTTAATTTTCATAGACAAATGTCACCTCTGTGTCCTTTCTTCTATATGCTTCTTGTAAGTATCAATATATCTTAATACAGATTGTAATGAGTTTAGATGTTTTGGTTTAGTTATCCCGTTTGATATATTCATATGCTTCAATACAAACCTATTGTTCTTCTTCTCAACTGTTAGTCCGTAACCTTTAGCTGTTGTTTCAGTGTGGCTGCTGTCATTCAACGCTTTGGCAATAGTAACAATAGCGGGTTCGTCCTCAACATAAGATGCTGTCCCTTCACTTTTACACTGCACAGAACTTACACAGTCCAAAGGGACACCAAGCAATCCGCTGGCTTCTAATCTTTGGAGTTCGTCTGTAGCTTTACGCTCCATTTCAACTTCAGTTCTTAGAAGTGCGTCATTATCATGCGTATCTTTATACGTTACAATGTAAGTATGTAACGCTTCTACCAACTTAAACTTCATACTGTCACCACACTTATAATTACATTATATATGAATATATACAAGAAATCAACATAAAAGAAAAGGAGCTAGATGTTCCACTAGCTCCTTTTTCGACATCAGTAATAATAATTCAGCAGCTTACCAAGTAAACTCGTTATTGATAATAAATGTAATAAGATTTCTAATTTTACTTGCTGTATAATTCCAATCATTATCATCAGCGATGTTTACGAAGTATTCAAATGCTTTTGAACAAGCCTCATCTGTACTCATTGATTGGCCGCCAGACAAACTATCATTAACTTGAAGTACACAATCATAGAGAACATCATGTAATTCATCTGAGCTAATGCTGTCGATAGCGTCAAAAGAGGGAAGTGATGTATCTTGGTTAATTACTGCATCTTCCTCTTTTTTATATACATTTACAACAACCTCATCTAGCCCCACAGTAAACTGTTTCACATAATGCTCATTATCACTAAGGAATACTTCATATGGGCATTGTTTGATGATTTGTGCTACTTGCTCTTCATTCTCGCACATTTGGACAACTTTATTAGCAGAGCCATCAACGCGGAATATCGCTCTTACATAGTCCTCATTTTTAACTTTCATGATATCCACACCAGTTGATTTAGCACTAATGCTAGGAATTTGTCCATCTTGAACTAGCTTGAAAATACAATCTGCTATCTTGTTTGCCCAAACCTTTAATTCAGCTGTTACCTCTTTAGATTCACTTAAGTTTCCAATCTTCATATCATATACTTCTTCAGTAATAATGTCTCCTGCAAAATCGTCAGCGTTATATAAGTAACCAGGATGTAATTCGTAACCTAACCAGTTACTTGCATAACGATTTAGACAAGGTTCTGTACCAGCAACAACCCAGTTATCTTCACTGCCGTCAGCTCCGTGATTCTTTCCAAGGAACTTTAAGCTATATGCTTTCAACATATCAATATCTTCAGCTGTGAGTTCTGGGAATAGATAGATGTGTGTTGCAGTTGCTTCTTTTATAGATTTAGACTCATATAATTCTGAATCCATCAAATCATAGTATGCATCTGCATCGTAAGATTCTAACCAACTGAGAATTTGTTCAGGGTCTAGTTCCTCGTCCTCAACGTCTTCAAATTCTACTACAAAAGCATCATAAAGTCTTCCTGCGTCATATGTCTGAAGCCAATCAAACAACTCTGACAGTTCATCTCCACGATAAGATGATTCTTTGAGCACAACAGTTCCGTCCTCTTCGGGTCTTCCTGTGTTTATAATATCAGGATTATCTGTGCCATATTTAGCTTTCATCTCATCGGCAGTCATTTCAATTACAGCTTCTTCAAGTTCTTCTTTCTTAGCCTTCTTCTTGAGGTCTTTGAAGTCAACTTGGAACCAACTACCAACTCTATCAAGTTCAACAGAAGCATAATGTTTTTCAAGAATCTTTACTGCATGATTTGCTTCTGATTCATATCCATATCTACCAGCGCCATCTTTTACAGTAAAGTTCTTTGTCTCTAACTTTAACTCATCAAATACTTGTCTGTAAGTGTAAGGCTTATCTTCAGTTTCATCTGACTCTTTAATCTGTGCAGGCTCTGTGGTTGTATATCCCTCTGCTGCATTGTACTCTAAAACTACTCCATTTGCTCTTACAATCTTGAAGGACAATCCATCGTCAGCAATTTCATGTGACTTATCGGAAGCATCAATTTCTTGTTCAAACTGGTTTTTAACCATCTTCTTATATCTGTCAGTCATTCTGCCTTCTTTGATTGATTTTGATTCATTCTGAGGAGTAAACTCAATAGATTCATCAAAATCAATATTTGTTGACCTGCTCGCTCTGGAATTGTCTGTTGGGGTATTTACTGAACGCATACGCTGTCTCACTTTACGCATATACTTTTTCCAGAAATTAGAATCTAGTGCTTCTTCTTCAGTTACACCGTCATTGAAAGTTTTACCGTTGACATTACATTCTATAGAAAATCCAATCCCACGATACCGTTTTTCATTCTTTGTAAGAATGTCACTTCCTAGTTGTTTATTTATTACTTGTATTTGTAGATTAACTTCTTTTTCTGCTTTTGAATGTAATCTAATCTTATTGTCTATTTCATCTATATACTGCAATAATGTTTGTATACGAGTTTCAATCTGAGAATGAATCTGATTATAATCCAATTCATAATCTACAGGTTTGAAGTCTGCTGCGGGAACACTGAACCTATGGTCAGCAAAGCTCATATATCCACTATATGAAATATCATTCACGGTATACTCCAAGTATCCAGACCTATACTCCACTGTCTGAAAGTTTCCAAGTTTTCCTTCAACTTCAACAGGTGTGACGTATAAGGTAATTGTCTCATCGGGTGTGCCGTCTAAGTCGTTTATGGACGGATAGAAAGAAGGAACTAGTTTAATCGAATATTTACTCCCAATTTCATCACATATCTTAGACACTTTACTGAGTTTATCAGTATATATTGATTTATAGTTGTTCAGCTCAGAATCCATGTAGATGTACGAACGAAGTGTTTTCTTGATTCTTTCAAGATTACCTTCATACAGTAATTCAGGTGTTATGTCAACATTAGTGGGGATGTCCCATATACTAACGTCAAGATTTATAGTTCCGTCCTCATCTTGCTCCCATCTATACTTTGCTTTAATATCACCACGCAAGTGCATCTTGAACTTAAAACTATAGTAAACTGGTCTTTGATTCTTTTCCAGAGAACCATTACTTAAAGTAAAACTAGCTATCGGCAAACCAAGTTCTTTGATTGCTCTTTCACACAAAGGTCTAATGCTTTTCTTAAGCCCTTCAATATCTACAGTTAAAGCCTTTGCTTCAGTAATGGATGTGGACTCATCATATGTCTGTCTGCCACAATGTGCACAATGAGGCTCCTCACCTTCACCAGCAATCAATGCTCTACCACATTTACATCTACCAAGAGGAGGTTCAATCTCATTTCCGTCTTTATCAAGAACTCTTTCAAATGCTTCACCAAGCCATTCATTATCCTCTAAGTAGATATCTAACTCACGAATAACAGCATCTTTTACGTCTTGGATATCTTCTGCGTCTTGGTTAGCATCAAATGCTTGTTGCACCATTTCTTCTGCTACACCATCGGAAAGACCCCAGATTAGATTCTCAATATCAACTAAGTCTTCAGCGGCTTCAACATTTCTTTTGAAATCTAAAACTTCATCAGGGTCGTTGATATCCTCTGTTAGTGATTCGTTCATCTTTAGATAGTTAACAATAGCCTGCTTAAAAGCATCATCGTGCATAGGATACTGTGTCTCTACGTAATCTTCTACACCATCAAATCCGAAAGCATTTTGTTTATAGTCCTGTAAGCAATCATCCAATGTTGCTTGTGAGGGAGCTGCTTCGGTAAGCTCTTCTCCGTCAGTTGTAATACTTGCACTAACGTCACGCTTACGAGCTGAAGTTTTTCTATTAGTAATAGCATTCATACCGGTCATGTAACCAGTTAAAGTACTTAACAACTGACTTAAACTTCTACAATTATTGATAATAACAACTGCTCTCTGTGCAGCAGCGTCTCCTTTAACTTCACCAGAAGTTAAAAGTTTAGTTACACAAGACTTGATAGCATTCATATTCATTCCACAAGCATCAATCTCATCTTTATGAGCATTCAATACTTGAGCAATAGTTCCATCAATAGTTGTTAAATCTTTCTTAGCAGGTCTCTCTAAGGTTGCAGTAGCTTCACTAAGGTACTGAACTACTGATTCCCAATCCTCCCTTGAGCCATCATTCCAAAGCATATCAACGAGCTCATCATCTTCGATACCTGGATAAGCTCTTCTTGTTTCCTCAACGCGTGCTTTAACAGCATCAGCTCCACCTAACTTATCAAGTGTAGCATCAATATCACTCATTGATTCATTTACACCGTTAAGCTCGTCTGCTTTGTCCATAATTAAATCATGAACAGCTTCAAATGTTGCATAAGTCCAAACATCTGCAAGAGTCTCTCTGATGTCTCTGTACAACTCTCTGAGGCGCTCCATACTTGTGATAGCTTCGATAACAGGAGCAAACTCTGCTACTGCTGCTTCATCCACAACATCATCACTAAAATCAGTTCTCAAGAAAGAAACAAGAACATTTGATGTTTCCATATCGAAGTAAGCATTCTTATCCTCTGCTGCTACGATTGGATTAAGAGCGTTTGCTAGCTGTTCACACTCATCATAATCAAGCTCTGTTCTGATTTGGCATTTGATTGCTTCACTACCATCATCGAACTGGTCTTGTTTAACATCAATAAAGATGTAATCATTTACAAAGTCATCGTCATAACCTAAGTTATTAACAATAAACTCTCTTGCTGCTGCTTCAAGTTTTGTCTTCAGGTCAGAAGGATTAGCTTCTTCTGTTAAAGATTCGTCCATCTCCCAATCGTCAACTTTTGACTGTAAGAACTCTTGTGCTTCCTTTATTGTGTCAACAGGACCCCAATCAATAAATCCTGTATCTTCATCCACAATAAAGAACTGAACAACATTACGACCTTCAGGATTGTTTTCGTCTTCAGGTCTGAAAGCCATCCACACTGCCCAGTTGTCGAAATCAAGATGAACTACATCGCCAACACGTCTCATCCATTTCCAATCGTAACCATCAGCGAAGAAAGTCTTACCAAACTCTACTTCACCATCGTCCCAAGCGTCATTCTCATAAGCGTCGTCAACGTCATCTTCACCAAGTAGTTTGCTTCCAACTTTGTCTCCAAGTCCTTGACCGAAGCCAGTAGCTGCAGCTGTGCCCAATGCCATTGCTACACCAGCGACTGCGCTCTCTTTAATCTCAGCTTTATCTTCTAAAGAATAAAGAGAATGTCCTTTCCCATCGTTGAGCTCTTTGAGGAACTTATCAATATCAGTTACGTCATCGTCGTCAACGAGTTGCTCTACAAGACCTTCACACTTAGTGGCAAGGAACTTGCCCATCTCTGCAGGTTCTTCATGAGCTTCAATATACTGAACCATCTTCTTTTTATCTTCATCATCAAGCTTACAAGCTTCATAAAGTGAAGTTAAATCGTACTGACAGTCAGTAGCTCTATCAATTTCTAATAGAGACTCTCTAATGTTCACTCTTTTCATCATATCTGTCCTTTACGTGTTTATTAACTTACAACTGAATTTAGCGTTCAAATGGTTCAGCTAAATCAGTAAAATTACAATCTATAAGATTTACATTATTAAATACAATTCCAAATAATTTTACAAACCGCCTTGTTTTTAATAATGTAATATTGTATACGCGTGTGCATACGCGTTAGGCGCTTATTATATATTATTAGTTATTATATGATAATAATATATCATATAACATAATAGTTATAATTGTTTTATTAGTTTAAGGGCTGGTCCACCTCATCACCCAAGTCTAAGTCTGACACGTCATCGTCATCCAATTCGGGTTCAGAAGTTTCACTATCCGTTAATACATCATTCAACTCAGATATGAATTTGTATGCTGCTTTCACCATACCATCCTGTGTACCCTTGGCGGTATAGTTGATAGCATTATCACCGTTTGTAGTAATGTAACAAGAGTAGTTGAAAGATGTGTCTTCGACACTAAACTGAGCTTTATAACTACTCTTTGTTTGCTGATAACAGATGTTATTCATCTTATCTAGTTTACGGAAGCCAGCGTCATCAAACAAAGAATCTAATTCAGCGATAATAGCATCTTTTTCTGCTTGTTCCTCTTGCAAATCCTCTTGGAGTTCTTCTAAAGATTTGATTTCATCCACAATACTCACCTCACTTCATAATACAATGATTGTAGGAATCCAAGTTTTATAATAGCACGCCTAGCAGCATTAGCTGTAATAAAAGTTTACACATCAAGTAGTATACTTTATTAAGTAGATAAACAACTCGTTAAAGCAAAAGCTGCTTAAGTGGTTTAATTACTTAAGCAGCTCTTTTCTGTGTCTATAAAGTTTGTATATGTGGTAACTGTTAACAAATAGCATAATAATATTCAAAACAATTGTGCTCCATGCAGTAAGTAAACAGCCATACACAATGAAGAAAATGCTACCGATGTTGTTAATGTGCCTCATCCATAAGTTGCCCTTGTCTGTATTCGACTTAAAGAACATCGAAACAAGAACTAGAATACTTCCTATGACGCCCACCAGTTCAGTTATAAACGGTGTTATACCTATCTTCTCCTCTCTTAGTATTTATCTATATTGTTGTAATATTTCCAAGAAATGTTGTTCTCACTGCAGAACTTCACCACATCCAGCTTGCGCTCTTCACTAGAACGAATGTATTCAGTTAGCACAAAGCTATCGAAGTAGAACTGCTGTCCGTTGATAATCATTAAGATGAACAATACAACCAACACCACCAACCAAGCGAACTTGAGGACAGCAAGGAAACCCGTAGTAGCACAGATGTCCTCAATTAGTAACCAGCTTAGTGCGCCTTCGCACACAATGGCAGCGGGAATAATAAACAATCGAAGTATAGCACGAATACGCTCCCAAACAATCTTTTTCTTCTTCATTTGTTCTCCTCCTGTTTAGTAGCATCAACTGCTTTATAAGCAGCAGTAACATCTGTGAAGAATCTTCGATTGAAGTCCTCCAGCTTCATACAATCAACAACATTACCTAAACGGTCAACAAAGATGAAGCACACATGGGCATAAGTGTTACTGTAGATGGAGATGTCAATCTTATCCAAGTTAACAGTTTCAACTTCATATGTACTACGCTCTGTAACGTAGATGGTCTGCCCGATGGAGAACTGCTTTACCAGTTCCAGCTGATGGATAATCTCGTTAGTCATTCTTCTTCTCCTTCCACTTGCCCTCGTACATCTCTGTGTCACACTGTCCAAGTTTGTTGTATTCGTTCACTCTAATCCATCCGTTGTTCTGATAAGTAGTTACAGCGAATCGGTCGTCACCAATCTTAACGGTGATGTCCTCGCCGTCTACATTCTTACCAACAAAGATGTTTCCTGCGTAGTCCTTGATGATGTCTTTACGGCCTTCTGCAGTGTTGAACTTATCAAGGACTTCTTTTGTGATTTCAGTTGCCATAGTATAATTCCTCCTATCACTACAAAGTATATCCACTTTGTGCTTCATTATTATATATTATGTTGTTTGAATTTACAACTAAACGTAGAATTGACCACTGTCAACGAATAACAGTGGTCAATTGATTAAGAAGGCAAACCATCAACAGGAGGATAATATTCTCCAATCAGTTTATGTAGTGTGTTAGTTAACGAACCTTCAACTTGATACGACTCGCCATCGGTTAGTTTAATATATGTATAATTCGGGTCATCTTTGTCGCCGTACACTGCTGTGATATACTGGATGTTGATTGCAATAGTATTGCCATTGCTTAAAGTAAATTGTTGTAACATATCTTTATACCTCTATAGAAAGTACCTTTTCGTATCCACACTTACAACAAGTGTAGAGATGATATCTAGTCATACTATTTGCTTCATAGCTGTAAAGTTGAGATATTTCATCTTTATATCTATGCTTGCAGAACAGTCTTTTAATAAGCTTCCTCATACCTTACCCTCCAAAGGCTGACAGAATCGGCAAGACACTTGTGCAATAATGTTGTCATCAGAAAGCTGCTCACAAATGTCCAACAAAGCATCAACATCCTCTTCGAGAGTGCAACAATCGATGAACTTACAAATATCAGCACACTTGCTTTCTCTGGTGAGATAGTAGTATGTATCGTTTGTGTAAGAAGGGACACTGGAACACGAACAAGTATGGATTTTTACATCGTGCTTAAACTTGCCACAAGCGATGATAATATGTCCGTTCAGGCACTCATGTACTCTTAGCTCATTCTGTATCTTCTTGTTCATCTTGCAAACTGAGCGCTGGTAGCACTCAACACAAGGCATAGTAACGTCCATCATCTCATCCTCCCAGTAGCTTTTTGAATAAGGTCCCTATCAAGAACATCTAGTAAATCATAGATGGCGTCTACTAGAATCTTTTCCCGCTCCGTTAGAGCATATTTCTTTTCTTCCACTTGAATCTTTTCAATAAGTTTGTCTCTCATTACTCCGAAAGTACTTCCAAGAGTAAGAGCTCTTTCATCCTTAACGAAGACAGCAATCTCGCTGTCAGCATCAAAGTAAGGCGTTGCAGGGTCAAGCATTTTCAATTACCTCCAATATTCTACCTGAAGAGTCATCAGGATTGCAATACGACTCACAACCACCGAAGATATCATAATCTTCAACGTAATCTAGTAAACCATTCTTATCAAGCCAATCACCAATCATAACATCGTAGTGAGTAAACTTTGCTGCGTGATTGGCTCTCTGCTTAAGTGCTTCTTTGATGTATTTCGGGCACTTCATCTTATTCCTCCGAGAGGAGAAGCGATACAAGCTCAAGAGCTGTAGCAATAGAACCTCTATGCCCAACGTGCTCATCATTTAAGTAGATGTCGTACACACCATCACCACGACGCTTGATAGTTACTTTCTTATCCGTTGCATTATTGCTCATTATTCATTTCTCCTGTTCCTACAAGATGTTTACCGTCTTCTTTAAGTTGACATTTCTTGATTGTAATAGCCAAGCCCTCTACAACCATTTTAATCTTTGGGTCGCCAAACTCAGCAGAATGTTGCATAAGTACCTGTGAGAGAACATCACAAGCAGAATTATATCCTCTACGGTATGCAGCATTTAACTGCTCATACACAATATCTACAAATGACTCCTCAGTCAGCGGAGTTTGTTGTTCCTGTGATGTTACATTGGTTGATTGATTCAACAGTATTGTCCTCCAATCTATCAGCATTTAAGTGTGTTACTTTAAGACAATCAGCAAGAGTCTTAGACACATCTGTTCCGTTAAACAACTGTAAGCATTGCTCACACCAATCTTTACAAGTATAACTTGCTTCGTGCCACTCATTAGTTAGTGTACACTTATACTTAACAGGATAAGATGTGTAGACCATTCCGTCATTATGTCCACAGTTAGAACAACTATTCATACCACATATTGTTCCAAGTGTGCCATAACCGAATGTGTAGTCATCAGGCAAGGGAGTACTAACATGCGGATAGAAACAATCTGTATCAAAGATAACACCCTTACCACTGCAGCTCTTACAAGTTTCAGGGCAAGTATTTACCACTGTGCCAGAATGATATGTATGATAAAATCCTGCTGGTACTTGTCCTCTTCCTTCACAAACTGGACATTTGTATACACCCATTATTCTTTCTTACCTCCAAGACGATAGTAATCTTCTACTGCTATGCAATAGTCAGTAGTTAGGTCTGTAGTAATGATATCTTTACACTCCATCCAACCTCTAGTGTCTTCAACTTTCACGACGAAAAAGGCCCCAAGAGATTCAACAATAGCTACATCAGTGGTAATCATTACATCGTTTCCAAGTCTACTAGAGTTGCTATGCTTTACAATCTTCATTACGTACTTCACCTCTAACATTATTATAATATAGAATTGACCGCATTACAACTTAAGTAAGTTGAATACGGTCAATAGATATGTATATTTAACTTTCAACTTGTGCCTCGTTCCAAGTGTTAACCATCTCAGCTAATACTGAAGTAATGTATAGTTTCGGCAACGAGACTTGGGCAAGCTGAATTAAACTAATAGTTCTGCTAATGCTCTTGTGCTCACATTTTAGAACTATAATTGATTCTGTTGTGCAAGTATCTCTATAGAAGAACTTCGGCTTCGTACCGCACTCTGAACAAGTGTTTACAAAATCTTCATAGTATGAGAACAGTTCAACAATATCTTTAATGCTCATTCGCTCTCCTATTCCACACCCTTGCATCTAAGCCTTTTGTTTTATAAGCATCTGTAGACGGACCGATTGGACATCCATCATTGGAACATCTTATGTAATACATCTTATGTCCGTAAGCATGTGTTATTTCGCATCTCACAGCAGGATAACCACACCACGGACAACTCTTTAGATTATCTGGCACAGTATATTCCTCCTTATACATTCTCGCTATCTGCATCATCAATCGGCTTTGTAAAGAATAAATACATAACGTCAACTCCGTATTGATTCTTTGCCACAACCGAATTTACAAACTTATATCCAAGCTGTCCATACTTATTCAGCATGTTGTTTAACTCACTAGTTGCATAGTTAGAGATTGTAGTAGATGTGTTGTGATATCTCACTTCTTATCACTCTTCTATCGACTTTAGTTTGTTTAACTGAGCTCTAAGTTCCTTCACATCTTTTTCAAGCTCAGTTATACGGTTATTCGTCAAAACAATACAGAGGCTAAATGCAAAAGTGAGAATCATTATAACAAGATATATATCAAAATTCATCATTTATCACGTAACCTTTCTCCACAACAAGGGCAGTACTCAACGCAGTAAGGACTAATCATCAATTTACTGTTCTTGATAACAGTAAATTGATGATTAAACAAACGACAACCACTCTTATGATAGTTGAACTGGCGGTCCTTCTCAACATTGTGGAATAGATACTTAAAGAGTCTTCTCACTTATTGACATCCTTTCTACTACGTCTCCAGTCACCGTATGCTTTACCAAGAATAAATATCAATGACGAGCCTGCAAGACGTAGAAACAAATCAATCCATCTAGGTCCAACATCATGAAAATATGATATACAAACAAAAAGAAGGGCAAGTAGTAAAATCATTACACAGGAAATAAAATCAGCAATCATCTTATCTTTATCCATCAGCGTCTTTCTCCAACCACATTCTAATAATATCTTTATTGTCTGGAATATAATCTAACTCAGGAAAGAACTTACAGTTATCATGTATCTCGCAGTAAGCACAAGTAACACCACTACCATAGAAAGGAGACAAGCGTAAAACTTTTATAGCAGTATCTCTATCAACTTCAATAGCTTCACATTTCTTACAGTAGTTCGCATCAAACCACTTCATCCAAGGAGCACCATCAAAGTCTCCATTGTTATCTATCCAAGTAGCTAACTCATCAAGAGTCATGCTATGTAAGTTATCATAGTTTGTTTTCAAAGTAGCCCTCCTTGTTGGTACGATACTTTTCAGGAACGTAATCCCAGTTATGAATAGGGTCATCTTCTAACTCTTTTTCAGTTTTATATGCATACCAATCGTCGTCTAGGGGAGTAATTTCATCATTCCATCTATCTCCACCAAGTAAAGTTGCCATTACAATGCCCCCTTATTCTAACGCTCCAAGGATAGCATTTGCAGCTGCCTTAATAGCATCTCTATTTCTATTCACTTCATACTGAAGATTTCTAATGTCATCCGCCACCGCAAGTTGCTGTGCTTCAATAGCTTCCTGCAATTGAGCAAAATTACTGGCGATAGTTCTTAGAATGTCATTTACTTCTGTGCTCATTAGAAGCTCACCTTCTTTACTTTACTGCATTTTTCGCACATATAAGCTACTTTATGTACACCAGGAGCATCAATACGTAGAACTTCAATAAAATTATGCAAGCACTTTCGTTGTTCAGCAGTATTCATAACAGCGTAAGTAATAGCCCAACTGATGAAAGCACTACAAATAGCTACAGCTACACAAATAATAATCCAATCAACTGTTGTCATTCATCCCACTCCATTTCTTTTTCTACTCTCGAAACAATCTGAGCATCAATAAGTGCATAAGCTTTAGCTAATTCTGCAAAATCAGAATCAACAGCTCCTGACATTCTTTTCAGTAATACTTCTTGAATGTCTTGCATATATTTAACTTTGTTAATTGACATTTACTATGGCCTACTTTCTACCTAGATGTTCCTCTATTTCATCAAGCTTCTTGATTGCTGCATCCGATGACCTATCATATAAAACTGCATGGTAAGGAGGACTGTTAAATACTTTAATCCAGCCCTTATCAATTAAGAAGTCATCCGGTGCGTTTATGTTATTATGTGCTACTTTATATGTAGTATATTCTTGTTTGTAACACATTACAACTAAATCAGATGCAAGGCTTGCATGCTGCATATAGTTACACATATATGTGTTACCAAGATTGTCAATCCAACCACAACTAAATTCAGAATTGTTAATATTATTCAAAAATAATTCTTTGTGAGTAGCAATACTGGGCCAAGTATCTGCTTCAATAATACACTTAACTTGAGGCATATAACAAGTATGATAACCACCGCACTTATTCATACAGATGGGCATAACATCATCTACACCATACTTGTCAATAGCATACTTAACATACCAGTAAGATAATGCTTCTTTCAAGTCATCAATATATTCCCATACCTCAATAGGCTGGCCTGGACCTTTATCATATACACAATACTTAGGCATCTTCTTCTACACCATCCTCTTTTAGATATCCACACCAAGGAAAACAATCGCACTGTGAACCAAGTGCAGGGCACTTCTCGTCAACAGGACAAGTACAAATCAACATTACTGTTTATCCTTTCCGTCCATCTTTGCACCGCAGTGGCAATACGGCTCTTGCTTATCTTCGTGTCTACCACATTCTGAACATACAAATACGGTTGTTAGTGGAGTGTTCCAGTAATAATAGCCCTCAGGACTCTTTTGTCCTCTGTATCTTTTAATCCACTCCCCGTGCCGTACTAATTCCACATCGTCAGTGGGTATGGTGTCCATCATTTCGGCAATGTCAACGGCATCGAATTGAGTTATGCCGTGACCGACAACCTTAATGCAAGCATCAATCGCTTTCCGCACAGCTTCATCCCGCTCGATATATTCCTTGTCAGCCATTACTGCCACCCTTATCTTTCATCATATAGAAAATGTCATCAACAAACTCTGCAATAGTATCAATATAATCAAAGTACGCATAAGTGTCATGATGCTTTTGCTCATAACAGAAGCGCTCAATCTTAGAGGCTAATTCATAGCTAATATCATAGTTCTCTGTAATATAGCAACAGACATCATGAGCAAGTTTCTTGTCCAGCTCTGCTTGTTTAGCATAAGCTTCTTTCCGTTGAGATTCAACTTTAGCATTATGCTCTTCAACCATTTCACGATTACGTCTTACAGTGAGGTCTGCATCAAAGATATAGTTAGCTGCTACTTTGTTACCATATTTGATGTTGTAATTATACTCACCAAGTCGATACTTTTCTTTAATGATTTCAATATCCATTACATTTCCTCCTTACCAGTTGTTCACTCTAGCACACAAAGCTGAGTATACTTGTTCGATACTGCTTCGCACTTTTTCAGACATCTCAATGTCCTCTTCATCCTCATCAAGCAACTGTCCAAGAATGCCTACCAGCTCCTCGTCTGTTGCGTACAACTTTTCATCCATATTACATTCCTCCATCTCTTTACTATATTATAAATGATAAAAAGTAAAGAGTCAACTATCAATAATAACAGTTGACTCTTCACATGTAGTTATTCGTATTGTTTGTATACTTCGTCTTTCATAGGACTGCCACAATGAGGACAGAACGGAGGAAGTATACCGAATAGCATCTTAGCAGTAAGTTTACAGTTACTACAGAACTCTTGAGACACTTCAGTAGGCTTTACCCAGAGCGCTTCCTCATGAATTGTAATAGGAACTATTTCAGCGTTCTTAGCATCTCTTAGCTGTATCTCCCGTAAGCTTGCCTCAGCTTGACCTCTAATACGGAATATACTACATTGGTTATAGTATTGTCCCCACTTGTTAGCGCCTTTGCCACGCCAATACATGCCCGTGTCAGCATCCCTGATAACATAATACTGCATATTACTTCTTATCTCCCATAAAGCGTTCTACTCGTTTATCAAACGGCATATTGCCAGTATTAACTGCAAATACTTTTGCTTTGATGTATGCTACCATCATATCATAATCACCGTTATGCGACTTTGCATATCTGTAAGCATCTTTTGCTAGTTGAAACCCTACACCACAATCGGTTCTAAGCTGACTAATGATGTAGAAGTCATCTTCAGGCATAGTAGTGTCATCATCGAACACTGCATAGTCAATGCGGTTGCCCATACTATCCAATGCTACCTTTACAGGTTTAGAAGAATGTGCAGGAAGACGATTTGCAGAGGGCTTTTCGTACAAAAGAGAACAACCACAGATAGGACAAAACTGAAACAGTTGAAATCCTCTATCGTCATATGCATCATCTGTAAATCTGCTGCTACCTCCTGCAGTATGGATATTGTTGTCTCTTACTGCTACAGAAGTAAAATCAAACCGCTCACAAAATTCACAACTCATTTTCTTCCTCCTCAGGAGTATCAATCTCTCCTCTATAGTCATTGTGCACACTCTTTGCTTTTAGTTGTTCAAGAGCGTACTCAAAGAAGCATTCTTCATCCATGAACTCTCCACTTTCAAGTTGAACATAATAGTGGAAAGGTTCAAATTCTAATCCACATTTCTTACACTTATTCATCTTCATCTGCATCCTTGTTATTGTAGTTAGTAACAATAAACCGGTCTTCGCACTCACCATCTTCACTGATGGTGATGTAGTTAACAATCTCACAGTAACCATTGCTGTTATTCTTACAGCCTTTAACATTGCAATACATCAGTTATTAACAACTCCTTCCAACTTATGGTATTCAGTAAATGAAGTTTCAAATCTGCTACGTTCAGGATAAGCATCAGGATAAATATACATCAGCCTATCAATCTTATCTTGTGCAGCTTCTTTGGTGTCACATGCACACACTAACTCCCGTTCAGACTGATAAGGTCTTCTGTAGTAAAGTAGAATAATAGTATCCATACTTACTCATCCTCCGTCACTATACTTACATAATCGTAATCAGAATTATTAGTAATCTGAAATACATCGCCAGGAACTAACAACTGATAGTCACCCTTGTAGCCATAGTAGTGAGTAGTGCCAAGAAACGCATCACTGTATGCAGGATAAAATTCCATACGTTCACGCTTATTAGTATCAAGGTTGAGACAGATAGCAACTACAATAACTCGTTTATCTGTTCTAACTTTCTGGTTAGTACCATACGAGCCACCATAGCTGGTAACTGTAGTATCTTGATACTCTCTAATGTCAAGTACTCTATAACGAGTTTCATTTCCACTGCTCATCATTTATTCCTCCGATACTGAGTATGTTCTTCGTCTTGAAATATTTCCATAACAGTGTGAGCGATAGAATATCCTTCCGCAAGAGCATCAATATGCTGTTGGAAGTTATCAGTAGTAAGTCTTTCACTACTTACGGATAGCTCAAATCGCTCCGGATAGTAGCCCCTATCCTTATCATTGTTTTTGATGTAGATATCAAAACGGTCTCTGAGATATTCCTTCTTGAGGGCAACGCTAACAGTATAGATGTTACCGCTATCAACCATCTGAGCAAACCACACAATAGCGAACAGCTCGCCTTGCTCATTTACAATGCAGTAGCGATAGAATCTTTCGTTATAGTTCTTTTCATCACTGTGAGGACTTTTAGTGCAGAAGTCCTTCATATCAAGAACATATTTCATATCTATTCCTCCTCAATTGAAGTAAGGGTGCTTGCCCTCGTAATGAATATGTTTAACTCTCTTACCTCTGTCATCAACACTATAACTGCAGTCTGCGTAAGCTTTAGAACAAAACAGCTCCACTTCTTTAGAAGGAGCACAGAACGTAAACATTTCATCTACAGTTCCATCAGTGTACTCAACACACCACTTATTTCTGCTTAAGTCCTCAGACTCGTAAGTAACATAAAGTTCAACTGACTTGATAGTAATCATTCTTTGCCCTCCTCAGTGTACACAGCCACAAGCCTTACATATCTCGAAGTGTTCTTTGTTACACTCCTCAGTGGCATCATAGTACTCAGCAATAATCAAGCATTGCTCGTGTTCAGGGTACTCATCTCTGAAACGCTGGATGCCATCATTCAGAGTAGAGCAGTTAGAATAAAGATGTTCACAGCCAGTAAATGCGCCACTCTCGTCATAAGATTTAATTCGTACATACATCATAGTAGTTACCTTCCCTTCCATTTACTACACTTATATTATAATATGAAATAAAAAAGAAGTCAACTAAATAGTAGCTGACTTCTTTCTATAAATGTATTATAATCGGCTTAACGGTAGATGTAGTCTCTGAATGCTGCGGATACTTTGTCGTAAGTCTCTTCGACAATCATATGTGTGCCACCGCTGGTTCCTATCTGAGTATTGAACTCATCCTCATACTTGATGTATGTAATGAAGTTCGGATTAACAGTTACTTTGTCTCCAGAAGGATACAGAGTGAATTCAAACATCAGCGTGCCTCCTTTACAATCTCAACTCGATAGCCGAGCTTCTCCTCAATCTCGGCTACGGTCATCTTCCGTGGAGTGTCTTTCACAAGATAATACTGAATAGCTACATGGGAGGAAACACCAGCTTCTCCCCAGTTAAGATTCAGCTTCATGTGATTAGTGTTACAGTTGAAAGTATTATTGAACACTCTTTCAATTTCAGTTAAAATTCCTTCCATCTTGATTGTAAAGACAGTACTATCAATCGACTCACGAGGGTCGCCGCCAATCCAAACTTTCGGAAAGGTCATCTCATTCTTGTATCCCTCATCAGGAATCTCTTTGAATGCTTTTGTGTTTGTTGCACAGTTATATTCAATGCTCTTGTAAACATAACCAGCAATAAAGTCTGCGGATTTGATTTTTGCAGGGTTCATACTTTTTCTACCTCCACTTTCACATCTTCGACGTAATCATACTTACCCAAGTACCAAGCAGCATAAGCAAGACGACTCAAGTAGTCAACAGAGTAGCGTCCTTCGACATACCACTCACCACCAATCTTCTTATACAGAACATACCTGACTTCAACTTGACCTTCCATTTCAATCCTCCTCAGTCTCTGCTGATGTAAAGAGGAATAAATCCAAACAAGAACCATCCCTCATAGTCGTAGGAGCTTACTCCAGGAACAAGTATCTTACGCCACTTCTTACGAACAATCATTTCTACTCCTCCTTAGTTAATGAACACAACTGTGTTCTCAGTTCCCAGATAGTTACAGTCTCTAACATACGGCATACTAGGCACCGCTTCCTTTGCTTTATCATGAACTGCTCTCACTACGTCTTCTGGTGTAGCATTCTCTGCTACTTCAACAAGAACGATTGCAGTTTGTCGTTCAAACTTGTCGTTGACAAGCGTAACATTAAACCACAACTTATCCATATCTTCCCTCTCAGTTAACATAGATGACATCACCAATAGTGCCTAAGTACTGCTTGTTGGTCAGCGGCAATCTTTTGATGACACCGACACGCTGACGAGCTTTCTCACAAGCAGCAGCTGTACGAGCAGAGTCAGTCCAATCCTCAGGACCTTCAACCTCTACCATGATAGAGTACTTATCGCCAAACGTCAAGCACATCACATGAACAACATTCTTCATAAATAGTTACCTTCCTTCCTTACTGTACTATTATTATATTATAACAGTTGAAATATTACAACTAAACAAAAAGAGGAGCACTATATTTCAAGTGCCCCTTTTCTTACATCCACTGTTTTCTTTTCTTAGTGCAATGCTTCCAACCCTTATAGAACCCAACAGGAATGTCATCCCACAATGTAGGAAGGTTTCTTCTTGCAGGACGAGTATACTGTTTATACTCAGGGTCAGTATTAAGTTTCATTTCATTCAGTGTGTGCGGACTACGAAGATATCTGCTGTACCGAATCTTATGACCAACGTTAGGAACAGGAGAACATCTGTAATAGAATACACCGTGCTCATTTCCGCGTCTATCAACATAATGACAGCATCTATCACCACGTTGAACATCATCACCAAGAGTAGAACGAGTTGAGTAAAGTATCATCTAAACACCTCTTTATAAAGTATTTAGAAGACACTCATCCTTTCAAAGTTCACAACAAACACCTCATCTATCAGTCTATAATAAGATGATTATTCTTCGGGAGCGGGCTCCTCAGGCTCAGAGATGTCCACAACAACAAAGTTGCCGTCTTCATCAAACTTACCGTAGTTCACAAAAGCAATTTTGCCAGTAGGCATGCGGAGGTCTGCTTCCATCCACTTACGACGATTGTCCTCCGCTGCAAGAATGGTAAGAGGGTCGATGCCGTCCTCAACATACTCAACTTCGCCCCAGATTCTATCGCCTTTAGCGATGTGTCTCAATTCCGGACGGAAAGCACAAACGATACCTGTACCTTTGTGACCTTCCCACACATGACCCTCTTCAGGCCAAATAGTGTTGCCATCAATAATTTCGTAATTCATTTCTATAGTCTCCTCGTTAAATAAATTCTAACAGAGAATTACTCTCTATTTTGATATACAATTTACAAACAGGAAGGAAGAGATAAGTTACCTCTTTTCCTGAATAGGATTACCATCAGCATCACAATGGATGATGAAAGTATCCCGCTCCTCATAATCATATTCTTCCATACCGTAACCACGGAAGGAGATACGACCAGTAGGAGTAACGCCACAATCAGCATACCAGTATCCAGTATACTCATCTTTGAGATACTCTTCAATGGTACCATGAATCCACACACAGGACATCCAATCCACTTTACCATCGCGAGTAGTAACTTCAACGTTGTAGCCTCTTACCAGACCACGACGCTCGCCCTCGTCGATGAAAGAAGTAGCAGTAGACCAAATCTCATTAGCGGGAACATACTGTAAACAACTCATAACCTGTTTCATAATTCATTACCTTCCTTTCCTTCTGCTTATATTATATAATACTTAACAGAATATTACAACTTAACAGCGGAAGAAAGTAAAACAAGAAGAACCCCACAAGAGTCGCTTCTGCAACCCTCAGGAGTTCTTATTATATCTTAAAGCAGCTTAGACGCTGCTGAGTTATTTTGTTTTAGTAGTATATCTATATTACTAGATGGTCTTAATACCTATCGTCAAATTCTGCTCTTGCTGCGTCTTCGAAATAACTACGGAGCTCATCTTCAAAATAATCTTCAGCATCAAATAACAACTCTGTAATAATATCATCTTTGATATCTCCTACGTTGTTGTATACTGCTTCCCAGTTGAACTCATTACCATTCATAACTTCAGGAACTGCATATCCGTTATCAGGATTTAAGAAGAATGCTTTATCCTCTTCGCTAAGATTACTAAAAGCATGTTCACAACCAGCTATAAACTCTTCTTTACTTATTGTGTTAAAGAACTCTTTCATATCTTCATAACTGGGGTCATATTCAAATACTTCTGTTTCGTCCCAACTATCAAGATTACCATTATACTCATACGGTTCAGAACTTACTACAAAATCATATCTTAATGTCATACCTGATACCTCTTATCTCAGAAGTTACTTTATATCTAATTTAGCAGTTTTATATTCACTGTTTTTTAATTTCTTCTGCTTGTTCTTCATCTTCCCACTCTTTATCATACATAATAACAGGTGGTTCTGCTATATACGGAAGTGCTCTTATTGGATTATACTGTATGAATTCTTCTGCTTCTAACTGTTCCATTCCTTCATCCCTCATTAACTCTTCAACCATCTTTGAATAACTGTATACTACTCTTCCGTCTGTTGTGGTTCCTATGATTGAATTGTCGTATGATGGATTGTTGAATACTATTGCTTCTATTGGAAGTTGTTCTCTAACATCTTCTCTTACTGCCATCTTATCTATGCTCCTCCAAGTCTAAATGCTTGAGTCTTTCGTTGAGTGCTTTAACTATGCTAAACTTAACAAAGGGTAGTGTTAAGTAGTAACCGATGTTATGTAAGTACCACTCTATATACATTCCTCTGTATGTTCTATTCAACACATCGTCGGCAAAACGAGAGCCATACTTATCAAAACACTTCCCTTGAATGATGAATCTCATATCATCAATAATCCAGAAGTGATAACTGCAATCTACATGTATGTTTTTCAACTCATTCAACTCTCCGCTATCTGTATTTCGATTACTGGTTCGTTTGTGAATGACATATCAGTTGTTATCAACTTCACTTCCCAATCCAGATATCTACTGTAAACATATTCTTTTGTTGTGACTGACATCAACCAGCTGTTTGATGCTGAATCTAACAACGTGAAATGCTCATCTGTTCTGAATAAATCTAACAGTTGTTTAAGCTTCATTTCTTATCCTCCGCTGTTATGAATTCGTACTGCTGAATGATATCTTTCTTCAACTTATCTACATTTTGTATAGTTACCGATTCACCCTGCTGGTAGTTGTAAGAGTGTCTAACTGTATGAGCATCAATTGTTTTCAGTATCAATGCTAATTCTACTTTAGTCATGTTAACTTCCCTCTATAATATCAATCAACTCTTTTTGCCACAAGTACTGGTTACGCTCCTCAACATATCGATTGCTTTTCCACAATCCGAATAGATACTTCATTGAGTTTCTTCCGACTATTACTCTGTATGAAGAACTAAAGTAAACCTCTAACTGAGCGTCTTCATCACATGTTACGTCATTGAATACATCACACCGGAAATCATATCCGTCTCCATACTCAGACTGTAGAAACTCTAATAACTGTTTACAGAATTCTCTCATTACTTGCCCCTCTTACTAGCTCTATTGAGCTCTCTTAATGCTTCTGCTTGTCTGCATATCTCCTCATAAGATACACTATCTTTTGAACTATCGTGATATTCAACAAGCTCGAATTGAATGTTAGCAGGAAAACGCGAGCGCAATCTTCCTTGGGCATTCACTTCAGCAATTTGCTTCTGTGCTTTCTTTATCAGTTTTTCACACTTCGACCTTGTGCAAGCATACGGAACAGCACTTATCATCCAGTCAAGACTTTCATCCCATCCTGCCAGATACATCTGACGACCTGTGCTCTTATTGATGTATGCGTGTATTACGTACTTAGGACCTTCACTGTCATCAAGATACTCAACAGTGTTCTCTAGCACCTCAGTTACCTTTTCAACAAATTCAGTAACTTGAGGCAAAGGCTCTTCCTTTTTCTTCTCCTCTGCTACTCTTAACAACTCAATAGCATTAACTTCCGCAGAAGGGACTTCAACATACTGTTCAGGAGGGCTCTCCCAGAAATCAATTCGTTTCATTTCCTGAGCAACTACCGTAGGCTGTTGATTTAGTAGTTGTTTAAGGGAGGAGACTTCAGCGTCAAGCGCTTGTCCTGCTTTAATCATTGACTTAAAGCGTTCAGAAGCTTCCCTCAGCACCCTGCCTTGATAAGTATCAATGGAGTAATCTTCCCATCTACCTGATATGTTTGACGCGATAGTAACTTTGTCTCTCTTCGGAATGATTTCAATTCCCTTAGCAATAATCATATATATCCTTCCTTTCTTACATATAATATTATAAGGTAGTTGACCGAAAAAGCCAACTACCTTATATCTATGCTATGAAATTATGTTCGGATTACTCAGCTTCGACAACAGGAGCTTCCGTGTTAACATCAGGCTCGCCCTGAGTAGCTTCTGCATCCTGTACAGTCTCGGGGTCGAAGTTAAGCCACTGATACTCAAACTTCACTGCATCTTCGTACTTATCAATGGGGAACAGCTGACCAGGAGAGGTCATGTAGAACAGTCTACGGTTCTCCACAGTAACAAGACGAACATTGAGTTCAGCCATTACTTCCGGACTCATCTTTTCCATAATTGCGTCGTAATTCTTCATCTGTAGGTTATCTCCTTTTAGATATAAAATATATTTTATATATGAATGCTATTTCTAGCGTTCATTTACATATACAATTGAATAAAGGTAAAACAATAAGAAATTAGTAATGTTATCATTCCAATCGTAAATACTGCTGTATTAGGAGGCTTTATTGTCATTACCATCACTCCTTAATGGAAGTTGCCTTACTAAATTGAACTAAAATCTTTTCAACGTCAGCATCTTCAAGCTCACGATAGGGCAACTCCAGATAAAACCGCTTATTCGGCAGTCTGATGTACTTAACTCCCATAAGGAGCAAATCGTTCACTGGATATAAACTGGCAAGTTCTTTAGCATCGTCATTAAACAATTCCCACTTACCTGAATTGATATACTTATTGATATCTGCTGCCATCTTTTCAACATGACAGCGAATATTCTCATCAACTTCTACTTTAATCATATAACAGATTACTTACCTTTCTTGCTAATAGTCAGCTCATTCTTCTCAAGGTACTGACACAACTCAAGCATTGAATCAACATGTCCCTCTACGCGATGGAGACGTTTGCTGGAAAATGCTACCTCACGAATAGAGTCCCAATCTTTAACTGTGAAATTGTCACTCTGAAAGGCAAACATATCCTGCATAACTGCATGAAGAAAGATGTTATCACGCTGCCGCTTAAGCCAACTATACACATTATCGCTGTTCTTAAACTTATTCAAGTAAGTGTCCAAGACACGAAGTTTGTCTTCAAGCCTTTCACAGCAGCGAGTTGCTGCATTGCAACACTCAGTCTCAATCCAATAGTATACCAAGTTTCGATGCTTTCTAGGTCTAAGCTGTGCAAATAACTTTTTCTTACTAAGTAACCGCATTACATCTGCTCCCCCTGTTCCATATGTAAGTCATCCAAGAACTCATCATTATTATAAGGCAGCTGCTCAGAAACTTCAACTTTATCGAGGAGGTTATCATATTGTTTATCATAGATAATAGTTATCCGCATATCAGTATCAGCTGTGTGATTCAAGATAGCTGCATTCACTTCCTCTTCTGAGATTCGTGTAGTATTAAACAATGCAACTTTACGCACAGTGTAGTTGCCGATGAATTCCTCAAATGCTGTCACATATAGATTATCCGTGCGTTTGTCCATCACTGCATTCCTCCAGTTGAATTCATGCTTATCTTACCTTCGTATACCCTATCTTCTAACTTCGTTGGGGTACTACCTGTACCAAGAAACTTATGACCATCACCATCTCTACCATACAAGTGATATACACTTGTATCATTGATGGGCGCTGTGACGTAGTACTCATGGTCTTCCCACTTGAAAGTTAACCAAAGCTTATGTTTAGCAGGTAACATCAGTCACCTCTCAGCCTTTCTACATCGATACCTGACTCAATACGGTCGTCATCAACAGGGTACGTATCATCATCGTCGTAACCTTTATTTGCGTCAATCAGTTCTCGCCAGTCACTGCAAGAAAAACTCTGTAGCATAGAAATCCTCCTCAGTGTGCATAGTTGTCTGCATCATGAAGTAAATTCAAGTTACTCCAGAAATCATCCTCTAATTGAATAAACTCATTGGTGTATTTGTCAACTGTTTTCTTTTCCCACGAATTGAAATGATGCATTATCATATGCCAGCGGATTAAGGCTGCTACATATGATTTATCAATTAACTCATCTGACATGTCGTAAAATAACGAGTTGTATGCTCCGACACATTCATGAGAATAGTAGTGAGCTATGTTTGTTTCTTCGCCTTTACTATTGATAAAAGTCTTTGTGAACGGCTTTCCACAATCATGTAACACTGCAGCCACTCGCAGCTCTTCGAAATTCACTGGTTCGCAAGGCATCTTTGATGCAGTAATATCAATATAGTCCCTAGCTCCAACACAGTGTGCTCCCAAAGAGAGCTTATGATGCGGGTTGTCCTGCGAGAACTCAAGCGTCTCATACACGAAGTTTCCATACTGACCATAACAGGATTCATACTCAGGCTTCATGTAAGCTATAACAACTGCATCCCACCCTTCGTTGTAGAAAGGTACGTCGAAGTTTCTATACATGCGCTCAATTACTTCTTCAGGAACCCTACGCTCTCTGCACTCATTCTGCTCAAGGCATACCTCATAAGGAGTGGCAATAACAACAGCCTCTTTATAGCAATCAATCTTATTTAAGCTATCTAAGAAAGCTTTTCTACGTTTCCAACTGATATTGGTAGCGTCATATATCACATTTTTGCGAGCTTCAAGGTCTTCTTTAACCCTTTTGTGCAGTGTGTCAAACACTACACTATTGTCTGCTTGATGATTCTCATCACCAAACAACTCGTAGCGTATTGCATCAGATGAATGGATAGTATACATATGTGCATACTTCTTTGCGTATGTACTCTTTCCACTTCCTGGCAACCCTACAAGCATTAAAAATGTAGGCTTATCCATTTATGTCCTCCAGAAAGGATTGTTTAAGTGTGTCTACAAGTATATCATCCATCTGCTGCTTAACTATATCATTAACAACTACTGGATGAGTATCCATGTAATCTTGTTTTATCTGCTTAACTATAGACACAAGTTTCTTAGCAATCATCTTTGCTTCATCTACATTATATATGTAGTTTGCTTTTATTTCAACTAACGACTGAGGGTTAGTAGGAATCAAACATTCAGCATAAGGAACACCATCGATGTACCTTTGCAAGAACTCTCTGCATCTAAAGATGTGATGCAACTGTTTGTTATCATATCCATACTTATCAATCTTATCTTTAAGGGTAGGATAAGGATGACATAAAGCTGCTTCCTTTTCAAATACCATTCCTGCAATACAGTTAATTGCTGCATAATTATTGTAATGAGCAATAGCTTCATTAAGACTTCTCATACGCTCCCACAACCACTTATACTGTTCCTTTACTAAGAAGAAGTCCGTAAATAGTATTTCAAGAAAATTGATATTTTGTTTACGGAAGCACTCCCACATCTTTCTGATATCTTTAACATCAACATGTGAGTTGTCTTCTCTGATTAAAGTAGTACTTGCAGGCTGTTTCCCAAGCACGAAGTCGCTAAAAGATGGTAGCACAATACACTTTGTATCAATGTCAGAACCCTCATAATCAAGATTATAGTTCTGTGAGCCCTGTAAAAATACTCCAAACACTTTATAGCCGTGTTCCTCAACAAAAGTAATATCACTGAGGACACGATTCATTATCCTCTGTTCTCGTGTCATCTACAACACCTCCGAGTCGTCTAATACATTCAAACTGTTCAATAACAGTTAAACCAACAGCCCAGCTTGTTTTTACAAGATGGTCTTCAAGGTCATCCATATCATTATCATCATCAAGTATTACAAAGTCAGTTACTTCAGGATGTTCGTTTAACCATAGTTTGATTTCTTTGCCTCTTGAAGTACTGCGGCCTGTTTTATCAATGCACTCAATTCCAAATTCGTTAAACTTATCAAAGAGTCCTTTAACTTCAGGAAAGGCACTGACAAAATTATTACCTCCTAACCATCCGCTACGCCACGTAGAGCTCAGTACACACTTAGCGCCAGTTGCTTTAACAATACTTGATAACATTGCTAATTTTCTGTCTTCTACAAAGAATAAGCCACCACAGCGTTCCACTGTACTTGCACAATTGAGGACGCCATCTATATCAAGAAATATTATCTTCATTATACTTCCCAACCGATTTCTGTTACTACATTACCTTCACAGTCTTCAATGTCATAACCACGGACACCAACACCAATGATTTTTACTTCAGTTCCTACTTCCATTGTCCCTGCGCAATTAGTATGAGTTCTTTTTGTTATTACCCAATCACCGATTTCGGGTGTAGAATGTTTTACAAATGCCATATCACTTTACCTCCGTCCAACCATTACGTTTAATGATTGCTCTCATGTTTGCTACGCCTACAGGATTCATACTATGGATATGAATAGGATAATTACGACCAGTTTCTTCGAGCCAGTCGAGGAGCTTGATATAGTCGCCACCATCAACGGCATAAATGCCAGCGTCGTGGTCAATGTCGATAAGTTCAATTTGTGTGCCATGTTCCTCTTCCCAGATGATACAATTCTTTACCTTATTAACAGTATCCAGCCACAAATATCCCTCAGGTGCAGGCCTTACATCGTCAATCCAGAGTTTCATTCTACTCAATCTCCTTCCAATGAGTTACCATATCAGAGCATTTGAATACACCGACGCTGTCGTGTACTTCCCAAGTGCTAGTGTCTTTGTCATAGTGACACTCAACCTCTTGGGCACCAATATGTTTAATGGGACGCCACTTAGTGCGATAATACCCGCTCTTAGCAGGTACCACTTCATTTACATCAATCCAGAGTTTCATTTGAACACTTCCTCCCCTTACGAGTATATGAGCCTTTACCCTTCTTGTTCTTCACAACAAATCCTCTTTTCTTGAAGTGGAAATACAGTTGAAGCTCTTCAGGAGACTTCTTGAACATTCTCTTGTCAATCTTCTTAGTTGTCATCGCTTATCCACCTCCACAGGATTTGGTTTGGGAACACCGTTATATCCGTAGTAATTACCTTGAGCGTCTCTATATCCGTGTCCAGGAACAGCAACTTTATCGTTAGTCCATGTTAATGGATTAGTAGCTACTGTTCGAGGACGTGAAGTAGAGTTACTGTTAGAGACAGTACTTTGAGGACTGCTTGTTCCTCTGCTACTTAGAGACCATCTACCCATAAGCAAAGGAAGCCCTATAATCCCGCTAAATATGCCACCAATGTAGCAAAGAATCATATCAGTATCCATCTGACTAACAACTGCTAATACAACTACTACAATAGCAATACGCATCAAATTCTTAGCCCATCTGGGAGGCATAACTATCTCCACCTTTCTTTATTCATATTATATGATAGAAAAAGCAAAGAGTCAACTTACTGTCAACTCTTTGCTAGTATAGATTCTATCTTATCAAGTTTATCTTGTAATTGAGCATTCATTTCTTGATACTGTTCTAACGTGTCGTAATAATGATGATTTACTTTATCATCAAGCAACTGTGTAAGCTCTTTCAGCTTATCAATTGTTGCTTGTGCAAGATTCATCTGGCAATTTCCTTCTCTAATCGGATACATTGGACACTTTGTACAATACTCACAAGTTTCTTTCTTACTGCTCAAGAAACATATTCTATGAGCTTCAATGATATCCTTAACTTTCAAGAGGGCTGTCCTCCAGTACTAAGACATTTACTTGCCCTGTATGAGCTGTACATCTATCAATAGCTATAACGCCTTCTCCATAGAAGGGTTCCCATATAGCATACTCAAATTCTGAGTTGCAACGTCCAGCTATTCGATGTCCTGCGGAGCAGTGCCAATGACCAAAAACAATAGTCTTACCAGTTTGATTCAGACCTTGTTGCCACATTTGAAAAGGATTGCCCCACATCGCATCTTCCCATTGTACATCATTAGCATTACGCCAATCTTCCATCCACTCATCACTTGTAAGAGGAATCCACTTATCTGCAGTATTAGGAACACTTACTTTTCTAGTGGGAATCCAACTGTGTACAAAAATATAATTTTTAGTTTCAAAGTAATTAACTAATGAATCTCTGTATGCTTGTGTCTTATCAAGAGTAACTTTACAGCAGTGTGCAAAGTCACTAGGCTTTACACTTCCGCCAATGCTTTGAATTGTTGAAACTGTTCCGTTTTGTTTGTCATGCGTTAACGGAAAACTCCGATAGCAGCATTCCTCCAACAAGTATTCATGATTGCCTCTAATTAAAATCTTTCTTGGGAGTGACATTACAAAAGTTAGAAGCTCATATGACTGCTTACCTCGGTCAAACAAATCTCCGCAAACTATTAAACAGTGTTCATCGTTGCTACTGTCAAATCCCTTTTCTTCCAATGCAGCTTTCAAGGGGTCAAGAAAGCTATGCACATCGCTCACTACAAAATACTTCATTGTTTTAATTCACCTCTACAGTCAACAATTGATAGTTGTATTTGGCATAGTCTCTTAATAACTTCCTTTTACTAAAATCAATCTTACCGTCTTTGCAACATTTGAATAGTATAAATCTTAACATGTTAGTGATGAATCGCTTATTAACTGGATGCATTGCTATGGGATTCTTGTTTTTATTCTCCCACCAGATAATCTCACATTGTATATCAAACTTACCTTTCATGTAAGCTCTACCCGCTCCAAGATAGTCACAAAGCATTTCAACACTATACTTGTACGGAATGACAAGTGCTTCTCCACCCTTGTCGAAGTTGTCTTGCCAGTACTCATAATGATGCTTATTTCTTCCTTTGTGGTGCATCCAAGCATAGGACACACCATTAGCCTCTTTACAAGCATCAATAGGTGAACGTGTTCCTGTATAGTATTTAACTGATTCAAAGAACTCAGTAGGACTGAACTTTGATAAGTCGTGAACTACACCACGAAACGGAATACCGAAGATACAACAGTAATAGAATACCCACCACTTGTGAACAATTACTGTCTTAAGATGTCCGAAGAACTTATGAATGTAATTCATCAAACATACCTCTCAATATAGTATCTATCCTGTGTAAAGATAGGAATTTCAGTGTCAATCTCCCAACTTCTTCTTGTCACTTTTGTTGTTTCATTTGTTTTGAGGTCAACAGTTGTATCAATATACTCTTTGCGATAGCAGCAAACACCGCGCTTATACTCAGTACTCATGTCGTTAAAGTTAATTGATTTCTGTGTCATCAACATATCTTGAATGTCATTCTGACTCTTACCATCAAGTTCCTTGTGACTGAAATTGCACTGGCCTAGCATCTGGATAGCATTACGAGTAGCATCTTGCTGACGCCAGATAAAGCAGTTAGCAACTTCCTCTTTAGGTACACTAAAGCATCTTGCATCAAACAATGCTCCCTTACTCAATGCTCGTCTAATGCCTTCAACATATCTCTTATGTGCTTCTTGAATCTCTACAGACTGCGGAGTAAGTCCACACTTCCACTCTAACTCATACTGATTAAGTGCTGAAAACAAATGCTGGTTAAAGGCAAGTGTAGCAATGCTTGCAGCAACAGAACACATCTTCTGTACGTTGTAGCCAAACCAAGCATCAGTCTGTAAGTTCTCATAATCAGTTAACAGTAATGTAATCTCGTCCGACTGTGTGTATCCTAACTTAACTCCTTGAATATTTTCACACAACGTCTTCATTGTGTTATTCATAGCTTGATGCAGAATAACATCATATGGCTTATAGAAGGGCTTTGTGAATGAATGGAATGCTTTACCATCTAAGCGGATAATTACAGGCGTTCTTCTCGTTAAGTAAGTTTTACTTCTATTCTCGTAGAATTCTTTCATACGGTCGCCTAATGCGTCTTTACTCATTACAGCCAATCCCACCCTTTCACTTCTTGTCTCAAGTCATCAATTGAACCAGAATTACGAACAACGTAATCAGGCTCAACGTTATCTAGTGCAGTCTCACTCGGATGATTTTTCTGCTCTGGTGTCAGATTACTTTCAAAGTCAGGTCTTACAACTCTGATGTGAATTGTATCCTCATATCTAGATTTCAGAACATCAATTTCATTAGGGAATCTAGTATCAGGAATAATTACATAGTCCCAGTTCTCTCCGAATAAATCAACAATGTCAATAATAAAATCAACCCAGAAATCGGGTCTTACCTTTCGGACAACGTCAGTGCCTACATATTGTAGAATGTGTCTTCCTTCTTCATCTTTCTGTCCATTCCAATTAAAGAATGTTTTACAGATGTACTTCAGTAAATCTGCGTAGTGTGTGACAAGCACTCTATATCCGTCATTAACCAGCTGTTCGTGCAGAACACTTGCAAAAGTGTCTTTTCCGTGCTGTGCCTTCCCAGAAACAGCAATAATTCTTACACCACTACTCATCATCTTTCTCCTTTGAAGAAATCTGTAATAACTTTATTAGCCACTTTCATATCAACTTTGCCTTTCAGTTGAGGCATAACAAGTTTCATAACTTGACCTTTATCAACAATAGTGATATCCCTCAACAAGCTGGTAATCATACGACAAACTTCTGCCTCGTCAGTTACAAGCGTAGGCACGTAAAAACTTAAAACTGATTTCTTATCGGTAAACTCAGCAATCAACTGCTCCCTGTCAGCGGGGCAAGTGGCAATCTGTTCATCTAGAATCTTGATTTCTTTACGAATACAGTCAACAATCAGCTCTTCTGTGATGTTGTCTCTGCAATTCTTGTCGATTGCTGCCTTTTTAATTGCAGAGATAGCAGACGACAACGCTGACTTCTTGATGTTGTCCTTCGACTTCATAGCAGCAATCATATCTTGCTGTAATACTTCAACTGTTATCATTAAAACTGGGCCTCCCATATAGTTAATTATTACTTAAAGAAGTTTATAATCATCAGCACAAGTGTAACAACACTCGCATCAATGCCTAAACAAAACAAAGCTGCACCGAGTAATCCGATATTACATCCAATGCGACTATTCTTGTTACCTCCTGCCCACAGCATTAGAGCGCCTAATACGGCTAATACTGCACAAACAATCAATGAAATAATGTACTTATTCAGATGCATTCACCTCAATCCAAGTTTCTTTTACCACTTTAGGAATGTATGTACGGGATAAGTGGTACGCCTCTACGCGTTTACATTTACTAACTACACCAGAAAGACTGTTAATAGCCAATTTACAAGGGTTCGTTTCAAGTGCGTCAATTAACGGCTGACAAGCTTCTACTCTATCTTTGTAGTAACGACGCTCTTTGCGCACCCGTTTCAAAGCCGTAGCTATCTTAGCTTTCTCAGAGCTTGTAAGATTCTCGAGCTCAAGTTTGTGAAGATAATCTTGCGTCTCTTTGTCACACTCTCTCAATCTTTCTTCACAATATGTATGCATTTTTCGAACTTCCACACATAAATTTGTAAATCTTGTCAACTCATCACTTATACGAATTGATTGATTCCACAAAGATTCTCTTACACGTCCCATAATTACTCCTCCTTACTATATTATTCATATTATATAATAGATATAGTGGATATCCAACTATGAATACCCACTATCGTGCAATCAATATCTATTATATGATTCTATCAGAATCTCTTCTGCTTGAACTTTACTATGTATCTTTTCTATGTAGTAAGGACTAAACAAACAAGAGTTACAAGAGCTGTCACATATACTGCAGCAGCCATCAAAATCCTCTCTAAAGCATCTTGGAGGGTTCTCTTTATACTTATTGCGTAATTTCTTTATGGCCTTATAGATAGCAGAAGTATACCTATCAATAATCTTATTCGTACACTCGTAAGATTCACGTTTAAGTTTGTTATATCTTTTCGACTGCTTATTTAAGAAAGTGTGTAGCATCTGATTATACAACCCAGTATCAACATCCAGCGTATACTTACAATGCTTCGTGAGTCTCAATCTTCCGCTATCGGGATTGAAGGTTACTACACCGATGTGCTCTGGAATAAGTTGCTGACTATCAAGTTGCTTAAACAGCTCAACTGGCATAACATAGTAGTTAAGATTACCACAAAAGTTATGACCGTGAGGGCTTTTGAAATCACTTTGAGAAACTTTTATTTCAAAGCAGATAATAGCTACTGCTTCTTCTTTACTCTTACGAGAGCGCTTCCAGAAGCACTTTCCATCATATAAGCAAGGGTAGAATGTGTCCCTGCCAACACTCCTCAACTCAGACTCTGTCAAAGCACAGCTTGTCTCTCTAGTTAAGTGCTCCACCAGTTGAAGTCTGTTAACTGCATTACAATATGAGTAAGTACTATGATTGTTGTAGCCCTCTGCTAACCACACATAGTCAACAAGTCCGCCCTCAATGTGAGATTTTGTTACTGGGACCTCAAAGTCTCTATACTGCTCTCTTCTATAATTAACTTCAAAGCCACTAAGGTTGGACGGATTATATGTTGTCAGTGCCGTCTCTATCTGCTTAGTCAGTTCACTCTTCATTCTTTACACTTCCACAAGCTCAAAAGTTACTAATTCAATAGTATTGTGGGAACCCTTATTAGAAATGTATTTCGGAACATTCTTATTTGCATAACTACAGTTATAACTTTCAATGGCTTTAACCGCGTTACCTCGCTTGTCCCAATACTTACGTTTCGGATTAGTAATATCAGAGACAAGTTTTCTAGTTACTGTGTCTCTAGCTGCATATAAGTATAGTTTATCTTTCATATTAAATCAACTTTCCTGCATATCCTTGTAGTTATAATAGTCCTCAAAGATGTCTGCAAGTCGAGGATGACGATTACATTTCAACTGCTCACGACGCTTCTTAGTCTCCATACAGAAACCAAACTCTTTACCGAATCGCTCACACTTGGGAACAAGATACTCCTCAAGTTGAGGTACCTGCTCTACAACGGCTTTTTTCATAGCTAATGCCATCTCACGAATTTCCCACTGAGCACAGGTGCACAGACGCTCATGCATAAAGTTCATAAGAGTACGGAGATTCATCTTAACTTCAATCTGAGTTTCACAAGCATTAGGAAGAATCATACGAGCATCTTCAGCAGGGATGTTGAAATTAGAGTTCAATGCGTGATAGCCCTCTGCTAGACCTTCCATAATACTTTCATACATCTTCAGTGCTTCGGGGTTCTTAGAGATTGAATGGGGCACCACATATCCAAAATCATTTTCTACACAATATCGTTGACTTCTCTGTGCATAACTTGCAATACGATGCCTTACGAGCTGATGAGACAATGCTCTACTAATTCCCTCAATATGGAAAGTAAAGTCACAAAATTCAGTAACACTCTGATGTCCCGACTTAATGCAATGCTTCATAATCTTTCCACTACCATCGGGAGTACTATCATAACAGTTACTTGCAGCTTCCTCAATGGCAAGAATAGGGTCGTTTGTGATTCTAGTTAATGTTACTTTCATTCTTCTTTATACTCCAATCCACAATCAATTATTAGTTTTTTAATGTCCTCGGGTATGACATAGGACTCTCCAGAACTGCTAAGTCCGATGTCACGTCGTTCATAGATATTGTAACTCCAGCCTTTGGATTTGCATTGCCGTATGTGCTCATACTGTGAGGTTAGAGCATCAAGTGCTCTACTGTGGAAATAGTTATCCACATCCGCTGATGTAGCATCGCACTCAATTGACACAGTACCCCTCATGCGTGAAGGGAACTTATCTCTTTCATGTAGCCAAACTTTACTGTCGTTAAAGTAATCACTTATCTTACTATACGACTCTTTTGTGCCCACAGTAAAGTGAATCAGCTCAGGTGTCTTTAGTTTCTTATATCCTATAAACCTATCATAACAACGGGAAGGAGCAAAGATAGGAACAATCCATCTATACACTGAACACAGATATGTGTCGTCCTCTTTCAGTGTTACATAGTTACAACCAACTTCCCACTTACTTGTTTTCTTTGCTGACCTAACAGCTGCCTTTTTATTCATATCAGCAATGGCTTCTTTGTAGGCTTCCATATCCTTGTGTAACATTCCCACTCCGCCTTTGCAGCGGGCAAAAAACACTTTATGAAAACACACGCCATCTCGAAATGTAGAGCTCTTCAACAGTTCAAGCAATAGGTTAGCTGCAATACCAACTTTGAATCTATACTCGCCTTTAGTCACTAAACAATTCCAAAAGCTTAACTTACCACCCTGACTGCTGCCTTCAGCACAATCAAGGAGCTCTAATGAGAAACCTTCATTGTCAAATTCATATTGAGCAGGCTCGGTCTTCTCGTATATGTATCTTCCGTGCTCATCCTGTTCATCAAGCCTTCTAGTTACTGTTCCCCAACTAATAGCAGATTCTAACATCTTCTTATTGCTCGGGTCAACTATGTATCCTTGTAGCTCTCCCTCAACAGTTTTACGCTGATTCCAATCATACTTGTGTTCTCTCTTAGCAACTATGATTACTTTGTCGAATAGCGTCCATCCTTTGTACTCATTATCACTCAAATACTATCATCTCCTAACACACACCTTTATACTAGTTAACTATATTATATGTTACCTATGACAGATATTCAACTAAACTAAAAGAGCGTCACAACAAACGTCATGACGCTCTTTTGTATAACTAGCTTTTGTGTAATTAAACGTACTACTCACTAAAACAGTGTAACAAGCGAAACAGAATTCTTAATATGTCTACTATTACTGATTCAACATATTATCTTATTCCATCTTACTTCCCTGTGAAATATTTCAATGCTTTGGTAGCATTCTTTTGTCTCACTGAGTAAGAACCGGACCCACATCGTTCATACTTCTTTGCAAAATACAAGGCTGCTTCTTGCTCATCCTGCATACTGTAAAATGAATTGTCCTTCGGAATAACTTCAAACAACTCTACACCAAGGAACTGGCACTGTGCATCAATTGTGGTACCAAAGTCACGCAATAACCGCTCCTTACGTCCCCCTGCCCACTGGCACATGCCAAAGTAGTTCTCGGACGCCTTCATTGAATACTTAGAAATATCTAATGTTTGACCACCAACCTCAGCCATGATATTTCCAAGGATACCTGCACAAACATAATCATTTAGCCCTAATGATTTCAGATATGTCCAGACATAAGTTGACTGCCTATACTCTTTATCTGGATAAGTAGTAAGATTCGCTACCTCTTTCAGTAACTCAACATTTTCTGCGTTTAATGCTTCAATCTGTTTTTTCAAGGTAGCCACTTCTGCTTTGAGAGCTTCAATCTCTGTTTTGCAGCTATCAAGTTGTTCTTCTTTTTCCTGAATTGTCGCATTCAATTCAGCATTGACGCCAGCAGCGTTCTCCAGATTTGAGTTTAATTCGCTCCTGACATCGTCCTGCTCTAAGTAAAGAGCTCTATAGTGAAGAAGTGTTGCTATACAAGCAATAAACGTCCCCACTAAGACTAACGCTAATATCTTGTTAATCGTCTTCGTGTGCTTCTTAAGATACTTTAGAATCTTAGAAATAATATTCATCATATGCTCCCTTCGATTAGAAGTGTCATTGATGTATTGAGGTTGACACTTCTTGTATCGCTAGTTACGATAGAATACTGTTCCGTTCATCTTCAAGTTCTTGTAACACTCTGTGTTCATATGTGAGCATTGTAAGAACAATATTCATAAACTTATCAGGTATTAAGAATAAGTTCTTACTGATTATATAGTAGAACAATGAATTATCCAACTATATCATCTATTCTTAATACAATTGTAACTAACAAAGAATGAGCGCTGCTAATGTTCTTAGGATTAACAGCGCTCATCGGCTATATTATCCAGCTACTTTGCTATACACAGTATCCAGAATTGCGTGACCGTCCAGCACTCGATTGAAGTTACTCTCTTGATAAGTTGCAAGAGAACGCTTCGGAGCTACATGAGTAGCGAAGTCGCTTGCTGCTTGAACAACACCCCACGCGGTGCCTTTGAACTTCAGGATGTCCGGAGCGAACATGCACACCATGAATCTATCTTTCAGTTCAGCAACATTCCGCTTCTTGCGGTCAGTGTCATCATCGTTGACGGGGAACAATTCATCCAGAATTTCCTGCACTTTCTCATCGGTGACTCTGATGTTTGCAAGACGCTCCCCTTCCGCTGCCAGCGAGGTCATGTAGTCATTCGCCAGTTCCAACGTGTGCTGTGCCTCTGCCAGCTTACTGCTCAAGTCGCCAACGTGCTTAGTGCTCCACTTACGTCGCGCACTGCTAAGGGCAAGGTTAAGCGTGTTGTTGCAAACTACACGAACGGGAGTCATGATTGCCTGAATGGCTCCGAAGCCATCGTGTGCGTTAGTGAAGCACACATACGGGATAACTTCATCATCCAGAATCTTCTGCTCGGGCAAGCTGGCAAGCAACCAAATCTTCTTACCACCGAACAGAGCACCAGCAGTCTCATAACGGCAACCTTCTCCGATAAGAGAATCCGTAAAGTCGAACGCTTCAGAGTTCTGAACAATCTTGTATCTATCAGACACCATACCCAGAACCTTGTTGTCGATGTCACGAACATTAGCCCTCTGACCAGGGATTTCCATCTTGGCACCGCCAGGAATATCAGTGTAGATGGGACGGGAGTCAACTCTCCAATCCAATCCAGCTGCCTTAATGGCATCCGCCGAGGTCAACTGCTCCTGAACAATAGTTCCCAACCCGTGCCACGGCACCTCACGTACACTAAACATAGTCTCAACTTCTGCGCTCATAACAAATACCTTCCTTTCAAGATATATTATTTATTTGCTACACCTATATTATAAGTTAACTGTCGATATATTTCAACTAAACAATCAACTTATCTAACTCTTCTTTATGTAAAGACATTTCTTTACGCATACCGTTGACTTCAGCTTGTAACTTTTCAATCTCAGCTTTCTGCTGCTTAATTTCATCTTCTCTTGTAGATTCAACAATGAGTGCAGCAATGAAGAATACTGCGCCAAGAATTAGCAAGATAAACGGAACGAAACTGGGCAACGCAGGGTCCAGTACAGCAACAATCCCTGCACTAAACAAAAAAGAACTCATTACAATAAGACCAATCATGATAAAACCTCCCGATTCAATATAAAAATAATTGTATGAATTACATGTTTTATTAAAATAAATGGAATAATTATTTATATTATATATAGACTTTGTATAGATACCCAGATATTATTCATCACGAAGCGGCTTGCACTAGTGTGCTGAGTCGCTTCTCTTTTTGTATCTCTTAGCAGCTTAGGCAGCTACGGGTTTTAATTTTTTACTAGTGTACTTTTATTTAGAGCCGCGCTGCTTTAGCTTATCGTAGTGTGCTTTGGCAGATTCATATGCAGCTTTTGCCTTTAACATATCTTGTTCCGCCTCTTGTGCTGCAATAGCAGTTTGCATCATATCATTGATGATAGCTATTCCAAACTCCGCATACAGATATGCAATCTGTTCTTTGCCTCTAACATTATCAATGGACGGATGCCAAGTGTACACATACTCAATAGTATTGTAGTCCTCCGAACTCAAATCAGGCTCTTTGCCGCAGATACATTTAACTTTAGTAATGAACTCTGTTTTATTCATCGTAACAATCCTCCTCGCGGATAAGCGTGCCTTGAATAAATTCAATGTGATTGTTAACCCACATGACGAAGTCAAAGTCTAACTTCACGTAGTTTTTAATTACGTTGTCTGCCCAAGCTTTTACTTCCATGTATTCGTCGCTGTAGATGGTACGTACCTCAATGGAATTGCTGACCGGACTTCTGTATGCAACTAGTGCTGCATGTAGCCCCTTACTGAATACTTTTTCCATTTTGGCTAAGAGTTCTTTACGTGTCATGTTTAATACCTCCATTTCTTTCTACACTCATATTATATATTAACTGTCAACATATTTCAACTAAATAAAAAAAAGAAGCCAACATTTCTGCTGACTTCTTTTTATGGAAAGGAGGTAATTAAACCATGAACTTCAAAAACTTACTGGTAAGAGTTTCGGAGTCACTCAACACATAAAGGTCTTTGAACTCAAACTTGCCGTACAGAACACCCATCAAGGATTTTGCATTAGCTCGAAACCCGTTACCGTCCTCCAAGTAGATAGGAACATCTACGTCAAACGTATTAGCAATCTTTACAAATTCATTGACATCTGTTGTGGTATCTAATACCACTTTAATCTTATACATATATTCTTTCCACCTTTTCAAGTTCATTTACTATATCAAAAACTTCCTTCATTGAAGTAACACGATAATCATAACAGGACTCATCTGCGTTCTGATTATGTGGACAATCCATTAAGAAACGAACAGCTCTACTGTTACGCATATTCTCTGGATTATCATCAACAATAAACTGGCAGTTAATCATTGCTTTATTGTGACACATGATAATATCCTTATAGTCCAACCAAGGGTAGTACTTCAACAAGCAGTGAGTTAACTTCTTACCAATATTCTTGTAATGAGTAGCTGTGCATACAAACACATCATATCCTGCATCTTTGATTCTCTTTAGGTACTCAGCGCTGTCGCCTTTCGGCTTAACCTGCTGCCAGAGCTCATCCTCGTTAAGTACTCCGTAGAGCTCTTTATCAGTTAAATCCGGATACGCTAATCGCATATCCCAATCCTTAACTTGTTCAGTTGTAACGGACTTTCTGTAGCGAAAGTTCAGGACTCTAATCCAAGCGGAAAGTAAATCAACAAGGACATCATCCATATCAGTAACAAAAATTTTGTTCATACTACATCTCCAAACAAGTTATCTATCAAGAAAGGAAGTAAAGCCGCGTAGTGTAAAAATGTAGGAAGGAAGGGTGTTATGGAAATTCGAAAGGAGGAATTCATGAAAAGGAAGGAAGAAACATGCGCACCTTACACTATATTGTTTATTTGTTCGCTACTCCATAACAAGCGACGCGACAGAAGAAATCGACTATGTGTGGCTGTTCATCAAACTCCATTTAACTATCTCACCATTACTCAAAGCGTCAATTCAATCTGCTATATAGCAGTGCTTTGGCTCCAAAGGGTTGTCGACATACCTTCGGTTAAATTGATAGCACCACGGTCTGTAATATAGACTTATGAGAATTCCAACATCAGCTAATAATTTCTACTGTACTCTACCAACTGAGCTAATTCCCGCATATAATGGGCGGGAATGTAGGACTCGAACCTACGACACCAGGCTCCCTAAGCAACGAAGTAACTGATATTACTGCTTCATAAGTATTATAACACTTACTAGATAAGTGTTATTGTAAATTGTTATTCCGAGAATGTTATTGCAGTCAAGTAATTTTCAAATTTATGTATTTGTAGGAAAAAGAAGTAAGACTACAAACTGCATCGGAATCAAGATATGTAAATAGTTGAGAATATTGAAAAGGACTGTGGGGCAGATGCAAAAGCATCTAATGTAAAAGGGAAGTGCTGTTTTAGCGTCAAAGAACGCTCTGTACATAGTTCTTTTAAACTATTTGATATTTGTTAAATCACAAGAAGTAAGTCCTATTCCTGCTTCAACTAGTTAACAACATCATTTGATTGAGAATAAAGTAATCAGTGTATATAGCGCTCTATCCAACTGAGCTACAGTAGCAAGATGTTTCACTTGTTACTGACAGGATTCGAACCTGTGACCTCTCCATTAAAAGTGGAAGTAACTGATTATGCCGCATCAATCAATGTTATATTAAGTTATACAATAGACTACTGAGAATATTATAGATGAGTAAAAATTTCTATCTTTTATAAACTGTAAAGTGAAGTAACTCATCTAACTGCATCAGTAAACTTTGTACTTATATTATAGTACCTAATCCGATAATATTCAACTATTCTGCTGAGAATTATTTGAATTTTTCTGTTCAATTGCATCCCACTGTTCGATAATCTTCTGAGCAAAGAGAGCTTCTTTACCTGTCCAACCATACATCAGATTAGTACGGTATGCGTACTCAGGGAGCACATTATCAGCATATCCACCGGTCTGGATACTGAACACATTGACTTTCGGGTTAACTTTCTTACGGTACTCTTGCACCAGCTTGAACACGTTAATCATTCCGTGCCCAGTTTCAAAGCCCATTGCGTGGTACTGAGTTTTGTCAGAAGCTTCACCATACAATCCGCCAGTACCAGCTTGCTGGTCAGAGTAGATGAAGATATTGTCCCAGTGCTCATGATTTTCAATAGCGTTCTTGAAGAACTTCCAGATGCCACCCTCAGTGCCTCCGCCCACATCGCTGGAACCATTCTTTGTAATAACTTGGCTCTGAGAGAGGATGCCTTGACGGAAGCTAATCGGATATACTTTCAGCTTGTCGCCAAACTTACCTACATAACCATCTTCCGAACAGGCAGCCGTAATGACAGAGGACAGATTGTCAATTTCTGCTACAGTTACAGAGCCATATTCAGAGTTAAAAGTACCCCAAGCGGAACCGCTATTATCGGACAAGCACATCGTCTTGCCTTTAAGTTTCGGGAAGTTCTCCAGAGCAATATCCATACACTCTTCAAGTGCATTGATAATATACGACTTGTGGTTACATCCGGAGCCTTGTACAGCACGGATTGCAGCGTAGTAACGGAACGGGAACTGCTTACCTTTTACAACACCATTTTTTAGTGCAGTCATGTACTCACGACAGAACTCAAGGTCGTCCACTTCAATGAATACACCACGGATATTGCGGAGAAGCGCCATGTGCCCCATATCAATCTTGCGGAAGATGTCCTTCCAGGATTCACCAGCAGAGCGAAGATTCTCCCAAGTCATCTCATCTTCTTCGACGCTGACAGTGCCTGTAGTCATCAGCTCATTGATTACAGAAGAATTAGCGTGGCACAAACGTACACCGTTAATCATTCCGATTTCATGATTCTTATACTTAGCTACCTGATAGGGAGTAAGAGAGCTAAGCTTGTCAGCCCAAGAGCGCTTGAGCAGGGACGGAATAGAATTCTTCTCACCGTTGTTGTTAAACAAGTAGTAAGACATCTGAGACAGTCCGTCGTCAGCTCGCTGCATAACTCTCTTATTATATGTACTAAACAGACCAGGATTCTCTGCAGTCCATTCAGCACGCTTCGGATGAGTAGCTGCTCGAACCATGATTACTTGAGGGTTCAGTCGCATAAAGTAATCATTACGAAGCTCAACAGCCCATTCAAGCGTACCACCGAAGTCATAATCAAGTGCAGCGTCAATCGCTGCGGTCATGACGTCCTCAGTATTTTTTCCGATATACTGCTCCGGAATGAAAGTAAAGGGGGCGATGTAACTAGATACACGGCAAGTCTTCGGTGCAAACTTACCATCTACGTAATACTGCGGCTCTCCGAAGATGGAGGACGCGGAGACCATCTTGAGGGTATCCAGAGGATTAACCACATAAGAATCTCCACCCATGAAATTTGTTACGGTCTCATCCAGACGAAGGTTATTTGCTTCTTGCATACCAGCAACTGCTTTAGACATTTTACTCATCTAAGTATCATCCTTTCATCGTTCATCATGTTTATATTATATATTAACCGCTATGATTAATCAACTAACTCAACACCAAAACTTGCATGCATCCACATTTGGATAATCTCTTTCTCTGTTGCACTTTTATGAACAGTAAAGGTTATATCGTTAAAGCAGCATTTAGCTGTCGTGTCAAGCAAAGGCAGAATATATCTTATAATATCCTTAGCAAAGTGCGCAATTGTGCCGTTATAGCACCGAATAACGCCGTTTGCGTCTATATAAGCAACACTATTCATCATAAATTGTACTCCTGACCAGTGATAACATCTACCACATTGATTCCCTCACCGAAAGCTGCTCGCATCTCTGCTACATCTTCATCGGTCATCGTAGGAGGATTCTCTCTGTATGCCGACAGTTGTTCAGCAACTTGCTTGTTTCTTGCTTCCTCTGTAGCTTTACGGCTAAAAGGATATTCGGCATATTCAAGAATCTCGCAGTAGTCATCCATAAGATAGTTGCCGTTGCTCTTCCAGCGAATAGCGCCGTTCTCATCAACTTCTGCGTCTTCTTTAGCTTCTTTGACACAAGAGCGGACTCGCTTAGTAGCGTCTTTCTGCCAGTAATCTCCAAGTGCACCTGTAATCTCTTTGTAGAATCTGGTCATGATGAATACCTCCCTTTCCATATCATGTGTATATTATATAATTAGAAAAAGAATAATTCAACTAGTTATAAGAAAATATATATTTTTCTTATAAAAAGAAAAGGTACTGATTTATTTCAGTACCTTTGTGGTGGAGCATACCGGACTCGAACCGGTCACCTCCTCCTTGCAAGGGAGGCGCTCTCCCAGATGAGCTAATGCCCCATAACTGGCGACTCGTACCGGACTTGAACCGGTGACCTCCTGCGTGACAGGCAGGCGTTCTAACCATCTGAACTAACGAGCCATCTATGTAAAAGACATTCTAAAAATAGGAGTAGCACAAGTGCCAGTCCACTAAAACTCCTGTCAGGGTTTTATGCAGCTTCTGATTGAGGAATCGAACCTCTGACCTCGTAATCCGTGACATCTAAGATGTCCATTCTACGTTATGCAATCCATACACCAATCAGACACGTTCGTCCATGCTTATGCACAGACGGTTGAGACTTTTCTATGACGGTATTCCACAGGTATCTCTTAACCACCGTCAATTCCTTTTAAGGAGAATTGATTAATAACCTTTGGGTGCAGGAGTTGGATTCGAACCAACGACTTTGTGGTTATGAGCCACAATTGCTGACCACTGCATCATCCTGCGATATTATGTACCTTGAAAGACATATACAATAATTACCCCT
>JAEIGA010000073.1_pt1 | contig 129865 bp, 100 predicted proteins | sample 9270691 | NCBI WGS metagenome assembly JAEIGA01 (sample SAMN17057246, study PRJNA624740) | gut metagenome | biome: biome; isolation source: fecal sample | host: Bos grunniens | place: China: Xizang | collected 2019 | reverse complement strand
TTTTTTGATTACAACCAACTACAATAAATAAACAAATAATTATTAATAAACCATATACTATCTTTTTCATTATTTCAAATTATCCTTTAAAAATTTTTCTATTTTATCAAAAGGTATTATATCTTTTTGATCATATAAATCTGTATGAGTTGCTCCTGGAATAGCAACAAATTCTTTATTGCTAGTATATTTAGAATTTTTAATCATATTATCATACGCATCTTTACCCATATAGAATGAATGTGCTTTATCTCCATGGACAAACATTACTGCACTTCTAATTTCATTTGAATAATGGAATAATCTTACATTCATCATCGAAGTATTAGTTTGAATAGCCCAACCACCGTTAGAATTTAAACTTCTCTTATGATATCCTCTTGGAGTTTTATAATATGCATGATATCCTTGTAAGAACTCTGGAGCATTTTCTGGTAACGAATCGATTACTCCACCAGCTAGAGCATATTCTCCATTCTTATAATCTTCATTTCTTTGATTATTTAAATTAACTCTTTGTTGGTATCTTGCTTCTTCATTATCTTGTTCGTCAAAATATCCATTTCCAGCGACTCTAGACATATCATACATAGTTGATACGATAGTAGCTTTTATTCTTGTATCAATACATGCAGTTTGAAGTGCCATTCCTCCCCAACCGCAAATTCCTATAATTCCTATTTTTTCGCTATCAACATTATCTAGACTAATTAGATAATCAACTGCTGCTTGAAAGTCTTCTACATTGATATCAAAAGATGTCATATATCTTGGTTCTCCACCTGATTCACCAGTGAATGATGGATCAAATGCAATTGTTAAAAATCCTCTTTCTGCCATTTCTTGAGCGTATAATCCACTTGATTGTTCTTTAACTGCTCCATAAGGTCCACTAACTGCAAGTGCTGGTAATTTACCCTCATAATCTTTTGGTTCATACATATCAGCAACTAATGTAATTCCAAAATGATTTTTAAATGTTACTTTCTTATGATTAACTTTATTGCTTTGAGGGAATACTTTATCCCATTCCTGAACTGGTTTTAATTCTTCTTTCATTATATTCCTCCTAACTTTCAATAAATATTATACCACAATTTTTCAAACTATAATGTTCATAATATTACTAAAAAAGGAACTTTCGTTCCTAATATCTTAATCTTACGAGCAAAAAAAATTAGGAATAATCCTAGTTAAAGTTTCTTTTTCTTACATATAATCCAGCTGCTGCTAGTCCAATTATACTTAATCCTAACATACCGATATAGAACACTATATTATCTCCAGTAGATGGATTTAAACTACCATTATTGCTTGCTTGTGAACCTGCCTTAGTTGCTATTGCATAATTTGAGAATGACTTTGTTTTAAATGTAATAGTATTTGTTTCTGGATCATATGAATCTATTTTAATTATTTCATACTCTTCACCATCATGAATATTATGAACTAATACTATATCATCTGCATTTATGCCTTCTTCTAATTTGATTGAAATTGTTGCATACTCATCCAATTCATCTATTTGATTAGACCAAACATCATTTGAATCATTTTTACCTTTATAAAAGATATTAAATAAGTCTATTGCTAAATAGTTAGAAATTGTATAATCTCCTGCAGCATTTGTAAATCCTGCAATTTTATTTGAATCTATTTCCACATCACTTACATTTAGTTGAGCAGTTCCTCCATTCAAATCATTTCCTAGTGCAATACTTCCACCAGATATTAATTCTGAATTAGGTTTTAATACATTATTTGTTTTTGAAAATGTTGCTGAGAAGTGAACATTAGCATTTGGCATGATGAAACTATATTGATTAATAGTATCTTGTGCTTCTAAAGTTTGTTCATTTGCTTCTACCTTTGTTAATTGATATCCATACTCTGGTGTAAATTCAAATACTACTTTGTAACCTGCTTTTACTAATGCCCAACCATTTCCTTTATTTAATCCATAATCATCACTTTTTGAACCATCTGGTTGAACTCCTGTATTTATATATTCACTTGGATTTAGTTTATGATTATCATTATCATATACTGCGATTATTCTTGCATATCCATTTTTTATTAATGCATCTTCTGAATCAATATCAGTTGCACCTGGATTTGCCCATATTATTGTTTTTCTATCATCTACACTTGATGCACCATCAACTACTATGGTATATGTTCCTGATCCATTTACAGTAAATGTATTCGAATCTGTACCATTTGGATTATATGAAACTCCATTTATTGTAACGGCAGTAGCAACATTTTCTAAAAATGCTGTATTTATTGTTATTTCATTAGTTTCACTTGAAGAAGTATAACCTACATTTTCAGCAGTTCCACTATATGAAGTAACTTCTCCTGCATCTCCTGTTACTCTTGTTCCATTAATTAATACTTCTCCTCTAGCATTATTAAAAGTAACGTTAATACTAATATTATGATAAACAGAACTAACAGCAAATACAGTTCGAATTGGTACCACAAAACTTAATAACATTATAAATGACATAAATAATGCTATTGTTTTCTTAGGTAATTCTTTTATTTTTTCCATATATATTCCTCCTAATATCTATGTTATAATTTTATCATATTTTAATTTTTATGTAAATGCTTATATTTTAAATTACATAATTGTCATTAAATTTGTTGTAATATAAGATTATACTATTAAAAAATGTAAAGGTGATATTATGAATTTTAATGACAAACTAAATGAATATATTGAACTTATAGGATGTACTAATAAACAATTATCAGATATAACTGGAATTGCTCCACCAATTATAAGTTGTTATTGAAAAGGAAATAGAATTTCAAAATATAATAGTGAGCAATTCAAAATTATATTGCATCAATAAATGAAAACGCTACTTCTATTAAGAAATAACGCTTTTTTATAAATATAATATTACCCTATTCCGTTCAGTCAAAATAGAGTTATGAATGATCTTGTGCTTTATTATAATCACGCTAAAAGACAATATGGTTTTAATAATAATTGGTTTGTATTTGGAGATATGGAACCAATTCATAGAAATACTCTTAGAAATGCAAAAATTAGATTTGTAAAAGAAGCAAATGTTAAAGAAATAAGATTACATGATTTTAGACATAGTTGTGCATCTATTTTGATTAATAATGGAGCTAGTATCATGGTAGTAGCAAAATATCTAGGTCATAATAAGATTGATGAAACCTTAAATACCTATTCTCAGCTATTTAAAAATAAACTAGATGAGATAACAAAAACCATGGATTTATTAGAATAAAAAAAATCTCACCAATACATCAGTATTGGTGAAAGTATTGGTGAAACTGTAATAAAACTCATAAAACCAATATAAATAAACAAAAATGGAGCCATAAGGCTTCTTCAGGGGGACCACTTTAAACAAGTTCTATCAGTATCAAAGTAGTTTAAAAGCCTTATTTTTAGGGTTTTTTTATTTATTATAGTTTAAAAAAGGTTAATAAATTAGATTGTTCTGTATATGTAATTGTATATGTAATAATTTAATGGTTATGTCTTGTTTTGTAAAAAAGATTCTCCAAAGTTTCTCGTAATATCTTAATCTTCCGATTATTTTATTTACGAATCTTTATAATATCATCATCTGATAATTCTCCAATCAATAGTGATGATTTTGGATTATGCTTATTATAATTGTCACTTACTTTATTTTCATCATAATTAGCATAACAATATTTACAGAAATGTTTGCAAGAATTATACACTCCTATATCAACCATTTCTACACATTGACATACTAAATCTTTTCTGGCTTTCCATTTATTTTTATAAATCTTTCCAGTTAATTTAAAAGCTAGTTCTTTTGATATGCAATCATCTTTAACAAATCCAAATTCAGTTAAATCTCTTTCTTCATTACAAGTATGAACAACTATATTATGCTTCTTTGCACTTTCACTGAATGATCTACCAATAATTTCATAATCTTTTTCTGTTAATTTTTTATATTTTAAAGCACAATAATTATTTCTAACATTTTTATAATCATCAATAAAATGAATTAATATTTTACAAACATATCCATCTAATAATTCACACAATTTATCAAATGCTTTAACATGATAATCTAAGTTGTATTCATCACTTATAAAAATTGGATCATATCTTATTACAAGATTTTCTTTTCCAATAATATTTGATAATTTCTTTATTGATTCAATTATCCTACCTTTAGGTGGTATATTCGGCTCAATATCTTTTTTGTATGATGTTAAAGTAACATGAAAATAGACTTTCTTTTTAATATCTTTTAATTTATCTAATATAGGTGTTGGATTCTTTGTACAGAAAAATAATAAGTCTACATCATCTAACATTATTCTACTGACCATTTTAGGATTAAATGGATTTCTAACATCAATAAATCCTTCATCTAATCGGTTCATTAACCATTCAGAATAAAAGGCAACTATATCAGTTCTACCACTTATATTCAATATCACATTATCACCACCTATATACTTATATAATTATAATACCACACAAAAACAGATTCTCCTCCGTTCTATATATCTTAATTTTCTAATCTATTTTATTTTATTTTTTCACTTACTTCTTTTGCTATTTTTCTTGGACCTCTTATTGCTTTTATTCCCAATTTATTTAAATATTCAAAAGTATAATCCTTGTTTTCTAATTTCTTTAATAATTTTATTTTCATAACACGACTCATAGAAACATTTTTATCTTTATATTCATATGGTATATTTACTTCTATTGCCTTACATTTATACATTATTTTAGAATATGGATCTGCTACATATAAATAAACTATATCATTAACATGAATATCACTTGATTGTTTCCATATAATATCATCACAACTATTAAAAGCATTTACAACATCATAATATTTGGGATTAGCTGGAACTATCCATTCTTCTGGTTCACTAATTAAATTATATGATTCCTCTATTAATGAAATTATTTCTTCATCCATTAAAGTATCATTTAATATTATTGATATCCAATCCGTTTTACTCATATGATATGCTTCATAAAATCCACTTTGTTTTAATAGTTTTTGAATTTTATTTTCATCTAATTTAACATTAATAATTTCAACTTCACCAGTTCCATTATCTAATTTAGATAAATCTAAATTCATAATTATTGCATACCATTTATTATTATTTTCATTTCTATAAACTCCATATCCAGGAAATTTATCCCATAAGAATTCAGGTTCATTGTTATACTTTTCCTTAATATATTTATTAATTCTATTTGATTGATTTGAAATGAAGTAATTTGTTTCACAACATTTTTTTCTTATATCTTCTAAAACAAATCTATAAGATTCTCTAACTTTATTTACAAATTCTCCAGTCATTTCAGTTCTAATGTTTGTATATTCTTCATCGACTTGTAGATCAATTACTTTACCACTAATAATACCTTTATTATCGATTGTAATAATTGCTTTAAAATCATTATTTAAAAATTGTTTTTCAAAAACATAGTTATCTTTATTCTTTTTAAATCCATATTTTTCTAATTTTTTAAAATTAACATTTGTTCTTTTAAAAACTTCATTCTCTATATTCAAAGTAATCACCTATAAGTAATTATAACACGAAAAAAGAGAATTTTTACATTCTCCTAATATCTTAATTTTCCGAACTATTTATTATTCTCTCTTTAACCCATAATATATCTTCGATTGATTTATCAATATTAAATCTTCCATTACCAACTGGATAAAAAATTGAATAACATTTATATTCCTTACCATTGATATTTTTTATAAATTCTTTTTTTCTACATTGTGAAACTGATACTTTTTCTTTTAAAAAAACTGAGCTAACCTGATTACCAAATAAGATAATAACTTTAGGATTTACTATTTCAATTTCTTTTTCTAATAAATCAAGATATTTTTCATAAACAGAATTTTGAATAGGCCTAGCATCAATTTGAGTACATTTTCCTAGGTTAGTAATAAATATTTTATTTCTTTTTACCTCATTATACACTTTTTCAGCAAAATCTTTATTCCATTCATTTGACTTTTTACTTTTTATTTCATTATATATACCAATATCAAATAGATTGGTTGCAACAAATAAATCCCATATATTTTTAGTTCCAATCCACGGTGCTCTAATACCCTTCCAAGATGGATCAGATGCAATATTTTTTGAAGTAGGATTCATAAAAACAAAACAAATATCAGGATTTGTATCACATCCCCCAAAGTTTATTGATTTTAATGTTTTATCTCCATATACCTGTTGCATTCTATCATATTCATTTTTTAATTTGTCTAAATGCATAAAAATCACCTACTATTTTTCTTTTGTATAATTATATCATATTTAATCACATCGGAATATTACTATTTTACGATTAAAATAGAGCCTAAATAGAACCTAAAATTATTTTGCTTTTTTCAAAACGCCTGGAAACCTTTATAGAATAAAGGAATAAAAAAAGTGGGCCTCTATTGAGGTCCTTCAGAGGGAATAAAAGAAACCGTAATACTTCCTTTTAATTTTTTGTAATTTCTTTATTTTATAATAAAAAAAACAGATTAATATTTTTAATCTGTTTTAAATTATTTTAATTAATTTTACTATTTTGTATACCTAATTGTATACCTAGAATCAGAATATCTTAATATTGCGATTGTTCGTGAAAGCAAGAATTTTCCAATCACTTATTCAAGAATTCAGAAATATATTCTGCTGTTTTTTCTACACCTTGAGAATCAACATTAATTGCTAAATCATAATTATTTAAATCTCTCCAATTTCTATTTGTATAAAATTTATAATGTCTTTCTCTTTCTTTATTAATCTTAGCAATTTGTTTGGAGGCATTATTTTTATTTAATCCATAGTACTTAATAGCACGTTTAATCTTATTTTCTTCATCAGAATATAAGAATACTTTTAAAACATCTTTATTATCTTTTAATATATAGTCTGCACATCTTCCGACTATAACACAAGATTCTTTTTTAGCAAGATTTTTAATTACCTTAGTTTCTGCAATAAATATTCTGTCATCATTTTCTGTCTTTCTTGATTCTTCCTCAGTTTCTTCAATATATTTACTTGCTAATCCTGATTCTTTTGCTGCTAAATCTATTAGTTCCTTATCATAGAAATTTATTTTTAATTTTTCTGCTATTAGTTTACCAACATATCTACCTCCTGATGCATATTCTCTAGCAATTGTAATAACAATATGCTTACCTTTATAATCTTTATTATCCTTTACAGTATCATCGGTATTATTATAATCTATTTTACTCAAAGCTTTATACTCTGTTAACAACATGAACGATCCAATAATAAAGCATAATCCATCTGCTATACAACCGGCATATACAACTCCATAAATACCTTTATTTAATACTAAAGCTATTAGTAATGATATTGGAATAAATAAGATTATTTGTCTTATAAATGCAAATGCTGTTGCTTTTTTTACTTTACCTAAAGATTGAATTAAAACACTACCTGTCATTTCAACCGCATTTAAACCTATTAATAAAAAGAATGAATGACACATTAATACAGCAAATTCCATGAATAATTCATAACTTGGGTCATTCTTTTTAATAAATATTCCAGCTAGTTCTCTAGGAAAAAAGAAGAATATTGCATTAAATATAAAACCTATAAGAAGATTTATGATCAAAACTTTTTTAATTGTTTCTCTTACTCTATCTTTGTTTCCAGCACCATAATTAAATCCAACGATTGGTTGTGCTCCAATCGAAACTCCTAAAACTATAGATAAATATATACTATTTACTTTGGACATTACACCATATACTGATAAAGGAATATCTGCACCGAATTTTGAATTAACACCCATTTTAGTCATCATATTATTCATAAATATAAATAAGACTAAAACAGTACATTGAGTTATACAAGATGACAATCCTAATCCTAATACTCTAAAAACATCCTTATCAAGTTTTATACTTTCTTTTGTTAACTTTATAGATTTGAACTTTCTTACATAAATAATTGCTAGAACAAATGATATAAACTGACCTATAACAGTTGCAATTGCTCCACCAGCTACTCCCTTATTAAATACAAAAATAAATATAGGATCTAAAATAATATTAATAATTGCTCCTACAACTAACATCATCATTGAATATCGTGGTGATCCATCTGCTCGTATAATATTTGACAATGATGAATAAACAATCATAAATGGAGCACCTATACATATTATTCTTCCGTATTCTAAAGCATATTTATAAACATTATCAGTACAACCAAATAGCATGATTAATTTAGGCATAGTAATAAATGATATTATGCTTAATCCTATTGATATTAATACTGTTATAACTAGTGATTGTCCTACACCTTTAGCAGCTTCTTTTTCATTTTCCTCACCAAGTCTTAAAGATAGGTTTGCAGCAGCTCCATTTCCTATTAAACCTGCTATAGCACTAAATACAATTACTAATGGAAATATAACATTTGTTGCTGCATTTCCTAATGTTCCTACACCTTTTCCAATAAATATTTGATCTACAATATTATAAATTGAATTTATAAGCATACTTATTACACATGGTATAGAAAAAGCTAATAATAATTTACCTATTTTTTCTTTTCCTAAGTCGTTTTTTTTCATAAATAAACTCTCCTTTTTTATTGACATAACAATAGTAGCACAAAAAAATTTTTTGTGTAAGCATTTTTTGATTTTTGCATATAAAAAGCAGATTAATAATTTTAATCTGTTTTAAATTATTTTAATAAATTTTATTATTTTGTATTTCTAAATGTATTTCTAAAATCTATATCAAAATACTCCAATATCTTCTAAATTTAGGTTTTTAAATATATCTTCATTTCCTATATAACTTAATGGAGATATTGGACTTGGATGATATATAGGAATAACTTTAAATCCATTTATATCAAATACTTTTCCAACAACATCAGAAAATTTTTTGTATTTAAAGTCAAGTATAGTCCTAGTTGCAGAATCACCTAACGATAATATAACTTTAGGTTTTATTTCTTCTAATTGCATGAACAAGAATTTTTTGCAATTAATACCACATTTATTCAAATATTTTCGATCAGTAGGATAACACTTAATAGCCTCTAAAAAGAAAGTATCTTCAATTGTTAGGTTAATTAAATCTAATAATTTTTGTAAAATAACACCAGATGGTAATAACTTATGATTTATATCATACCATGCTACTCCACTTTTTCTCCACCCATTATTAGCAGGTGCTTCTCCAAGTATAACAATGTCTTTCTTTTTTCCAAAAGAAACAGTTTTACTACTAGGAAATTTTTCTACCATACTAGAGCATGCAATGCAATCATGTATCTTTTCATCTATAAGACTTAACTTAACTTTTAGTTTTAATAATTCATATCTTCTTTTAGTATCATCATTTTTTAATATTTCTTTTCTAGTTTTTATAACATGGTTTGAATAGTCAATTTTATCATTTTTAAATTGATCAGAAGTAAAATCAATGATTTTGTCATCTATAATGTTAAAGTAATGACTAATATTATTAACTTTAACCTTACATATATTACCACCAAAATAGTCATTTACTAATAACGCTACAATGGCACAATGTCCTAATGTTTTATTATTTTCATTCCATTGATTTATGCATTCTGGATAACAAGTTTCTTTAGAATACAAAGTATTTAAAATTTCTTTTAACCTATCTAAATTCATATTATCACCCACTAATATTATTATAACATACTTTTTTTCTTATTTTAGAAATACAAATTTTTAAACAAATTCAAACTTTTTTAAACTAAATTAACTTTGTATTTCTAATTGTATTTCTAAAATAAACTAATTTGGTTTAAAATAACAAAAAATGGAGCCTAATGGCTCCTTCAGGGGGAAATCTAAATATCAGTTCGTAATAATTTAAAACTATGTTAAAGTCTTATAAAATAAGGCTTTTTCATTTTCTTGAATTTACTAAAGTTTATAAAAATATCTATATTTTTTACATTTAGTATCTAGATTTGGTATCTGGAAGAAGTTAGAATCTTTTTTTTCTTTAATTTATCTTTATTGGCTAGATAAAATTTTTCTATTTCATTACATTTGTAAGCATTGTAAAATTTAGATTTCCAATAGTTGCTATTAAACTTTTTGGTGTATGGGGATAAACCTTGTATAAAATTCATTCTATTTTCATTCAAATAATCTCTTATAAAATTTCTTTTTCTTTTATTTACTGGTTCAATATAATCAATAGTATTAAGTAATCCATCTAAAACAACAAAATGCTTCCAGGCATTTAAATAACTAGTACCATCAACAATAGGATTAGATGTAAGCCATCTATAATTTGAAATCATTTTTTTATACATTTTAGAGGATGCTCTTACCTTATGCCTTTTTATCCATATACCAGTTATTGTTGGACATTTACTATCTTTTAATAAACAAATTTGTGTCTTTTCTTTTTTTCTTTTGTGCCCATATTTTTCTAATACTATATCTATTAACTCTAAAATCGAATTAAAATCAAATTCTTCATTATCAGTAGAAAAAGTCACATCATCAACATAAGTGCTAAATACCAAATTATTTTCCAAAGCAATCTTATTTAATTCTGCAAACATTTTCCTATATGCAAAGAAACTTATCAAAGTACTAGTGGGAAAGCCCTGAGGAATTACTCTAATTTTTGAATTATTATTGTCTGGAACAGTTACTAATTCAGCCATCCTTTGTGCAAGATCATTCTTCATTTTAAATCCACCACCAGACATAAAAAAGCGTTTAACTTCTTTAAATCTGCAATTAGGGTAAAAACTAGCTATATCTATTAATAAAAAATTAGTATTTCCTCTATGATATCTTGCATTTTTTACATAACCGCCATCAGTTTTAGCAAATACATAATCAGGTATGCTTAGTTCTGACAAATAATTATTTAACTTTTTTAATGCCGTCTTTCTAGGATCTGGAACATCAGTAAATTTTCTGTATTTTTTCGATGTATAATCTTTTGGTTCTCTTTTACATCTTTTTTTAGTTTTCTTATTCTCATAAAATATAATTTCTTTCTTATCATATTTATAAATAATATTGTTCAAATCGCTTTTGGTAAAAATTATGTTTTTATCTTTATCTGATAATAAATCAGCTACATATTTTTTACTCCCTCTATTATATAATTTAGAATCGGTATTCTTTATCAATTTTGTTTTCATTTTTCACCTCTTTAACGCAAAAACGCCAAACATACATCAACAATTAATTAAGTGATAATACTCAGCTTCACTAGAAGGGCTTCCCCAAAATTAAAATTTGAGTATAAACTGACTACTAATCCGTAAAACACGACACAAGTCGTCATTTGATCAGAGTCTAAATCTAAGACCTTCACCATAATTGGAAAAACAAATGCAAAAATTGTTGTAATAACAATAACTTTTTGTTTTTTTTTCTTTTTCATAGGCATTCCTCCTTTATATATTTACTAATAAACAAAGGGGAAAAGCAGCAACCTGAAATCTTAATTAATCTCCATATGTCTGGCAATTTACGTCATGTATGGTAAGTACTCGTAGGTGAGCTGCAGCTTGTCTGCAAGCGAACCACGAGGACTCCATATCATTACCTAGCTATTGCGACTAGCAATGCTAATACTCCCATTATAAGGATTCCTCGGACTTTCACCGAATTGAATGTACTAAATAAAACTATTATCTGTTCTTAAGTACAAAAGTATTATATCAAAAATCACCATTTATTTCCATTAATTTAGTTAAATTAGTTTAAAAAATGACACTATGACACACTACTTGTGAGTACCCCACAAGCATTTATAGTGTCATAGTGTCATACATACTTTTTATCGTTCTACTTTATATATAACATCATATTCATCTTCAGTAGGTTCTTCCCATTTAGATTCTAGTTTTTTAATTAATCCTTCATCCAAATAGAAATCAGAACCACCATTACCATCTAAAACTCTTTGGTTTCTTTCTGTAATATTTTGTTTCCAAGTATCATCATCAACACATACATAATGTATTTCACAATCTACATCATTATTTTTATAGTATTCTTTTATTTCTTTTCTTTCTTTACTTGACCAAAGTCCTCTTTCAAAAATTACATTAGCGCCTGCTTTAGCAATTTCACCAACTTTTCTAGTTAAATACTTATTCAATCTTTCAGAAAAGATATTATAAAAGTCTCCTTGCTCATTATTTATTAATTCATAAGTAGCTTCATCTGGTGAGATTATTACCGCATTTAATGAATCTTTTAATTGCTTTGAATAATAACTTTTACCACTACAAATTTTACCACATACTAATACTACCTTTCCCATAGATACCTCTTTATCTTTCTTTCACTAATCCATCTGGTGTTAGAATATAAAGAGAATTTACTACTTCATTAATATATTTTCTATCATGAGATACACTAATTATAGTACCTTTATATTCTTTTAAAACTTTTCTAATAACTGGATTTGATAATGGGCTAACATTTCTTGTAGGCTCATCAAGTATTAAAACATCACATTTATCTAATACTAATTTAATAAGAAATAGTTTTGCTTTAGTCCCATTACTTAAATCTTTAATATTACTAATCATTTCATCTCGAGTAAATTTCATATTTCCTAAAAACATTCTTGCTTTTGTAATTTCATCTTTGCTACCATTAGGACATACAAAATCTAATACATACATATAATTATTTAAGATGTCATCATAAGTTTGTGGCATATAACCAACCTTAATATCATTTCTATCTTTTAATTCGTTATAAATTAACTTAATTAGTGTAGATTTACCAACACCATTTTTACCTATAATACATAAATGTACATTGCCAATTACATCTAACTTTATATTTTTAGATAGTACCTTATCAAATACTTTTAATTCATCTATATTTAAATTGATTATATTTTTTGATCTTGGAATTTCTACTTCTTCGAATGAAAAACTAATGCTTTCTTCAACATCTGGTACTTCAGTTAATTCAGTTTCATCTAGTTTTCTCTCTTGTGATTTTAATGAATGCATTTTCTTTTTTAAAACTTGCGCTCCATGTGGATCTGCTCTTGAAATTGTATTTTGTTGATGTTCAACTTTTTGCATTATTCTTTGTAGTTTTTCTTGTTGCTTGTTAAATTCTCTTTTTTCAGATCTTGCTACTTGTGTTTGTTTTTCAATTTTTCTAAGTCTTTGTTCAACATAAGTATCATAATCAATTTTTAATAATGTATGTCTACATTCGGTTTTCTTTTTTATTTGCTCTAAATGTAAAATCATGTTTGCTGTATTTGCTAGTAATGTTTCATCATGTGAAACATACATAATTGGCTTATTAGTATTATTAATAAATTTTTCTAACCATTCTAATGTTTCAATATCTAGATCATTAGTAGGCTCATCTAAAAATAAGATATCATATTCGTTTAATAGTAATCTTAAAATACTAATTTTAACTTTTTCGCCACCTGATAATGTTTTTATTTTTTGTTTTAAAATATCATCAGTTAAATTAATCAAGTCTAAATATTTATATAAATTATTAATCTTATCATAATAATCACTTTCATCAATAAACAAAAATTCATATACACTTTTATCTAATTTATCAGTACTAATAGATTGTTCTAAATAACCAATTCTATTGCCTTTTAGATTAATACTTCCACTTATTTCAGCATATTCACAAATACCTAAAATTGATTTTAATAATGTGGATTTACCATTTCCTTCTTCACCAATAATAGCAAGTTTATCTCCATTATTTAGTACTAAATTTAAATTCTTAATTAAATATCTATCACTAATAGATATAGTTAAATCTTTTATTTCTAACATATTATGCCTCCCTTTTTAGGCATAATCAAAGTTTATGCCATACTTATTTAGTCATTGTTCTCATTTTCTCACCTCTTAATTTTTAATTTTTTTCTTAAAACAAATTTTTTTGATTTTTCGTTTTATATTTTTTTATAGAACGAATTTTTTGATTTTTTCGTTCTATAATTTTTTTTAAAACATTTTTTTAATTTTTTTCGTTTTATAAATTATTCTGATAAAAATATTTCTACATATTCAGAAAATACAAATATTTGATTTCTACTATATCCAGTTGTTTCTTTTATTATATTAGTAGACTTTAATTCATTTATTACACCATTAACAGTAGATTCTGGCATTTCTAATGCTTCAGATATCTTTTTTCTTGATGAATATGGTTCATCATAAAAGTAATCTATAATTTTTTTAGCATTATCATACTTAACTTTTAAGTCTGATATTTGTGTATCTACTTTTTTAGTGAGTTCTACAACTTTTTTAAATTTTTCTTTTGCGATTTTAGCTGTTTCTATTATTCCCTCTAAGAAAAACTTTATCCATCCAATAATATCATTTTTAACTCTAACATCATTTAATTTTTGATAATATAGGTCTCTATTTTTTTCAAAAAAGAATGATATGTATAAACATGGATTATCTAAATATTTTTTGCTTTGAAGATATAAAGGAATTAATAATCTACCAATTCTTCCATTGCCATCTAAAAATGGATGTATTGATTCAAATTGATAATGAATTATAGCTATTTTTATTAAATCTGGTGTATCTATTTCTTCATTATTAATAAATAATTCTAAATCTTTTAAACAATCAGATAAATCTTCTACTAATGGTGGTACATAAGCTGCTGTTGATGGCATTGTTCCACCTATCCAGTTTTGTGATATTCTAAATTCTCCTGGTGTCTTTTTTTCTCCTCTAACACCATTTAATAATATTTTATGTATTTCTCTAAATAATCTATTACATACTGGAAATCCTTCATTAATTCTAGCAATACCATAATTAGTTGCTTTAACATAATTTTGAACTTCTTCCCAGTCATCTCTTTTTTCTGGATTAATATCTTGTAAATCAGATAAATCTTCTTCTATTGTTGTTCTAGTTCCTTCTATTTTGCTAGATTTATTTGCTTCAATTTTTACATGCATCTTGATATATAAATCAACATTAGGAAGTAATAATGAATAAGCATTTAATTCACCAATTTGTCTATTTGCTTCTGCAAGTAAAGAATCTAATTTTGTATCATCCCAACCCCAATTATAATTAATATTACTTGGTAAAAATGCTTTATATCCATTTCCTTGTTTATATTCTCCAGCTTTATATTCTTCTAATTTCATAGTTATTCTCCTTTCTTTTTTATAAAAAATAAAACAATCTATTTATTATTTTAATTATAACATTTTCTTTATTGCTTTTCCATATTTTATCAATATAAAACATAAATACTAATTTTGAATTAAGTATTACTTATAATAAAATAAACTAAAAAAGCAGATACATTAAGTTGGTATCTGGCTTGGTATCTAGAAAAATCAAAAATCACGAAAAACCCTTATAAAACAAAAAATGGAGCCTAATGGCTCCTTCAGGGGGTCAATTAAAACTAGTCTTCTTGCTTTTTAAAATTTGTTAAACCTTTTTATTTATTGACTATCCTTGTTGTTTTGTTTTATTATTTTTTACTCATATTTAGGTATTATAGCACCTAAATAGCACTTAAATTTATAGTTTTATTTTATATTTTTCTTAATCACATAAATAATCTATTGAATTAATGGAAATAAATATTTCATCAATATTTTTAATATCGATATTTTTTTCTTTTAAATAATTAACTATATTCTTTTTATTAAAATCTATTATATTCATACAATACCATCTATAATTTTTTACTATTATTTAACTCGCTAAAGAATGAAACTATCTGTTCTTTATAAAAATCTTCAAAATTATCATATTCTTCTTTTTTAGATAATAATTCTAATAACTCATCAATATGAACAAATCCTTTACTTTGATGTCTTTTTATATCATTTTCAATATTATAATATTCATTAGGTATATATTTCTTTGATAGATACATTTGAACAGCTCTTACCATATATTCATTTATAACAGTTATTCCACGATAACAATCTTCAAGTCCATTTTGTATAGATTCTTCTTCTATATTTTTTATGCTATCATCATTAAAATACTTATAGCCTAGTGGATTACAATATGGATGAGAAAATTCATGAAATAAAGTTGCTATTATTCTATTAGGTACTCTTACAAGTTCATTTTCATTTTCTGATGGATATGTATTTGCAATATATGTAATTTTATTATCAAAGTCCATTCCAAAACTTCCTCTAGTAAAATTAAATACTATTATTTGAAAATCATTTAATTTATATCCATAAAAATCAGTAAGCATTTTATCATCATAGTCCACTAAATAATTCAAACTTTTCTTAAATACATTTACAACTTCATCATAATAACTTTTATGATTTTCATAAAACTTTTCATAATTAGATTTAATAATAAACTCATTTAATAATCTATTTAACTTATCTTTATCAAAGTTTTTATTATTTGAAGATATTTTTTTTATCTTTTCATTTTCAATAATATTATAATTTTTATCTAATGAATCAGAAATATCCACAGTTCTATTATATGTATCTAATCCACCATTTTTAATATATTCAATTAACTCTTCACTAGCATTCTCTTTATATAAATTATAAAAATCATCACAATATTGTTTATTATTTTCTTGAAATATATCTTGTTTAATATTATTATCTTTGAAAGTACAATATTGAAGACCAAATAATAATTCTAATCTTTTATCAAAACTTATATTTATCATATAAAACACCTCAATTATATACTATTTTAATTATAATTTACTTACAATATAAAAGCAACAATTCATACATTTTTTTTACATTATAACAGCACCTAAAATAGCACCTAAATTATATTTTATTTACTAATTTCCTTTATTTATAACAAAAAATGGAGCCTAATGGCTCCTTCAGGGGGTTTGGTTACACTTTCACATACATCAGTAAAAGTGTTATTATACGTAACATTACTGTTACGCTACTATAATAATAAATTATTTTATTTTTTTTGTCAATGATTTTTTTAATCTTGATTAATATTTTCGTCAAGAATTTTTTTTAGGTTTTTATATTTTTTTATTTCTTTTAATATTTCTTCGGAATCTTTTTTTGCTTTTAATAATATTTTATAGTCTTTGGTTATATTTGCGATTTTAAATTTCATATCTCCACTTTGTTTTGTACCAAATAAATCTCCTGATCCTCTAAGTTTAAAGTCTTCTTCTGATAGTTTAAATCCATCTGTTGTTTTTTCCATAATTTTTAGTCTTTCAGATTCTCTATCAGTTATTAAATAGCAATAAGAATCAAGTGAGTTTCTTCCTACTCTTCCTCTTAATTGATGAAGTGTTGATAAACCAAATCTATATGCATTAAATATTACTATAGTAGTCGCATTTTTAACATCTACTCCTACTTCTATTACTGTTGTACTTACTAATATATTTATTTCATTATTAATAAATTTATTCATTATTTCATCTTTTTCTTTAGGTTTCATTTTACCATGTAGTAATCCAACATTATAGTTTTTAAAGGCTAATGAAAATTTCTTTTGTAATTTTTTTGCATCTATTTCTTCATCATTGTCTTCACTTTCTATTAATGGTGAAACTATATATATTTGATGATTTTGTTTTAATTCTTTATTAATCATTTCTAAAACATATTTAATATCTTTATTATTTATTACTTTTGTTATTACGTCTTTTCTACCTATTGGTTTAGTATTTATTATTGATAAATCCATATCTTTATATATAGTTAATGCATATGTTCTTGGAATTGGTGTTGCGGATAAGTATAATACATCAGGAAGATTACCTTTGTTTCTTAAATTACTTCTTTGATTAACACCAAATCTATGTTGTTCATCTGTTATTATTAATCCTAAGTTATTAAACTTAATCTCATCATTTAAAAGTGAATGAGTTCCTATTAAAATATTTATTTTACCTTCTTGTAATTCTTTTAAAATAATTTCTCTTTCTTTTTTCTTAGTACTACTTGTTAGTAATTTTATATTAACATTATATTTTTTTAATAAATTATTAATATTTTCATAATGCTGAGTTGCGAGTATTTCTGTTGGTGCCATTAAAGTACTTTGGTAACCATCTAAATATAATGCATACATTGATATAATTGCTACTATTGTTTTACCACTACCAACATCACCTTGGACTAATCTATTCATTCTTTTATCACTTTTTAAATCATCAAATATATCATTTAAACATTTTTTTTGATCTATTGTTAATTCAAATGGTAAAATAGATATAAATTCATTTATCTTATCTATATTAATATTCTTTTTGTATCCTAATAGTTTTTTATTTCTATTAATTAATTCATTTATTTTTAACATAAATATAAATAATTCTTCATATTTACATCTTATTATAGCTTGTTTTAATTTTTTTTCATTAGATGGATTATGAATATTAAATAATGCTTCTTTTTTTGACATAAAAGTATATTTATCATTTATTTTTTTTGGTATGTAATCTATTTCTTTATTTAATAAAAGAGCTTTATTAATATAATTATTTATACTTTTATTGTTTATTCCTTTTACTAAATGATATACAGGTAATATTATAGTTTTATCTGAAATAGTAAATAATTTTATATCTGATGCGGTTAATAAATTTTTATTTTTATCATATTTACCTATTACTGTTATTTCTTTTGAAGGGTATAAGTTTGGCTTTAAAAACATTCTATTATATATTTGTACATTAATTAATTTATCTTCTGTTAAAAGTTTGAATTTTAATCTATTTATATTTTTAAAATAATTTACTGTAATATTACTTTCAATAGAACCAACTACTACTACTTTTTCATTATTTAAAGATGTTTTTTTTAATACATCATATCTAAATGGATAATAATTTATTAAGTCTTCAATAGAAAATATATTTAGTTTATTTAATTTTTGTTCAGTAATTTTTCCTATTCCTTTTACATTACTTAATTCATTCATAATTAACTCCTATTAATAATTATATAATTTTAAAAAAAAATAAACAAGATATATATTTTTTTAATAAAATTTGTTTTTTTATATTGACAAATGTTAGTAAAATCATTAATATAATTATTACCAATTCCCGAATGGCGAATTGGCTGCTAGTATCACACTAGCCAACCCCTTTTTATTCTTTTTTTATGGAACTGTTCTTCAGGGGGGCAGTTCCTTTTTTTTTTGTAAAAAAAATTATTAATTTATTGTAAATTAATAATTTCTTCATATTTATCAGATAAATCTATATTAACACTAATTATGTTATTTGCTTCGTCTCTTTCAATAGCATAATTATTAACATATCCAGTTCCATTTATATTACAATTAATATTAATCATATCACAGTAATTAGTTACCATTTTACTTGAATAACCTCTTAAATCAGTTTCTGTAAAGTTACCATTAGTTAATAATAATACTTTACCATTAACTGTTTTATTTATAAATGGATATTGATTAATTACTTTATCTCCATCTCCTATTACATCATAAGATATATTATTTAAATCTAATTGATTTTTTACTTCCGTAATATTTTTATTTAAGTAATTTCCTGCTTTAAATCCTAATGCTTTACTTGCTCTTACATTAGTTAAATTATAATATGCTTCTATATCTTGAATTAATGATTTAACAGCATCTGGCATAGTATTAACTGTTGCATCTTGTAATGCTATATAGAATATATATTTAGGATTATCTTTAGGATACATTCCATTAAATGATTTAATTGATCTTTCTGTTGATTTATAATATGTTCCTCTAGAAGAATTATATACTTGAGCAGTCCCTGTTTTACCTATAATATCATAACCATCTAAATGATAATCTGTACCAGTACCATATTCTACAACACCTTGCATTAATTCTTTCATATGATTTACTGTTGCTTCTGAAGCTACTTTTGTACCTTTTTGTTGTTTATTTTTATATAGTACTTCTTTTGTATCAGGATTAACTATTTTTTCTACTATAGTTGGTTTTAATAAGTATCCATTATTACTAATAGCAGTTAATGCTTGTATCATTTGTATAGGTGTTGTCATTATTCCTTGACCAAAGGAAGCATTTGCAACTTCAACATCATATTTAAATTTAATTTGACCGCTTACTTCTCCAGGTAATTCTATACCTGTTTTTTTACCAAATCCTAGTTTTTTATAATAATCTCTTAGTTCTGTTCCAGATATATAATGTTGGGTTAAATTTGCAACTCCTATATTAGAACTCATTGTATAACCATAGTCGTAAGTAATATCTCCCCAACCATATGTATTCCAGTCCTTAATAGTATAACCTGATAATTCCATAGTACCTGAGTGATATACATCATCACCTTTATATGTTCCTTTTTCCATAGTTGCCATATAAGTATATGTTTTCATAGTACTACCTGGTTCATAAGAATTAGATACTAATGGATCTAGATAATTTTCTATATTTTTCTTATTAGGATCAAAACTAGGTTTAGTTGCTGAAGCAATAATTTTACCTGTTTTTGCTTCTGCTACTACAAATATTGCCTTATTTGCATGTGATGATTCAAAAGTTTGATTTAATGCTCTTTCTGCCATTAATTGAACATTACTATCTATAGTTAAATATATATCATTACCATCTTGTTTTTCTATTTTTATTTCAGGACTATTTACTAATCTATATCCATTTGCATCTTTTTGATAAGTTATAGAACCATTAATACCAGTTAATTTATCATTATATTTTGATTCTATACCCATTTCACCTATAGTATTATAATCATCATCAGTCTTAACATAACCAATAATATAAGAAGCAAAATCTAGATTAGGATAGTATCTTTTATTAGTAGTTATAAAATCTATTCCTGGTATTTCTAATTTTTCTATTTCTTCTTTTTGTATTTCAGTTAAACCTTTTCCACCTGGACCTAATTCTACTTGATATAATCCTTTTTGTGTTAATAATTTATATATTCTATCTTCAGGCATATTTATTAAAGGAGAAAGTTTACTAGCAGCATCTCTTGCATCTACTATATGTTTAGGTTTTATTGAATTTTTACTTCTACTTTTATCTAAATAAGCAATTACTGTATAAGAATCTACTGTTTCAGCAAGTACTTCTTTATTTTTATCATAAATAGTACCTCTTCTAGCATATAAAGTTTCCTTTGTAGTATTTCTATTTTTAGAAAATGTTTTTAAATTAATTCCATCTATTACAGGAGATAAGTTTAAAAATATTAATCTTCCTATTATTACCAAAAATAAAAAAAGTCCAAATATAAATACAAATCTGCTTATATGTATTTTATTTGAAACTTTCTTTTTCATATAATAGCACTCCTATCTTTCACTTACTATTCTAATATTACTATTATTATACGCTAATCCTGTTGAATTTGCAACCTCATTAATATTTTCTAAAGAAGCAAGTTCATTTATTTTCATTGTTAATCCTTGATTAGTTTCTTGTTGAGATTTAACATCTTTTTTTAGTCTTTCTACTTCGATGTTTATAGAAGATAAACTGATTTTACCAAAGAAACTAATTACCCATAAAGAAAATAACATTACTGCACCTACAGTTTTAAATTTTCTTTCAAATTTAGCTAATTTAACTGTATTATCTCTTTTTACCTTCTTCATAAAAATCTCTCCTTTTTTATATTTTTTCAATAACTCTAAGAATTGCACTTCTAGATCTATTGTTATTATTTAATTCATCTTTACTAGGTTTAAATTTACCTATTATTTTTATTTTTGCTCTATATTCTTTTGGTATTTCAGGCATTCCTTTATATACTAAAGGAACAGAACTATATTCTTTAAAAATATTCTTAACTATTCTATCTTCTAATGAATGAAATGTAATAACACATAATCTTCCATTAGGATTTAATAAATCAATAGCATCAACTAACGCTTTTTTTAAAACTTCTAATTCTTGATTTACTTCAATTCTTATTGCTTGAAATACTTTTCTTGCAGGATGATGATTTCTTTTATATTTTTCTGGAACACTATTTTTAATAATTTCTACTAATTCTAAAGTAGTAGTTATTTTTTTATTTTCTCTTTCTTTAACTATATTTTTAGCTATTGAAGAAGCATATTTTTCTTCTCCATATTCATAAAAGATTTTAGTTAATTGTTCCTTAGAATATTCATTTACTACTTCTAATGCACTTTTTTCTTGTTCTTGATTCATTCTCATATCTAATTTTGCATCTTTATGAAAACTAAATCCTCTTTCATCATTATCTAATTGATAAGAAGACACACCAAGATCAAAAAGTATACCATCAACTTTTTGAATATTTCTTTTTTCTAATTCTTTTTTTAAATTTACGAAATTAGTATTAATAATTTCATAGTTATTAGATATTTTATCTAATTTAGTTTTACTATATTTAATAGCATCTTTGTCTTGATCGAAGGCGAATAAACAACCCCTTGTTATTCGTTTTAATATTTGTGAACTATGTCCTGCAAATCCTAATGTACAATCAACATATATACCATCTTCTTTAATAGATAAATTTTCAATAGATTCATTTAATAAAACACTAATATGCATTGAATAATCCTTCTGCTACATCACTAAAGTTTTCAATATTACTATTAAAGAATTCTTCAAATTTATCTTTATCCCATATCTCAAGTCTGTCATTTACTCCTACGATAATACATTCTTTATTTAATGAAGCATAATTCATTAAAGGATTTGTAATTGTAATTCTTCCGTTGTTGTCTAATTCACACTCAGTGGCACCTGATAAAAACATTCTCATAAATATACGAGCATCTTTATTTGTAAAAGGTATTTGTTGTAATTTTGAAATTATATTATTCCATTCATTTTCATTATAAACAAATAGGCATTTTTCTAATCCTCTTGTAATAATAAACTTTTTACCTAATTCATTTCTGAATTTAGATGGAATAATTAATCTGTTTTTATCATCTAAATTGTGATGAAATTCTCCCATTAACATATATATCCCCCACAATCAACCACTTTGTCCCACTGGTTAAAATAATTATATAATAACAAAATAGTTTTGTCTATAAAATAAATAAAAAAAATTGTAAAAAAAAAATAGTTTACACTATTTTACTATTTTTTTTAACAATTCATTTTTATCATGTATTCCATTTAAGAAATTCTTAACAGTACATCTTTTCTTACCTTCTATTTGAATCTCAGTAAAAATTATTTCTCCATCAATAGTTTTAATACCTATACCATTATCATAAATATTAATTATTTCTCCTATTTTTCCTTCTTTATTACTTTTACCTATTTCAGAATTAAAGATTTTTATTATTTTATCATCCAAATAGGCATATGCACTTGGCCAAGGAGATAATCCTCTAATTTGATTATATATTTCAATTGTATTTTTATTAAAATCTATTTTTTCATCTTCTCTACTTATATTATATGCATAAGTAGCTTCGTTATTATCTTGTTTTATTCTTTTAAAATTATTATTAATTAATTTAGGTAAAAAAGATATTATCATTTTAGAACCTAATTCACTTAATTTATCATGTAAAGTTCCTACATTATCATCTAATGATATATCTACTTTTTCTTGATATAATATATCACCTTCATCCATTTTAGGAGACATATACATAATAGTTATTCCTGTATATTTTTCACCATTAATGATACATCTATGAATAGGCGCTCCACCTCTATATTTAGGTAATAATGAAGCATGTATATTAATACATTTATATCTAGGATAATCTAATAATACCTTAGGTATTATTTGACCATATGCACAAGTTATTATAATATCTGGATTTAAATCTATTATTTTTTTATATTCTTCTCTAATATTTTTAGGTTGTAATACTTTAATATTATTTTCTAATGCATATTCTTTAACTTTTGAATATCTAACTTCTTGTTTTCTACCTATTTTTTTATCAGGTTGTGTGACTACTGCGATTACATCATATTTTTTATTTAATTCGTCTAATGGTTTAACACTAAAATCTGGTGTTCCCATATATACTATTTTTAAATTCATATATCCCCCTAATTAAAATAATCTAGTTACATCTTTTATTGTTACAAATACCATTAAAATCATTAATAATACAAATCCAATATTATTAATAGCAGTTTCTACTTTTAAAGGTACTTTCTTTCCAGTTATTTTTTCAATTATTAATAAAAATGCTCTACCACCATCAAATGCTGGAAATGGTAATATATTCATAAATCCTACATTTATAGATAAATATGCAGTTAAATATAATAATGCATGAATATTACTTCTTACTGTACCTACTACAGAATAAATACCTACTGGTCCAGATAAATTATCAAGTCCTAAACTCCCATTAAATAAACTTATAATAATTATTATTAATGATTTATATATAGAAGTAAATTTATATAAAGCAAATTTTAATGAACCAAAGAATCCTTTTTGAATATCATTTTTAACACTAATACCATAATAATAATTCTTTGTCTTTTTATCATATTTTGGTTTTACATTATATGTTACTTCTTTATTTGTATTATTTTTTTGTACTGTAATATCTAATGCTTTTTTACCGCCAGATATTGCTATTTGGGTTTGAATATCATCAAAGTTATTTGTTTTTTTGCCATTTATTCTAGTAATAATATCATTATTTCTAGCTCCTTTAATATAAAGTGCTGAATCTTTATTCATACCATATAATTTATTAGTATTAATACTACCACCAAATATTAATCCTATAATAAATAATAAAACAAATCCTAAAACAAAGTTATTAAAAACTCCTGCAACCATTACAGATAATTGTCCTAAAAATGATTTATTATATAATTTTTTACTTTCATCTATTTTATCCTTTTCTTCCTCATCATATGTTTCACCTGCTAATGCAACATATCCACCTAAAGGAATTAATTTAACCATATATTCAGTTTCATCGTTTTTTCTTCTAAATGAAAATAATTTAGGTCCAAATCCGATTGAAAATTCATAAACATATATGCCATTCTTTTTTGCCATTATAAAATGACCAAATTCATGTATAGAAACTATAATTCCTAGTATTATCAAAAATATTATTAATGTAATCATTTCTTCCTCCTTATAAAAATAAAGTTTTAATAATTGTATATGCGATTGATACTAATATAATACTATCAAATCTATCTAGTATTCCACCATGCCCAGGTATAATATTAGAAAAATCTTTTATTTTTAAATATCTCTTAATTGAACTAAATACTAAGTCACCTAATTGACCTATTATAGATAGTATTAAAGTAAATAATAATATTAAAAATATACTCTCTCCAGGATCAACCATAAATAAATAAAATAAAGATGGAATTATTGTACCAATAATACTTCCTCCAATAGATCCTTCAATAGTCTTATTTGGACTAACTCTCTCAATAAGTTTATTTTTACCAATATTTTTACCAATAATAAATGCAAATGTATCTGTTAATATTGTGATTAAAAATAAATATATTATTACATATAAAGAATTAATTCTTACTACTCTTAATACATAAAAAGGAATACTTACTAATAATGTATTACCAAATATATTAACTGCATTATCATAATTATAATTATTATTTTCATAAAAAACTAATGGAATAAATAATAATAAAAACGATAAACATATAGATGATAATAATTCTTCATCTGATAATAATATTATTAATGAAGATATATAACTTAATATATAAATCAAATTATTATCAAAACCATTATTTTTCTTATATAAATCAAATAATTCTTTTAATCCAAGAACAGTTATTACTCCTAAATATATATCAAAATATATATTACCTAATAAAACTGCTGGTACAGTTATTAACATAAATACTACCGCACTTATTAATCTTACTTTCATACTACCACCATATTAATTATATAATATTAAAGTTTTAAAAACAAGAAAAAAATACTATAGTGTTCACTTTAAGTGTCTAATTAGTACTTTTATTTTTTTATTCTTTTTACTTAAATATTTTAATACAACTTCATCATAATCTTTTGTTAAATTATTATCTCTTATATATTCTAAAGCTTCTAATAAAAACGGTTCTGAGATTCCTTCATTTTTAGTAGTATTAAATATATAATTATAAATATCTTTATTATGTTCTCTCATTATCTGGATATCTTAAAGAACAATAAATATAATTATATAAAGGAATTAATGACATTAATGTTGATTTTATTCCATCATTTTTCTTTATAAGTTAATATTCCCTTATTTGCTACAATTGATGATAAGTACATAAATAAAAAAAATCAATCTATTAAATTTAGAATGATATTTTCTACTTCTCTAGCTTTTGAAATATTTTTTGCTAATTTATCATATTTATAATTCCAATATGAAAGATTATCTATTTGAAAATTTTTATTATTTTTTTGAAATTCATTTATTTTACTATTAGCAATAGACTTAATTGCCATTGATAATCTTTTTAAATCTATATCATTTAGTTTTTTTTCTTCAACTTGTTTTTTTATTTCTTCAACTGATTTTTTATTAATAATTTCAAAAATAAGATCATCATATATTTCTGATTTATTTATTAATTCTTCATTTAATTCTTTTATTTTTTTGTCATATTCATCTTTTGATAATTGATTTTGATTAAATTTATATTCATACTCATTTTTATTACTTTCTATTTGCATTTTAAATATATCTTTTTCTGATGATAAAGTATAAATATCTTTTTTAGTACCATCAATATTATATTCAATTTCCAAAAATAAATTATCTTTTAAAATATCATTATTTTCTAGTATTAATTTTTCTATTTCTTCATTAACATAATCATTTAATCTTTCAAAAAACAAATCATTAATTGTTTCATTATTCATCTATTATATCATCCTCTTTTTTAGTTAGTTTTTCTATTTCATCTGTTACATTTTTCTTAATAATATTTTTATTATCATCAAAATCTTTTATATATTTTTTTACTATTTCTTCTTTTAATTTTTTATAATCTTTTAATTTCATTACTTTATCTCCTCAATTTTTATGAAATTAGTATAATTTATAGTCATAGGAAAACTTCCAGCGATAACTATTTTATCTCCTTTTTCTAATTTTAATACTTTTTTAGCAGTTATTATAGAACTTTTAATTAATTCTTCTGTAGTATCACAATTAGATACTAAAAATGGTATTATTCCATAATTAATTGTTAATCCTCTAACTACTTTATCTATTGGAGAAGTCGCAATTACTGGACAACTAGGAATATAATTACTTATATCTTTAGCTGTTAAACCAGATAATGTAGAACATACTATTGCTTTTGCTGATACTCTATTTGCTGAATCTACAGCAGAATAAGATATAGCTTTAGAAATATCTATTTCTTCTTTTCTATCTATTTTTTTAAGAATATCATTATAATCAATTTCATTTTCTATTTCATCTATAATTTTATTCATAGTTAATACTGTTTCTACTGGATAATCTCCTATAGCAGTTTCTGCAGAAAGCATTACAGCATCTGTTTTATCTAATACTGAATTAGCAACATCACTTACTTCTGCACGAGTTGGTCTTATATTCTTTTCCATAGACGCTAACATTTCTGTAGCTATTATACATATTTTTTCTTTATTTTTTGTTAGTGTAGCAATTCTTTTTTGAACACTAGGTAATTTTTCAAGTTCAAATTCCAAACCTAAATCTCCTCTAGATACCATTATTCCATCACTAACTTTTAATATGTTTTCTATTTCATCAATCGCACTTTTATTTTCTATTTTTGAAATAATCTGCATATTACTATTATTTAGATTAATTAATAAATCATTAACATCTAAAACATCTAAATTATCTCTAACATGTGATAAAGCAAGAAAATCAGCTTCAAACTTAGATGCAAATTCAATACATTTTTTATCATATTCAGATAAAAAAGTTGTATTTAAAGTTATATTTTTTAAATTAACAGTAGTATTAGGTTTTATTTTTCCATCATTATCTATTTTACATATTAAAGTATCATCTGTTTTTTTATCTACTATTATTTTTACTTCTCCATTATTTAAGAAAATCTCATCATTTTCCTCACATCTTTCAATAACTTCCTTGCTATTTACACTAATCATTTCTTCATTACCAACAATATTATTATAAACAATTCTAATTAATTTACCTTTTTCTAATTTAATAAAAGGTTTTTCTAAATTACCAATTCTAATTTCAGGACCTAAAGTATCTATCATAATACCAGTTTGAATATTTAAATCTAAATTTATCTTTCTAACTTTTAAAATTATATCTTTTGCTTCTTCAAAACTAGCATAAGACATATTAATTCTAATAACATCCGCACCTGAGATAATCATTTTTCTTATTATATCTTCACTATTTGATTTTGGTCCTACAGTAACTATCATTTTAGTTTTATTCATATTCTTCACCTATTTTAATTATACATAATTTTTTTAAAAATTAAAAGAAAAAATAGTAAACAAATTATTTACTATTTAATTTATACAAATCATTTACTACTAATTGATATTCATTATTATTTTTTTGAACTCTACCTATTACTTTAACTATATCTTTCCTATCAATACTATAAAACTTTTCATATACTTTTGGAAAAATTATTAATTCTATATTTGAAAATTCATCTGATGCAGATAAAAATGCCATTTTATCTTTCTTCTTTGTTATTATTTCTCTTTTTTTATCAATTAATAAATATATTGTTATTACCTTATCAAAATATTTAGAAATATTTGTAGTATATATTTCATTTTGTCTATATTTTTGAATCGGATGAGAAGTAAAATAAAATCCAAATGTTTCATATTCTTTTTTAGTAAGTTCATCTTTAGAATATTCCTCACTTATTTCCATATCAGGTTTCTCTATTAATTTATAATCTAAATCATTACATAAATCAGAATAATTAATTGCAGAATCAATATTATCAATTAATGTTTTACGATTATAATTAAAATCATCAAAACAACCAGAATTAATTAAATACTCTATTACTTTTTTATTAATACTTTTACTATAACATCTTCTAACAAAATCAAAGAAATCTGTAAATAACCCTTTTTCTCTTTCTTTAATAATATCTAGACATGATATTTGACCAATATTTTTAATACCATTTAAAGGAAATCGTATACAATCTTTTTCTATTGTATATTTTATATCACTATAATTAATATTTGGTTTTAATACTTCTATATTATTTTGTTTAAGCTCATTTATATACTCTTTAGTTTTTATCTCATTACCTATTACCATTGATAAAAGATATTTCATAAAATATTTACTATAATGTGCCTTTAAATATGCCATTTGATAAGAAACATAAGCATAACCTACAGAATGTGATTTATTAAAACCAAAGGATGTGATAAAGTTATAAATCATATCATAAGTCTTACTACTTACTTCTTTACTAAATCCATTTTTAATTGATTGATTTATAAATTTTTCTCTTTCATTATTAGAAACTGATATTGAACTTTTACTCATCATTTTTCTTAACATATCAGCTTCTTTTAAAGAATATCCTGCCATTACATTCGCAATTTGCATTACTTGTTCTTGATATACAATAATTCCATAAGTATCAACCAAAATATCTTTAATTCTATCATCTATATAATCTATTTTTTCTTTATTTTGTTTTCTTTTTATGTAAGAATCAATAAACTGCATTGGACCTGGTCTAAATAATGCTAAAATAGCAATTAAATCATTAAATGATGTTACTGGAAACTTTCTTAAAACATTTTTAATTCCACTACTCTCAAATTGAAAAATACCATCAGTTTTAACACTTCTAAATATTTCTAATGTTTTTTCATCATTAAAATCAATACTCTTTAAATCAATATTTGCTTCATTAATAATATTACTAATCAATGTTAAATTATCAATTGCAAGAAAATCCATTTTTAATAATCCTAGTTTTTCTAAATAATCTTTTGTAAAACCTATCACTAAATTATCATCATTTTTAGTTAAAGGACAATAATTTAATAATTTTTCTTTTGAAATAACAACTCCAGCAGCATGTATAGAACTATGCCTTTTTATATCTTCTAATTTAATACTTATATCAACTATCTTTGATAATAAAGTATCTTTTTTCATAATATCTATAATATTTTTATTTTTCAAATTATCTTTTAAAGATAATTTAGAATCAAATAACTTTATAAAACTATCTATATTTTTTTCTATTTTAAATACTCTAGATAAATCTCTTAAAACCATTTTAGATTTTAAAGTTCCAAATGTTATTATTTGCGCTACTTTATCTTCTCCATATTTTTCTTTAACATAATCAATAACTAAATCTCTTTTAGTAGCTTCAAAATCAATATCTATATCAGGCATTGTTATTCTCTCAGGATTTAAAAACCTTTCAAAAAACAAATTATACTTTATAGGATCTATCTCTGTTATTCCAAGAGAATAACTAACTAATGAACCAGCCACACTACCTCTACCTGGACCTACTAATATATTATTCTTTTTCGCATACTTAACATAATCATATACTACTAAAAAATAATTAGAAAATCCCATCTTATTAATAATATCTAATTCATACATTAGTCTAGTCGCATAATTAGAAGGAACTTTATTATTTAATCTTTTCATTAATCCTTTTTTAGCTAAACTAAAAAAATATTTTATTTCATCAAAATCATCAGAATTATTATATATAGGTAACAAATCATTTTTTTCTAAAACAAGATTATTTCTATTATATATATCATTAAATATTTCATAATCTTCTATTGATAATAAATCTAATACTTTTTTATTATTTAAAAAACTATCATTATCAACAATATAATCATCATTATCTATAGTTTTAGAATCTCTAATCATATATAAGTATTTTAAATAATCAATATCATCTTTATATATAGATAGTATCAAATTAAAATATATCTTTTTTTCATTAATTAAATCTTTTTCGTTTTTATTCTTATATCCTACATATTTATCTTTAATTATAAACTTATCATATAAATCGATAGAATTATAAGGAATAATCATGAATAAATCTTCACAATTATCATTTATAAGATTTATATCATAATTACTATTACTTATATAGCACAGTTTTTTATAACCTTCATAGTTTCTACAAAACAAATATATATTTTTATTATTAATTGCTAGTTCAAGGCCTAAGATTGGTTTTATATTATTTTTATTACATAATTCAATAAATTCTGCAGCTGAAAATAGATTATTATCAACAATACCTAATGCTTTTAAATCATTATTCTTTGCATATTTTATTAATTCCTCAATTTTAATTAGACTAGATAGAAGTGAATAATCACTTTTTATACCTAATGGAATATACATAATTATCACTCCTTTTAATAAAATTATACCATAATATAAGGAATTTTAATTGACTAAAATGAAATATTATGATAAAGTTAATTGTAGACAAATTTAAGAGGAGGTATTTATGGCAACTAAAATTACATTTAAAAAACCAAATTTAAAAGCAAGAAATGTTTCTCATGCGAATAATAAATCTAATAGAACACAAAAATTAAATATGCAAACAATAACTGTTAACGGAATAAAATTAAAAACAACTGCAAGAGAAGCTAAAACAATCAAAAAATATAATAATGCTGCATAATAAAAAGACAATATTAATTGTCTTTTTTTGTTTCTAAATTTTTATAATATTCAAATCTTTCTTTAGCATTATTTAAATTATTTTCTAATAATTCTTTTGCTCTATCTTTATTAACAGCACTTATCATTTTATATCTTGTTTCATTAATTAAAAATTTGCCATATAATGAAAAATCAGGAGTTTTATAATCTAATTTAAAACTATTTAATTTAGAGTTATATCTAAATATAGGAAAATATCCAGAATCTACTGCTAATTTTTCTTCTTCTAAAGAATTTTTCATTCCGCCTTTTATTCCATGAATAATACATGGAGAATAAGCAATTACAATTGATGGTCCATCAAATTCATTTGCTTCATTTAATGCTTTTATTGCTTGATTCATATCTTTACCTAAACATATTTGAGCAATATAAACATTCTTATAATTCATTAATATTTTTGCTAAATCTTTTTTTTGTGTTTCCTTACCTTTAGATGAGAATAATGATACTACTCCTTCTTGAGTACTCTTACTTGATTGTCCACCAGTATTAGAATATATTTCATTATCTAAAATTAATATATTAATATTTTTACCTTGAGATACAACATGATCTATACCACCAAAATCAATATCATAACTCCAACCATCCCCACCAATAAGCCAAACTGATTTACTAGGAATATAATTCTTTAATGGTTTTAATTCTTTTATTTCTGAATAATCTAAATTTTCACTTACAAATTTAGTTATTTTATAGTCTTTTTCATTTTCTATATATTTCTTTAATAATAGTCTATTTTTCTTTCCTAAATTATCTATATTTTTATTTATTATATCCATTATCTTTTCTTTATTTAATTCTATAGAAGTTTGAATACCAAAACCATATTCAGCATTATCTTCAAATAAAGAATTAGACCAAGAGATGTTATAAGGACTACTTGGCATAGAACCACCATATATAGATGAACAGCCAGTTGCATTTGCGATTACTAATCCTTCTTTAACTACTTGTGTTAATAATTTAATATAAGGAGTTTGACCACATCCAGCACATGCACCTGAATAATTAAATAATGACTTGTTATAACCTATACCTAATGTAGTTTTTTCATCATATAAAAATTTATTTGTAACATTACTTATTTTATTATTTATTCTTTTTAATTCATTATTTTTAACCATGGTAATTGCTTTTGTTTTACATGCTGAAGAACAAATAGAACAACCTGTACAATCATCATAACTGAATTCTAAAGCAAAATATAAACCATTTTTACCCTTTATAGTTTTATAAGAAATATCTTTATTATTTTTTAATTCTTCTTTATTTAATATTTTAGGTTTAATAACACCATGAGGGCATGCGATTACACATCTATTACAATTAATACAATTATCTGAATTATAACATGGTAATAATTCTGCTATATTTCTCTTTTCTAACTTAGATGTATTTGGTTCATAACTACCATCATAATGATTAGAAAAATCACTTACTTTTAATGAATCTCCTTTTAAATGAGAAATATTATCAATAATATTATTATATTTTTTTTCATTAAAACTTAATTTTTTCCATGATTTATCTATATCTATTTTTATAATATTATCTTTTACCATAGATATTGCTTTTATATTATTTTCTGATATTTCTTTATCTTTTTTATCAAATTTATCTTTAATACTTTCTTTAATACTATCAAGAGCTGATTCATAAGGTAATACTTTAGTAATATTTATAATTGCTGCTTCTAAAATATAACTTATTTTATTAGGTATATTATTTATTCTTGCTAATTCATGGGCATCTATAATATAAAAATTAATATTCTTTTTTGCTAAAATATATTTTACTTCATTAGGGATATTTTTTATTTCATTTTTATTAATATCTAATATAAATATACCATTATCTCTAATATTTTCTAACATATCATATTTATTTAAATATGATTCTTTACTACAAACAACTATATGTGGTTTATCAACATAATAAGTTTTTCTTATTTCTTTTTTACCTATTCTTAAATTACTAATAGTAACTCCACCACTTTTTTTAGAATCATACTTATTATAACATTGAACAAATGCATTAGTATTTTCTCCTACAAGTTTAATTAAATCCTTTGTAGCAGTAACCATTCCATCAGAACCATATCCATAAACTAGCATCTCTATATCATCTTTATTTTCTTCTTCTAATTTAATTCTAGGTAAACTTCTATTAGTAATATCATCTTCTATAGATAAAGTAAAATTATCTTTTAACTTATCTTCATCCATATTATAATATACTGCATTTATATCATCTAAATTAGTATCTTTAGAAGATAAACCATATATACCACCTATTACTTTAATATCTTTATTCTCACTTAAAATAATATTAGAAACATCCATAAATAAAGCTTCTCTAGTACCATTTTCTTTAGCTCTATCTAATACAGTAATAGTTTTTGTAGACTTAGGTAATACATTTAAAAAATACTTCTTAGAAAATGGTCTAAATAAATGTACTTCAATAAGACCTATTTTTAAACCTTTTTTATTAACAATATCTATATATTCTTTAATAGTTTCACAAACAGAACCCATCGCAACAATTACTCTTTGAGCATCTTTATCACCATAATAATTAAAAGGTTTATAACTAGTTTTATATTTTCTATTAATTTTTTTCATATAATCATAAACTATATCAGGCATATCTTCATAATATGTATTTCTTGATTCTAAATTTTGAAAATATATATCATCATTTTGAGTAGTACCTCTAATTATCTTTTTACTAACAAGACTTCTATCTTTAAAATCTTTTATATAAGTATCATCTACTAAAGATTTAATAGATTTTAAATCAGGAATACCTATTTTTGAAAGTTCATGACTAGTTCTAAAACCATCAAAGAAATTAACAAAAGGTATTTTTCCTTTCATCGTAGATAAATAAGCGATTAAAGTCATGTATACTACATCTTGAACTGATGAAGAACATAAAAATGAATAACCAGTACTTCTAGTAGCATATATATCTGAATGATCGCCAAATATACTTAAAGCATGTGTTGATACAGTTCTTGATGCGACATTTATAACTGAAGGAAGTAATTCACCTGCAATTTTATACATTTCAGGAATCATTAATAATAATCCTTGAGATGATGTATAAGTACTAGCAAAAGAACCTCCTTGTAATGCACCATGTACTAAACCTATTGATCCAGCTTCACTTTGCATTTCAACTGTTTTTACTTCAGTATCAAATATATTTTTAACACCTTCTTTGCTATATTTTTCAACAAGTTCAGCCATCTTACTAGAAGGTGTAATTGGATAAATACCAGCAATTTCTGTAAATAAATAAGAAATTAATGCACAAGCTTCATTTCCATCTATAACTCTATAATTCATATTACTCACCTAAAATAATTATAGCATAAAAACAATAAAAAAATCACTTTAATAAGCGATTAATTTTCTAATTGTTTTAAATCAAAATTAACTAAAGTTTGATAAGGTGCTTCTCCACCAGCCATTGCATAATGATCAACATTAATAACTAAATTATTATTTTTATTTAAATACATAGGAACTTTAGTAACTTCGAAATTTTCTTTAGATATACTTAAATTATAACGTGCTTGTTGTTTATCTTTTAAAGATGAATCAGCTTTTGCAATTATTGTTAAATCATCTTTTATTATTTCTTTAAAAATATTAGATACTAAATCTGAAAATTTAGATTCATCTATTTCTTTAATTTTTAATAAATCAATATTATTAACTTCATTACCTGTATATATATCAATGTTATATATATGATAATACTTATAATCATTATCATATGCTTGTTTAAACACTAAAGATAAAACATTTTTATTAGTATAATAATTATATGATATAGTTGAATTTTCATCAATTTTTATATTAGATAATTCATTATTAATTGCAACTGCATATTTACTATTAATATTTACAACTGGAATCTTTTTTTCATTTTCATAAACTATTTCTTTACTATCATCTAAATATAATATTTTATTTTCTATTTCATCTTTCTTTTCTTCTGTTGTTACTTGTTTTGTTTTATTTGTAGTATTATTTATTTTTATTATTCCTTTATCCATTAAAATATATAATCCTAAGATTATAATTATAATAATTAATAATACTATAATTGTTACTAATGCCTTTGAATTTTTATTTTTTACTTTGTTATCCATACTTTCCTCCTATTTATAATTCAATTATATCATTATATTAATTTTTTTTATTAATAAAATTTTGTTTTACATTTTTATTTACAAAAAAAGTAAGAAATTATTTATTATTTCTTACTTTAGCATCATATTTTTTTCTTTCTTCTGTATTTAAAATTTTCTTTCTTATTCTAAATTTTAAAGGTGTTACTTCTACTAATTCATCACTATTAATAAATTCTAATGCTTCTTCTAAAGATAATTGTCTAGGTCTTTTTAATACTACTGTATGGTCTTTACCAGCACTTCTTGTATTTGTTAAATTTTTACCTTTAACAACATTAACAGCAAGGTCTGCATCTTTATTAGCTTCTCCTACTATCATACCTTCATATACTTCTTCTCCAGGTTCTATAAACATAATACCTCTATCTTCAAGTGAACCTAAAGAATATGCTGTTGCTGAACCATTTTCCATTGATACTAAAACACCTAATTTTCTTTCTCCTACATCAGCATTAGTTTTTGGCATATATTCCTTAAAAGTATGATTAAGAACACCAAATCCTTTAGTCATAGTCATAAAATCAGTTGTAAATCCAATTAAACCTCTTGATGGAATTGTATAATTAAGTCTAACTATACCTGGAAGATTAGTCATTGATTCCATAACTGCACCTCTAGTACCAAGTGCTTCAATAACTGAACCTACATTTTCTTCTGGACATTCTATTTGAACATCTTCATATGGTTCACAATCTACACCATCAATATTTTTAACTATAACTTCTGGTTTAGAAACTTCTATTTCAAAACCTTCTCTTCTCATGTTTTCAATTAAAATAGATAAATGAAGTTCTCCTCTACCTGAAACAATCCAACTTTCTTGATCTGCAGGTTCTATTTTTAAAGATACATCACTTTCAGTTTGTCTTTTTAATCTTTCTTCTATTTTACTTGCAGTAACAAATTTACCTTCTTTTCCAACAAATGGTGAAGAATTAACACCAAATGTCATTTGTAAAGTTGGTTCATCTATTCTAAGAGCTGGAAGTGCTTCTTCTTTTCCTTCTTCACATATAGTTTCTCCAACTTCTATATCTGGAAGACCTGCAATTGCAATTACATCTCCAGCACTAGCTTCTTCTATTTCTAATCTTTTAAGACCATAATAACCAAATAATTTTTGAACTCTAAACTTTTTAATAGATCCATCTAATCTTACACATGAAACCATTTGATTTACTTTTATTTTACCTCTAGTTATAGTTCCAATACCTATTCTACCAACATAATCATTATAATCAAGTAAAGCAGGTTGAAATTGAAGTGGTGATTCACTATCATTATTAGCTTCTGGTATATTATTTACAATTAAATCAAATAAAGGATCCATTGTTTTTTCTTGAGTAGTAACATCATCACTTAAACTACATGTTCCATTAATAGCAGAAGTATAAATAACTGGGAAATCTAATTGTTCATCATCTGCTCCAAGTTCTATTAATAATTCCAAAACTTCATCTATAACTTCAGTTGGTCTAGCAGTTGGTTTATCTATTTTATTAACAACAACTATTGGTTTAAGTCCAGCTTCTAATGCCTTTTTAAGTACAAATTTAGTTTGTGGCATAACCCCTTCATATGCATCAACTAATAATAATACACCATTAACCATATGCATTATTCTTTCTACTTCTCCACCAAAATCAGCATGTCCTGGAGTATCAAGTATATTAATTTTATAATCTTTATATTTTATAGATGTTGGTTTAGCAAGTATTGTTATTCCTCTTTCCTTTTCAATATCATTTGAATCCATTGCTCTTTCATCAACATTTTCATTTTCCCTAAAAGTATTTGATTGTTTAAGTAATTGATCTACTAATGTAGTCTTACCATGGTCTACGTGCGCAATTATTGCAATATTTCTTATTTCCATACTAATTCATCCCCTTGTTTTGAACCTTAGATATTATAGCATAAAAATAAAAAAATACAAATAATTTCTCACTTTTATGAAAAACTATTTGTATTTAATATAAAAACAAAATCTACTTAATCAATTATTTTTTATTTTATGTAAAATTTTTCCAACTTTAAATGTTATTTTTTCGGAATTATTTATTGCGATTGTTTTACCATAAGCTTTACCTGTAATTGTAATAGAAGCGATTAATGCAGTTGTTATTAATACTACTAAAGATTTATTCCAATTATTTATTTCTGCGATTGAATTAGATACAAGCATACCAGCTGAACCACTAACTACTCCTAAAGCATCACCTATTACATCATTACAAATAGATGCTAATTTATCTGAATTTTTTAATAATTTAACTGAATGTGTTGAACCATGTACTTTTTTTGATGCCATTGAATGAAATGGTGTTTCATCTTGTGCAGTTATCGCTACTCCTATCATATCAAATATTATAGAAATAAAAATAAATAATAAAATAATTATTATTCCAAAGAATATATTTACTTTAGGAATAAATGTTTCTGATGTTAAACTCATTACAATTGAAAGTATAAAACTTATAGTACATACTGTTATTAACCAATTTAAATTCTTATTTTTCATTTTTATCACCTAAACAAATTATAACATTTAAAAACCAGTTTTAAAATAAAACTGGTTAATTTCATAAAAAAATATGACTGGTACTGAAATAATTAACTTTGCGTCATAGGTCAAGTAGGATTTCCCACAATTCGAACCTTTCGTTACCAAAAGGCGGTTCCCCTTTAATGAATGTATATACCGTCACCTAAGTATACGACTTGATTACCACTTAGTACGCACTGCAATCTTATGTCAGCATACAGCCTAGAAGATTTCCTCCCTGATATTTATCTATTACTAGTCTCTTTTGCAAATGTAGTTTCATATAGTAATACCATATAATATATTTTGGCCATAAATAATATTACACAAACTACAATCCCAAGTACATTCACTCAAGGCAAGCTACTCTACCCAAAGCTTTCGCCTCAAAGTAGGTTTAATCTTAATCCGTACATTATGCACAAAATTAAGTCTCAACGTTAAATGGGGATCACTTATATGCCATTATAAATTTCCCATAAAACTACCTTCCAGCACCCACCCAATTCTGGGCGAACCAAGCAAGCACAAGAAGTTTCATCGGTATGCTCTTTAACGAATTTTTAGGCTCGTCTTCGTAATAGATGTATCAACTAGGATACTGCACCCCTCATACAAAAAAAATTATACCATTTTTTTAATATTTAGTCAAATTTTAAAGACTTTTTTAAAGTACTAAAAAATGTGTTATTTTTATTTTTTTAGTACATAATATTTATTAGGTGATAATATGAAAAAAATTAATTATAAAAATTTAATAATTGCTATTTTAATTCCTAATGTAATAGGTTTTATAGGTGGTCTTTTAGGAAACTCATTTAATGGATTTGCTGATATAATAAAACCTTCTTTTACTCCTAATAAAATAGTATTTCCAATCGCATGGACTATTTTATATATACTAATGGGTATTAGTAGTTATATAATCTATCAAAGTAATAACGAAAATAAAAATAATGCATTAAAATATTATTTGATTCAATTAATAATTAATTCTAGCTGGAGTATATTTTTCTTTAGATTTAATTGGTTTTTATTTTCAACTTTTTTAATATTAATTATTTTATTACTAGTTAGTATTATGATCAAAAAATTCTTTAATATAAATAAAGTAGCAGCATATTTACAAATACCATATGTATTATGGTTAATATTTGCATTAATACTTTCATATAATGTTTATCTATTAAATTAAAAAGAATAGAAATATTTAATTCTATTCTTTTTATAAGGATGAAATAAATTGATTTAAATTAATGCTAGAATTTATTCTTACTCTAGGTAAATAATATCTATTACTATTTCTATTAACTTTACCATATTCAGTTGTAAAAGCTAATTTGATACCTGCTTCTTTAACTATTTCTATCGCATGTTCATTATAATCACCACAAGGATATGCGATAGAATCATTACTATTTAAAATTTTTACTGATTCTTTTAAATCATTAATACCTTCTTCTTTTGGTACGCACTGAATATATGCACCATGTTTTTGATTAGGACAACCAGATTTATGCATATTATGCGTATGAGATTGCATATAAATATATCCTGAACTAATCATTTCTGTTTGTAACTCTTCTTTTGGATTTGTCCAACTTGTTACAACGAACATTACCATTGGGATCTGATATTGTTTCGCTAAAGGATACGCAATTGTATATGATGAAACTGCTCCATCATCTATAGTTATTACTACACTTTTTTTAGGTAAATCTATTTTATTATCTAAGAATAAATCTATTTCTTTCATAGTTGGAAAATAATAATTATTATCTTTTAAATATTTTAATTGTTCTTCAAATTTTGATTTAGATAAATAATTTGAGTCTTTTCCTTCTTCTATAGTTTCATCATAAAAATAATGATACATAAGAACTGGTATTTCTGTTGCTTTATCTTCTACTTTTATAACACTTACTATTCTTTTAACTATAGAAATATTATCACTAGAATCTTTTACCGAATATATTATTTCATAATTTCCTTCTTTATTAATATCTAAATTATTTTTTATTTCTATTTTATCTGTTATATCTTTATCAATATTATCTGTTGCGACTGCACCATATTCTTCATAAATACTACCTTTTACTAATGTATATTTAGGTTTTCCAAGTAAAGTTATTTCTGGTTTTATAGTATCTGTTTTTTCTTTTTTTATTTCTTTTTTTATATTATTTTGTGATTTATTTTTTTTATTATCATAAACTTTATAAAATAATATACATATACTTAGTAATAATATTAAAATAATTATAAATATTATTATTTTTTTATTTTTCATATAATTCTTCCTTAATTAATTCATGAATATCTGATATTTGTTTAGCTACTTCATTTATAAATTCTTCTTTAGAATCTTTTTTATTTAATTGTGTTAGTACAAATAAATAATAAGGTTTATCATCTAATACATAACCACATTCATGATATGCTAAATCATATGAACCATATTTTCTTACATATTTATTATTTAATGATTGATCTTTAATAAGTTTTACAGATGGATTTAATAAATATTCTAAGAATAAATCTGAATACTTATTTTTTTCATCAATAAATTTTTTTATTTCTTTAAAATATATTGCCATATCTTCACAATTAATAAGTCCAAAAGAATCACTTTCTCGACCAACCATAGTATTTTTAGCACCTAAAGAATTACCATATTTTTTTATTTTTTCTTTACCTAATATATCAACTAATTTTAAATAAGCTGTATTATCACTTTCAACAATTGTTAATCTTAATAGTTCTTTTAATGTATAATAAGTATCTTTTTTTTGATATTTAATAACACCTGTATCTTGCTTTAAATCTTCCATTTTAACTAATATTTTTTTATTTAAATCTATTTTATTATCTAATGCCATTTTAAATATCATTAAAACTGATAATACTTTTATAGTACTTGCGGCATAAAAGCACATTTCACTATTAAAAGAAATAATTGAGTTACTATTTATATCTTCATAATAAAAAGCAACTTTATTTCCTTTTAACATTTCTTTTATAAATAAAAATTTAAGTTTTTTTATTTTCTTTTTAGTATTATCACTAAAAGAATCTTTTAAAAAAATAATTGATTTAAATTCTTTTATTTCCATTAATACATAATAGTTAAGTATTTTTACTTTGTTTAATATAGATTTCATTATTACACCTCTATTTAATTATAATAAATTATTTAATTAAATGCTAGTTCTATTTCTATACTCTTGTCTTTATATGCTAAATATAGAAAAATAAATCCACTTATTGCAATTAAAAGAGAACCTAAAAATGATAGATATGTTAAATTCTTTTTATTAACACTATCATTTGGTTTTAAATTTTTAATACTTTTAATAGAATTTTTTAAAAAATATAAATATATTACTATTAATATTGAAAAAATTATAATTAAAGATTCTCTATATTTATCTTTACTTTTTAAATCATTATATTTAAAATAGTTTCTTTCTAAACTATTTGAATACCAACTTAAAATAATAATTCCTATATATATTATCCATATGCAGTCTTCATTATTTATTTCTTTAATCTTATCATTTATTTGTTTTTGTGTCATATTATCTTTTAGATAACTCTACTACCTTTTTCCATAATAATGGACCTACTATACCATTAACATCAAAACCATAATCTTTTTGGAGTTTTAATACTGATTTTTCAGTTAATTCATCAAATATACCATTTACTCTTACTCCTGGAATAGAATGATCATATCGACATATTTTTAATAAAAATGTTTGAAATCTTTTTACATCATCACCAGTTACTCCTCTAACTAAAAAATAATCTGGATATAATTCATCAATATACTCTTTATATTCTATTGGAAATGATTTTAAAATAGAATCATATGCATTTTTTAAAACTTTAAAATCAGCATATGTAAATATACCAGTAGGTTCTAAATTATATTTTTTTTGAAATGCTTTAACCATTTCTACTGTATTATCATTATAAATGGAATTAGTTTTTAGTCTAGGAATATCTTTATCTAAGAAAGCAATAGCATCTAAAAAATAATGAATATATTCTACTTCTATTCCCTTATCTCCATATTTTAATTCATCTTCATATAAAAATGTTGCTTCTTCTTTTGTTAGTCCTTCAGAATATAAATCTGATAGTTTTTTTACACTAGTATAAATATACTTTATTTTATACCATGTAGCTTTATCTACTTCTCCAGTTACTTTTAAATTAAATATTTCTTGAAATTTTTTAACAGCATTTACTGTTTCTTCATCATATATACCATATTTATTATTTATATTAGGAATTGCTGGATAGTTTTGTCTTATTCTTCTTAAATCTCTTTGAATTAATAATACTGGATTACCAAAACTACCATAACTAACATCATATCCAGGATATCCTTCTACATTATCTTGTACTTTAGCATCATAAACAATTGATATATCATTACCATAATAATATTTTAAAATATCTAATGGTGTTTTTCCTTGATTAGCAAGTTCTACAGTTCCCCATTGTGATAAACCATTACATTTAGTTACTCTTCCATCACAATAAGTTGTAAAATATGGTTGTATTTGATTATCTTTAACTACATAATTGTTAAATATTTCTTCAACTATATTATCTATATTTTCATAAGTAGATCTATTTTCTTTAAAAGTTTGATCATAAACAGGAGAAGAAGTAATATCAAAATTATATCCTTTACTTTTATACCATTCGTTATATATTCTATTCATAGCAAAACTTATAATGGAATATATATTTGCGATTAAAGCATTTCTTGGCCAAGTTGGATATAACTCTGAAGAAGCAACATTTGATATGTAATCAGTAAAAGGAATTGTTATATTTTTAGCATCTGAATCAGGAGGTCCAAGATGAATTGTAATATTTGTTGGTACAATTGGATATCTAATAGCCATTAAAATCACCAACTTCTTTTAATATTTCAGGAATAATATTTATATTTTGTAAAACACATACATTATCATATATATTTACTTCATATTCATAATTAGTATTTGTTTTTGGATAAAATGCAGAAATTTTATATACTGCTTTATTTGGTATATCCATTATATCTTTATTTAATTTAGGAGCAGGTAATGGAATTTTTTCTGTGACACCACTTTCATTTGTTTGTCCTTCATAAAATATAATTTTATTATTATCTACTATTTTATAAACTGTTATTTGAACACCTTCAATTGGGATTGCCTCTGAAGCAGCAGTCGCACGTAGTCTTAAACTTCCATTACTAGAATTTATTTTCATATATTCTTCAAATATTTTAGAATTAATAAAGTTTTCATCATAAAAGTTATATGTATTCATATTTAAATCACCCTATAAATATAATATTTGTCCTATTGATAAGACATTTGAACTCAAATTATTTTTATTCTTTATTTCATTAACGGTTGTATTAAACTTTTGAGATATTGACCATAGACTATCTCCTTTTTGTACTATATATTCATTATTGTTAATAGAATTATTTGGAATTTTTAATACTTGTCCTACCGATAATATATTTGATGTAATATTATTTAATTTTTTTATTTCGTCAACAGAAGTATTATACTTTGTTGCGATTTTATATAAACTATCTCCTTTTTGTACTATATATTCTATTTCTACATTAATTGGAATTTCATATTTTTCACCAAAACATTCTAATATTTCTTCATTAAAATTATTTGTTCTAATTTTTAAAACTTGACCTACACTTAATATATTATTAGATAAATTATTATCTTGTTTTAATACATCTATACTAATATTATTATTTTTAGCGATTGAATATAAAGAGTCTCCTTTTACAACAGTGTAATTAATATAGTTAGGTAAAGTTAATTCATCATTATTATATATTTCTGGTATTTTTAATACTTGCCCTACTGATAATAGATTTGATGTGATATTATTTAATCTTTTTATTTCTTCTATTGAAGTATTATATTTTTTTGATAATAAATATAATGTATCTCCTTTTAAAACAGTATAATTAAAATAATTATCAACATTAGTTCCAGTATTATTTGGAATTATTATTTGTTGTCCTTCAACTATAGTTTCATCTTTTAAATTATTTATATTTTTTAAATCAATAACAGAAACACCATATTGATTGCTTATACCATAAAGTGTATCTCCTTTTTTAACTATATAAGTTTGATTCATATTATTCACCTCTATAAATTATATGTATTAAAATATAAATAATAACTTTTAATCAATAAAAAAAGATGAACAATTATTCATCTTCTTCAATATCTTTTGAGTCACAATCACAGTTTTCATGACAATCACAATTGCAGTTTTCATGACAATCACAATCACAGTTTTCATGACAATCACAATTGCAGTTTTCATGACAATCACAATTGCAGTTTTCATGACAATCACAATTTTGATTATAGTTATAGTTTTCTTTATTATCTTTTTTCATATTTCCTCCTTATTTGTTACATTATTATTATAACAAATATAAAAAGATTTATACTATTAAATAACATTTATCTATTTTAATATAATAAAGAATAAAAATTTCTTTTAAAAAATCAAAAATATATTGAAATTTATTTGTTTTTATGATAAGATTACAAACGTGGACCCTTAGCTCAGTTGGTTAGAGCATCCGGCTCATAACCGGGCGGTCGTAGGTTCGAGTCCTACAGGGTCCACCACTTTTTTTATTTATAGTGCAGGTGTGGCGAAATTGGCAGACGCGCTAGACTTAGGATCTAGTTCCATTGGAGTGGGGGTTCAAGTCCCTTCACCTGCACCACTGAATATATAACAGGGTAACCTGTTTTTTTATTTGACCGCCAAGGTTATGAGAATTAAGATAGATTATTAATAAAATATTTTTGATTTTTTAATAGATTTTATTACTTATATGATAGAATATAATAAAGGAGTTTTATGTATTATGAAAAAAATAAAGTTTTTATTTAAAGCACTATTAAGAATGGATTATAAATCATTTTTTAAAATTACTAAAAAAGTAGCCAAAAAAAGTAAAAGATTATATATAATAACATTAATTGATATAATTTATTGTGGTATTAAGTATCAAGCTGGTTATATGGATTATCAAGAATTTGAATTTTATAATTTAAATAATAAACAAAGAGAAACATACTTAACTCGAGGAAAGAATAATTATATTGTAAAAAAATATAATAATAAGGAATATTGGCATTATTTAAGTAATAAATTAGAATTTAATGAAAAGTTTAAAAAATACTTAAAAAGAGATTATATTGATTTAACAAAAGCCAGTGCTAAAGATTTTGAAAAATTTATTAATGATAAAGAATATGTTATTGCTAAAGAAGTTGATAACTGTGGTGGATTAGGTATTAGTAAAATAAAAGTTAAAGATTATAATAGTAAAATTTTATATAATAAACTTATTGAAAATAAACAATATTTGGTTGAAGAAATAATAAAACAAAATTCAAAAATAAATAAGTTATATGCTAATTCAGTTAATACAATTAGATTATTTACTTTTAATGATGGTAAAAATGTACATATAATTAATTCTATTTTCAGAATTGGTAATAGTGGTTTTGTTGATAATTTTTCTTCTGGAGGGATGTATACATTTCTTGATAATAATGGTAAAGTTATTGTACCTGCAATAGATAAAGAAGATAATAAAATAGATATTCACCCTACTTCAAAAGAAAAGATTGTTGGATTTGTAGTACCTAATTATGATAAGGCTAAACAAATGGTAAAGGAAGCTGCTAAAGAAATAAGTGAAATTAAATATATTGGTTGGGATGTTGCTATAACTGAAAATGATGCTTGTTTAGTAGAAGGAAATGAATTCCCTGGTGTATTTCAAATTAAACCATCATTTAAAAAAGATGCTGAAGGACTTATACCAACATATAAAAAATATATTAAGTTTTAATAATAAAACAAGAAGAACTAGATTCTTCTTGTTTTTAATTGAAATCAAATACTATATTATTATCTTCTAATTTTAACCTTGCAGAAAATGGTTTATCATTTTTAGAAATAAAGTTTTCTATTATATCTGTTTTTTTATCTTTTAATAATTTTATTGCATTATCTTTAGATATTATTCTTTTACAGATAGTTAAATTAATTTTAAAATCACAACCATTTTTATAACCTAAACAACCATATCCATATCTATTTCTTACAACATCTTTACCACATTTAGGACATATACCTACTTTATCCATATAGAATCCTATATTTTTATCTATATTTGTTTTTTCATAATTAAATACATCATTAATTTCATTTTTAGCTTCATTAACTACATCATCTATTGTAAATTCATTTCTATATACTTTTTTTAAACCTTTACCTAATTCACTAGTTTTATATTTATCCATTACAATATTCATATTTGTTAATGATTCTATTAAATATTCTCCTAATGGTTCTAGATAATAAACATCCTTTTTTAAAGATATATATTTACTATTAATAGCATTTTCTATTATACCTGTTCTAGTAGCTTCTGTACCTAATTCTAACCCCTCAAAAATAGCTTTATATTCTTCATAGTCATCATCATCTTCTTTATTCTTTTTATCTTCTCTAAATGGGTTCTTTAAATAGTTATTTAATGTTTCTATTGTATAATGTTTAGGCGCGGTAGTCTTTTTTTCTTTAGGCTTAAATTCAATATTAACAATATCTCCTTTTTCTAATTTAGGTAATATTTTATCATTTCTATCATTTTCATATTTAGTAAAACCTTTTGTTACTATAACATTACCTTTTAATACAAATTCTTCTTTATCACCTAATTTAATAGTTATTTCTGTTTTTTCTATTTTACAATCTTCACTACAAAATACGGCCATAAATCTTTTTAATACCGTTTTATATATTAATAATTCTTTTTCATTTAATTTATCTTTATCAGGTATTTTATATGTAGGAGTTAAAGCTGAATGTGATTCTATTTTACTATCATCAAATATAGTTTTTTTATCTTTAAATACAATATCATTACCTTTTTGTTTAAATATATCAATTATTTTCTTTATTTTATCTTTTTCATTAGTTGCCAGATATTCTGAATTAGTTCTTGGATATGTTAAATATCCTTCTTCATATAATTTTTGAATTATTTGAAGAGATTCTTTCATAGGCATTTTATATTTTTTACCTAATACATTTTGAAGTTTAGATAAAGAAAATAATTTTGGTGGTTTTAAAATATCATTCTTTATTTTTTTTGATTTTACTTCTGCTTTAAGTAAGTTATATTCATCACATAATTTTTTTGCTTTACCTAATTCATCTTTACTAAATTTTTCTTTTGAATTTAATTCAATTACTTCATCATTTGTTTTAGCAGTAGAACAAATACCATAATATATTTCTGGAGTAAAGTTTTCTATTGATTTATCTCTATCATATATAGCTTTTACTATTGGTACTATTACTCTACCTACTCTTAATAATACACCTGTTTTAAGTGTTGCATACCTAGTTAAATTTACACCATATAACCAATCTATATATGTTCTAGATAATCCTTCATTAGCAAGATTATTATATTCATCATCTTTTTTCATTTCTTTAATTGCTTTATTAATTGTTTCATCAGTTTGATCTTTTAACCATAATCTATATATTTCTTTATTAGAATTTTTGTCTAAGGCTTCATTAATAATTAATCTAATTATTATTTCTCCCTCTCTATCAGCATCTCCTGCATTAACTATTTTAGTTACATCTTCTCTATTAATTAGATTTTTAATTATATCGAATTGTTTTTTAACACCTAGATCTATTTCTTTTGTTTTATTATCTTTTTTTAAGTTGAATTTAAATTTTTCTGGGTAATAAGGTAAGTTATCTATTTTCCATTTTACAATTTCATTTGTATAGTCTTCAATATCATAAAGAGTAAATAAATGACCAAATGCATAAGTAACTATATATTCATTATTTATATAATAACCATCTTTTTTATTAAATTTTCCTAAGGCATTAATAATATTCCGCGCTAAAGATGGTTTTTCTGCGATTATTACTATCATTATTTCCTCCTTATAAGTCTTATTCTATTATAACAAAAAAAAGGCTTATTACTAAACCTTTTTATTTTAAAATTAATTTTTTTTCTTTTTTCATACTTGTTATTTGTTTATCAAGAATCTCTTTTGAAAAATCTACTGCATCTTTAAAATCAACGTTTTTATCTAAAAATTCATATTTCTTTTTAGAAGCATCCCAAACACCTTGGTGTTTGTCAACAAAATCTTTATTTAAATGTTTTGTTGATATATCGTTATAATTAATTTTTCCTCTAACTTTAATCATTTTCTTAAAATATTCAGAAAATAAATCTTTATCATATTCTCCACCACACATTTTATAAATATCATAGAAATCTTTTACTCTTGTATTTAATACATCAGTTTTATTATTTTCTACTAAAATACATAATTTTTCAGCAAGTGTTTCTTCCATAGAAGGCACAACTACTTTATATGATTTGTCATTTTCAAATATTTTAGGAACTTCTTTAATTTGTTTCTTTAATATGCATGGATGATTTTCTCTATAATCCATATTTATATTTTGAATAAAGTTACATTTTTTATCCTTAGCGACTAAAGGTATTTTATAAATTCCTGTAGAAGTAATTTTTGGTTTTGATCTTAATGTTAATTCAATATTATCATTTTTTGTAGAACATAATGCTTGTATTAAAACAATTAATGGATCATGGTGAGAAATAATAGATGTTAAATCTACATCTGTTATTGGTCTTACCATTTCACCTAGATTTACAAGTTGTGAAAAACTACCTTTTGTTATAAATACATTATTTTTATCTTTTTCATTCATTATTCTTAATAATTCTCTAGCAAAATATGTATTATAAGTATTTTGTATACTTAAGTTTAATCTTTTTGATTCTTTTTTCATAAAACTTTTTAATTGATCTGTATTTCTAAAATTCATATTTTTTCTCCCACAAGTTGTTTATTATACATAATATTAAATTATTAAGCAATAATTATTATTCAATAATTTTAAAATCATCTAAAAAATCATCTATTGTTAATATTTCATCATCAATTTCTTTTAATGATACTTCTTTTTTTGGTTCTTCTTTTTCTTCTATAATTTCAATTTTTTCTTCATTTTCTATTTCTTTTACAATAAATACATCTATAATTCTTTGTTTAGATATACTTGAACCAGTAGAATATCTATCATTAATTGAAATTTCACTATTTTTTAAATATGTTAGTTCTTTAATATTTATAACACCAAATTTATCTTTTGAAGTTGTTATAAATGATTTTATTATTTTATGTGGATTTGTTTTTACTAATCTAATTAATAATAATCCTTTTCTTGCTCTTGAACTTACTTCACAATCAGATATTTTTATTCTTTTTGCAGTCATTTTATCAGTAAATACAGTTATATAATCACTATTATCACTGAATATTTCTCCATTTATAACATAATCATCTTTATCTAATTTAATAGATTTAACACCACTTGCTTTTAATCCTGTAACTGGTACTTCACTAACTTTATACCAAAGTCCATAACCATTATGAGTTGTTATAAATACATTACTATAATTACTATTTGTAACAGAAACAACTAAGTCATCATTTTTTAATTTAATACAATTAATTGCTTTAGAATATCTACTTACTTTAAATTGTGATAATTCTGTTCTTTTGATCATTCCATTTTTTGTAAATAATGTTATATTTTGTTTTTTATCAAAATCATTTACATTTAATGAATATATTATTCTTTCATCGTCTTTAATACTTACAATATTACTTATATGTTTTCCTAATTCTTTCCATTTTAAATCTGGTAAATTATATACTGGAATATATAAATAATTTCCTTTATCAGTAAATAATAATAGTGTTGAAAGTGTATTCATTTCATATAATCCAATAATATAGTCATTTTCTTTTAAAGTCAAATCTTCCATACTTGAAGAAGAAAAACTCTTTTTGGATACTCTTTTAACATATCCTTCATTTGTTACAACTACTATTACATCTTCTTTTTGAATCATAGCTTCAGTATCTATTTTAATTTCTTTTATTTCATCTTCAATATCAGTTTTTCTATCTTCTTGATATTCTTTTTTTATTTCTAATAATTCTTTTTTTATTTGTTTCATTAATTTTTTTTCATCATTTAAGATTGAATTTAAAAATTCTATTATTTTTTCTAAATCAGATAATTCATTTTCAAGCATTACTACATCTGTATTGGTCAAACGATATAATTGTAATTTAACAATTGCATCTGCTTGATTAAAAGTAAAATCATATTTATTAATTAAGTTTTCAGTTGCATCTGCTCTATTCTTACTTTGTCTAATTAAAGCAATAATTTCATCAAGTATAGATATTGCTTTCATCAAACCTTGTACTATTTCATACCTTGCTTTTGCATGTTCTAAATTAAAGATACTTCTTCTAGTTACAACTTCTTTTTGATGTTTAATATAAGCATCTAATATATCTATAATACCTACTAATTTAGGTCTTCTATCTACTATAGCAATCATATTATAAGAGTAAGATACTTGCATATCAGTATTTTTAAGTAAATATTTTAATATTAAATCTGTATCAGCATCTTTCTTTAAATCAATAGTAATTATTAATTCTCCTCTAGAAGTTGAATCTACTACATCTACAATACCATCTATTTTCTTTTCTATTCTTATATCGTTCATTTTTTTAACTAGATTAGCTTTATTAACTTCATATGGAATTTCTGTAATTATTATTTGATTCTTACCTTTTTCTTTATTAATATGATATCTTGATTTAATTATTATTTTTGCTTTACCTGTAGTATATGCTTTTTTTATTTCTTCTTTACCACAAGCTATACCACCAGTTGGAAAATCTGGTCCTTTAACTATTTGTAAAACATCATCTACTGTACATTTTGGTTTATCTATTCTTAAAATAGTTGCATCTATTATTTCTCCTAAATTATGAGGAGGTATATCAGTTGCATAACCTGCAGATATTCCAGTTGCACCATTAACTAATAAGTTTGGAAATCTACATGGAAGTACTGTTGGTTCTTCTTCTGTATCATCATAATTAGGTGCCATTTCTACTGTATTTTTATCTATATCTTTAAGTATTTCTCCTGCAATTTTTGATAATTTTACTTCTGTATAACGCATTGCTGCTGCAGAATCACCATCCATTGATCCATTATTACCATGCATATCTATATATGGAGTCATCATCTTCCAACTTTGACTCATTCTTACCATAGCATCATATATAGATGAATCACCATGTGGATGGTATTTACCCATTATGTCACCAACTGCTCTAGCACTTTTTCTATATTTATTCTCATATGTATTTTTTCCCTTATACATACCAAATAGAATTCTTCTTTGAACAGGTTTAAGTCCATCTCTAACATCTGGTATTGCTCTATCTTGTATTATTTCTTTACAATATCTACCAAAACGTTCACCCATTATTTCTTCTAAAGCATAGTCGTGAATTTTTTGTAAAACAAGTTTTGTTTCTTCTTTTTTTGCCATTACTTTTCACCTACTTATTAATTTTATAATCATCTTCTAATGAGAATTCAACATTTTCTTCTATCCAATTTTTTCTTGGTTCTACTTTTTCTCCCATTAGTACACTAACTCTTTTTTCTGCTAATGCTGCATCTGTTATATTAACTCTAATTAAAGATCTAGAATATGGATCCATAGTTGTTTCCCATAATTGTGTATCATCCATTTCACCTAATCCTTTATATCTTTGTAAATCTTCTATTTTTCTTCCTTTAGTTATTTCTTTTAATTCTTCATCTGTATAAACATATACTTCTTCTTTTTTACCAAATTTAACTTTATATAAAGGAGGACAAGCAATATATAATTTTCCTTCTTCTATTAAAGGTTTCATATATCTATAGAAGAATGTAATTAATAATACTTGAATATGACATCCATCAACATCGGCATCGGTCATTATTATAACTTTATCATAATTACAATCTTTGATATCAAAATCTTGACCTACACCAGCACCTATTGTATATATTAAAGTGTTTATTTCTGCATTTTTATATGCTTCATCTAAGGATGCTCTTTCTGTATTTAATACTTTACCTCTTAATGGTAAAATTGCTTGATAAGATCTATCTCTACCACTTTTAGCTGAACCACCAGCAGAATCTCCTTCAACTATAAATAATTCATTTTTCTTATTATCTTTTTTAGAAGCAGGAGCGAGTTTATCACTTATATTTTTTTCTTTTTTACTATTAGAACCTTTACGAGCATTCTCTCTTGCTTTTCTCGCAGCTTCTCTTGCATTTTTTTCTTTTATTGCTTTATCTAATATTGAACTAGCTCCATCTTTATTTTCTTCTAAATAAAATTGTAAATTTTCTAATGTTATATTTTCTACAACACTCTTTGCAATAGGAGTTCCTAATTTACCTTTAGTTTGTCCTTCAAATTGTAATAATGCTTCTGGTACTCTAACTGATAAAATAGCTGTTAAACCTTGTCTAACATCTGACCCTTCTAAATTTTTATCTTTTGCTTTTAAATAATTATTCTTTTTAGCATATTCATTAAATACTTTTGTTAGTGCACTTTTAAAACCTACTTCATGAGAACCACCATCAATAGTTTTTACATTGTTAACAAATGATATTATATTTTCATTATAAGTATTAGTATATTGCATCGCAATTTCTACTTCTATATTATCTTTTGATCCACTAAAGTGTAATACATTATTTAATGGAGTTTTATCTTCATTTAAATATTCTACAAAAGACTTTATTCCATTATCATAATGATATTTTTCACTTCTATCATTTTTTTCATCTATTACTTCTACAGTTAATCCTTTTAATAAAAATGCTGATTCTTGCATTCTTTCACATATTTTACTAAATGAAAAATCAATAGTCGTAAATATATCTTTATTTGGCAAAAATCTTACAGTAGTTCCTGTTTGTTTAGTATTTCCTATTTCTTTTAATGGTTCACAAACTTCTCCACCATTTTTAAATCCAATAGCATATTCTTTTCCATCTCTTTTACTCATTACAATCATATAACTCGAAAGAGCATTAACAACAGATGCACCTACACCATGAAGTCCACCAGATACTTTATAGTTTCCTTCTTCAAATTTACCACCGGCATGTAGTACTGTATATATTACTTCAACAGTACTTTTTCCTGATTCATGTTTTCCTACTGGTACACCACGTCCATTATCTTCAACTGAAATAGAACCATCTTTATGTAATGTTATTTTTATAGTATTACCATAACCATTCATTATTTCATCTATTGAATTATCTACTATTTCCCATACTAAATGATGAAGACCTCTTTTATCAGTAGAACCTATATACATTCCAGGTCTTTTTCTAACTGCTTCTAATCCTTCTAATATCTTAATAGAATGTTCATCATATTTTGCCATTAATATCATTCTCCTATCTATCCATTCTTATCAATTATATCAAAAAAATCCTTTAAAAATCAAGAAAAACAAAAAAAATGTAAAGTAATTATTTACTTTACATTTATATTTAACTATTTTTGTTTATTAGTATTTGTATTTCTAGTAACAGTTTTACTTCCAGTAGAAACATAAGTTCTTCTACTTCTACCTGTTCTTTCCCATGGATAACCTAATTCAGTTTTTGACCAAGTAGTTTCATAAGAAGTATTAACAGTTCTATATTTATATTTATATAATGTTCTTGTTCTAACATCATATGTATATTCATTTAATTCTTCTTTACTATTAACCCAAATACCTAAATCGATATATGATGTTTCACTAGTAGTTTTAGTCTTTCCAGTTAATATATAACCATCAGATTCAACATTTTCAGTAACCCATCTAGTATCTTTAACATATTTAGTTTTATTATTAGTTGTATATTTATATTGATCTTTAGTTTTAATATTATAAACATATTCACCTAATTTATTATAATTAGTAACCCATTTTCCTAATGATTCATATGTTATAGTTGTTGTAGTAGCAGTTTTATTCGCATATACATATCCTTCTGGTGATGTGCTTGAATTTGTCCACTTAACATCTATAATATATTCTTCTATATGATTATAAGCATATTTATATTGAGTTTGAGTTAAAACATCATAAGTGTATTCACCTAATTTATCTCTACTTGTAACCCATTTTCCTAATGATTCATATGTTACTTTTGTATCAGTTGCAGTTTTATTCGCATATACATATCCTTCTGGTGATGTACTTGATTTTGTCCATTTAACATCAATAACATATCTTTCACCATTATTATATGCATATTTATATTGTTCCTTAGTAAGAATATCATTAGTATATTCACCTAATTTATTCTTATTAGTAACCCATTTTCCTAATGATTCATATGTTACAACTGTTTTAGTTCCTTTTTTACCAGTTGATGTATAACCAGCTGGAGCAACATTTTCATCTTTCCAAACAGTATCTATAACATAAACTTCATCATTAGTGATTTTATAACCATTATTTACGTAACTTGTAGCATCTGTAACAACTTTTGTATCAGTAGTATAAGTTACTGTATTTGAACAATCCTTATAATAATATTGATATTTAGTTGTTGTACCAGAAGCTTTATAAACTCTATAGTAATATACAATATTTGTAGCATTACAATTAAATGTACAATTATCATTATCAGATTTACTTAATAATTCATATCTATAATTTCCAGAATATTCTGGCATAATCATAGTAGTTTTATAAGAGTTATTAACAATTACCCAAGAAGTAGTATCTGATTTTGAATTATACGCATCTCCATAAATTCTACTAGATGTATTAGCTGGTTTACTTTGATACCAAGTAGTATCTTTCTTCCAATCAGAACATGTATTAGTAGTATTTGGTATTTGTTTTGTAACAGTATATTTATGACCATATTTAGCAAATTGATATCTTGTAGTTTTTGTTTCTATCTTTTTAGAACCAGTATATAATGTTCTTTTTGCATATAATTTTGTAGTAGCATTTGGTGTTTTAACTTCTGTTGTCCAATTATCATCAATTTTCCAACTATCTTTGTATCCATATTTAATATGTTTATATTGTGTTGTTTTTGTAGTTACTTTTTTAGAACCAGTATATAATGTTCTTTTTGCATATAATTTAACATTATCTGATTCTTGTTTAGTATTATTTAACCATGTATCATCTACTGTCCAAGTATTCTTTTTACCATATTTAACATGTTTATATTGTGTTTCTTTTTTTGTTACTTTCTTTTGACCAGTATATAATGTTCTCTTCGCATATAATTTTAAATTTTTAGTTTCTTTCTTAACTTCTTCTGTCCAATCACCTATTGTCCAGTTATCTTTATATGCATATAAGATTTGTTCATATAATGTAGTACCTTTTGTAACTTTCTTTTTACCAGTATATTGTTTTTTAGTATCAACAAGTTTAACATTTTCATTTTCAGTTTCTTGTTTTTCAGTAAAGTTACCAATAGTCCAGTTTTCACTAGTTAATTTCTTTTGAAACTCGTATTCATAAACATATTTACCAGTAGGAACTGTGACAGTTACTACACCATCTTTTGAAGTTTCACAACTCACTTTATTTGCTTGTTCTTCTAAAGCTTCCTTAACAGCTTCTTTTATTGTTTTTTCATCATTACATGTTTGACCTTTACAGAAATTATGACATCCAATTCTTTCAACAACATAATTAGATTCTTTACCACAAGTTAAAGATACTTTTAAAACGTATTCATCACCATCTTTTGTAACTTTAACATATGACTTAGTATTGTCACAAGTTTTACCATCCTTATCAACAAATGGTATAATTAACTTTTTATCAAGCATTTCTTGTAAAGTCATCTTTGTACTTTTACCATCTTCAGTTGGCATTCTCTTAATTGTATAATAATCCTCAGCCGCATCCTTCATTGTTTGAATATTATCATTAAATATTGAACTATAAAAAGGTGTTAAATTTGGCATTGGAAATAAATACATTAATAAAAATATAAATATTGTAATAAATAATACTTTTACTAATATATCTCTTAAAAATGAACTTCTATTATCCATATATTTTCCCCCTCTTTCAAATAATGCTGCCTATACTACCATAACAGTACTAATTTGTCAAATTTTTGACGCTTTTTCACATTTTTTGAAACGATTTCTATAATATCACAAATAAAAAGAAAAAGTCAATTAAAAAAAAGAGTTATCTTTTCGATGACTCTAATTCTACTATAGTTGAACCTATATTTATATCTAAATAGTATCTTAATACCCTCTTATCTTTTTTTAAATATTTATGAATCTCTTCTTTTAATATTCCTTTTCCTTTGCCATGTATAATAACAATCTTATACTTTTTTAATTTTAATGAATCATTAATAAATTCATCCACTTTAATTATAGAAGAAACTTTATCATATCCATGTAAATCTATTAATGGTAAATTTATTAAAAATGGATCTATATACTTTTTCATATTACTCCTGTATTTCTGATATTGCAGCCGATAACCTAGCACCTAGTATTCTATATGGAGAACAAGATACATAATCAAAATCATTTTCATTACAGAAACATATTGTATTAAAATCTCCTCCTTGTTCACCACAAATACCTATTTCAATATTCTTATTTACTTTTCTTGCATCTTTAACTGCTTGTTTAATAAGTTTTCCTACACCCTTTATATCTAATGACTTAAAAGGATCATTATTAAATATTCCTTTTTCATAATAATCTTTTAAAAACTCTGAATCATCTCTACTTATTCCATAAGTGAATTGTGTTAAATCATTTGTACCAAAACTATAAAAGTCTGCTTCTTTAGCTATTTCACTTGATAATAAAGCCGCTCTTACAGTTTCTATCATAGTTCCTATTTTATAATCTATTTTTTTATTATACTTTTTAAATATCAAATTAGCTTCTTCTTTTATTATATTTTTAATATAAATAAATTCATTTATATCAGACACTAATGGTAACATTATATTAGGTTTTACGCTGAAACTTTCTTCTGTTAATTCTATTGCTGATTCAAGGATTGCTTTTATTTGCATTTTAACTATATCTTCATAAGAAATAGATAATCTAATACCTCTATGTCCCATCATTGGATTTACTTCTTTTAAAGATTTAATTCTATCATTTAATTTATTAATATTTATTTTTAAACTTAATGCTAGTTTAGTTATTTCTTCTCTATCTTTAGGCAAGAATTCATGTAATGGAGGATCTAATAACCTAATAGTAACTGATTTATTATTAATTAATTTAAATATTTCTTTAAAATCATTTTTCTGATATGGTAATAAATCATTTAATGCTTTATTAATTTCTTCTTTGTTAGAAGATAAAATCATTTTTCTAAAATTAAATATTCTTTTTTCATCAAAGAACATGTGTTCAGTTCTAACTAAACCTATTCCTTCACATCCATAAATAATAGCATTTTTAGTATCTGTAATTGTTTCACTATTTGCATATATTTTTAATTTTTTACTAGAATCAACATAAGACATAAATTTCTTTAAATATTCTGATTCTTTTTTATTTGTAGTTTTTATTTTTCTATCATATATTATTCCATTAGTACCATCTATAGAAATATAATCTCCTTCATTAAATTTTATATTATCACCTGTTATTAATTGTTTATTATTATAATCTATTTTTATATTTTCTATAGAACATACACAAGGTTTTCCCATGCTTCTAGCTACTACAGCAGCATGACTTGTTATTCCTCCTACTTGAGTTATTAGTCCTTCACAAATCTTCATTCCTTCAATATCTTCAGTAGTAGTTTCTTTCTTTACTAATATACATTTTTCATTTAATAAACTTACTTTTTTTGCATCTTTTACATCAAAATATATTCTTCCAGAAGCACATCCAGAAGATGCACCTAATCCTGTAGAAATAACTTTAACTGATTTTAAATCTTCTTTATCAAATTCATTATGTAATAAATGTTCCATTTCATTAGGATTAACTCTTAAAATAGCTTCTTTTTTAGTAATTAATTTTTCTTCAACTAAATCAACTGCAACTTTTATAGAAGCATCAATAGTTCTCTTAGCATTTCTAGTTTGTAATATATATAATTTTTTATTTTCTACAGTAAATTCAATATCTTGAATATCTTTATAATGCTTTTCTAATACTTTAGAATAATAATATAATTCATCATAAATCATAGGCATTTTTTTCTTTAATAAACTTATTTTATTAGGTGTTCTTGCTCCAGAAACAATATCTTCTCCTTGTGCATTAATTAAGTATTCACCAAATAACTCATTAGAACCATTAATAGGATTTCTAGAAAATATTACTCCTGATAAAGAATCATTATTTAAATTACCATAAACCATTTCTTGAATATTAACAGCAGTTCCTATTGAATCATCTATGTTATTCATTTTTCTATAAAAAATTGCTCTTTCATTATTCCAAGAATTAAATACTGCTTTTACTGATTCAATCAATTGTTCATAAGGATCTTGAGGAAAATAACTTTTAGATAACATTTTATATAATTTTTTAAATTCAAATGTAATATTTTTTAAAGAATCTATATCTAAATCAATATCATATTTAATATTCTTTCTTATTTTTTCTTTTGTTATTATTTCTTCAAATTTATTTTTATCATAACCCTTTACTACATCAGAATACATCATTATTAATCTTCTATATAAATCATATCCAAATCTTTTATCTTCCATTTTACTTAATATATCATCATTCATACCTATATTAAGTATTGTATCCATCATTCCAGGCATAGATACCGATGATCCACTTCTAACTGACAATAATAATGGATTATCTTTATTTCCAAATTGTTTATTTGTTTTATTTTCTATTTTTTTAATTGAAGATATTATTTGATTTAATTCAGTTTTAGTCAATTCTTTTTTAGAATTATATTTTTTACATAAATGTGATGAAATAATAAATCCATAAGGAACATTTAGTTTTAAATTTGTCATTTCAGATAAATTCGCACCTTTATTACCTAAAATATCTTTCATACTAATATTTCCTTCATCAAACATATAAACATATTTTTCCATATTTACCTCACTTATTCTTATAATATAAGTTTATCAAAATAAAAGTGTATTTTCTATAAAAAACACACTATTTTACATTATTTATATTTCTAGGATGACATTTTCTATATACTTCTCTTAAATGCTCATTACTAACATGAGTGTATATTTCTGTACTAGATAAAGAAGTATGACCTAGTAATTCTTTTACTGCGAGTAAATCACAACCATTATCAAGTAAATGTGTTGCGAATGTATGTCTAAAAACATGAGGTGTTATATTCATTTTTATACTAGCTTTTTTAATTATTTCATCAATGATTTGTTCTATTCTTCTTGTAGTTAATTTCTCTTTTTTCTTTCCTACAATTAAATATTCACTATCTATATTTTCTAACAAATCTTTTCTAGAAGAATTCATATATTCTTTTATCGCATCTTTGGCATAATCACCAAAAGAAACAATTCTTTCTTTATTTCCTTTACCTATAATATCAATATTTTTTTCATTAAAATCTATATCTTTGATTTTTATATTAACAAGTTCACTAACTCTTACTCCTGAACCATATAATATTTCTAAAATTACTCTTTCTCGTAATCCTAAAGATGTTTTTAAATTAGGTTCTTCAAATATTTTAGAGATATTATCATAATTAATAAATTTTGGTATCTTTTTTTCTTTTTTAGGAGAAGAAACTAATAAAAAAGGATTACTATTAATAATATTATTTAAAACTAAATATTTATAAAAAGATCTTACACTACTAAGTTTTCTAGATATACTTGTTTTCTTTAAATTAATATCTTTTAAATATATAAGATACTCTACACATTTATTATAATCCATATTTTTATAATCATATTTTTTAATATTAATAAAATCTAAATAATTATCTAAATCTTTTTGATAATTTATACATGTATAATCAGAATAATTTTTCATTATTTTTAAATATTTAATAAAATCTATTATTTCTTTATTCATACGTTCACCTACTTAAAAAGGAGATTATTATCCCCTTTTATTTATCTTATAACATATGGATTTTCTAAAGATCCATCACCAGATTTATATATAACATTATTATTAACATAAAATACAATATTTATAAAAGAATAATTATTTGCTTTTTTAATATCAAGACCATTTCTTGATACATTATAAACAGCATAAGTATTATTCTTAACTGAATTTAAAGTATGTGTTTTAAATTTCATAGTTTGAAAGTAATTATAATTATTACATTCATTTTTGTTAATATCATTACATTCACTAGAAATACTTGCTCTAAAGTAATCTTCAACATTTGGAACAGCTATATACATTTCTGTAACTTCATCACATTCATGATTTTTTTCAACAATTACATCTTCGATACTTCTTTTTCCAATACAATAATCATGTTTTACAATTACATTTTTTTCAGTATCAGAAATAAATTCATTTTCTTTTTCAAATAAATCTTCTAAAGATTTTTTTAATCTACTCTTCATAAAATTATTTATACCATATTCTTTTTGTACTTCTGTATTAAATCTATCATCCCATACCGAAGAATCAATAATATAGTCATTAGATACAACTCTTAAATAATTATCAGAAGTAATATTCATAATTCTATATAATCTATCACCAATTTTTAAATAATTATTAGGATATTCTCCTCTATATAAATAGTCATCGCCATCTTTATATAATCCATCATCTTTAGTAACTATTTCTTGAGTATTTAATATTTGTTCAACTAAGGACTTAGTGTGATAATATTTACCACATTTTATATAAGGTACAAATTTATAACCTGAGGTATTATTCTTATAAATATTTACATAGCCTTGACATAAAGTATTCTTATCTTCAATAGCTGTAATTTTTTGCATTCTCTTTTCACCATAAATAGTTGACATTTGAATTTTTGATACATTTTCAGTTGTTTTAGGCAAAACACTCATATTTCTTTTTGCATATTTAATTGCAGCATTTTGTAATTGATTTTCCATTGCTGTATAACCTGTAGCCTTTTCAGTTGTACCCATTCCAGAACAACTCTTAACAACAAATATTAATACTAATAAAATAACAAAAACTCCTACTATTTTTAAAATATTGTTTCTTATAAAATCCATATTTCATCCCTCTTTATATTAATTATAACATAAAAAAATAAGATTTAAATCTTATTTTTTTAACATATTTAATAAATTTACTTTAAATTTATCTTTTTCTTCATTTTCTTTACTAATCATAACACCCTTGTATGCACTTAATTCTTTATTATGACCTTCAATTAATAAATCCACTGGTGTTATTTTCTTTAATAAAATTATATTTTTGTTTTTATATACATCATAATGAAGAGTTATTTCTCCATGAACCTTAACAAATAAATCATCAGTAGGTAAAATAAGTTCATAAGAAACTACATTTTTTTCTTTATCTTCATTTACGATTTTTCCTAAAAAATTTCCTTCTTTCATTTCAGGATAAAAATCAAAGATTAATTTTTTAAACGCAAACATATTATACTTTTTAACTGAACGTTCACATTTTTTAAATTCTATTTCATTTAAATATTCAAAAATATATACATCTCTCATAATTATCCCTCCAATCTATATTATTTACATTTGTGTGACAAAAATTTTAACACAAAATCAATGTAAAGTCAATATATTTATTGAATTATATTCCTTCTATAATAAAATTATACCATTATTTTTAAATAAAATTTCAATAAATATATAATATTTACTACATTTTTACATTATTTTGCATCATACCAATTTTTACCTTCTTCTATATCTACAATTAAAGGAACATTAAGTTTATATACGTTCTCCATTTTATCTCTTATAATCTGTTTTACGTTGTCTTTTTCCTCTTCTAAAACATTAAATACCAGTTCATCGTGTATTTGTATAATCATTTTTGATTTAATATTCTTCTTTTTAAATTCATCATAAATATCAATCATAGCTTTTTTTAAAATATCAGCAGCACTTCCTTGTACAGGTGTATTTTCAGCTATCCTTTCACCTTGATTTCTTATAATATAATTAGTATTATTTAATTCTTCTATTTTTCTTTTTCTATTCATTAATGTTAAAACATAACCATTTTTATATGCATCTTCTACTACCTTTTTTTGATACTCTTTTATTTTAGGAAATGCTTCAAAATAACTATCCATAAATTCTTTTGCCTGTTTTACACTTATATTAATGTCTTCAGATAAACCAAATGCACTTATACCATATAAGATTCCAAAATTAACTGCCTTTGCTTCTCTTCTCATATTTTTAGTAACATCTTCTCTTTTAACATTAAATATTTCCATAGCAGTTTTAGTATGAATATCTGTATTTTTTTCATTAAATGCTTCTATCATTTTTTCTTCATTTGACATGTGTGCAAATATTCTAAGTTCTATTTGTGAATAATCGGATGATATTAAAACACAATTATCTTCAGGTACAAACGCTTTTCTTATTAATTTACCTTCTTCATATCTTATAGGAATATTTTGTAAATTTGGTTCTATTGAAGATAATCTACCTGTTCTAGTTAAAGTTTGCATATATATAGTATGTAATTTAGAATCTTCTTTTATTTCATTTTTTATACCTATAATATAAGTATTATATAATTTTGTTATTGTTCTATAATCTATTATTTTATTAACTATTGGATGTATATCCTTTATTTTATCTAATATTTCTCTAGATGTAGAATATGATTTAGGGTTCTTTTTAGGATAAGGAATAAGTAATTTATTAAATAAAATATCTGATAATTGTTTTGGTGATTGAATATTAAATTCTACATTAGATAATTCATATATTTCTTTTGTTAAATTATCTATTTTTTCTTTAAATTTAATAGACATTTTATCTAATTCTTTTTCATTAACTCTTATTCCTTCTATTTCCATTGATGAAAGAACATAAGCAAGTTTCATTTCAATGTCTTTAAATAAATCATATGATTTTTCTTCTTTCATTTCATCAATCAATTTATCTTTAACTTCATATATAAATTTAGCTTTTTGTACTAATTCGGTTTCTAATTTTTTATCTATTTCTTTATCTTTTAATAATAAATCATAAGGAGTAAAAGTATAATCTAATTCACTTGCTAAATATGAAATATCATCTTTAACATTATAATTTAATATATAAGAAGCAATCATTAAATCAAAAGTACAATTATCAAAATTAAGACCTAATTTATTTAATGATACTATATTCTTTTTAACATCATATGTATATTTTTCATAACCATCTAATTTTAACTCTTTAATTAAATCTTTCTTAATATAATATCCGTTTTCACCATCATAAATACCCGCACCTAATATTTCACCTTTATGATAGTTAGAATTATCCACCTCAATAAATACACTTATTTTATCCTTAAATTTTACATTATCTAAACTATCTAAAATTCTTGGTTTTATATTTTTTTTGATTTCTACTTTCTTTTCATTTTTTAAGAAACTATAAAATTCTAATTCTTCATATTTTTCATTTAATCCAACTTGTTTTCCAATATATTTTAAATCTTCTAATTTATATGTTACTGGAACATCTTTATATATAGTGGCAATATCTTTACTCATATAAGCAGATTCTTTACCATCTATTAACTTTTGTTTAGTTGATCCAGTTATATCTTCTATATTTTCATATATTCCTTCTACACTATCATATTTTTGTAATAATTTTAATGCTGTTTTTTCTCCTATCCCTTTAACACCCGGAATATTATCTGATGAATCACCCATAAGTCCTTTTAAATCAATCATTTTAATTGGATCAATACCATATGTTTCTTTAAAAGTATTTTCATCCATCATTATATAATCTTTACTCTTTAATAATTTTACATTTATATTAAAATTAATAAGTTGAAGTAAATCTTTATCACTACTTATAATTAAACCTTCATATTTATCATCATTACTTATTATTTTACTATAAGTACCTATAATATCATCAGCTTCATAATTATCTATTTCAAAGCATTTAATACCCATTAAAGGTACTAATTCTTTTGCCACTTTAAACTGCATAAGTAGATCTTCTGGAGTTTTAATTCTTCCATCTTTATATTCTTTATACTTATCATGTCTAAATGTTTTTCCTTTATCAAATGCGACTAACATATATTTAGGATTTTCTTCTTTAATAATCTTATTAAGCATATTAACAAGACCATATAAACCATTTGTTGGAAATCCTTTACTATTTCTCATTAAATTACCAGAATATGCAGTTGCATAATAACTTCTAAATAATAAATTGTTGCCATCAACTAAAACTACTTTTTCCATTCTTATCACCATATTAATTATACCAAAAAAAAGAAGTATTTTACATACTTCTTAGTTTTATATTTAATTTTGTTTCTACTTCTTTAATGATATTATTAAATATAGTCATTACTTCTTCATCTGTAAGAGTTCTATTATTATCTTCAAATGTTAAAGTATAAGCGATAGATTTATTCTCAAGTCCTATATTTTCACCTACATATAAATCAAATACTTGAATATCAGTTAATAATCTACCACCTGAATGTTTAATAACTTTAATAACATCTTCATTCTTCATAGAAATTGGCATAACAAATGCAATATCTTTTTTAATATTAGGTAGTTTAGAAGATGCTTTAAATTTAAGTGGTTTAGTATTAATATCAAGATCATCTATACATACTTCTAAGACATATATTTCATCTTTATTAACTTTTGGATGAATTCTACCAAAGAAACCAACTTTCTTTCTATCTAAATATATATCTGCACTTATTCCAGGGTGTAAATTAACTTCAGTTGATTCAACAAAATTATATCTATTTTTTAGTCCTAAGTAATCAAGTAAATTAGTAATAATTCCTTTAAGAACATAGAAATCATTCTTAACTATTTTACCTTGCCATAAATTAGAAATATAGTTTCCATATAATGCAACTGATAAATGATTTTCTTCTTTAAAATCTCCATAGAATACTTTACTAGTTTCATATACATTAATGTCTTTTAATCCTCTTGATTTATTATATTTAATTACATCAAGCATAGATGGAATTATAGTCTTTCTTAAGGCACTTCTATCAGTGCTCATTGGATTAGGTATAATTACTATATCTCTATCTTTATAAAACATATCTGAAGTATTTTTATCTACTAATGAATAAGTTCTAGTTTCATTTAAACCTAGGGTTCTCATTCTTTTACTAATATTTTTCTTAAATCCAAATGAATGTTCAAATTTTCCTTCTTTAGTAGGAAGAATAGGCATTGTATTCTTTAAATTATGATATCCATATAATCTACCTATTTCTTCAGCTATATCATTAACATTATCTTCTATATCTAATCTTCTTCTAGGTATAGTAGCGATAAATTTATTATCTTTTATTTCATATTCAAAATCTAATTTATTAAGTTCTGTTTCTATATCTTTATCAGTTAATTCTATTCCTAATAATGAATTAATTCTATCAGTAGTAAATTCTACTTTTTTAACTTTTTTATCTTCATTGTCATATTCTACTTTTCCACTTAAAACTTTACCAGATGCATATTTTTGAAGTAAAAAGCATGCTCTATCAAGTGCTGCATCAGTATATTCAAAATTAAGACCTTTTTCATAACGAAGAGATGCTTCACTTCTTAGATTTAATCTTCTAGCTGTTTTTCTAATATTAGTAGCATTAAATATAGCACTTTCTATTAATACTGTTTTAGTATTATCATCTACATCAGTATTAAGTGCACCCATTACTCCAGCGATTGCTACTACTTTAGAACCATCTGTAATTACTATATCTTCTTTTGTTAATTTTCTATCTTGTTCATCTAATGTAGTTACTTCTTCATTATCATTAGCCATTCTAACTACAATCTTATCTCCTAATTTATCTTTATCAAAGAAATGAAGTGGTTGACCATATTCAAGCATTACATAATTAGAAATATCTACTATATTATTAATTGGTCTCATACCTGCAGAAATAAGTCTATTTTTAATAAAATCTGGTGATTCACCAATTACTAAATCTGTAACCATTTTTGCTTTATAATAAGTACAATTTTCTGTATCTACTTTTAGAGAAAAATGATCTTTAATATTATCTTTTATTTCAGTATAATTAGCTTCTGGTAATTTAACTTTTTTACCTAGAATAGTTCCTATTTCATAAGCAAAACCTATATGATATCTTGCATCATTATTCTTATGTTTATGTACATCTAAATCATATAGAATATCAGATAATCCTAAATATTCAAATGCATCTTTGCCAACTGGTGCATCATTAGGTAATTCATAAATACCTTTATTATAATTTTCGGGTGTTTCTTCTTCTAAACCTAATTCACATAAAGCACATATCATTCCTAAAGATTCTTCTCCTCTGATAGAACCTTTTTTAATTTCCATATTAGGAAGTTTAGCTCCAGGTAAAGCAACTATAACTTTTAGACCTTCTTTAACATTAGGTGCACCACATACTATTTGTCTAGTATCAGTTCCAACATCTACAGTACATATATGTAAATGATCTGAATTAGGATGATTAGTGCATGTTTTAACTTCCCCAATAACTACATTATCAATACCAGTTTTAATAACATGTTCAACATTTATTCCAGCTTTAGTAACTTTATCTGCTAATTCTTCTAGATTCTCATCTTGAATATTTATATAATCTTTAACCCAGTTCATACTTATCATGTTACTTCACCTCTTTTCTATCAAAATTAATTGTTTCTCTTAAATCATTTTCATGCATTGAACGCATATCAGGCATATTATATTTAAGCATAGCAATTCTTTCTGCTGCCATACCAAATGCAAATCCTTGCCATTTATCTGGATCATATCCACACATTCTAAGTACATTTGGATGAACCATACCACCACCAGAAATAGTTATCCATCCTTTTGGTTTACACATAGAACAACCAGAACCATCACAATATATACAGCTCATATCCATTTCAACTGATGGTTCTGTAAATGGATAATAACTAGGTCTAAATCTAGCTTCTGTATTTTCTCCAAAAGTGTGTTTAACAAAAGCATCAAAAGTACCTTTTAAATCGCTTAAAGAAATATTCTTATCAATAACTAATCCTTCTATTTGAGTAAATTCTTGTTCATGAGTTGCATTTATATCTTCTCTTCTATATGTTTTTCCAGGACATATCATTCTAATTGGAGTTTCACCTTTACCATCAAGCATAACTCTTACTTGAACTGGTGAAGTTTGACTTCTTAAAAGTAAATCTTCATCTTTTAAATAATATGTATCTTGAGCATCTCTTGCAGGATGATCTTTTGGTAAATTAAGCATTTCAAAGTTATATTTATCTAATTCTATCTCTGGTCCTTCATATATATCATAACCTAAACTAATAAAGAAATCTGATGCATCATCTATTACTTTTTCTACAAATGATGGAGAACCAGAAGGAATATTAACTCCAGGCATTGAAATATCAATTTTTTCATTTTCTAATTTTTTATTTAGTTCTTCTGTTTCAAATTTATCTTTTAATATATTAAACTGATTATTAATATCATTTTTAAAATCTGTTATTAATTTACCATATACTTTTTTATTATCAATTGATAAATCTCTTAAACCATTAGTTAATTCAGAAACTGGTCCTTTTTTTGATAAATATTTGTTTTTAATTTCATTTAAATCTTTTAGATTTTTTACAGAATTTAATTCTAATTCTATTTCATTTTTTAAACTTTCTATTTTTTCTTTCATTATTTTCCTCCTTATAAAAGAAAAAAAGTCTATGAATATAAGGACGAATTATACCGCGGTACCACCTTATTTCATAGACTTATCTATGCATCTTTTAATTCTTAACGCGAATCAAACGTTATTTATTAAATAAAGCTTCTTAGGGTGAATTCATATAATATATTTATTAACTTACACCAAACGTTAACTCTCTATAAAATATTAATTATATTACTATGTCCTAATAATAACGCTTTTCAATAAAATTATTTTAACATATTTTTTATAATAAAACAATATATTTTGGTTGCCCTAGTAGGATTCGAACCTACGCATGCCGGAGTCAGAGTCCGGAGCCTTACCACTTGGCCATAGGGCAATCCAAATAAATTATAACATAAATATTATTTTTATATTCAAAAACTATTTTAATTATGATATAATTTTTTTAGTTGCTCGTGTGGCGGAATTGGTAGACGCGGTAGACTCAAAATCTATTGATAGCAATATCATATGGGTTCAAGTCCCTTCACGAGCACCATATAGAAACTAAAGAACTTGCATAACGCAAGTTCTTTTAATCTGAAATTATAACTGGAGTTCCTACTTCTATTAATTCATATAATTGTGCAGCTTTATTAGTTGGTAAATTTACACAACCATGACTTCCATTTGTTTTATATATTTGTCCACCAAAATTACTTCTCCAAGATGCATCATGAAGACCATAACTTCTACCTATAAAAGGCATCCAATATCTAACATGGCTTTCATAATTTTCTCCTACTAAAGTTACATTTCTAGCTTTTCCTAATAATTTATAAGCACCTTTTGGAGTAGCATTATTTAATCCTGTTACTACTGGTGAAGATAATACTACTTGACCTTTTTCATAATAATATAATGTTTGACTTGAAATAGAAACAACTACTTTTGCATTCTTTCTTTTTTCTTGAACGTGAACATTTATTTCTTTAACTGTTTCATTATTTGAAGTATCTTTTACACTATATTTTAAAACGTAATCTCCAACTTTATTTGTATCTACATTAGAATCTACTTTTACTTTATCAGTAATATCTTTATCATAATTATCATTAGCGTGATAAGCTGGTTTAACAAATTCTTCTCCCTCAAATAAATATATATTATCTTCAGATTCTACTGTTAATTCAGGAGGAATTACATCTACTACATCTACTTTTCTAATTAAAACTTTATCTACATTTAAATACTTATTATATAATCTATATTTTATTTCATATTTTCCTACTTTATCTGTATCTAAATTAGATGTTACTTTTACATTCTTTTTGGCATCTTTATCATATATAACAGCTTTAAATCCTTTTTCTTCATATTTTTCACCAAAGTTTATCGTTACAATTTCATCACCATTTAATTCAAATGTAGATTCTATAATATTCTTTTTATAATAGAATAAACCAATAATTACTAGTATTAAAAATAATACAATTATTTCTAAAGCTAAACGCAATCTTTTATTTTGTTTTAATAATTTTTCAACATCATAATCTTTTTGATTCTTTTTCATTGTTATTACCACTTTCTATAATGAATTATAACAAATAAGTCTAGAATTATCTAGACTTATTTATTCATATTATCAAGTTTTTCTTTCATTATTTTACTAGCGATAGAAGGATTAGCTTTTCCCCTAGTTTTTTTCATTATTTGTCCTATAAAATAATCAAGTGCTTTAGGATTACTTGGATCATAATCTTTAGCTTGTTCAGTATTTTCACTTAATACTTCATTAACAATTTCTTCAATTTTATTTTCATCAGTTATTTGCATCATACCTTCATCTTTAACTATCTTTTCTGGTTCTTTCTTTTGTTCAAGACACTTAGTAAATACATCTTTTCCTTGTTTAGAAGATATTGTTTTTTCATCTATCATTTTTATTAAATCACGAAGCATATCTGGAGTCATAAATATATCATCTATCGTAATCATATTAGTATTTAAATATGATAATAACATTCCATTTATCCAATTACATGCTTCTTTTGGATTTGTACCTAATTTAACTGTTTCTTCAAAGAAATCACTGTTTTTCTTTTCTTTAACTAAAATTGTTGCATCATATTCACTTAATCCGTATTCGTTAATATATCTTTTTTTACGATCATAAGCAAATTCTGGTATAGAAGATCTTATTTGTTCTAACCATTCTTTTGTAAGTTTATATTTAGGTATATTAGGTTCTACAAAATATTTGTAATCAACCGCATCTACTTTACTTCTCATTGAGATAGTAGTTCCTGTTTCTTCATCCCATCTACGTGTTTCTTGTATTACTTCTTTATCATAAGTACCATTTTCTTTTGCTTTTATTTGTCTTTTTATTTCATATTTAATACATTCTCTTACTCCACCAAATGAATTAACATTTTTCATTTCAACTTTTGTTCCCCAGTTTGATGGATCTTCTTCATCAAGTGATTCATCTATAATTGATACATTTACATCACATCTAATATGACCTTTTTTAGTATCACATTCTGATACTCCTAAATATTGATATACACTTCTCATATGTTCTAAGAAGCTTTCTGCTTCTTCACCATTTCTAAAATCTGGTTCTGTTACTAATTCTAATAAAGGATTACCCGCTCTATTATAATCAATTACTGTAGTATCATATAAGTGATCAGATGATGCGGCATCTTCTTCTAAGTGAATATTATTAATTCTAACTCTTTTTTCTTCGCCATTACATTCATAATCTACATATCCATATATTCCTACTGGAATAGGTTTTGTTTCTTGAGTTATTTGATAATTTTTAGGCATATCTGGATAATAATAATTTTTTCTTTCAAAATACAAATATTCTGGTTGTTTACAATTAATAGCCATAGATGCCATTATTGCATATTCTACTGCTTTTTTATTAACAACAGGAAGAACTCCAGGAAATCCCATATCATAGGGCACAATATTTTCATTAGGAGTTACTGAATAAGAATTTCTAGCACTAGAAAATACTTTTGAATTTGTTTCACTAAATTCACAGTGCATTTCTAGACCTATCATTGCTTTATAAGCCATATTATTCAACCTCCTTTGCAATTTGATTTTTATATTCCATACTATTTTCTAATGCATAAGCAATATTAAGAACATTTTCATCATCATAACAATTTCCAGTTATATTAAGTGCTACTGGTAAGTTGTTAATAAATCCATCAGGAATTGTAATTGAAGGGAACCCTCCAAAATTACCTATTTGTAAATGTTCTTCAAGAATTACAGTATCATTAGATAACATTTCTTTATCTTCATCAAATTTCTTAGCAGGACCAGAACTAACTGGTAATATAACTGCATCATATTTTTTAAATAAATCTTTCCAAGCATCAACTAATAATCTTCTTACTCTTTGAGCATTTCTAAAATATCTTTCTTGGTTTTGAGATTGAAGTACATAAGAACCTATTACAAATCTTCTTTTTATTAATGGAGAAAAACCTTTTGTTCTATAATCTTTAACTTGCATAAACCAATCTTTTCCTTCTCCCCTTGGTCCAAATATTGTTCCAGTTAAATTTGACATATTACTAGTAGCTTCAGCACAAGATATAACTACATATACTGATGCAAGTGCATTTAATAATGTTTTATCAACTGATACTTCTTCTACTTCCATTCCTAATTCTTTACATTTATCGATAGCTTTAAAGAAATTATCAAAATGCATTTTTAATTCTTCACTTGGATTATCATATTCATTAATATCACATATTTCTTTTATATAACATAATTTTTTACCTTTTACATTATTTGTTAATGAATCTTTTAAATGAATATTACTAGAATCCCAAGTAGTCATATCATTTTTATCAATACCCTTCATCTCATCAACTACAATAGCAGCATCTTTTACATTTCTTGTAAGTACTCCTAAATGATCAAGTGATGAGGCGAATGGGAATAAACCATATCTTGAAATCATACCATATGTTGGTTTATAACCTACTATTCCACAATATGCAGCTGGTTTTCTAATTGAATCTCCAGTATCTGATCCAGTTGCATAAGGATATACACCAGCAGCAACTGCACAAGCTGAACCAGCAGATGATCCAGCACACATTCTAGTTTTATCCCAAGGATTAAGTACAATTCCAGTGTGACCAGTTGTTCCTGTTCCACCCATTCCAAATTCATCCATTACAGTTTTATTAACCATTATTGCACCTGCATTTTTTAAATTAGCATATGCAGTTGCATCAAAGAATGGTATATAGTCTTTCAAAGTATTACTACTTCCTGTAGATAATACTCCTTTTGTAGAATAATTATCTTTAATACCACAAGGAATACCAGATAAAATGTTATCAGTTATTTCAGTTTCTTTCGCATCATCTAGTATTGTGACAAAGGCATTATATTTATCTTGTACTTCATGAGATAAATTTAATGATTCTTCAATTAATTCTTTTGAAGTGACTTCCTTATTAACTAACATTTCATGAAGTTCTTCTAATGATTTATTCATGTATTTCATTATTCACCCACCACCTTTGGTACTTGTACTTCTCTTGCAGTACTATCTTTACAATTTTGTAATAATTCTTCTATAGGTACTGATTCTTCTGCTACATCTTCTCTAAGTTCATAAGAAAAATCATCTAATGTATGAGTCATAGGTTCAACATTTTCTATACCTGGGATTTCATTAATAATATTTATTTGTTTATCTATTATTTCAAATTCATCTAATACCATTTTGTTTTCTTCTTCAGTTAAACCTATTAATAATTTATCTGCATAATCATCTACCATTTCTTTTGTGAATTTGTTATTCATATTAATCCTCCTCTACTATTTTAATTCCTAGTTCATCTAATTGCTTACTATCTAAAATACTAGGTGATCCCATCATTTGATCTATTCCAGAAGCATTAGGTGGGAATGCTTGTACTTCTCTTAAGTTTGTTTCATCCAAAATTAACATAAGTATTCTATCAATTCCCGGAGCCATTCCTCCATGTGGTGGAACTCCATATTTAAATGCAGTAAATAAACTACTGAATCTCTTTTCTATTATATCACTTTTATAGCCAACTTTCACGAATCCTTGTGTAATTAATTCTAAATCTGTATTTCTAACAGCTCCACTTGACATTTCAAAACCATTACATACAAAATCAAATTGATGCGCAATTATATCTTCTAAATCAAATTTATCATAATCTTTATATTCTTCATAAGGTTTAGAAAATGGATTATGACAAAAATCATATTTCTTTTCTTTATCATTATATTCAAACATAGGAAAGTCTTTTATAATACATAATTCCAATTTGTTTTTATCTATTAATTCTAATTTTTCTCCTAAATAAGTTCTTATAAGTCCTGCAAATTTTTGAGCAGTTTTTAATCTTTTATTTGCTATAAAAAACATAACTGAATTTGTTTTCATGTCAAATACTTTTATAAGTTTATCTCTTTCTTCATTTGTTAAGAATTTATCTATTGGTCCTTTAAAAGTATTATCTTCCATTAAAGTTATATAACCTATTCCAGGCATTCCTATCTTAGAAGCATATTCTACTACTTCATTAAACCAACTATTAGATTTATCACCAATATTATCTACTACAATTACTTTTATAATAGAATCTCTAAAAGGTCTAAAACTAGTATTTTTAAGTACTTCAGAAGCATCTTTAATAATTAATGGATTTCTTAAATCTGGTTTATCTGTACCATAAAAATTCATTGAATCTTTATACGAAATTTGTCTAAATGGTTTACTACTAACTTCTTTATCAGTAAATTTAGTAAATACATCATAAAATATATCTTCACCTATTTTTATAATATCTTCTTCATTCACATAACTCATTTCAAAATCTAATTGATAAAATTCTAAAGTTCTATCACTTCTAGAATCTTCATCTCTAAAACAAGGTGCGATTTGAAAATATTTATCAAAACCACCAACCATTAGTAATTCTTTATATATTTGAGGTGCTTGTGGAAGTGCATAAAACTTACCTTTATATAATCTTGAAGGTACAACAAAGTCTCTAGCTCCTTCAGGTGAACTTGCTGTTAAAATTGGAGTCTGAACTTCGGTAAAACCTAGGTCATACATCTTATTTCTAAGAAAATGAAGAACATCACTTCTTAATTTGATATTTTTATTTACTTTGTTATTTCTCATATCTAAATATCTATATTTAAGTCTTACTTCTTCTTTTACTTCTTTACTTTTTTCTGTTTCAAAAGGAAGTAAGCTTGCTTTTGATAAAAGAGTTATTTTTTTTAATTCTACTTCTATTAATCCTGTTTTAAGTTTTTCATTAATAGTATCTTCATCTCTTTTTATTACTTTTCCTTCTACTTTAATAACAGATTCTTTACTTATTCCTTTTAGAATAGTTTCATCATGTACAACTATTTGTGTAATACCATAGTTATCTCTTAAATCTATAAATTTTACTCCTCCATGATCTCTTATTGAACTTACAAATCCAGATAGTACTACTTCTTTTTCTAAATCAGAAATTGTTAAATCATTACACGTATGTGTTCTAAATTCTTCTTTCATATTTTCTCCTATAAAAAAACAGTTATAATCCCAAAAGGGACGAATAACTGTTAAATCCGTGGTACCACCCAAATTACCAATAAATTGGTCACTTTATATATAACGCTATATTATGCGCATCAACCTACTACTATTTCAGAAGATGAACTCCTTGGTGTTCTTTCTTTATTCTATCATAATCCATTTTCACCATCTAGGACTCTCTTTTATGAATCAAATAAATACTTTTCCAATTCAAAGTTTTTACACCAATATATTATCACAATTAAATTTATAATGTCAATTTTTTTATATTAAAAAAAGAACTATAAAAGTTCTTAATATGTCAATAAGTGGCGCTCGATGTAGGACTCGAACCTACGACCTAATGATTAACAGTCATCCGCTCTACCGACTGAGCTAATCGAGCATAACTTTTGCTGACATATCAATAATATCATTTAGATAATTGTTTGTCAAGCAGAAAAATTATTTTTTTAAAGCATATCTTTTATTTTTAAAATTATAGCTGTTAATATAGATATAACTATAGAAACAATCAATAAAATTATATATGCACTATTTAAATTAGCTAGATGCGGAAATGGAATATTCATACCTAAAAAAGATGATATAATTGTTGGTACTGATAAAATAATAGTCATACCTGCTAAAAACTTCATTGCATTATTCATGTTATTTGAAACTATAGTTGCATAAGTATCTGTAATTGAAGATAGAATATTTCTATATATTTCACTCATTTCAATTGCTTGTTTATTTTCAATAATTGCATCTTCTAGTAAATCATAATCATCTTTAAATAATTTTAGAACAACGCCTTTATTTAATTTTTCTAAAACTAAGTCATTAGCTTTTAAACTTGTTATAAAATATACTAATGTTTTTTCAGTTTCTAATAAATCTATTAAATCTTTATTTTTAGTAGATTTTTTTAACACTTCTTCTTTTACTTCTATGTTTTTATTTATTCCTTTTAATGCTTTTTGATACATTGATGCAGTTTTTAATAATATTTGAATTAAGAATCTAGTTTTTTTACCTGGTTTAAAATCTTTTATTCTATTATGTTTAAAATCATTTAATAGTTTTAATTTTTTTAAAGATACAGTAATTAAATAATTGTTTTTTGAAATAATTATACCAAGTGGATAAGTAGTAAATTCATATGTTCCATTATTTAATTCTAAGAAAGGTGTATCAATTACTATTAATGTATCATTATTACTTATTTCTATTCTAGGTCTTTCTTCTTCATCTAACATTTTTATTATTAAGTCTTTATCAATTTTAGTTGCTTTTACAACTCTATCTATTTCTTCTTCAGTAGGCATAGTTAAATCAATCCAACAATCTTTTTGGATATTCTTTGATTTAATTATTTCACTTTTAGAAGTTTTATATATTTTTAACATATTAACCCCCTCATTCTATTAAACTATTAAAATAGTTTTCAAAATTCATTTTTAATATTGTTAATAAATCATTTAATTCTTTAGAAGCATGTATATATTTAATATAATCTTCTTCTAAATATAATTCATTATAGTATTCATCTATTTGTTTTTCTAATAATGTATTATCAATATTTTTTATTTCGTTTTTCAATAATTCTTTTTGTGTTTTTTTTATTTTATTTATTAATAAATTTATTGTTTTATTATTTTTTATTTTTTTTAAATATTTATCATAATTTTTATATTCATCCGATAATATTATTAAATCTTTCAATGATTCAACTTCTTTTAAGATATCATTCATTTATTACACCGTCTAAACTCCAAGTTTTAGCTTCTGTAATTTTAACATCTATTATTTTACCTATATTATCTTTTGAACATTTTACATTTACTAATTTATTAGTATCAGTATAACCACAACATATATTATTATCTTTTTCAGATATACCTTCTACTAATACTTTAACAACTTTATTTAATAGTTTGTCATTATTTTCTTTATAAAAAGAATTAACTAATTCATTTAATTGTTTTAATCTATTTTCTTTTTCTTCTAAAGATACATTATCTTCCATTTTTGAAGCAGGTGTGTTTTCCCTTGGTGAATAAATAAATGTATATGCCCCATCATATTTACATTTTTTCACTATATCTAATGTTTCTTTAAAATCTTCTTCTGTTTCTCCAGGGAAACCTACAATTATATCTGTTGTTATTGAAGCATTAGGTATTTTGTTTTTTATACGATTAAATAAATCTAAATAGCTTTCTTTTGTATATCTTCTACCCATTAATTTTAATATTTTATTTGATCCACTTTGTACTGGTAAATGAAAATAAGGCATAATATTATTATTTTTTGAAATAACATCAATCATTTCATCTGTAAAATCCCAAGGATGAGATGTTACAAATCTAATTCTTTCAATACCTGTTTTTGCTACTTCATTTAGTAATTCAGCCATTGAATAATAATTATCAATATCTTTACCATAAGCATTAACATTTTGACCTAATAAAGTTACTTCTTTATAACCTTGTTTTATTAAATCTTTTACTTCTTCTAAAATATATTCTATTTTTCTACTTCTTTGTTTTCCTCTAGTATATGGTACTATACAATAAGTACAAAACTTATCACATCCATACATAATATTAACAAAAGCTTTATATTTATTATCTCTTTTTACAGGTAAGTTCTCAATTATATCTCCTTCTTTAGATAATACTTCAATAACTTGATTCTTTTCATTAATTGTTTCACTTAATAATTTTGGTAAATTATATATATTATGTGTACCAAATACTAAATCTACCCATTTTAATTTGTTTTCTATTTCATTTACAACAGATTCTTCTTGAGCCATACATCCACATAATACTGTAATTATATCTTCTTTTGTTTCTTTTAAATGTTTAATTCTACCAAGCATTCCAAATACTTTATTATGAGCATTTTCTCTAATAGCACAAGTATTAAGTAATATTAAATTTGCTTCTTCCATATCATTACATTCTTTAAAAGACATATCTTCTAATATAGCTTTTATTGTTTCACTATCTCTAACATTTGCTTGACAACCATAAGTAATAATAAAGTACTTTTTATTTAATCCTAACTTACTTAAATTATTATCTATGATATATTTATCTGTTAAAACTTTTACTTCTTCTTTAGTTCTTCTTCTTGCTTTTTCATAAGAAGGTTTTATATTTTTTTTCATAAGAATACACCTCAAAAAGTATTATATCAAAAAAACTTACTTTTTAATAGTAAGTTTTATAAATCTAATTCTACAAGATTATTTTCTTTTTCATATTTTCTATATTTAATATTACACTCATCTAATAGTTTTCTAGATACTATATTATTATCGCTACCTTTATATTTATCACTTTTATATACAATTTCTTTTATGCCACATTGAATAATTGCTTTAGCACATTCATTACAAGGAAATAAATCTACATATAATGTTGAACCTTCTAAATTTGACCCTTTATTATTTAATATAGCATTTAATTCAGCATGACAGACATATGCATATTTTGTATCTATAAAACTACCTTCTCTATCCCAAGGTAATATTTCATCATCATAACCATTAGGAGCGCCATTATAACCAACTGATAATATTTTTTTATCTTTGCTAACTATGCATGCTCCTACTTGTGTATTGGGATCTTTACTTCTTTTAGCTGATAATTCTGCTATTCCCATAAAATAAGCATCCCATCCAATATAATCGTTTCTTTTTTTCATGCTATAACTCTCCTTATGGCTTTACATATTCATTTTTTAATAATCTATCAATAACTATTTCTTTAGGAGACCAAAAAGAATATCTAAGTATATCTTTTTGTTTTCTAGTAAAAAAATATTTACCAATTATATAATCATTAATATTATGTTTTATCCCTTTTTTTCTTAATGTTTTACAAGTAAAAAGTTTACATGCCATACATGTTTTCATTGTACAAGTGCTTCCAATTAAATATTTGCATTTTCCTCGACCTTTGCATTCACAACAACCATTTTTATGATTTTTATGTTTGTTTCTATATTTTATACATATATCATTTTCAAATTCACAATAATTTGTTTGTATTTTTTTATCTAATTCAAAACAAATTTTATCATAAATATATTCATATCTTGATTTTTTATCTTTTAAATTAATAGCTTTTTCTATGTCTTTTAATTCTTCATTGTTAAGATCTGTTACATATCTAAATTTTAAATTATTCTTATCACAAATTTTAATAAATTTTCTTGTTTTTTTAATTATTTTATTATAATTATTTTTATTTATATTAATAATTAAAGTATTATTTTCTATCATTTTTACACTCCATTAGTTTATACATAACATAACTTTTTGGTTTAAAAAAGCTATATTTAATAATAAATTTTTGTTTGATAGTAAAAAAGTATTTTAATAAAAGAATATTATTTATTTTATAGTTTATCTTTTTTTCTCTTAATATAGGGCATGAATATAGTTTACAAGAAATAGAAGTGATTTTACAGTGATCTTTATCTAAGTTTTCACATAAACCACCTCTTTTATCACTATAACAACATCCATTCTTATGATCATATTCTTTAAGACTTCTAAAATAAATACATACATCATCTTTAAAATCACAAATATTTTTTTCAATATATTCTTTATCTAAATAATTACATACATAGTCATAAATAAAACTATATCTTTTTTCTAAATCTTTTATATTTATAACTTTTTCTAATAATTTAAAATTATTAATATAGTCATTATTTAAATTTTTTGAATATTTTACTTTAAAATAATAATTATTCTTATCACATAATTTAATATATTTTTTTAATTTATGAATATGTTTTTTATAATTTTTATTATTTAATTGTATTTCATATTTCATACTTATCACAAATTCATTATAACATTTAAAAAGAAAAACATAAAGAAAAAAAAGTGTTTAACACTTTTTAATTTTTCTTTTAAATATAAATAACATTGTTGTTACTGATGCTAAAATTAGAAGAACTAATGTTATATTATCACCAGCTTTTACTATTGTATTAGAAACTGCTTCTATAGCTGTTTCAACAATAGATTTTGATTCTGCACCAAATGTTTTACTTGTTAAAGTATAATTATCTGAATATTTAGCTTGTGCTATATAAGATTTATTTGAACTCATAAACTTAGAAGCAAGTATATTTGAAGAAGAATCTTCACTATTATCTTTGTTTAACCATTCAAAATTATTCATACTAAATACTTCAAAATTATTAAATGATATTTCTGTAATATAATCATTAATATCATATTCCGCATTATTTAAATCATCTTCTGTTATATATTCATTCATAAAAGAGAAATAAATTTTATAAAGTCCATTTTTTAAATTTAAAGATTTTAAATTATATGTTGAATTATATTCATATGATTCATATATTGGGGAAGAAGTCATTGTGTTTTTCATCTTATTTATTATTTCTTCAGGCGCAACACCATCGAATCCTTTTTCCACTTCTTGATCATATAAAGACTTATCACTTACTTCTTTTGATACATCATATATTGAAATATAAACATTTCTTAAAGCATCGTAACTTGAAGCGTTATTAATGTTTATTGAAACATTATTATCATCTTCGATTTCAAAATATCCTACTAAATCAATCTGAGAAGATAATTCAGAATCATTAGATACAATAGAATTAATCTTTATAGAATTTCTTGTTGTTGTTATATTATTCGGCAAGTCTATTGAAATATCTGTACCAACCATAGAATTAAAATCAGTTGTACTATTATAATAATCAAAATATTTCAAACCATCATATTTATCAAATTGCGCAAAATAATAATTTGAAACTAAGTCACTATTAGTAACTTCAATTGAAGGTTCATTTTTAGTTGGATGTTTAACTATACTATGTTCAATAGAATATTCTGGTACTAGATTAATTACAGAAAATTGATTACCATACTGAGAAGGTTGAAGATATGTTACTTTCCATCCTCTAAAAGGTATACCATCTTTTTCGGCAAGAATATTTAATCCTGTTTCTTCGATTGTTTTTACTGTAAATTGATATTCAGTTTTATCTGAAACTGAATCACTAAATGTCGCTACATGGTAAGAACCATATGGTGTATAATAAGTTGATTCATTTGATTCTTCTTCAAAATAATTAATCATTATACTTTCAGGATCATTTGTAACTCCGTTTTCATAATCTCTTTGCCAATGACTGATATCAAAAATATCTCCTGGTAATACTATATCACCAATTTGAAGATCTGAAATAGTATTTGTTGGATCATCTGAATCCTGGATAAATTTATAAGTTTCAGCAAAAACTGGACTTATAATAAATAAACATAAAAATATAAATATAAATAATTTTTTCATTTTCATAATATTTTCTCCTATCTTAAAAAAATTTTAACATCTCTATTAAAAAAAGTCAATTATTTTATTTTTTAAAAGTAAAATTTATGTAAAATTCAAAATTATTTTTGATTTTTGTCGAAAAAAATAACACAATAATTTTTATAACATTTTTTATTCTTTATTTTTAATGTTTCTGTTCTATATTTTGTTAATATATAAACATTATTTTCTTTTATTTCTTTTGGTTCTTTAAAATAAACATTACCTATTTGGATTACATTTTCAAACTCTACATTTTCTTTCTCTATTTTTCTATTTGCTATAAAATAATTAGTATTTATCTTATTTACATATAAATAAGTTATATAAGGCAAATTTAATGTATCAGAAATAATTAATTTTTCATATTTAATATTTTTATTCTTAATATAATTCAAACATTCATAATATCCATTATTATTTAAGATTCTTAATTTTTTATTATAATTTTTCAAATAAGAATTATAGAAGCATATAAAATATATTAAATAAATAAAACATATGCTTATAAAGAATAATTTTTCTTTACAAAAATTAATAATACCAATTAATACTACAATAATTAATACATACCAAATGCAATTAATTCTGTGAATAGATTTAGTTACAAACATCATAATTATAAGACCTGAAATTATGTTATTAATAAAAATATTATAAATATTTTTTTCATTTCTTTGTTTAAATAAATAATATAAACCAATAAATATAAATGGAATAGAAATATAATAAAGTGTATAGTATGGTTTAATAACATTTAATAATCTATAATCATCATTTTGTAATATAAGAATTATATTACTTTTAAAATTTAATAATAATGATTTGACTATATTATTATCTTTAATAACTGTTACAGTTTCAAATCTATTATAATGCAATTTAGGAATTGTAATATTAAAAATATGCAATTCTTTCATATTAAAATAATTTATAATTGTAAATAAAATCATTGGAAAACTTATAAAAGTTGTTATTAAAAAGCATATAACCGATTGTTTTTTATTAATTAATTTATTTTTTAATAAATATAATAAATTTAAAATTAAAAATAATGGTATAAAAATATAACTTGTACCATAAGAATATGTAGAAATACCTAATAAAATGGATATTACATATAAAAACTTTATATTATTACTTTTAAAAAATTTATTATATAAAAATAAAATTAGTAAAATAATATCTGGAAAAATATTAGATTCAAGTGCCCATCTACTTTTCATTATATGCCAAGGCATTATAGAAAATATAAAAAATAAAAATAAATATTTATCTTTAAATATATCCTTTAATAAATAATACATTATTATACATGAAAAACTAGAAATAATTAGCATCAATAATCTTATTGAAAAAACACTATTACCAAATAAATATATAAATGGAATTGATAAATATGCATATAATACATTTTGACCACTACCCCAAGATATTAAATGTACTGGAAAACTAATACCATTTCTATCAATATTATATTTTAATAATGAATATGCTTCATAACCAATTGATGACTCATCAAAATTAATTGGAATTGGTACTTTTGTAAATTTATAACTTCTAATAAAAATACAAAAAAATATTAACAGAAATGAAATAGCATATTTTAGATAATTAGTTTTATTATTATTTTTTTTATCAATTAATAAATCTTTTATAATGAATAAACAAAAGAATAATGAAAATAAAATACTAAATATCATATCTATCACCAAGATAATTATATCAAAAAAAAAGAAATAATTCTATTTCTCTTTTGGTTCTATTTTTTCTTTACCACCCATATATGGTCTTAATACTTCTGGAATATTTATACTTCCATCTTCTTGTAAGTTATTTTCTAAAAATGCAATTAACGCTCTAGTAGAAGCTAATACTGTATTATTTAATGTATGAGGATAATAATTACCATTTTCTCCTTTAACTCTAATACCTAATCTTCTTGATTGAGCATCACCAAGATTTGAACAAGATCCTACTTCAAAGAATGTTTGTTGTCTAGGACTCCATGCTTCAACATCACATGATTTAACTTTTAAATCTGCAAGATCTCCAGAACAACATTCAAGTTGTCTTACCGGTATATTTAAATTTCTAAATATTTCTACTGTATATCTCCACATTTTTTCATACCAATCCATAGATTCTTCAGGTTCACATATTACAATCATTTCTTGCTTTTCAAATTGATGTACTCTATATATACCTCTTTCTTCTATACCATGAGCACCAACTTCTTTTCTAAAACATGGTGAATAACTTGTCATAGTAATTGGTAATTCTTCTTTTTTAAAAATTTGTCCTTTAAATTTACCTATCATAGAATGTTCTGATGTACCAATCAAATATAAGTCTTCTCCTTCAATTTTATACATCATTGCTTCCATTTCATCAAAAGACATAACACCATTTACAACATCACTTCTTATCATAAATGGAGGTATACAGTAAATAAATTTTTTATCAATCATGTAATCTCTTGCATAGTTAATCATAGCTGTTACTAGTCTTGCAGCATCTCCCATTAAATAATAAAAACCATTACCACTTGTTCTACCTGCTGATTCTTTATCTAAACCATTTATACTCTCTAATATATCTGCATTATAAGGTATTTCATAATTTGGTACTTTTGCTTCACCAAATCTTTTAATTTCAACGTTTTCACTATCATCTTTTCCAATAGGTACAGTTGAATCAATTATGTTTGGTATTTTCATCATTCTACTTTTTATTTCTTCTAGTATTTTTGGTAATCTATCATCTATTTCTGTAATTCTTTTATTTAACTCTAATACTTTTTGTTTTGCTTCATTTGCAGCATCTTTATTACCTTGTTGCATAAAAATACCAATTTCTTTACTAATTTTATTTTTTTCAGCTTTTAAATTATCTCCTTCAGCTTGTAAATTTCTAGCTTCTTCATCAAGTTTTTCTACTTCATCAACTAAAGGTATTTTTTCATCTTGAAATTTCTTTTTAATGTTTTCTTTAACTAATTCTTTATTTTCTCTTATTAATTTAATATCTATCATATTATTCTCCTTCTTTCTCAAATCTATATTTTTGTTTTACATTTGGATATTTTTGATGATCTACTTCCGAGACAAACATACTCAGTGGTCTTGCAGCATAATCTACACCATCAATGCAATTAGTAGAATATAATGGTTTATAAATCATTAATTCTTCACTAGTTTCTGTATTCCTCGAGGTTCCTATTATCTCATATAAATATTTATTTGGATTTTTTTTTAATTCTTCTTTTGTTAAAAGTTCTCTTTTAAAATGTTTAACTATATCACCTTTTTTATATTTTTCTTCCATATTTCCTCCTAAAAAACAAAAAGAATGGTACATAAGGAGCCATTAAGGCGGTACCATCCTTTATTTAACTTAATTAGTATAACGGCTATACCGGTAGTTATTACTACACTCTTAAGTAGATTCATATAATTAACTTGATCTTTTTCACCAGCCAAGAACTCTCTTTATAAGTATCATTATATTACTAATCTTATTTCTTCGTTTTTACAAAAGTTATTTTACACAATTATTTAATTTAAGTCAATACTAAAAGTGATATACTATATAACCTGCTAGTAATAAAATTGTAAGACATAATATAAATGTTATTAAAGCTGCACCTATATTTGCTTCACTCATTTTTTTAACTTCATCTTTTTTCTTATTTGCCATAACTATTACCCTTTCTATTTTTTTATTTGTCAAATATATTTTATCAAATATTTACATATAATAATATATAAAAATATAAACTTTACATTTATTTTAAACCTGAATTTTTGTATATTTCACCATTTATTTTTAATATACTCACTTCATTACATGAATATTCTTTTTTACCATTAAATACTTTAACAACAATATTTAAGTATCCTTCATTATCTATAAAATATATATTATTATTTTCTTTTTTAGATACTAAATAATCGTTTGTACATGAAGTAATCCATTCATCTAAAGTTAATCCTGAAAATAATACATCTTTTTGTTTAATTGTTTTAGTAACTGTTTTTGTTTTTTTATCTTCTATTTCTTCAGTATATTCTTCTTTTGTTTCAATATTATTTATTTCAATTAATTCTAGTGTTTTTTCTTTAATCGCCTCAGTTTCTAAAGTTTCAATATTCTTTTTCGTCATTTTTTTATCAATTTCTTTAATAGTTAGAGAATTTAATAATTCTAAGTAGGTCATTTTCTTTTTAGTATCAAGATTTATATTATATGTTTTATATTCATTATATTCTTGATTACTTTCATTATTTCTTGTTATTATAATAACTAAAGATAAAATATTATTATTAATAACATAAGTATAATTAGATTTAACATAGTATTCATTATTTATAAGATTATTTTCATATTCTTTTACTAATGAATCATTTAATTCTTTAATATCTTCATTTATTTTTTTAACATCTTCAGAATTTATATTTACATAAGGAATAACTATATCAGTATAATATCTAATATTATTTTTTGTATCTGTATAATTATTTTGACTGACTTCATAAGCATATTCAGCATTATAAACAAGCTCAAATTCATTATAAATTTTCAATTGTTCACTATTCAAATCAGATTTTATTTCTACTACTTTTTCTTCTTTATTAAATAATATTTTTTTATCATATAATATAAATAATACTAATCCTATAACTAATAGTAATAATATTATATTAATGATTACTAATCCTTTTCTAGATTTTTCTTTATTATATTCATTATATATTTTATCCATACTCTTCTCCTATTATTTGTATTATATCATAAAAAAAATACATTTTTCAATGTATTTTATTTTTCATAATCACATGCACTACATTTAATCTTATCATCTTTTTTAACAAGCATATTATTACATTCAGGACATTTTTCTCCTATAGGTAAATCCCAGAAAGCTTCTTTACATTTTGGAAAATTACTACATCCATAAAATATTTTTCCTTTTTTTGTTTTTCTTTCTACAATTTTTTGCCCACATTTGATACAATCACAAACTTCAACATTTTGTTTTGCTTCTTTTTTAATATATTTACAATTAGGATAATTAGAACATGACACAAATTTACCATACTTACCATTTCTAATAACTAAATCACTGTTACATTCAGGACATTTTTCTCCAGTTTTTTCTGGTTCCTTTTTTTCCATATTTTCAAATGCATTTTCTACCATAGGTTCAAACTCCTTATAAAATTTTTTCAATAATTCATTCCAAACAATTGATCCATTTGAAATTGAATCTAAATCTTCTTCCATTTTTGCAGTATATTTAACATTTATTAAATTACTAAAATACTCTTGTAGTTTATTATTAGTTTCAATACCTATTTCAGTAGGTATAAATTTCTTTTGTACTAATTTAACATATCCTCTATCTATTATTGTACTAATTGTTTGAGCATATGTTGATGGTCTACCAATTCCTAAACTTTCCATTTCTTTAATTAAACTAGACTCACTATATCTTGCAGGTGGTTCTGTAAAATGTTGTTTTTTATCTAGTTTATCTGTTTTTAAAATACTATCATCTTTTATATCTGGTAATTTATTATCTTCAGATTTTTCATAATCTTTATATACTTTTAAATAACCATCAAATAAAGTTACTTGTCCATTTGTTTTAAACTTATAATCATTATTATCAAAAACAATTGATGTTGCTTTAACTTTTGAAGGTGCCATTAAAGACGCTAGTGCTCTAAAATATATTAAAGAATATAATTTATATTCATCATTTGTTAAATAATCTTTAATACTTTCTGGTGTTCTATTAATACTACTTGGTCTAATAGCTTCATGAGCATCTTGAACATTTTCTGTTTTTTTACTTTTTTTAACAGAACCTACATATTCTTTACCATAATTGTCTTTAATATAATTATTTGTACTTTCTATAAATTCATTAGATAATCTAATTGAATCTGTTCTCATATAAGTAATTAAACCTACTGTTTCATCTTTTAAAGAGATTCCTTCATATAATTTTTGCGCTACTGACATTGTTTTCTTTGAAGAAAAATTCAATTTATTAATAGCATCTTGTTGAAGAGTTGAAGTAATAAAAGGAGGTTTACTTTGTTTATTCTTTTCCTTTTCTTCAATATTTTCTACTTTATACTCATTTGATAATTCATTTTCAATCTTATTTACTTCTTCTTCATTAGATATTTTTATCTTATCATTTTTATATTTAAATAAAGAAGCATTAAAATCATTGAATATAGCATCTATAGTCCAGTATTCTTCACTTTTAAAATTATTAATTTCATTTTCTTTATCAACTATTAATTTTAATGCAACTGATTGAACTCTACCAGCACTTTTACCACCAGTTTTAGATTGCATTAATTTACTTAATCTAAAACCAATTATTCTATCTAATATTCTTCTAGTTTCTTGACTTCTAACCATTAAATCATCTATTTTTCTTGCATGATTAAATGAATCAATAACTGCATTCTTAGTAATTTCATTAAATACTATTCTTTCATAATTATTTTCATCTATTCCTAATTCATCTTTTAAATGCCAAGAAATAGCTTCTCCTTCACGGTCTGGGTCGGTTGCTAGATAAACTTTATTTGCTTTTTTAACATCATTTTTTAAAGCAGTTATATCTTTTTTCTTTCCTCTAATGGCAATATATTTTGGAGTAAAACCATTATCAATGTCCACACCAAAACCATATTTACCAGAAGTTGCTAAGTCTCTAATATGTCCTTTAGATGATACTACTTTAAAATCACTACCTAAATATTTTTCAATAGTTTTACTTTTAGCTGGAGATTCCACTATTACTAGATTTTTGCTCATATTATTTTTCCTCTCTTTTTATAATATTATCCAAATAATTATTTATTCCCCTGTTCTAATACTTTTTTTACAGGTCCATAAGTTTTTCTATAATCTTCAGTAACACCATATTTATTAATTAATTCAATATGTCTTTTAGTAGGATAACCTTTATGTTTTTTTAATTCATACATTGGATATTTTCTATCTAATTCATATAAAATTCTATCTCTAGTTACTTTAGCGATAATAGATGCTGCACCAATAGAAATACTCTTTTGATCACCTTTAATTATAGGTTCAACTTTAATATCTAATGAATCTATCTTCATCGCATCTGTTAATAATACATCAATTTTAATTTTTTTACAAGCCTCTTCATATGCAAGTATCATTGCTTTTCTTGATGCTTCTAAAATATTAATTTCATCTATTTCCTTATTAGAAACTATTCCAATACCAACAGCAATAGCATCTTTCATTATAATATCATATAATTTTTCTCTCTTTTTTTCAGTTAATTTTTTTGAATCATTTATTTCTTCATTAACATAATCTTTAGGAAAAATTACACAAGAAGCGACTACTGGTCCTACTAAAGGACCTCTTCCAGCTTCATCTGTACCACCAATATAATTAAAACCTTCACTTATGTACTTATCTTCATATTCTCTTCTATTATTCATCAAACGTTACCTTACCTAAATATCCATTTCTTAAATCCCTAACTATTAAAGTAGATACTTTATTATAATCAACTTCATTTCCTCTTACAATACATCCTCTTTTTCTACCAATTAACTCATAATTATCTGTATAATCATCTTCATCAAAACTAGTTATACCATATCTTTCTTCTAATGCTTTTGGATAATTATAAAACATATATTTCAAGATATAGCACGCAACTTCATCTATTGGAAGTATTTCTTCTTTAATCGCAGAAAAACTTGCTAGATTATATGCAATCTTAGAATCTTCTATTTTTGGCCATAATATTCCAGGAGTATCCATTAAATCTAACTTATCATTAATTCTAATCCAACTAATATTCTTAGTCACTCCAGGTTTATCTCCAACATTAACAGCCTTTCTCTTAGTTATCTTATTAATTAAAGTAGACTTACCAACATTAGGGACACCCATTATTAGTGCTCTATAACTTCTTTCTTTAAGTCCTTGACTCTTTCTCTTTTCATTTAAAGAACATAATACCTTATCAGTAACATCAAATATTTCACTAATATTTTTATCATTTATTAAATCAAGAAGAATAACATTATATCCTTTATCCTTATAAAAGCTAATCCATTTATTAGTTCTAGTTAAATCACATAAATCTTTTTTTGTCATTATTATAATCTTAGGTTTATCCTTGACTAAATCATCTATATCTACAATCCTAGAAGAATATGGTATTCTAGCATCTACTACTTCAAATACTATATCTATTAATTTTAATTTTTCTCCTATTTCCCTTCTTGTTTTAGCCATATGACCTGGAAAATAATTTATATTAGTTTTATTTTCATTCATTTGGATCAACTCCTTTTTAATAAATCAATAAAATTATACCATAAAAAAGACGAAATTTAGTATAATTCCGTCTTTTTTATATCATTTATATAGTATTGCAAATAGTAATATTACTATTATTAATAAAGGTTACCTGGACATATGGCAAATCGTAATATCTTAATCTTTAGATATATTTCTTTTTTTAGAGAATTTTACGTATCATAATTATAAAAAGCAAAAGGATTAAACCAATCCTTTTGCTATTCATTATTTGATTTCGATATACTTTTTATTTTTGATTTGTTTGTTTTCTTTTTTAGGAACTTCAATCTTTAATGTTCCATCTTCAAATTTAGCTTTGATATCTTCTTCTGTAACTTCATCTCCAACATAGAAACTACGGGATGCTTCACCAAAAAATCTTTCACGTCTAATATACTTACCATGTTTATCCTTTTCATCATTTTTACTTTCTTGTTTAGCATGAACTGTTAAATACCCATCTTCTAAACTTATTTTAACATTGTCTTTCTTCATTCCTGGCAAATCAATGGCAAGTTCATAGTTATTATCCTTTTCCTCAATATCTGTTCTCATCATCTTGTTGTCATTTTTTGGCATAAAGAATGAATCATCAAAGATATCATCAAACAAATCAAAATTTCTTCTTGGTACTAACATCATATCCATCAACTTCCTTTCCTAAATGTGTTGAGCCATTTGAGGTAAGCACATATCAAATATATAATTTTAATACCATAGTGAATATCTTTTTCTCACTACAATTATAATTATACTAAAAAATTAGCAATTGTCAATAGAGAGTGCTAATTTTATTCTTTTGGATATATATTTAGAAATATTTAAATCCTAATATCTTAAAATTCAAAGCAATGAAAAAGGCCAAAATCTTCATTCTAATCTTAACGGAATATTCGTATACTGGGTATGTAGAAATTTTTATTATTTTCTAGCATTTTTATTTCTTCTATGAATTTATCATAATTAGAAACATATATCTTATCTTGTTTTAATCTATATTTATCATATTCTATTTTTAAATCATCTAAAGTCATAAGAATAATTCCTTTTATTAATTAATCTATTACTTTGTCTAATAATTCTTGAATTTTATTATTATAATATTCTATATCTATTTTATTTGTAGGTTCATCATTAATATGATATTTCTTTTTTATATCTAATATTTTATCGTATGATAATTCTATATCCTTTTTTAATGATTTATTCATTTTCTTTTCAATATAATTAATACAGTTTATTACATCATTATACTTTCCACCCATTAATAAAACATTATTACCAGCATTTATTGCTTTTAGACATGACTTTTTATATCCATATAAAATATTTACAGATTTCATCTTTAAATCATCTGTTATTACTAATCCCTTATATTTTAATTCATCTTTCAAATAATCTTTAATTACTTTTTTAGATAAACTTGCAGGATTAAATAAATCCATTTTTCTTATCAATACATGACCTATCATTATTGCTGGACATTTATTTTTAATAGCTTCCTTAAATGGTTCTATATCTTCTTCTTTATCTATATTTACATTAGTGGATGGTAATAAAATATGAGGATCATTTTTAAATAGTCCTTGACCAGGGAAATGCTTAATAACAGGTATTACATTATCATTAAATATATTAACCATAGTAATTCCATTTTTTATTACTTCTTGTGATGTTTCTCCAAGTGCTCTATTTCCAATGATATGATAATCTCCAAATCTTTGTATATCAAACACTGGAGCAAAATTTAAGTTTACTCCTAGTTTTTCTAACATTTCTTTAATTAGTAATCCGTCTTCTTTAACATATTTAATATCTTTTCTTAATCTTTTTGCAGCAGGTAAAGTATTAAAATCATCTGGAAGTCTATCAACTCTACCACCTTCTTCATCTATCGCAATAAATATAGGAGTATCATTATACTTTTTATTTATTTTTTTAATTTTATTTATTAATTTATGCATTTCTTTATATGAATCATAATTTTTAGAATATATTGATATTCCTCCAATATTATAATCTTTTATTAATGTTACTAATTCATCAGTTATTTCTTTACCATTCATTCTTATAATAAACATTTGACCTATTTTTTTCTTCATAATTATTACTCCCTTATTAATTTTTAACTATTAAATAATATATTTGTATTACTATTATAATTATACTAAAAAAAATAGAATATTTAAATATTCTATTTTACAGTACCAACTTTATTAAAAGGCCATATTATAATGTCTGCTTTACCAATAATATTGTTTTTAGGAATTAATCCAATTTCTGTATATCTACTATCTAAAGAAACTTCTCTATTATCACCTAAAACAAAGTATCTATCTCCAGGTATTTTAGTAAATCCTATATCTTCTATTGAAAAATCATCAGTTTTACTAGATGCGAATGAATTATCTATTTTTTTACCATTTACATATATTTGATTATTCTTACAGTAAACAGTTTCTCCAGGTAATCCAATTACTCTTTTAATAATTTTAGTATTATCAACTCTCGCAACTACTACATCATATCTTTTAATATCAGTTGTTCTATACTTTATTTTATTTAATATTAGTATTTCTTTATTTGATAGAGTAGTATCCATACTAGGTCCATCTACTCTAACAGGGTCAAATAAGAATAATCTAATAATTATTACAGATAAAACAATTAATAAATAACTTATTAAATCTTTCATCATTTTCTTTGTTTTTTTACTTTCCATTTTTATTCCTCCATAAGCAAAAATAAGACATTAGCTGCCTTATTTGTTTGTTCTTTCTTTGAATCTGTAAGAAGCAACTCTTCCTCTTAAGAATGTAAGTTTAGCTCTTCTAGCTTTTCCTTTTCTAACTACAGTTAATTTTGCAATCTTTGGTGAATTTACTGGAAATATTCTTTCAACACCAATACCAGATGACATTTTTCTAACTGTAAATGTTTCAGAAACACCTGAACTTTTTTTACCTACACAAATTCCTTCAAAAGCTTGGATTCTTTCTTTGTTACCTTCAATAATTTTGTATTCTACTCTTACAGTATCTCCAACTCTAAATTCAGGAATATTAGGATTGATTTGCTTTTTTGTAATTTCATCAATAATATTCATAAATCTTTTCTTCCTTTCTACCTAGCAATCATTTAAATAATAGATAAAGCGGATTGCCTTCTTTTTAACAATAATAATATTAACACATTTTGTTTTAAAAATCAACAAAAAAATAAAGAAAAAAGCTTATGCTTTTTTCTTTTTTAATACAATTAAAGATGTTATAGCAGTTATTATACTAAATATTAATAATGCATAACTGATTTTATTAATTCCTGTTTGAATTTGAATTGAATATTCTGCGATTGATGAACTTACTTTTTTATTTTCATTATTGATTGTATATTCTCTAACATTTCCATATATTTTATCATTAGATATACTAAATGTTATTTGTTTATTATCAGTTGATGTTAATTTATAATTACCTTCACCTAAACCTTGAATATATAATCTATTATTAACTGTTCTTAGATCATTTATTTTATTTCCCAATCTATATTTTCCAATTTCTATTTCTTCAAACGAAACTAATTTATCATCTTTATATAATTTATATGTTTCTTCTGAACTTAGTTTACTTCCATCATCCATCATATAAATCGAAATATTTTTAGGATTTACTTCTATTCCCATTATATCAGCGATAAATTTATATATTGCAGAACTTACTGGATTTCCATTTCCATCTACTAGAGATATTCCGCTATCAATTGTGTAAGAACCTTTTGTTATTGTATAATTTCCTACGTTGATTGTTACTGTTTTTCCAGCAGGTACAGTTAAATCACTATCTAGTATTACATTCTTGTATAAAATAACATCTACATTTAGATTTGCTGCAGTATTTACTGCTGCTTGTAAATCTGTAAAGTTCAAATTATTTACTGAAGCTACTCTTTCAGTAGTTCCTACTATTTCAAGATTTCCTACTTTTTTAGTAACACCTCCAATGTCTTGATCAGTTGTTACTAATTTATAACCTGGTTCTGAGTTATATGCTCCAATAATAGAATTTGTTTCTCCTATTAATGTTCCATCATATATATTAATTGTTGAAACACTTGATTGATTATTTATCGCATATGTTTTACCTGTAAGAATTGGTGTATTATTTATTGGTAATCCACTTTCTCCTATATTAATTGTCATTTTAGCTCCATCTGCAACTTTTATTACTTCTGAATTATCTGAAGTAAATGTTCCATCTATTATATTAAATATTCCATTACTTCCATTTGACGTAATATCAAATACTTTATCTGAAGCATTAAATGTTGCACCATCAATTGTAAGACTTGAACTACTATAAATATTAAATAAAGGATTAGATTCTGTATAAGTATAAGTTCCTCCATTTATATCTAGTGTATTATGATCACCATTATAATTAATCAAACAAGGTAATTTTGTAGTACCACTTAATGATACATTATTAAATTCGGTTTCTGAATAACTATATATACCAATTATATTATTTGTTGCATTATTATTACTTTGATTATTAGTAAATGAACTATTATTTATTTCTAATGTTGCCATATTTCCATTATTTCCACAACTATTTATTATAGTATTTCCTAAGAATGTTCCATTATTTATTGTTAAATCACCACTATTAGAAATAACAGAAGATCCTCCATCATTAGAAGTTGTCATAACATAATTAGTAAGTGTTAAACTACCACCAGAATAATTATTACCAATTTTTAATAACGATGTTGTAATGTCTTTTATTGTTGCAGTTCCATAGTTATTTATTATCCAAGAAGAATCATCGCCAGTAAATGTTCCTTCTGTAATATCTACAGTACCAGTTGACTGATTTGTTATCACTCCAGGTATTTTAGAATTACCATAAGCTGTTTTTAAATTAAATGTTCCACCTTCAATATTTAATATTCCACTATTATTAAATATTGATTTATTTGAATAATCTTTATTAAACTCTCCACTACTAATATTTAATTCTCCAGTAGAACTATTTTCTATTAAGTAATTAGTATCTTCAATTGTTGGATCTACAAAACTTCCATCAGTAATATATGCTTTATCATTATTTTTAATTAATGTTGCACCAGTTTGTGATGTGAATGTTCCACCATTTATATAAAGATATTTATTATTCTTAATAATATAATTTGATGAATCCATTACTTTAAATGTTCCACTATTAATAGTTAATTTATTGTTATTATCTATTATATCTCCTAATGGACTATTAATATTACCTGTATTATTATTATCTTCTATTGTTAAATCACCATTATTTTCGATTAATTTACTATTATTTTGTGAAATAGTATAACCATTTAAATCTAATGTAATTTTCTTAGTATTTGAAATATCAACTGTACTATCACTTGGCATTGTTGTTATATTATTAATTACTTGTAATTTTTCATTTAATCCTGCTGCTGTTACTGCACTTTGTAAATCATAATATTTTTCATGTGTTGTTAAATTTTCTACTACGTATACTCTATCTAAATATTTAGATTCAATATTGTCTGTAGTTGTTGAAGTAATATTATAACCTATTTCAACATCTTTTATTGCTCCATAAACAGCTTTATTCTCAGGTCCTTTTATAATTCCATCATAGAAGTTTACATTTGAATTTGAGTTATTATTGTATATTCCATATGTTTTACCATATATACTTGGATTTGTAGTACTTGGTATTCCACCAGATTCTCCTATATTTAATGTTCCACCATTTGTATAAATTCCACTAGCTCCACTTGATGTTACACTAGCTGATTTTATATCTAATGTTCCTGTATTAGTAATAGTATTACCTGTAGATTCATAGTTTCCTGAATGAATTGTTAATTCTCCACTATTATCTATAACAGCGCCACTTGATTCAAAAGTAGAATTAGTTAACTCTGCTGTACCTGAAGAAGATAATATAGTTCCACTACTAGCTTTACTATTTTTAATAGTTGAATTATTAATTTCTAAATTGCCGGTATTTGTTATTATTGTAGAGCCAAAATAATACCCTGACACTCCCACATTTTCATCAGTTAAACTATTAATAGTTAAATCATTAGAATTATAAGCAATATTATAATAAGTTGAACTTACCCCATCTATCGTCGCAACGCCTTGGTTATATATAATTCTAGACCAATTAGTATCAGAAGTAAATGTTCCGCCTGTAATTGACACAGTTCCATTTGCACTATTAATTACTGCACTAGATAATCCTCTCCACCAACCATAACCGTTTTCATACGCAAACCCTTTAGAGTTAAATGTACCTCCTGTAATAGTTGCAGAATTTTTATTATTAATTATTCCACCTTGTCCAGAATATGTAAAATTTCCTCCTGAAACATTAATTATGCCATTTTCACTATTATCTATTAAATTATGACTAGATTCAGTTTGATTAGAACTTTTCGCAAATTCATTATAAATTTCACCACCAGTTATATTTAATGTTCCTGAATTAATAATTAATTTAGCAAGTGCTTCACTAGTTAATAATCCATTATTAACATATACTGTACCTGAATTATCAATAATATTTCCATTATATTTAAGTTTATAATTACCAGCTGTAAATGTTATATTTCCAGAATTAATAATCATTTTTGAAGTTGAATAATTATATATTAATCCTTGTCCAATTGTATCTTCTTGAGTTACTGAACTATCTATAAATTCTATTGTACCTGCATTATTTATAAAGTTTTCATTATTTTGATAGATTGTATTTCCATTTAAATCAAATTTAAAGTTCTTAGTACTGCCTACAGTTAATACTTCAGCAGTTTTAAGAATTGTAATTTCATTTAATACTTGTAAAGTTTGATTATTTTCTACTTCATTTATTGCAGTTTGAATATCTGTATAACTCTTATTCTTTTCAATATTTTTAATTATTGGATCATCTGATAAATACTTTGATTCAACGTTGCCATTTATTTCACTTTTAATATTATAACCATTTTCTATATCATTTATTGTTCCTACTATTGCAATTGGACCAACAACTTTTCCATCATAGAAATCAATTATTGTATCACTTGAATTACTATATATACCATAATAATTACCTGAAGTTGCATTTGATTTTATTAAAGGATATTCATTAGAGAATTTTAATGAATTATCTAAGTTTTTATCTCCTTTAATACCTAATGTTAATTTTGCACTATTAGATAATGAAATAGCATTACTATAATTTCCACTTATTATACTTCCATTTTCAATTGTTGTATTAGATGTTTCTGATAAATATAGTGGAGTATATGATGAATTAATTGTACTATTTTTAATTGTCATATTTCCTGATGATTTGTTATATATATAATTATTTTTTGTATTTGATGTTGTTACATTATCTATTGTTGCAGTACCTGTATTTATTAATAATGTTGGTATATCAATTGATGTTAAATCACGAATAGTTGTTTCACCAGATGATTCAACTATTGCTGAAGCAACATTTGTATAAGTTCCTCCTGAAATATCTACAATACCAGATGTAGAATTATTTACTACTCTTGCAGCTCTAGTATTTCCTAAATAACATTCACTTGTTTTATATGTACCACCGGAAATATTTAATGTTCCATTATTTGCAAATATATTTCCACCACAAGTTTTTATAATTGATCCATTTGAAACATTCATTGTTGCATTTTCATTATTTTTTATTAAATCAATTGAACTTGTATAATTTGAATCACTAATATTTGTACCAACAATATTTACCAAACTATTATTAGTAATTAAATTAGTATCAAATTCAGATGTAATTGTACCTGAGTTTAGATTTAATGTTCCATTATTTACAAAACCATTTGTTGGGCCACTTTGTGTCCAGCTTTCTGTATTTGCAAATGCACTAAGATTCATAGTTATATTATTAAAATCTATAGTTCCATTATTTGTTATTAAATCTGACGTGTAACCACTAATACTTCCTTTTGTACTATTTGAATCTGTCAATGTTAAATTACCACTATTAATTAAATAATTATTCTTTTTAAATGTTTTAATATTATAACTATCAGAATCAATTGTTACATTCTTACTATTATTTACATCTGTTGCAGTATAAATATCTTTTAATAATGTTATTGTATCATTATTACTTGCACCATTAATTGCATTTTGTAATGTAGTATATTTTGTATTTCCTATTTTAGCAACATAATCAGTAGAATTTGTATCTGTAATATCTTTTAATGAAATTGTATCTAATGTTTCACCTTTTGTTACATTAATGTCATAATTTTGTCTAATTTCATTAATAGGGGCGACAAATACTTTATCTTTTATACCAGTTATTGTTCCATCATAATAATTAAAAAACAATTTAGATGTTCCACCTACTGCAGATTTATTTGAAATAATTTTAGGATAATTCAAATTAACATCAGAATCTTTATCGCCAAAATTTACGACTACATCATGATTATCATAACCAGTATATATTGAATAACCATTAGTAGTATTAATTGTTGTGTTACCTAAAATATCTATATATATATTATGATTTAGATCATTAATATTAATAGTATTACCAGAGTCACTTGTTATATTAGTATCTTTAATAACGACAGGACTATTTTCTAAATAATTATCTAAATATAATGAGTTATAACAATCTACACATTTTATATCTGAATTTTTAATTAATAAACTACTATCGGTAGATGATTGTATTTCATAATTAATATTTCTATTTCCTATTATATTAACATTATCTAATTCTATATTTTTAATACCACTTTCATAACCAGAAAAACCAGGAGAATAGATATTATATTCATAACTATTATTTGATGTAGTTCCTTCAAGGTTAGAATCTTTTATTAATATATCACCATATTTTACTTTAACATTACTTGCAGAAGCACTTAAATCTGATGATATTATATTAAGTTTAGAATTATCTTTACCCATATGAATAACATTATTTGTTGTTGATGTTAATGTTGAATTATTGATAGTTAATTCAGTATTTGTATTATTATATGTAGTATTACAATTTTCATTATTACATAATACGCCTTTTATTGTTGATTTATTAATAGTTACTTTTCTATTTGTATCATTATTATTAGCATACTTTAATACATTATTTGATGTATTACCCAATGTTGATTCAAATATTGTTAATAATTTATCAGATTTTTGATATACATCTGTTCCTGGTCCATCTGTTGTAATTTCTTTTAATGATAAATCAGTCAATGATTGATTATCTATATTAGTTGAACTACTTATTGTATTACTAATATTTAATCCTTTCATTTCACTATCAATTCTTGAATAATTTAATAATCCAATGTTATTAGAAGATGTAGTATTGATAGTTCCTTTGCTATCTAATATATCTCCTGTTTCTCTATTTATTATTCCTCTATTATTATTTGCTTTTGTTGTTAATGTTGCAGCTTGACTTAATTTAAGACTACCATAATTATCTATTATTGCATATTCTCCAGTTTTTTCTAGATTTAAATTAGCTGAATCAACGTTTAAATATGCATTTGAATCATTAATTATTGTTGAATTTGTAGTTCCATTAATTGAACCATATACTGTATAATCTGTATTTAATACAGCATGTTGTAATGTTGGTTTATTTAAAGTTGTTATATAAGAATATTGTTCTGGTATATCAATATTTGAAAGTGATATTTTAGCATATCCATTACCTTCTTTAGAACAGTCAGCTGTTGGTGTACCACTATGGCAAGTATTAGATATTGTCATAGTAGATGCATCAGAAGAAGTTTTACAGTTATGACATGTCATGTGTTTTGTAACTGAATGGCTTGATATTAATAAAGAATTACCAATATATCCAGAACCACCAGATGCTGTGAAAGTTCCTATATAACCTCCGTACCAACCACCACCAGCACCAGGTCTTTGCCCTACGCCATTAGAGTTTTCACCTTGTCCAAATGCGTATCCGCTATCTTGAGATGGAACTGATGTATTTCCATGAGTACTAGTACCCATATCACCTTCAACACCTCCACCATTTCCGGCATGAACGCATTTATATGAATCATCATAATACCAAGAACCTGCTCCTCCACCTGAAACAATTAAAACTTCACTACGGTATGAATCATAAGCAGATAAAACACCTCTATTTGATAGAGCCATATGAGTAGCTCCGCCTCCGCCGCCGGCATATCTTCCAGATTGGTTATAGTTGAATCCAGTACCACCACCATTAAAACCTCCAGCAGCAGTCTGATTAGCACTACCATTTGTAGATCCACCTATTCCACCTACATAAATAAAAACTTGTCTACCTGCAGGAAGATAAACATTACCAACAGAATATCCACCATATCCGCCTGGTACTTGTGTATCTCCTCCAGCAGCTCCCCAAACTTCAAGTTTATATGTTCCTGTTATAGGTGCAGTAAATGTTTGAATATCGCCAGTATAATTAAATTCATTATTTAAAGATTTAACAAAAGATTTAACAAAATTTTCAGCATCTTCAAAAGTATAAGTATCTCCCGTTTTTGCATATAATGTTTCATCAAAATCATTAGAATTCATGTATTCTAAGAAACTTTCTATCTTAGAGTTATATTCTAGCATAGCTTCTTCATATTCATCATCATATTGTTGTTGTTCATTTTGATAAGCTAATACGGAATCAGTAACTTGTGATTCATATTTACTATCTACTATTTTTAATGAACCTTTATTCTCTATAACTGGTCCATTTGATGATGTTGTTAAAGAATAACCATTTAAATCTAATATAACATCTCTAGTATCAGTTACTTGCATACTAGAATTAATTGTTAAATCTGTTAATAATTCAACTCTATCCACATTTGAATTTAATACAACTTCATTAGATTTTACTTTATTTGTGTTATCTTTGTCACCAAATAATTTTAATTCATTTTTTTCATCCATAATTGAAATATTATTTATTCTAAAATAATCTTCATTATTATATCTATAAAAACCAAAATGAACATAATTCACTTGACCTTTTGTTAATTTGAAAAAGTATGTTGCATCTTCTTTTGCATAAGAATTAGTACAAATTGTTTGTAAACTTGATGCACTACAACTTGAACCACTAAATGGTGTGTTTGTATTATCAGTCACTGAAATATAACCTTTTGCTACTGAATTTGCTAAATATACTGATGTATCAATTTTTAATAATAAATCTTTACTACTTGAACTTAAATCAAATGGAATATAGGAATGAGCATTTGTATAGTTCGCACTATTATTATTTGATAATATAGTTCCTTCATTATTAATATTACTGTTACTTACTCCTTCGTATTCAAATACTAAACCATCTGTTACATATCCATTTACAGTGTCAACTTTATTTTTTGTAGTATAGTAGTTTAAATCTTTTTGATAATTTATACTAACTTCTTCACTTGTTAATCCTTTACTATATATTCTTGTCGAATATATTGTTCCATAAAATTGATAACTATAGTTAGGAGTTGTACCATTTGGTTCCCCTCCAAGCATTACTACTGTATTATTTGTTGGATATCCTAGATTACCTGAATAAGGATTACTTTGAACTAATTCACCATTTAAATATAATGATAAATTTGAACCATCCCAACTTAAAGTTACTGTGTATTCAGTATCATTACTTATTGAAGAAGATGTTATTGTTTTATAAGATCCACCTATATAAGCTTCTATAACTATTTTTCCATTTTCAATATAAATATCTGAACCACCAGATTCAGCATTACTTATAATACTTTGATATTTTGTTACATCATCAGTTTTAAATCTTACTTCATAAGTAAAATTAGGGTTATTAATTTGTCCTAATGAAATATAATTACCATATGCAAAATCCATTCCTGCACCATCAGATGATATTCCTTTAACATTTACATTTTCTAATGTATTGTCATTAGCTAAATCATATAAATCATATGTATCATTCCATTTAAAATAATTTGTTGAATCTGATACTATACTATTTTTATCAAATTCATAATCATCTATCTCTTCAGCAAATTTAATCGAATTAATTACAAATTCACCAGAATTATCATTTGCTTCTTTATAAAAATGTACATAATTTATTATTCCTGGTGTTAATGACAAGTATGAATCTTTATCAGCATGTGGACTTCCCCAACCAAACTCAATTTGATAATTAGAAGGTATATTTGGTGAATCAGTTACTGTTAGTTTATCTGTTTTCCATGCTGTTGAAGTTCTAGTTGTATTTATAATAATTGATTTTTGTTTTGTAGTATTTCTTAAATCAATTGCTATATAACCACTAGAATTATCTTTAATATTTGAAGTACTTGAAATTTTACCATTATCTAGTTTAACAAATGGATTATAAAGATTAGAATATACTGTAGCATCTGTTATGTCTTTTTCTGTTGCTTTTGTAAATTCTATATTATCAATAGTAAAATAATCATCGTAAACTGATGTATCAGATCTAACATATTGGAAATGTAAATAATATTTTTTACCTTTTTCTAAATATACTAATGCATTTTCAGTGCCATTATTTTTCATTTTTAATATGACATCTGAACTTGATGTTGTAGGCGTATCTGAAGATTCTGTCAAATATACATACCCAATATTATTTTCATATTTATTATATTGAGTTACATTTTTATTTAATGTTGCAGTTACATCCATTACTTGATCTTCATCATAATTAGTTAAATCAATTATTACATATGAACTTGATGTTGCACTACCAGAATTACTATTTCCATTAATTAATTTATTAGTATTTTCATCATATAAAAAACTATTTGATTCATTTGATTTTGGATATTTTAATATATCATTTAAATCTACTAGTTCATTACTATAGTTTCCTATTTTTGATTCATCTATTGCAGTTTGTAATTCTGTGTAATAAGTACTATTAATTCTTGCTACTGCATTTGCAAGTATTGTTAAAGTTGCAATTTGAGGATCAGTTCCTTCAACTCCTGCATTATATTTAAATGGTGTTTCAGTTACTTCTCCATCTATTGCTAATGTACCTTGAATTTTTCCATCATAGAAATTAAATATATTGTTATTTTTAATTCCTGTAGTTGTTCCCTTTATGTATGGTGTTGTTTTAGAAACTTCTAATTCAGTCTCATTTTCTCCTAAAGTAAGAATTCCATTATTTACTATTACAGATCCAATATCATTTTCTATAACACCACTAGTTTCTCCATTATCTTTTATAATAAGTTTTCCGTTATTTGTAATTGTTTGATTTGATAATGAATCTATTGTTTTTCCATTTATATCTAATGTTACATCTTGATTTGCTCTTATAGTAACACTTTCTGTTACATCTAATACCATTTGTATAGTACATTGATTATTTGAACAATCATCTATAGCTTCTTGTAAACTTTCATATTGTTCATATAAACTACTATCCTCATATATGGTATTATTTCTTCCTATAATTTTTGCTACTATAATTCTTTTTGGTGTTGTAACTTCTTTTGTAACTTCTCTATAGTTTCCTACAGCATCATAAGATATTACCTTTACAGTATATGTTGTTTCTTCTTCTAATGAATTTGGACTTACTTGAACTTCTTTTGTTTCTGTAGAATTATCATTATATCCTTGTGTAAATAATTCTTGGTTATCTAAATATACTTCTATTCTTCCAAGTCCTGATTGATCATCGTTTGAAGATGCATTTATTGTGAAACTTGCTGGTTTAAGTTCTGAAATAACTATATCATCTTCATCTATATTTGGTTTTATTTTATCAATATTATCAATATCAACGCTAACTTCTTCACTTATTACATTTTCTCTTTTAACAAATGTTGAAACAGTACAATTTTGTTCTATTGATATTGGTCCATTATATAATGTATTTTCTGAACCATCGATACTATAATAATATTCATTATTTTCATTATCTCCAGTGATAGTTACTGTTACATTATTTTTTGTCCATGTTGTTGGATTTGCACTTATAGTTGGAGCATTAACTTTTTCATAACTACTATTTAAAGTAATATTTTCTGTTATTTGAGTATCAAAATCAAAATTTTCATTATTTAATGTCCATCCTTTAAATATGTAATGTGCTTTTACTGGATTTATTGTTGGTGGAGTAACTTTTTCATTATAATTTACTGTTTTATTTAAATAAATATTTTCTCCATCCATAAATGTTACTGTATATGTATTTATTTCATAATTACTTATTAATGTTAAATCTTCTGTTATTAAACTATCAAAATCATATGCTGTTGTTGTTCCTAAAACACTCCAGTGTTTAAATGTATAACCTGTTTTACTAGGTTCATTTTCTGGTAAGCTAGCTTTTTCATTAAAATTAACTTCTTGTGTTTCATACACATTACCTTCATTTATAAAAGTTACTGTAAATACACTTTTTTCATAAATTGCAGTATAATTTTTATTTCCTATAGAACCTTTTTCTATTGTAATATTTTTTTGTGGTTGTGAACCATTACTTCCAGTCCATCCTAAGAAGTTATATCCTTGTTTTACCGGTTCTATTAACGTAAATGTGTCTGTTTCTACGTTGTAGGTAGTTTTATTTGTTAAATTATTTTCATAATCTCCACCATTTAATGTATAACTAATACTATAATTAATTATTTCATAATTACTATATACTGTTATATTTTCTGTTATTGGACTTGTTGTATCAAATGCTTGTGTTTCATTTTCTTTTGTCCATTTTGTAAAAGTATAACCTTCTTTAGTTGGTGAATTAAATGGTTGTAAATATGAATTATAATCTACATTTTGAGTTTCATATACATTACCTTCATTTATAAATGTTACTGTATATTTATTTATTTCATATACTGCATATAATGTTTTAGGTTCTGTTATTACTGTACTAAAATTATACGCTTCTCCATTTATTGATTCACTCCAATGTTTAAATGTATATCCTGTTTTTCCTTGATTATCTATTGGATTAACTGTATCTCCATATTCAATTTCTACAGATGTTATTCTATTTTCATCATTAAATGTTACAGCTTTCTTTTGTTTTTGATATTTGCTATATAGTTTAACATTTTTTGTTATTGGTGTTGTAAAATCAAATGCATTTTCATTTTCGTCATTCCATCTTAAGAAATTATATCCTGTTTTTGTTACTTCTGGGATTTCTGATGAATCAATTTGATTATTATATTCTACTTCTACATCTTTTATTTTTTGATCATTATCATAGAAGCTTACTTTATACTTATTTATTTCATATACACTATGTAATACTACATCACTTGTTATTGGTATTAATATGTTATATTCATCATCATTTTCATTATTACTCCAGTACTTAAATGTATAACCTTCTTTACTTACTTCAGGTATTACCATTAATGTTCCAGCTTCAACTTCTTGTTGTTTTATTACTTCACCTTTATCTATTAATGTATAAGTATATTTATTTTTTTCATATACACTATGTAATGTAACATCACTTGTTACTGGAGTATTTAAATCATATTCTTCACCATCTTCTGTCAAACTCCAATATTTAAATGTAAAATATTGTTTTTCTGGTGATGCTGGAACTGTAATCAATTCATTATATCCAACTTTTTGATTATCATATATTGTTTCTCCGTCTAAGAATAATACATTATAATTGACAGTTTCATATACACTATATAATGTAATATTTCTTGTTATTAATGTATTGAAATCAAAAGCTTCTCCATTTTCTGTTAAACTCCAGTATTTAAATCTATGTCCTTCTTTTGTTGGATTCTCTACAGTTGTAACTTTTTGATTCATTTTTACAGTTTGTTCTTTATATATTTCATCATTATCTATAAATGTTACTGTGTACTCTTTTTTATTATCTGTTGTACCATATAATATTAAATCTTTATCAACTTCAGTATTAAAATTATATTTTATAGTTTGTTTTTTATCTATATACCAACCATCAAAATTTTCATTTTCAATTTCAGGTTGTTTTATTTTTTCTCCTTCAATAACTTTTTCTTCTTTATAAATTGATCCATCTAATATAAATACAACTTTCTTATATATTTCTCCTTTTGCATTTATTCTATTTAAATAATTTTTAGCTTCTTTTGTTTTTTTAATATCTAATTTTAATGTTACTTCTTTTTGTTCATTAGAATTTAATGTAACATTTTCAAGTGGTCTATAATATAAATATTTTCCTTCTTTTTCCCAACCTTTATTCTTTTCAGAATCAAAACTTAATCCATCATCTAAATAGTCTTTAATAACAGTTACATCTCCACTAACTTCACCATTATTTTTAACTTTGATTTTATAAGTTATTTCTCCTTTAACTTCTTTTATATTTTTTACAACTTCTATTACTTTTTCTATTTCACCATATTTATATATTTCTTCTTTTCCATTAATCACTAATTTTACTTCATTAATATATTTTCTTGAATTTATCTCATATGGTTTTGTGCTTTCTACTTTAAAATTATATATTTTATTATTCTTTACTGCTACTATATTTTGATCTTTAGATTTATAAATATCTTCATTTATTTTGATTTCATAATTATCTTCATCTAATCCACTGAATATATAAAATCCATCTGTATCTGTAACTGTTTTCCTTACTTCTTCACCATTTTTTAGTATTCTTAATTCAATATTTGAAACTGGATTATCATTATCATCAGTAACATATCCTTCAACACTATTTGTTATTACTGTTACTTCTTTTGCTAAAACATTTGTAAAATTATTTTCTGTTTCTTCCTTTATTTTTATTACAGGATTTATTTTAAAATTACTAGGAGCATTTTCTATCTTAAGTTTTAATTTAATATGTCTTTTAATTCCAGTCTTAACATCGTTTATTTTTACATTAATACTTTTCCCATTATTTGTTAAAGTGCTTTCAATATTATAATTTGTAATATCAACAAAACCAGCATATTTACTTTCTTCTTCAGAAAGTGTTGCATTTAATATAACATTTGTCTTATCGATATTTTCTCTAGCTTCTAATTGGTATTCCACATCATACTCAATTGTATCAAAAGCATTACTTGTAACTTCATTATCTTCTGTATTTGATACATTTGCACTTAATGAATTTGTTTTTGTACTTATTTTCTTGACATTAACATTATTTGATTTTGTATTAAAATTACCAAAACTAAGTACTGATATTAAGCCAATTATCGCAACTAAAAAAATTATTCCTATTATATATTTTTTATTTTTACTCATAACCATATTATTCATAAATCCTGACTCCTATTCTTATAAATAATTATAACAAATAATCCTTATTTTTAATAGTAAAATAAAGAAAAAAAACAACTTTTTATAAGTTGTTTTTATTGTAATTTTTTATTAAATAAATCTAATGCTATATTAATTTTCATTTCATCAGTAACACTAACTAATTCTTCTTTAGTTTCAGTCATTATTTTAAAGTTATTTGGATTATTTAAATCTAATAAATAGATATATTTATCAATTTTATCTATTATTGTATATTCTATACCATCTATATTAATTACACTTATTTCCATATTATTTTGTCATTCCTTTTTCTTTATTTAAAATATAGTTTTCAAATGCTTGCCCTCTAGCATAAAACCTATCTGTTACTGAACTAAGACCACTTTGATTTACACCTTTATCTCTTAAAGCTATATCTATTTCTGCTTTAGTAAATCCTTTTGATTCACCTTTTTCAATGATATCAGAAATTGCTTCATTATAAGATACTCTTTCATTATTTTTAAAAGCAATATTACCTTTTTCTGAATCATCTTCAAAATAATATCCTTCAAATATTATACTTGTTTCATCAGTAATTTCAAAGTTTCCTTTTATCTGCATTCCTGAAACTGCTAAAGCAACTGCAAATGTTGTTCCTGCAATAAATTTCTTTAATCCAGAAGTTTTAATACTTCTTATTTTTTTTAATAAATTTAAATCTTTTTCTTCATTCAGTTTTCTTTTTTTAATTTTATCTTTTTTTATAACAACTTCTTTTTCAGATTCTTTTATAAAATCAACATATTCATCCAAATGAAGTTTAACATAATTATTATCATCTTCTCTGTTTGGATCAAAAAGTAAATAATTATCATATTGTTCCATAATACTCCTCCTATTATATGAAAATTATATACTATTTTTCACAAAAAGAAAAGTGATATTCGAAATATCACTTATTTTATTAAATAACTATAATAAATAAAATATAAAGATTTAGAATTAATAATTTTTAATATTTTATTATCATTTAAATATAATTTAACAATATATTTAATACTTTTATTAATAAATATATTATTTTTATAATCTTTAAATTCTATAATTAATTTATTAATATTCTCTTTTATTAATCTTATATCGTTTTTATTAGTTTTAATCATCAATATTAGAATAAACTTAGTAAATAAATTAGCATATATTTTATTTTTTATAGATTCATCATAAGAATCAAAATCTTTTTTTATTAATTTAATAACTTTAAAATATTCTAAATCTTCATCTAAAAAATTATTAAATTCCATAATGTTTTTTGAAATAGAATTGTTCATTAAAACACAATTATTTGCTCTTTTTTTAATTGAATAATAAAATAAAATATCTTCAAATTTATTTAAATCTTCATTAAAGAATAAATCTTGAATTATTTTTTTTCTAATTAAAATTGTATCACAATAACAATTATTTGTTAATAATCTTAAATCATTATTAATATTTCCAACAATATTATTTTTTGGTATTTTATCTTCAGTAATAAACCTCATTTTATTATTTTTTTTATATATTTTTTTTGGAATATTTTGAACTAAATCAGACTTATTATCTTTCATTAATTTCATCATTTTTAAAACTGCATCTTTTTCTAAGATATCATTACTATAAACAAATAATATATAATCCGAAGTAGAACTTCTTAAACCTATATTTTTTAGTTTACTACTATTCTTTTTTTCTTGATAATTAAATGTTATTATTCTTTTATCTTTTTCAGAATACTCTTTTACAACATTTTTAGATTTTTCACCAATATTGTTTACTACAATTATTATTTCAAGATTTTCATAACTTTGATTACAAATAGAATCAAGAGTTTGTTTTAAATTAACTACTGTGTTATATAAAGGTACAATTATACTTACTTTTTTATTCAAAATAATTTATTCCAATACTTCTTTTAACTTCTTCTAATGTTTTTTGCGCTTCTTTTCTGGCTTCCAATGTACCTTTTTTTAAAATATCTTTTACAACATCCATATTATTTTCATAATATTTTCTTTTTTCTCTAATAGGTGTTAGTAATTCTTCTAATATACTATATAAAATCTTTTTAATTTTAACATCTCCTAATCCACCTTCTTGATATTTTTTTTTCATATCATCTAGTGAATTAAAATCAGAATATTTTTTTATTTGATCATCAGTTGAAAATACATCTAAATAAGTAAATACCATATTTCCTTCTACTTTTCCAGGATCATCTATTCTTATATGATTTTCATCAGTATACATACTCATTACTTTTTTATAAACTTCTTCACTACTATCAGAAAGGAATATTCCATTATTTAAAGATTTACTCATTTTAGCATTTCCATCTAATCCAGGTAATCTTTGAGCTATTTCATTTTTTTCTAGATATCCTTCACATTTAATTAAAGTTTCACCATATATTCTGTTAAATGTATTAACTATTTCATTTGCTTGTTCAATCATTGGTAATTGATCATTTCCTACAGGAATAACATTAGCCTTAAATGCAGTTATATCTGCTGTTTGACTTATAGGATAACATAAAAACCCAGTAGGAATACTTTCATTAAATGATTTTTGTCTTATTTCATTTTTTACTGTAGGATTTCTTTGCAATCTTGATAAAGTTACTAAATTCATATAATAAAAAGTTAATTCAGTAAGTTCACTTACTTGAGATTGAATAAAAAAAGTAACTTTATTTGGATCTAACCCAACTGATAAATAATCAAGCATAACATTATATAAGTTATCTTGTATTTTTTTAGGATTATCAAAATTATCAGTTAATGCTTGGGCATCCGCAATCATGATATACATTTTATCATAATTACCTTCATTTTGAAGTTTAACCCTATTTTTTAAAGAACCTATATAATGTCCTAAATGTAGATTACCAGTAGGTCTATCTCCTGTTAATATTATGTTTCCCATTATTTACTCCTTCCTTTTGAATTAAAATCAACTAATTGTGATTTTAAAATATGTTTCATATTTATTTCATTTTTAAAAGCATTTAATTTCGCTTCTATAACTCTTATATAATCTATTCCTAAATATTTAATATAATTATTTAATAATAATTCCATCATCTTATCTATTTCACTAAGGACATATAAATCGCCTTCATCATCTGTTTCATCATTTAAAGCTATTTTTATTTGTTTAAATAAAACATCTAATTTTTTTTGAACGCTAGCTTTTGCTAATTTATTAATAAATGTTGGTTCAATAATCATAACTCTACTTATAGATGATAAATCGCTTTTCTTAATATTTTCTTTAGGTAAAAAATTATAAGAATCTTTTAAATTAATATTAATTAATTTCTTTTTTGAATTATCTTCCATTATAGAATAATTGCCAACTTTTTTAATTAATTTTTCTTTATTTTTTTCTATTAAATCAGGTCTTTTTTCTTTTGTTTTTTTAATTGATTCTTCTTTTCTCCAATCATCAATTTTTTTATGATCACCACTTAATAATACATCAGGTACTTTCATACCTCTATATTCTCTAGGTTTAGTATAATTTGGATAATCTAATAAATCATCATAAAAAGAATCATTTGTATAAGATTCTTCTTCTATCACTCCAGGAAGTAATCTTATTATACTATCTGATATAACCATAGATGGTAGTTCTCCACCTGTTAAAACATAATCACCAATTGATATTTCTTCATCTACAATTGAACTAATTCTTTCATCAAAACCTTCATAATGTCCACAAATAAAAATAAGATGTTTTTCATTAGATAATTTTTTTGCCATTTTTTGATCATATTTTTTTCCTTGTGGTGAAAGTAAAATGACTTTAGAATTCTTTTTCCTTATTTTATCTACAGCTTTAAAGATAGGATCACACATAAGAACCATGCCTTTTCCTCCACCATAAGGAGTATCATCCACTTTATTATGTTTATCCTCTGTATAATCTCTAAAATTAATCAAGTTAATATCTACTATTTTATTATCAATTGCTCTTTTTATAATAGATTCACTTAAAAAACCATCATACATATTAGGAAATAATGTTAAAATATCTATTTTCATTACATTAACCCCCTTATATCTTTAATATAAACAGTATCATTTTCTATTTTTACAATAAATTCTTTTACATAAGGAATTAATATTTTTCCTACTCTTAAAACATCACTTGCAGGTTCATTTAAAACTTCTTCTATTTTACCCACATATTTTTCACCAATAAAACAGTCATATCCAATTAATTTTGAAGATAATATTTCATTTTCTAAAACTAAATCATCTTCATTTATATAAACATAATCACCTTTATATTTTAATACTTCATTAATATTAGTAAAACCTTCAAAAGTAACCATATCAAATATTTTATGATATCTATATGAATTAATAATAAATTTTTCTTTTTTCTTTCCAATATAAAGAGTATTACCCTTAATAAAAACTTTATCCTTATGTCTAAATTTACTAAGTATTCTTAATTCTCCTTTAATACCATGTGTATTAACAATTTTACCAACATTAATATAATTCATATTATCACCTATTTAATTCATATAAAATAATAGAAGCAGCGACAGAAACATTTAAACTTTCACAATTATTATTTATATCTATATAAATATTTTTATCACAAAGTTTTTCAATTTCATCACTTATTCCATTTCCTTCATTACCCATTATTATAGCATATTTATCTGTTTTTTTAACATTTTTTATACTTATTCCATTTCTTACATTTGTACCATATATTTTATAATTATTATTTTTTAGTTTTCTTATTTCAGAAGCAATATCTTTTCTATATACATTAACACTATACATCATACCTTGAGCCGCTCTTAAAACTTTAGAATTATAAATATCAACTGAATCATTAGATATTATTAAAGTATCAAAATTAAATGCAACCATACTTCTTATTATCGCACCTAAATTGGATGGATCTTGAACATTATCAAGTATTAATACTCTATTATAATCAATAGAAGTATTTTCCTTTATTTCGCAAACTCCTATAATTTTATTGGGTGTTGTTAAATCAGATAAAGACTTCATAACTTGTAAACTTACATTTGTCTTTTTAACATCTAAATCAATATCAAAATCATATAATAAAACCTCTTTTAAAACATTATTCTTATATGCTTCTAATACTAAGTGTTCACCTTCCACTAAATATAGTTTTTTCTTATTTCTATATTTTTTATCTTTTAATTTTCTAAGATTTTTTATTTTTTTATTATCAACTGAATCAATCACATTAATCACCATAAATATTGTATCAAAAAAAAAGAAAAAAATGAATTACCATTTTTTTCTAATCTTTTTATTAATTAATATTAATCCTAAAGTAATAACAAATATAATTCCCATAATTAATCCATATTTTATTACTTTTATACCAGTTTGTGGTGACCAATATCTATTGATTTTATATGTTTTAGTTTGATTATTATAAACTATAACAATTGAATCATCATAAACTGTTACTGTTCCACAATCAGCACTAATATTTTTTAATATTGTTTCATTTGATTCAGTTTGTGGTACTTTACCAACTAATAATGAATCATTATTAACTTCATATTTACTACTTGATAATATTCCTCTACAAGTACCACTTGATGAATCAGTAGTAGATGATGCAGAATTATCTTCTTCAAAAGTAGCGATTACATTATAATTATAAGTTTCAGTTACTGAACCTTTTTTTAATACAACTTGAAAATTGTTTTCTCCAGATTTTAAAGTAATTGTACCTTTATCACCAGATATATCTGTATCAGAATCTTTTGGAACCACTTCAATTTCTACTTTATCTGAAGTTAAGTTATTAATTGTAAATCTATAAGGATTTTCTATGTTAAATGCTGTACCACTAACTGACTGTAAGCTATCATTATCACTACTTGAAGTATAATTTATAATCAATTCATCAAGCAATTTATAATTATCTGTTATTGTATAATCAGCATATAAGTTTATATCAGAAGTAATAGGAGTGCTAAAATCAAATGCAGTATCACTATTCTCTAATTTCCAATAATTGAATGTAAATCCATCTAAATTTGGAGTTTCAGGTGCATCTAACGTTTTTCCATATTCAACATCTTTTGTTATATATATTTCGTTACTAGTTTTATAAAATGTTACTGTTTTTGTTGTAACAGTTTCATCATCTACAGCATCTCCAAATATAGCATATAATGTCAAATCAGATTCTATTGGAGTATTAAAATAAAATCTATCTTCTTCATCTAAACTTGTACTCCAAAATTTAAAAGTATGTCCTTCTAATTCATAATTTCTTGCAGAATTACTAAAATTAGTATCACTTATTGTATTACCACATTCAATGTTATCTGTTGTTCCGATACTATTTCCATCAACTATCCATGTGACAGTATAAAATCCTTCACAAGTATTTGATGATTCATCTGGATTTCCTACAATATATGTTATTTGTTCTGTAGTATTTCCTGGAACATAATATTTTACTTGGGTTTTTCCTTCATTATTTCCAACAATAGTTGTTCCATCTTTAGATACTATTGTATTATCTTTAATAGATTTAACCGCATAATTGAAGTTTGAATTATTTGGTAATGTAATTAAATCATATCTATCATTTTGACTTATATTTATTTTTTCAGTAAATGCATTTGTCAGATCAATTTCTTGTAATGCTGTTAATGCTGTTAAATCTAAGTTTGCTAAATTATTATTTTGTAAATATAATTGTTTTATAGATTTTACATCATCGTAGAATAAAGCTTCGGTTAATTCATTATCTTGTAAATCAACTTTTACTAATGATTCGTTTAAGTGTAATCCTATACTTGTTAATTTATTATGACTAGCAAATAACTTAACCAAGTTATGATGATGAGATAAACTCAATTCAGTTAATTCATTACCATATGATAAACCATTTTTATCATATCCAAGTAGTAATGTTTCTAGTTTATTATTATTATCTAAATTTATACTTGTTAACTTATTACCTGCTAAAGATAAATATGTCAATTTTGTATTTTTACTTAAATCTACGTCTGGTAATTGATTATTAAATAGTTTTAACATTGTTAACTCAGTTGCATCTTCAACATCAATACTTGTTAACTTATTATTCATTAAATATAATTCTTTCAAATTATCAACATGAGTATCAAATTTAGCACTTATTAATTCATTATTATTTAAATTAACATATTCAAGATTATCATTATTATGAATTCTTATATCAGTTATTTTATTATTAGGAGCATTTAAATATTTTAAATAAGGATTATTAACTACACTTAATTCAGTAATATTGTTGCCATAATTTTCACTATCAGTATCCATACCTAAATACAAAGTTTGAAGTTTTGTATTATTATCTAAGTTAATGCTTGATAAATTGTTTCCAGATAAATCTAGTGTTTTAAGATTTGTTTGAACACTTAAATCTATACTTGTTAGTTGATTACTTTTTAAATGTATTTCTTCTAAATTTTTAACACTATCGCGCATTCTAATACTAGTTAACCCGTTGTTATTAAAATTGATATGTTTTAAACTACCATTATTATGAAGATCTATTTCAGTTAATTGATTACTAGAAGCAATTAATGTTTCTAAAAGTAAATTATTCACTATGCTTAAATTTGTTAAATTATTATTATCAACATATAAAATTTTTAAATTACTTAAATTCTTTATACTTTCATTAATATTTGTCAAACTATTATTTGATAAATATACTCTTTGTAAAGATGTAATTTCGTCATATAATTGTACATCAACAAGATTATTATTAGTTAAATAAAGATTAACTAATTTTGGATTTTTATGTATACTTATACTTGTTAAATTATTGTTTGATGCATTTAACTGAATTAATTTTGTATTATTAACAACACTTAATGCTGAAATACTATTATTTTGCAAATCAAGATATTGTAAATTCTTCATTAATTCAATACCTTTAGTGCTTGTTACATTAGATGAATTACATGTTAAAGTTGTTAAACTTTCTAATTCAGATGTTTTAAACACATGAGTATAATCTGGAGTTTTATTCTTATAATATTGTTTAACAACACATTTATATAAATTTACATCATCAAATTTAGAATCTGGTGACATAGTTATATTTGCATCTGCTTTTAAATTAATATTTACATTATAAAAAATAATAAATATTAAAAGTAAAATAAAAGCAACAGAAAATGAAGTGATAGCAATTTTCACTTTTTTACTACTACTTTTATACTTATTAATTAATAATTTTATATGATTTTTTATGGTAGCTTTTTTACTATTCTTTTTAATTTTCTTTTTATTCATTTCAATCATACTCCTATTATAAAATAATTTTAACCTCCCAAAATATTTTTGTCAAGGTAAAACAACTATTCTCTCATTTCTTTTCTTATTATTTTATAATCCAGTTTATTTTCTTCAACTAGTTTCCAAAACTCTTTACTATGATTTTTATGTATTAAATGAGAAAGTTCATGAATAATAACATAATCTAAACAATTAATATCTTTATGAATTAATTCACTATTTAAGGTTACTTTTATTAATTTAACATTACATACTCCCCATCTAGTAGACATTTTTCTAATATATAATTTTGGATAAGGAATCTTTCTTGTAAAAATACTATAATTATAGTCTAGTCTTTCTTTAAATATAATTTTTGTTTGTTTTTTAAACCATTTTTCTATATCATTATCATCTTTAACATAAAGAGTATTATTTTCTAAATAAGGTTTCTTTATTGTATTTATTTTTATAATATTTATTTCATTTCCTAAAAAGTATATGTTATTACTTTTTTCTTTTTTTATTTCTTGTCTATTAATTTGTTTTTTTATAAAATTTTCATTATTTGAAATAAATTTTTTTATCATAAAGTTAGGAGTTAAATATGAAGTTGTTACATATATTTTCATATCTTCTTTAACTCTTAAATAAGTATTCTTAATACTTTTTTTAGTAACTACAACTTCATATTCTTTATTGTTAATTGTTATATACATATCTTTCACCATCTTAATTTTATCAAATTAAAAAGGGAATATCAAATTTCCCTTTTAATCATTAATAATCAAATCATTAAAATCATTTTCATTTAGTATTCTTATACCCAATGAAATAGCTTTATCATATTTATTACCTGGAGAATCTCCTACTAATACATAATCTGTTTTTTTAGTTACAGAAGTAGTAACATTTCCCCCTAAATTTTCAAGTATTTCTTTATAATAATCCCTTGGTTTTGATAAAGTACCAGTTATTACAAATGTTTTACTAAATACTTTTTCATTTGATGAATCAATCTTTTCTCCCTTATATTCCATATTTATATTTAACTCTTTTAAATTATATAATAATTTAACATTGTTCTCATTTTTAAAATATTCAACAATACTCTTAGCAATAATATCTCCTATCTCAGGTATATTTTTTAAAGTATCATAATCAGATTTCATAAATTTATCCATACTACCAAAATATATTGATAATAATTTAGCTGTTTTTTTACCAACATACCTTATACCTAAAGCAAATATTAGTTTTTCTAAAGAATTATTTTTTGATATAGTAATTGCATTTAACAAATTATCTATACTTTTTTCTCCAAAACCTTCTAATGTCATTAATTCATCTTTATGTTTATATAAATGATAGAAATCTTCTATTTTTGTTAAATAACCTTCATTATAAAAATCTTCAACAATTCTATCACCAAAACCTTCTATATTCATTGCATCTCTAGAAGCAAAATGTATAAGTCCTTCTATATGTCTTGCCTGGCATTTTTCATTAGGACAATAATGATTTGCTTCTTTTTTTATTAATTGTGTATTACAAATTGGACAATTTGTTATCATTTTAAAAGGTTCCAAACTTTTATCTCTTCTATCTAGTTTTACTTCAACTACTTCCGGAATTACGTCTCCTGCCTTTCTAATGGATATTATATCTCCTACTCTTACATCTTTTTCAATAACATAATCTTCATTATGTAAAGTTGCTTTTGATACAAGTGATCCATCAACATGAACTGGTGAGAATATTGCATTAGGTGTTATTTTACCAGTTCTTCCAACTGTAAATTTTATTTCTTTTAAAGTTGTTAAAACTTCAGTTGCTGGAAATTTATATGCGATTCCCCATCTAGGAACACGTGAAGTAAATCCTAATTTTTTTTCATCTTCTAAATTATCTACTTTTAATACAACTCCATCAATTACATATGGAAGTGTTTCTCTTTTAATGGATAAATCTTCTATATAATTTATTATATCTTTATAATCTTTAGCTAATCCATTTAATTTATAATTTGTTTTAAATCCTAATTCTTTTAAGAATTCTAATGATTCATGTTGTGTTGATAAACCATAATTTTCTGGATTAGGAATAAAATATGCCATATAATCTAAATCTCTTGTTGCAGTTATTTTACTATCTAACTGTCTTACTGAACCTGCAGCTGCATTTCTAGGATTAGCAAATTCTCTTTCATTATTTTTTCTTTTTTCAATATTTACTTTTTCAAATGATAATTTACTCATGTAAATTTCACCACGAACTTCAATATCTATTTTTTTATTTAATTTTAATGGTACAGACTTAATAGTTTTTACATTTAAAGTAATATCTTCTCCTACTATTCCATCTCCTCTAGTAGCTGCCCTTATTAAAACACCATTTTTATATAATAATGAACCAGATAGCCCATCCATTTTTGGTTCTAAAGTATATGTTGGATTATTTATAGTCTTTTTAATTCTTTCATTAAATAATTCTATTTCTTCATCATTAAAAATATCATCAAAAGAAAGCATTGGAGTTTCATGTCTGACTTTTTCAAATTTAGATAAAGCTTCTCCACCAACTCTATTTGTAGGAGAATCTTCTCTTTTTAATTCAGGATATTTTTTTTCTAATCTTAATAATTCATTATATATATCATCATATTCTTGGTCAGTAATAGTAGGATTATCTAAAGCATAGTATTCATAACTAGCTTTATTAATTTTATCTATTAATTCATTAATTCTATTTTTTATTTTATCCATTTTATCACCTATTATTATATTAATTGATTCAATTCATTTTCTATATATTTTTTTACATCTTCTTTTAAATCATCACGTTTTAAAGAAAATTCTACATTTGCTTTAATATATCCAAATTGATTGCCAATATCAAAATATTTTCCATCTATTTTACATGCATAAAAATCTTGTTTTTTCATTAATTCTTTCATTGCATCTGTAAATTGATATTCATCCCCAGCACCTCTACTTAAAACTCCTAATTCATTAAATATTTCTGGTTTAACAATATAACGTCCTAAACCCGCATGATTACTTGGTGCTTCTTCAATTTTTGGTTTTTCAATTATTGTTTTTATTTTACCAGTTTTCTCATTTTCATATTCAATAATTCCATATTTATTAACAAGTTTTTTTTCTACTTCTTTTATCCCTATTACATTACAATCTTTTTCTTCATAAATATCTATTAATTGTTGTAATACAGGTTTATTATTTTCCATCATGACATCATCACCATACATTACAGCGAATGGTTCATCTCCTACAAAATTCTTTGCTAATTTTATCGCATGTCCTGACCCAAGAGGTTCACCTTGTCTAATATATGTAAAAGTTGCTAAGGAAGATATTTTCTTAACTAAATCTAGTTTGTCTAATTTATTATTCTTTTCAAGCCTACTTTCAAGTTCAAAATTTTTATCAAAATGATCTATAACAGAATTTTTATAAGAACTTGTTATAAATAATATTTCTTCTATACCACTATTAACTGCTTCTTCAACAATATATTGTATAGCTGGTTTATCTATAATTGGAAACATTTCTTTTGGAATTGCTTTTGTCCCAGGTAAAAATCTTGTTCCCATTCCTGCTACTGGAATAACACATTTTCTAACTTTCTTCATAAGTACCCACTTTCTTTATTGCTTTATGATTTTTAAGTAATTTTTTAACTCCACTTTTTGTAAATGATATAGTTGCGATTACACCTTCAATATTTATTACTACACCACTACCATATTTTTCATGAACAATTAAATCTCCTACAGATAAATCATTATCTGTCATCATTTTTTCTTTATCTATTTTTTTATTTAAACTAAACAATCCTTCTTTTTTAATCTCATCAAGCATATCCATTCCTATTTCATTTATGAATCTACTAGGAATATTTGAAGAAACTTTACCAAATAATAATCTACTTCTTGCATTTATTAAATATAATTGTTTTTTTGCTCTTGTTATAGCAACATAACACAATCTTCTTTCTTCCTCTAAATCTTCACTACTTTCCATAGAATTATTGTGAGGAAAAATCCCCTCTTCAAAACCAACTACAAACACATAATCAAACTCTAATCCTTTTACCGCATGCATGGTCATTAAAGTTATCTTTTCTTCATCAGAATCATTTTTTGAATCAGAAACATCACTAACTAAGCTTAATTCATCAAGAAAATCATCTAAACTAGTTAATCCTTCATTTTCTTCAAAACTTTTTGTTATTGACTTAAACTCTTCTAAGTTTTCTAATCTTATATCTGCTTCTAAAGTCTTTTCTTCTTCTAAATCTTTTTTAATACCTGATTTTATTAAAACTAAATCAATAAAATCTGTTAAAGACATTTTATCTTTATCTTTTTTTAGTTCTTCTATTATTTTTTTGAATTCTAATTCTTTTCCACTACTAATTGATTCATATAAAGATGTATTATTACTTCTAGCAATTATACTTAAATTCTCTATAGTTTTATTTCCTATACCTCTTTTTGGATAATTAATAACCCTTAGTAAAGAAACATCATCTTTTTCATTATGTATTAATTTTAAATACGAAATTAAATCTTTTATTTCTTTTCTATTATAGAATGCATAAGAACCAACTATTCTATAAGAAATATTATTAGATAAAAAACTTTCTTCTAGTGTTCTAGATTGGGCATTTGCCCTATATAATACACAAATATCATTTGGATTAACACCTTCACTTATTTTTTTCTTTATCTCTTTAACTACAAAATCAGATTCGTCTTTTTCATCAAAAGCTTTATAATAACTAATTAATTTTCCATCCTCATTTTCAGTCCATAAATTCTTTTCTTTTCTAATTTTATTATTCCTTATAACATTATTTGCTGCCTTTAAAATATTCTTTGTAGATCTATAATTCTCATCTAATATTACAACTTTTGAGTCTTTATAATCTTTTTCAAAATTTAAAATATTTTTATAATTAGCACCTCTCCAAGTAAAAATAGCTTGATCATTATCTCCTACTACAGTAATGTTTTTATATTTATTACAAATCATTTTACTAAGTAAATATTGAGGAGTATTAGTATCTTGATATTCATCAATAAATACATACTTATATTTTTCTTGATATTTTTTTAAAATATCTATATTCTCATTAAATAATTTCAAAGGAAGTATTAATAAATCATCAAAATCTATAGCATTACTTCTTTTTAAACTCTTTTCATATTCTAAATATACTTTTTCCGCTACTTCATCAAAATCGTTATGTACAAACTTATGATATTCTATAGGATCAACCATTTCATTTTTATTATTAGAAATAACATTTCTAATTGCTCTATAATTATACTTATTTGAATCAATATCTAATTCTTTCATAACTTTCTTAATAACACTTAAAGAATCATCTGAATCTAAAATTGTAAAATTACCATCATATCCTAAATACTTATAATTTTCCTTAAGTAACTTTAAACCAAAAGAATGAAATGTAGATATTTGAATTAAAAAAGCTCTATTTCCAACTAATTTATATATTCTTTCTTTCATTTCTTTAGCTGCTTTATTTGTAAAAGTTATCGCTAAAATATTTTCTGGTGAAATATTTCTATTATCCAAAAGATAAGCTACTTTAGTTGTTAATACTTTAGTTTTTCCACTACCAGCTCCTGCTAAAACTAGCATTGGTCCATCTAAATTCTCCACAGCTTCTTTTTGCTTATTATTTAAACTATCAAGTAAATTCATAACTATCACCTTATTAATTGTATCATAATTTATTAATCACATAAATACATTTTTTGAATAAAATAAATTTGAAAGGATGGTATAATGAAAAAATTTATAATTTATTTAATATGTATATTTGTATTATGTTTATCTAGTTTTTTAATACTAAAAAACAAAGATAATGAAGATAAAAATAATAAATTAAAAACAGTAAAGGTAGCTGAAGTAGCTCATTCAATATTTTATGCTCCTCAATACGTAGCAATAAAAAAAGGATTCTTTAAAGATGAAAATATTAAAATTGATTTATCTTTAACACCTGGAGCAGATAAAGTTACAGCAGCTGTATTATCTGGAGATGTTGATGTAGGATTCTGTGGAAGTGAAGCTTCAATTTATGTTTATAATTCTAATGAAAAAGATTATATAGTAACATTTGCTTCTTTAACAAAAAGAGATGGTTCTTTTATAGTATCTAAAAAGAAAATAAAAAACTTTACTTTAAAAGATTTAGAAAATAAAAAGATTATTGGTGGTAGAGATGGCGGTATGCCAGAAATGACACTAGAATATGCACTTAAAAAGAATAATGTGGATATAAACAAAGTTGATATAGATAAAAGTGTTGATTTTGCATTAATGGCAAGTACTTTTATAAATAGTAACTCTGATTTTGTAACCCTATTTGAACCAAGTGCAACTAAAATAGAAAATGAAAAAATGGGTTATATTGTAGGATACTTAGGTGAATATGCTGGTGAAGTTCCATATACATCTTATAATGCTAGAAAAAGTTATATTGAAAAAAATCAAGATGTTATAGAAGGATTTAACGAAGCAATCACTAAAGGTCAAGAATATGTATACTCACATAATGAAGAAGAAATAGCAAAAACAATTATTGATTTCTTTCCAGATATGACGATAAATGAATTAACTAAAATGATTAAGAGATATAAAGATAATAATGCTTGGGGAAAAAATACTTACTTTAAAAAAGAAGAATTTGATAGATTACAAGAAATAATGATTAATGCTGGAAAATTAGATAAAAAAGTAGATTATAACAAATTAGTAAATACTAAATATATGATAAAATAATGAATCAAATATTAAAAATAGACAAACTTTATAAAAATTACCAGACTAAATTAAACGAGGTAAATGTTTTAAATAACATAAATCTACAAATTAATAAAGGGGACTTTATTGGAATAATAGGTCCCTCTGGTTCTGGTAAATCTACTCTATTATCTATAATTGCTAATATAGAAAAACCCTCTAGTGGAAATATAATAAAAGATAAAAATACATTAATTGGTTATATGTTACAAGATGACTGTTTAATGCCCTTTTTAACAATATTAGATAATTGTTTACTTGGTTTAAAGATAAAAAAAGAATATACAAAAGAAAATATTAATAAAGTTAAAGATATGTTAAAAAAATATGGTTTAGAAGAATATACAAATAGTTATCCAAAAGATTTATCAGGTGGTCAAAGACAAAGAGTAGCTTTAATTAGAACACTAGCTATTTCTCCAGATATTATTTTACTTGATGAACCATTTTCTAGATTAGATTATCAAACAAGACTAACTGTTTCTAATGATATATATAATATTTTAAAAAAAGAAAAAAAGACTTTAATAATGGTTACACATGATATTGAAGAAGCATTAAATATATGTAATAGAATTGTTGTTCTAAGTAATAGACCATCAAAAATAAAAAATATATATAATATTAATTATGATAAAGATGAAAATTTTATAAATAATAAAATTAATGAAAAATATATTTCTTATTATAATAAAATATGGAAAGATATTATAAATGATGAATGATGAAAGAAAATTATATTTAAAGAGTATTAAAAAGAAAAAAAAGATTATATTTTTATCACAAATACTATTAATATTATTTATATTACTTATATGGGAAATTACTTCAAGAACAGGTATAATTAATAACTTTTTACTATCTTCCCCAAGTAAAATATTTATAACAATTATAAATTTGTTTAAAAATAATAATTTACTATCACACATCTTTACTACATTATATGAAATAATTATAAGTTTTTTTATAGGAAATATTATCGGTTTAGTAATAGCTACTATCTTTTGGTTTAATAAAACAATTTATAAAGTATTTGACCCTTTTTTAACAATAATTAATAGTTTACCTAAAGTAAGTCTTGGACCATTAATAATTATTATAAATGGTGCGAATGTAAGATCAATTATTATAATGGCATTACTTATATCAAGTATTTTAAGTATTATTAATATTTATAATTCATTTAAAAATACTGATAAAAATAGAATAATAATTGTAAAAGCATTAGGTGCGAATAAAATACAAATATTTACAAAGGTAGTTTTACCAAGTAACTATTTAAATATAATAGACTCTTTTAAAATAAATATTAGTATGTGTTTTGTAGGAGTTATCATGGGAGAACTATTAGTATCAAAAAAAGGAATAGGTTATTTGATTAATTATGGATCACAAATATTTAATATGAATATGGTTTTAACAGGTATTTTTCTTCTAGTCATTTTAACTATAATCTTTTACATAATGATTTGTAAAATAGAAAAAGCGATTAAAAATAAATAATCGCTTTTTATAAATCTAATGAAGGATTTATTTTTAATGATAAATCTGAGAATTGTTTCTTTATAAACATGTAATAACCTACTGTAGCAATCATAGTAGCATTATCTGTACAATATTTTAAATTTGGAATAGTTAGTTTAATGTTATTGTCATTACATAATTCTATAAATTTATCTCTTATACCACTATTAGCAGATACTCCCCCTGCAAGTAATAAATTCTTTACTTTATACTCCTTAATAGCTTTCATTGTTTTCTTTGTTAATGATTTAACCACTACATCTTCAAAACTAGCACATAAATCTTCTTTCCTAATTTTTTTACCTCTTTGATTTTCATTATGAACAAGATTAATAACTGCACTTTTAATACCACTAAAACTAAAGTTATAACTGTCATCATCTAAAGGAATTGGTAGATTATAGGTTAAATTACCTACTTTTGATAATTTATCTATAATAGGTCCACCTGGGTAAGGTATATTCATTACTCTTGCTACTTTATCATATGCTTCACCAACTGAGTCATCTTTAGTACTACCTAACTTTTTAAATGATAAATGTTCATCCATATATATAAGTTCAGTATGTCCGCCACTTATAACTAAACATATTAAAGGAAAAGAAAAATCATTTATTAATTGATTAGCATAAATATGTCCTGCTAAATGATTAACAGCAATTAAAGGTTTATTAAATACTAGTGAAAGTGTCTTTGCAGCTTCAACTCCTACTAATAATGATCCTGCTAAACCTGGACCATATGTAACCGCAATCGCATCAATATCTTTCATTGTTAATTTAGACTTTTTTAACGCTTCATCAATAACTATTGTAATACTTTCAACATGATTTCTAGATGCAATCTCAGGAACTACACCTCCAAATTTTTTATGAATATCAATTTGTGATAATACAACTGTTGATATTTCTTCTTTACCATTTTTTACAATACTAACACTTGTTTCATCACAACTTGATTCAATTCCCAAAACATAAATATCTTTCATTTCATCACTTCTTTTCCATTACATATGCATCTATTCCATTATAATATCCTTTTCTTACGGATATAACTTTAAATCCTAGTTTATTATATAAATTAATCGCACCAATATTCTCTTCACTAACTTCAAGAAAAATTTTAGTATATTTTTCATTTTTAAATAAATAATTAAATAAACTAGTCATTATATTATTTCTTCTATATTTTTCTAGTACAAACGCATCAATTATTTCTACTTCTTCAGATATATTCATAAAACACAAAAAAGCTATATATTTATTATCAATTTTATACGCATAATATTGTACATATTCATTATTAGAAATAATATAATCTAATTTATAATCTGTAAATAATTCTTTTAAATCACTTGAATTAACTTTATTAATCATAACTTACTTTCTGCCTCTATTATCTTCAAATAATTAGGTTTTATTAAATAAGAATTAATCTCTTTTTCTTGATAATAATCTACAATTGATTTTATATTAAATATGCTTTTTTCATATTTTAAATCTAAATCAATATCATCATCACAAATAATTTTATAATTAGATTCTAATTTATTAATATCTTTTTTTAATTTTTCTATACTAGAATAACAATCTTTTACAATTTCATTATATTCCTTATCATAAATAGCGTAATAAATATAATTTTTTCTATCCTTAATTATTGATATATAATAATCATTATCTTTTAATCCTAAAACTTTCATTTTTAATGAAGAAACAAGTATTATATTTTTTTTAATGGAATAAGCAAGTGTCTTACCAACGGTAACACCAATTCTAGTACCTGTAAATGAACCTGGACCTACTACAACAAATATTTTATCGATTTGTTTAGGTAAAATATTATTCTCATTTAATCCTTCATAAATAAAAGGAAGTAAAAATTCAGAATGATTGTTTAAGGTTTCTTTATTTTTTGAAAATAATACTTCATTATCTTTTAATAATTCAACAATTAAATCTTTTGAACTTGTATCTAAAAAAAGAGAAATCATAATGCATCCTCACATAAATCTTCATATTGTTTTCCATGTGGAATAATCTTAATAATTCTCCTATTTTCTTCTACAACTTTAAAATAAATATCTAATCTTTCATCTGGTAAATAATCTTCTATCATATTAGCCCATTCTATAATAACTATACCATCTAAATTAAAATAGTCTAAAATACCAGTTGATTCAATATTTCCTTCAAGTCTATATATATCCATATGATATAATGGCATTTCACCATCATGATATTCCTTTATTATATTAAATGTAGGAGATGTTATTGTATCATCGATACCTAATGCAGCAGCTAAACCTTTTGTAAATACGGTTTTTCCACTACCTAATTCACCATTTAAACAAATTACCATTCCAGGAAACTTTTCAGCTTCTATATTTTCAGCTAGTTCAATTGTATCTCTTTCACATTTAGAATTATATTTATATTCCATTTTTATCACCTATTATTTATTATACTTAAAATTTAATATTTGACAACTTATATTTATATAATTTTTTACAAAAAAAAAAAAATACCAGCGACTTCCTATTTTTGCATTACACTATCTTCGGCGTTAGAGTGCTTGACTTCTGTGTTCGGGATGGATACAGGTATTTCCACTCTGCTATAATCACTGATAAATAAATTATAATATATATATGAAAATTTGTCAATTATTCTCTGAAAACATGATAATGTGCAACAAATTAGTTTATGGTTAAATCCTCGATCTATTAGTACTGGTCAACTCAAAGTATCACTACTCTTCCATCTCCAGCCTATCACCTGGTAGTCTTCCAGGGATCTTACTATTATAAAAATATGGGAAAATTCATCTTGAAGGTTGCTTCCCGCTTAGATGCTTTCAGCGGTTATCAATTCCATACATAGCTACTCTGCGCTGCAGCTGGCGCTACAACAGATACACCAGAGGTATGTCCATCCCGGTCCTCTCGTACTAAGGATAGATCTCCTCAATTTTCCTACGCCCACGACGGATAGGGACCGAACTGTCTCACGACGTTCTGAACCCAGCTCGCGTGCCACTTTAATGGGCGAACAGCCCAACCCTTGGAACCGAATCCAGCTCCAGGATGTGACGAGCCGACATCGAGGTGCCAACCAGCGCCGTCTATGTGAACTATTGGGCGCTATCAGCCTGTTATCCCCAGGGTAACTTTTATCCGTTAAGCGACGACCATTCCATTCTGAATCGCCTGGCCACTATGTCCTGCTTTCGCAACTGCTCGACTTGTAGGTCTCGCAGTAAAGCTCCCTTATACCATTACACTCTATGAATGATTTCCAACCATTCTGAGGGAACCTTTGAGCGCCTCCGTTACTGTTTGGGAGGCGACCGCCCCAGTCAAACTGTCCATCAGACACTGTCCCCAACCCAGATAATGGGTCCAGGTTAGAATTCCGAAATATCAAGTGTGGTATTCCAAGGTTGACTCCATTAGAACTAGCGTCCTAACTTCAAAGTCTCCCACCTATCCTCTACATGATATAACAAAATCCAATATCAAATTACAGTAAAGCTCCATGGGGTCTTTCCGTCCTGTCGCGGGTAACCTGCATTTTCACAGGTATTAAGATTTCACCGAGTCTATAGTTGAGACAGTTCCCAGATCATTACACTTTTCGTGCGGGTCAGAACTTACCTGACAAGGAATTTCGCTACCTTAGGACCGTTATAGTTACGGCCGCCGTTCACTGGGGCTTCAATTCGAAGCTTCACAATTATAACCGAAGTCATTGTTAACCTCTCCTATTAACCTTCCAGCACTGGGCAAGTGTCACCCCCTATACATCATCTTTCGATTTAGCAGAGAGCTGTGTTTTTGGTAAACAGTTGCCTGGGACTCTTTACTGCGGGTCTATCGCTAGACCACCCCTTCTCCCGAAGTTACGAGGTCATTTTGCCGAGTTCCTTAACTATAGTTCTCTCGCTCACCTTAGGATACTCTCCTTGACCACCTGTGTCGGTTCTCGGTACGGGCACCTATATAATTAACCCTAGCAGCTTTTCTTGGAAGCATGGCGTCTAAGAACTTCAGAAGCATCGCTGCAACCTTCGCCCACGCTTCAGCTACATTGTATACGGATTTGCCAATATACACACCTTTGCGCTTAGACCAGAATCCAATAACTGGCTTCTTATAGCCTTCTTCGTCACTACATCAGTTATATAGGTGGTATAGGAATATAAACCTATTGTCCATCGGCTACGCCTTTCGGCCTCGTCTTAGGACCCGACTTACCCTGGGAGGACGAACCTTCCCCAGGAACCCTTAGTCAAACGGTGGATGGGATTCTCACCCATCTTGCGCTACTCATACCGGCATTCTCACTTCTAACCGCTCCAGCCGTCCTCACGATCGACCTTCTCCGCTGTTAGAACGCTCCCCTACCACTTACTCCAATGAGTAAATCCGCAATTTCGGTAATATGCTTAGCCCCGGTACATCTTCGGCGCGGTGTCACTCGACTAGTGAGCTATTACGCACTCTTTAAAGGATGGCTGCTTCTAAGCCAACCTCCTAGCTGTTTTGACAACTCCACATCCTTTCCCACTTAGCATATATTTTGGGACCTTAATTGGCGGTCTGGATTCTTTTCCTCTCGCGTACGGACGTTATCACCCATACACTGACTGCTGAGCATGCTAACCTTGGCATTCGGAGTTTGATTATAATCAGTACAGCTAGACGCCGCCATCTCATATTCAGTGCTCTACCTCCAAGGCGCTTAATCTCAACGCTAGGCCTAAACCTATTTCGGGGAGAACCAGCTATATCCGAGTTCGATTGGAATTTCACCGCTATCCACAGGTCATCCGCGCACGTTTCCTAGTACGTCGGTTCGGTCCTCCATTTTGTGTTACCAAAACTTCAACCTGCCCATGGATAGATCACTCGGTTTCGGGTCTAATACATCATACTAACTCGCCCTATTCAGACTCGCTTTCGCTTCGGCTCCGTCTCTTCAACTTAACCTCGCATGATACATTAACTCGCCGGTTCATTCTGCAAAAGGCACGCCATCACCCATTAACGGGCTTTGACTTCTTGTAAGCGCATGGTTTCAGATTCTATTTCACTCCCCTCCCGGGGTTCTTTTCACCTTTCCCTCACGGTACTTGTTCACTATCGGTCACTAGAGAGTATTTAGCCTTGCGGGATGGTCCCCGCGGATTCCGACAAGATTACACGTGTCTCGCCGTACTCAGGATACCCTACAGAGTTTATAGTATTTCGCCTACAGGACTATCACCTACTACGGTCTTGCTTCCCAACAAGTTCAACTATACTATAAATTTGTAACTCTTAATGTAAGGTCCTACAACCCCAATCCGAAGATTGGTTTGGGCTCTTCCCTTTTCGCTCGCCACTACTAAGAGAATCGATTTTTCTTTCTTTTCCTCCGGTTACTAAGATGTTTCAGTTCACCGGGTTGCTTCTATATACCTATGTATTCAGTATATAGTACCTACGCATTACCATAGGTGGGTTCCCCCATTCGGATATCTCCGGATCAAAGTGTACTTACCACTCCCCGAAGCATTTCGCTGTTTGTCGCGTCCTTCATCAGCTTCTAGTGCCAAGGCATTCACCATACGCCCTTAGCAATTTAATCACCATTTTTGTTTTTTCCTAATTTGTGAGTTATTTTAATGTCTAACGCCTCGCGAACGTTAGACTACCACATTATCAAGTTTTCAAAGAACTATTTCTGAGAGAATAATCTCTCAAAACTAAGCAAAATATTTTATCAATTCTTAAGTTAAGATACGTTATATAAATAATTAAATCTTTCTCCATAGAAAGGAGGTGATCCATCCCCACCTTCCGGTAGGGATACCTTGTTACGACTTCACTCCAGTCACTGATCCTACCTTCATCGACCCCCTCCTAAAAGGTTAGGCTATCGACTTCGGGTATTACCAACTCCCATAGCGTGACGGGCGGTGTGTACAACACCCGGGAACGTATTCACCCTGACATTCTGATTCAGGATTACTAGCGATTCCAACTTCATGGAGTCGAGTTGCAGACTCCAATCCGAACTGAGACTGGTTTTGGAGATTAGCTCCACCTCACGGTATCGC